>ERZ827194.777-NODE-777-length-19021-cov-2.73858_pt1 | contig 19021 bp, 16 predicted proteins | sample MGYA00519777_ERZ827194 | MGnify/ENA primary metagenome ERZ827194 (study PRJEB31778, sample SAMEA3449277) | human gut metagenome | biome: human gut; feature: human-associated habitat; material: faeces | place: United Kingdom | collected 2010/2012 ...
CGACCGGCGTGTCGAAATCCTGGACAAGCGAGCGCTTGAGCGCGTCGACCGTCAGGCGCTCGTCAACAAGACGCACGGCAACGCACATCGTGGGCAGCTCCACGGTAGGCAGCGAGCCGCCACCGGGGGTCGACGATTCCTCGACAATCTCCAACTCAACGGCGCACGGGCAACCGGCCTTATCGAGCCCGGCGACCATACGATCGCGCAGCTTGCGGGCACGTCGCTCCAGATGAGCCTGCGGAAGCGTGAGCATGCTGAGCACCGGAATATCGCGATGGGCAACATCGGCGCCGTCCATGTAGATTCGCAGCGTGGCCTCGAGCGCCGACAGAGCCAGTTTGCCCGGACGCAGAGCGCGCATGAGCGGATGTGCGCCGCAGGCCTGGACCAGATCGCGACGGCCCATGATAATGCCCGCCTGTGCGGCACCGAGCAGCTTATCGCCCGAGCACGACACGATATCGAGCCCCGACGCCACCGAAGTGGGTGTAGTCTCCTCGCCGCCGCGCACCAAGATGTCGTCAGGCAACAGTGCCCCCGAGCCCTGGTCCTCATAGAACAGCAGGCCGTGCTTATGGGCCAGCGCGGCGAGCTCCTTTGAGCTCACTTCCTCGTGAAAACCCTCGATGCGATAGTTGGAAGGATGAACCTTCAGGATCATGGCCGTTTCGGGCGTGATGGCGCGCTCGTAGTCGCCCAGATGCGTGCGGTTGGTGGCGCCGACCTCGACGAGTTTGGCGCCCGAAGCCGCCATAACGTCGGGAATACGGAAGCTGCCGCCAATCTCGACAAGCTCGCCGCGGCTGACGATAACCTCTTTGCCCGCGGCATGAGTCGCCAGCACCAGCAGCACGGCGGCGGCGTTGTTGTTGACGACCAGCGCATCCTCGGCTCCGGTGAGTGAGCGGATCAGCTGCGCGGCATGCTCCTTGCGCGACCCGCGCGAGCAGGTGTCAACGCTGTACTCGAGTGTGCTGTACCCACGCGCAACCTCGGCCACGGCCTTGGCGGCCGACTCCGCGAGCGGGGCTCGACCCAGATTGGTATGGATAACAACACCCGTGGCGTTGACGGCGGGGCGCAGGCTCGGCAGCGCAGAACGGTGGGCGCGCCACTCGATGGCCGAGGCTAACTCGCGCTTGGAACGCGGAGCGGCGCCGGCACGAATCGCGGCGCGCTCATCGTCGAGCTCGGCCGTGACGGCGGCATGCACCACCGCGTCGCAGGTCTCCCCCGCCGCCTTCACCACCGGCCACTCGGTAAGCAGCTCGTTGACGGAAGGAATGGCGCGCAGGTGGGCGCGCACCTCATCGGACATCTTCTGGCTATCGCTCATGTGCGGCCTTTCAAAAGAAACGTGGATCAGTCGAATACATCAGCTGAGTCAATTACACGTCATTATCCCCGCGCGCGACAATCTTTTCCACGCGAACGGCGTTTTCCTGGGTGAGCGCGGCGCCCGTCAACGGGTCCCAACGCAATGGCGTATGGTCGAGCGGGCCCACGCCAAAGGCTTGAGCGCCACCGGCATCGGCGCCAAACGAACGTCCGCCGGGGGCGGCAGATGTAAAGATGCACGCCGGATGCAGATACGGCGTCGTCTCCACGCGCACGCGGTCGCGGCCCATATCGCTCACGAGCTCGACGATCTCGCCGTCGGCGATGCCCATGCGCGTAGCAGCATCGGCATTCATCTGCACGGCATCCAGGTCCAATCCAGCCTCGGCGGCACCTTGGGCCGCAAGCCTGCGCGAGGTGTGCGACTCAAAGGGACGGTTGCCGCTAATGAGGCGAAACATCCCCGGGCCGGGCTCCACCATGGGCGCGATCCAGTTGGGTACACGACCCAGGCCGGCTCGTTCCCATACGTCGCTTGCCAGCGCAATTTTGCCGCCATCCAAGGGAATCGCCGGCTCGCCCGTACGCGACGGCAACGCGACACCTGTGTCGGCCCAGCCGCGCTCCTTGAGCTCGTCAAGATTGATCCCAAAAGGCGCCACCTGGGCAGCCGCCAGATCGTCAGACGTAAACTGGAAGTACTCGCCCACACCGCACGCCTGTGCCAGACCAGCAAAGATCTCCCGACCGGGACGCGTGTCGTCATGCTGCACGGGCAGCACGGCATTACGGTAGAATACGCGCGCATCGTTGGTGCCTATCACCGTTCCCACGCCGCGGTCGGCCTCCAGATACGTCACGTCGGGCAGCACGAAGTCAGAAGCGCGCGCTGTCTCGGACCAGCGAATATCAACGGTCACGAGCAAGTCGAGCTGCTGCAAAATACCCAACCAAGCCTGCGCATTGCCATAGCCAGCACCGGGGTTACTGGCATAGACGATGAGCCCACGCAAATCGCCGGCAAGAATCGACTGACCGATGGTCGTGCACAGACCGTGCTCGGGGTCGACGAGCGGATAGCGCTCGGACCCCAACTTGGGCTCACACGGCATCGACGGCGTCGCAAAGCGTGCGGGATCGAGGTCGCCCAACACAAGCGGCGTGGCTGGGTTGAGGGCACCGCCGGCGTGTCCGATGCAGCCCAGCAGCACATCGACCATACAGATAGCTCGCGCGGTCTGGGTGCTATTGGCATACGCGATACCGATGCCACCATGAAAGCCAGCGTCCACCACCGCAGCAGGCGCCGCGGCAGCTAGATCGCGCGCCGTGGCGGCGATCTCTGCGGCAGGCACGTCGCACATCGACTCGGCCCACTCGGGCGTCCAAGCACGGGCCGCCTGCGCCAGCTCGCCAAAACCCGTGGTATAGCGGGTCACGAACTCGTGGTCATACAGGTCCTCGGCAATCAAGACATGGGCAATACCTAACAGCAGCGCCAAGTCGCAGCCCGGGCGCACGCGCAGCCAGCGGTCGGCAAGCGCAGCTGAGCCGCTGCGCCGGGGGTCCACGACGATGATTTTCGCCCCGCGGCGACGGGCATCGTTGAGTGAATCAACAGCCCCCATCGTCGACGAATCGACAATGGAACGCCCCAGGTACATGATGCAGTCGGTATGCGCTAGGTCGGAGGCGGGGCTGTAGCCCAGGCTGTGCTCCCAACCGGTAAGTCGGCTTACCTCGCAGGCGCCGTCGGCACCGTACACGTTGGGCGAGCCCAGCGCATGCATAAGACGATACGCCCAGTAGCGGTCGAACGAGGGAACACCGAGCGTCATGCCCAGCGCACGCGGCCCGCACTCGTCAACAATCCCCAAAAGGCGCGCTGCAATCTGCGCGAACGCTTCGTCCCACGAAATCACATCGAACCCCAAGCCATCAGTTCGTCGGCGCATGGGGTGCACAATGCGATCGCGCTCGTCAAACGGCATTGCCAGGCGATGCCGTCCGCGAGCGCACAAGGCACGCGCCGCGCACGGATGCCCCGGCACCGGCAACTCGGCCACCACACGCCCATCCTCAACATGGGCCGCAAAGGCGCAATCGGCATAGCATCCCCCGCATGTGGTCATCACGGCACGACCGTCACGCTTCACAGCAGATGCCATCTCGATTACCCCTTTCACCAGCCAAACACAACAGGCCAAAAGCCCGGCAACGAGCCCCAGACCCAAAAAGCCTCCCGCACGGCAACGCCCCGCGGGAGGCCCAACGTCAAACAGACGGTACCTTACGCCTCAGGCTTCTTGGCGTAGACAAACCAGTAGCCGAGCGCGATCAAAACCGCGCCGCCCACGATGTTGCCCAGCGTGGCGGCGGACAGGTTAAACGCAATGCCCGCAACATTGAGCGCATCGGCGCCGGCGACATCGGCACCATAGCCGCACGCGTGCATCACGGCACCCATGGGCAAAAAGTACATGTTGGCAACGCAGTGCTCAAAACCGCAGGCCACAAAGGCGGCGATGGGCAGCAGAATGCCCACAACCTTATCGACCACGGTCTTGCCGGCGGTACCGATCCACACGGCCAGGCACACAAAGATGTTGCACAGGATGCCACGGAAGAAGATCGTCACCCAGTCGACCGTCACCTTGCCGGCGGCGACGCTCACCATGGAATTGGCAACCGCCTCGCCGTTGAGCTTGTAAATGCCGGCCATGTACACCAAAAAGACGATGAACAGGGCACCGACAAAGTTACCGACCCATACGACGACCCAAGCCTTGAGCATCTGAGCCAGGGTGATCTTTTTGCTCTTGAGCGCGCAGACCATAAGCGAGTTGCCGGTGAACAGCTCGGCGCCGCACACCAGCACCAGCACCAGGCCCAGGCAAAAGCACAGACCGCCCACGACGCGCTGGGCGCCCCAGCCGAGTGTGCTATCGCTCAAGAATACGGTAAAGAACAGGCCACCGAAGGCAATGAACGCGCCGGCGAACATTGCCAACAGAAAGGCCTTAGCGACCGGCAGGTTAGCCTTGGTCACGCCGGCGGCCTCGGTCTTGGCCTCGATCGCGGCGGGCGCCAGGCAATCGGGAGCGGGATACTCCACCTTGGAATCTGCCATGTCAATCACTTCTTTCCTAATCAGCAGGGACAAGAGCTCCTATTGCTCTTGCCCCAAGCGGACAAAGTGGGAAAAGTCGTTGGCAGCCACGGCGTCGTACACGGCGTCGACGGCCTCAAAGACTTCCGGGGACATGGGGTTGTAGAACTCCGTGTCGCCCGGCTGAATCCCTATGAAGACGATATCTTCGCACGATTGCTCAATCTCTTCGATCAGAATCGACAAGGGAAGCGAATGCGTGGTGAACATCGACTTGCGGGCCACGTCACGTTTGTCGAGCAGGCGGATGGACCCGACGGGCAGCGCCATGTCGGCGGCATCGACCAAGACCAGACGCGGCGGACGCTCGCGCTTGACCTCGATGATGTCGTCCTCGGGCGTTTGCCCGCCGTCGATGGTGTACCAACCGGCGATGGGCGCGTCCTCCATCTTTTTGGAGAGCACGGGGCCGGCGGCATCGTCGGCACGCAGCACGCTTCCCGCCGTGAGCACGATACCCGCAAACGGGGCGCCGTTCACACGACCATCCACAACGCGACCCATTACTGCAACCTTCCCGTCAGATACACACCCGACACATCGCGCACGCGCTCAACCAGATCGCGGAACTTCATTAAGAACGCGACCTGCTGGGCATGCAGGCCAAAGTCGTCGTCGAACACCGAGATGCCGGCCTTGGCCGACCCGCGAAAACCGCGCTCGTCGAGTAGCGTGTCGCAAGCCTCGAGCAGCGACGGCACCGCCGCCTTGTCAAGCTGGCACTCGCCAAAGGAGCGGATGGCCTCGAACTTGGTCTTGGCCTCCCCCTCCGGCAGCGCGTCGACGAGCGAATAGAACACATCCACCGGCACCGACAGGCGCGGCTCAAAGCAGTCGAGCACGCCGGTGTGGTGGCCCACGGCGAGCGTGTAGTACAGCACGTCGCAGGCCTCCTGGGGAACGTCTTCCTCGGTCTCCACAAACTTACGCGTGAGCTCGTAAAAGACCACCTGGTCGGGCGCATGGCCCAGGCAGGGGTCGGCGACGCCCTCGGCGGCCTCGTCGCTTGCGCGCGAGGCATCGCCAAAGGAGCCGCCGAGCATGCCGGGGCCCGCAAAGTAACCAGAGCGGTCCGTGAGCTCCATCTAGCGACCTCCGGCCAGCACAAGATCCTGCAGCGCCGAGTACACCTCGACGCGACGCGGATCGTCCTGCTTGTCGATGAGCAGCGCCATGGCACCGCGGATATCGCCCTTGGGCGCGCCCTCGAGCGTATCCATGAACTCGTTGGCCAGGTCGCGGCCGTAACGGTAGCCGCTCATGGCGCGAGCCTCGCGCTCAATGGCAACGCGCAGCTTGTACGGCACGCCGGGGTGCAGGATATCGGCCTGCTCGCCGGCGGCCTCCACCGTGGTCTCGGCATGGAGCTTTTGGTCCAGCAGACCGAGCGCCATGGCAAAGCCGTAGATGGTCTGCGCGGGGCTGGGCGGGCAGCCGGGGATGTAGACATCGACCGGCAGAATCTTGTCCGTGCCGCCCCAGACGCAGTAGTTGTCGTAGAAGATGCCACCGGTGCAGCCGCACGCGCCATAGGACACCACGATCTTGGGATCAGGTGCGGCCTCAAAGGCGCGCAGGGCCGGCATGCGCATGGCACGCGTCACGGCACCGGTGTACAGCAGCACATCGGCGTGACGGGGCGAGGGCACGACCTTGATGCCAAAGCGCTCGACGTCAAAGACGGGCGTGATGGAACCGAAGATCTCGATCTCGCAGCCGTTGCAGCCGCCGCAGTCAACACGGTAGACATACACCGAGCGCTTGATCTTCTTAAGAAGGGTCGCCTTGGCCTTCTCGATGCTCTCGTCGAGCTCGATCTTGGTCGGGCGGTACTGGAGCCGCTCGGGCAAAAGCGTGGGTTCGGCCATGGTTACTCCTCCTTCGTATCAAAATCCATGATGATGCCCTCGACCGGCGCCGGACCGGCGGGAATCTCGGGCGCATCGGGGTTGAGCTCGCGGTCGATATACTCCGGGTTCACGCCGTGGCCGCCCAGATACTCCATGCCGGGGCCCTGGGGCTCGCCGGACGCAAGCGTCTCGTTGGCAGCCATGCCGTGCGCGTTGCCGGTCTTTACGGCCGACGCGGCGCGCAGGGCGTCGAGCTCGCGCTTGCACTCCTGGCACATACCGACGGTACGGGCGGCCTGCTCGGCCTCCATGCCGCCGGCCTTTTGCAGCAGGCGCTTGGCGTAGTCAATCTCCTTGTGCGGGGCAAACGGCTTGCCGCAGCGCGAGCAGTGCTCGAGCGTGTAGACGCTCTTGCTGGTGAGGTCGTCCTTGCTCATGACGGCCAGCTCAAACTCCTCGGTGAGCTTGACGGCCTCCATGGGGCAGGCTTCCTCGCAGCGGCCGCAAAAGATGCAGCGGCCGTAGTCGATCGACCAGGTGATGGTATCGGCCGCAAGGTCGGTGTCCATGCGAATGGCATCGGCCGGGCACGCCACGCCGCAGGCTCCGCAGGCGATGCAGAGCTCGGCATTGTGCTCGGGCTTGCCGCGCATGTCCTTGTTGGTGGGGAACGGCGCAAACGGGTACTTGACCGTCGCGTCGCCGGCCTTGGCGTTAACCTTCCAAAGCTTCAGCATATTAGAGCGCCTCCTCATCGAGCGGAGCGGCCATGGTGCCCTCGCCCGCAAGCGGCGACTTGTCGCGCCAGACGTTCTCGAACTGCTCCTTGTCGAGCACGTGGTCGCGCTTAGCGGCGACATCGGTCACCGTCACGCGGTCGGTGCAGGAGTAGCACGGGTCGAGCGAACCGACGATCAGCGCCGCGTCGCCCACGGTGTTGCCGCGGAACATGTAGCGCAGGACCGGCCAGTTGCTGTACGTGGCGGCCTTGGCGCGCCAGCGGTAGCACTTCTGGTTGTTGCCGAGCATGGCCCAGTGCACGTCCTCGCCGCGCGGCGCCTCGGTGGCGCCGATGGCGTACTTGTGCGGGGTGTACTCCCAATCCGTGGTGAGGATGGGGCCCGACGGGCAGTTCTCGAGCATGGTCTCGATCATGTCGATCGAATCGTAGACCTCCTGGATGCGAACGGCGGTACGGCCGAAGGCATCGCAGGTGTCGGCCGTGGCGGCGTGCATCTTTTGAACGTCCGGATCGGCATAGCCGTCGAAGGGATGGTCAAAACGCACGTCGCGGGCATAGCCCGAACCACGCATGAGCGGGCCGACCGGCGAGAAGTCGCGAGCGATCTTGCGATCCAAGATGCCGATGCCACTCGTACGCTCAATAAAGTTGGGCGTGGAGAGCAAGACGTCGACGAGTTCCTGAACCTCGGAGCGCAGCTGGTGGATGGTCGTGAGCGTGGAAAGCTTCTGCTCGGCCAAAATGTCGCGACGCACGCCGCCGATCACGTTGAGGCCGTAGGTCTTGCGGTGACCGGAGAGCTTCTCGGCCAGGTCCATGGACTTCTCGCGGACGCGGAAGAACTGCTGGAAGCCGGAGTCGAAGCCCGTGTAGTGCGACGCCAGGCCAATGTTGAGCAGATGCGAGTGCAGGCGCTCAACCTCGAGCATGATAGCGCGGATGTACTGGGCGCGCGGCGGGACATGAATGCCCTGGGCGCGCTCGACGGCCTCGGCATAGGCCACCGAGTGGGCGCAGCCGCAGATGCCGCAGATGCGGTCGGCGAGGAACGTCACGGCGTCATAGTTCAGGCGCGTCTCGGCGACCTTCTCCATACCGCGGTGCACGTAGAACAGACGGTAGTCGGCGTCGACGATCGTCTCGCCCTCAACGAACAGGCGGAAGTGGCCGGGCTCATCGGAGGTAATGTGCAACGGGCCCATGGGGACGAGTGTGGTCTCCTTGCCCTTGGTATCGGCCAAGAACTCGTAGTTTTCCATGTCGCTCGCGGGAGCGGGACGGAAACGGTAGTCCATGGAGTCCTTGCGCAGCGGGTACAGGCCGCTGGGCCAATCGTCGGGCAGCACCAGGCGACGACGATCGGGCAGGCCTTCGGGAATCAGGCCGAACATGTCGCGCAGCTCGCGCTCGCCCCACACGCAGGCGGGGACGAACGGCGTCACGGACGGGAACGTCATCTTGGCGGGATCGACCTCGGTGCGCACGGTCACCCAGCCGGGGTCCTCCCCCTCCATGGAGATGACATAGTACACGGCGTAGCGGCCGCACAGACTGCGCTCGTCGTTGCCGATGATCACGGGAATCCAGCCGTAGCGCTCGTAATACAGGTAGTGGACGGCCTCGGGCAGCTTGTCCTGCTTGACGGTGATCGTCAGCTGGTCCTCGCACTGCCACTCGACCTTCTCGATGCAGCCCGGAACGGCGCGGCGCAGGGCCTCGACATGGCTCTCGCAGCGACGGGCGTACACCTTGTTCTCAGTTTTAATCATTCGTTACTCCACCTCGCTCTGAGCGGTCTCGGTACCGAACACAGCGCGGTACATCGGCGTCGCGTGAAGTTCCTCGGTGCTCTGCTCGAGCACGATGCCAGTCGCGGTCTCCACACCGTGCACGAGAGGCAGCGGGGTGGCGATGCCAAACCACAAGATCATGACAGCCAGGATGATTTCGGGAATAAGCATGAGCGCCGGAGCCTCATGCTTGCCCATGCCCTGGGGCGCATGGCCGAATACCGACTTGAGTGCGATGCGGGTGAGCGCGGAGATGGCCACGGTAAGACCGAGGGCGACCACGACGACCAGCCACATGGGACCGGCGGTAACACCGGCGACAAAAGTCAGGAACTCGGAGATAAACATGCCAAAGGGCGGGAAGGCGCCAAGACCGAGCAGCGCCAGGACGGCGAGCGCGGCGGTTGCGGGGGCAACCTCGACGACACCCTGAATCTTGGCCAGGCTACGCGTACCAAAGGCGTGCTGGATGTTGCCGGACACGCAGAAGGCAAGCGTCTTGGTAAAGCCGTGGAACACGCAGTGCAGCAGGGCCGCGGCGATACCCAGCGGGCCACCGATACCCAGGCACAGGGCGATAACGCCCACGTTCTCCACAGACGAGTACGCAAAGCGGCGCTTGAGGTCGTCCTGGCGAAACATCGAAAGCGCCGCCACCAAAATGGACAGCGTGCCGACGATCAACAGCAAAAGTTGCGGATACTCGGCACCCACAGCCTGGATAGTAAAGCCGTAGAAGCGCATGATCACAAGCATGGCGCACTTAAGCAGCACGCCCGAGAGCAGGGCCGAGACAGGGCTCGGGGCCTGGGAGTGGGCATCGGGCAGCCAAGTGTGCATGGGGAACAGGCCGGCCTTGGTGCCAAAGCCGATCACGATAAACGCAAAGGCGAGGCGCATGAGCGTCGGGTCGAACTGGTCGGCATACGGCAGCACGCACGACAGGAATGCGGCCTCGTGGGCGTTGGGAATCACGTCGGCGGCGTTGGCGTAGATCAGCAGTGTACCGAACAGGCCAAAGGCCACGCCGGCGGTGCAGACCATCGCATACTTCCAAGAAGCCTCGAGGGCCGTCTTGTTCTTGTAGATACCCACGAGGAACACGGTGGAAAGCGTGGTTGCCTCCACGGCGGCCCACGTGAGGATCATGTTGTTGGACAGGCACGCGAGCAGCATGGTGAACACAAACAGGCTAAACAGCGCAAAATACTGCTTGGCGCGCTCGGCGGGCATGGAGCCCTCCTCGATATCGGCCTTTACATAGGGAAGTGAGAACAGCCCGGTAAGAAAACCGATAAAGCCGATGAGCAGCACAAAGATGGCGCCCAGCGAATCGAGGTGGAACCACAGGCCAAGAGCGCTCGCGGTGTCGCCGCTCATAAGGACGTCACCGGCCGTCACAATCGACAGCACCAGGACGGCTGCGACGGAGACCAGGTTGAGACCGGCAAACACGTTATAGGACGTGTTCTTGGGCAAAAACGCCATGACCAGCGAGAACACCAAAGGAGTCGCGAGCAGGGCGAGAATCAACGTTTCCATGGACTACCCCCTCAGCTCGGACAGGTCGCGCGCATCGAGCGAGTGGGAGTCGTCCCAAATGCGACGCACGACGATGGACATGATGATGACGGCAAAGATGGCGTCGGTGGCGATACCGATCTCGATGATCTCGGGAGCGGTGGGGGCCAAAAGCGCGAGCGTCACGTGGCTGCCGTTTTCCATAAGGCAGTATCCAAAGATCTGCTTCATGATGTTGCGCTGCGAGATGATGCAGGTGAGGCCCACAAAGAAGTGAGCGAAGCTAATAGCGAGCGCGGGCGTTGCGACCTCGGCCGTAGGCAGGCTGATCTGCGTCACGACGGCAAAGCAGATCGCGACCTCGACGGCGATGATGCAGATGGCCCACGCGGGCTTAAGGCCAGCCTTGAGCGATGCGTCGCTCGGTTCGCCCATCTTCTTGTATGCGCGGTTGAGGATATAAGGGACCAGGACGACCTTGGTGATAAAGGCGGATCCGGCCCACATAAGCAGCTCCTGCGCACCGGTAGTGGCACCGAGCGTAGCGAGCAGTCCCACGAGCACCAGCGACTGCACCGCATACCAGCTGATGGCGTGCTTGATGTTCTTTGAGACGACCACCATGGTGGACGTGACGATCAGAAGGCCGCCAAGGATGTTGACGATCGAATAACCCATGTCGTTCTACCTCCTAACCGATCCAGCTGGCCGAAAGCGGGCCGCTGACGATAACCATGATGATGAGCACGATGAACACGAACGCCATCGCGCGGGGAAGCGGGGCCCCCGCAGCGACCTCTTCGCTCGGCTCGCCGGGCAGGCAATAGCCCATCCACTTGAGGAACCAGGCAAAGGTGGCGACGGTCTCGGCGACCATGATGCACACGAGCACCAGGATCGCGACGTTGCCGGCACCCACGGAGAAGCCACCGGCGATGATCTGGAACTTCGAGAAGAACGTGTTCATGGGCGGCACGCCGGCAATGGCGAGTGCCGCGACACCAAAGCCCACGCCCGAGATCGGGTACTTCTTTACGATGCCGCGAAGCTTGGGCAGCATACGCGTGCCGAGCGTAAAGGAGAACGAACCGGCAATCAGGAAGAACAGCGTCTTGGCGAAAGCGTGGTTAAAGATGTGGCACACGGCGCCATCAAAGGCCAGCTGGCTACCAAAGACCGAAAGGCCCAGACCAAAGAACACGTAGGAGAGCTGGGCGATCGTGGAGAAGGCCAGCAGGCGCTTCATGTCCTTTTGCGGCAGGTACATAAGGAAGCCAAAGAGCATGGTGACCATGGCGTCGATAATGGCGACCCAGCCCACGATCTCGGGAATCTCGCCGGCAGAGACGAGCGCACGCGCGAACACGCACACGCCGACCTTAACCATCGAGGCACCATGCAGGTAGGCCGAAACAGGCGTCGGTGCCTCCATGGCCGAAGGCAGCCACATGTACATGGGAACCTGTGCGGACTTGGCCCAGGCCGCAAACAGCACGAGCAAAAGGACGATAGCCTTGAGCTTGGCGTCGAGGCCTGCAATCGCGGTAATGGCGAAGGTGCCGGTGTGGGCAAACACGATGGCGGCGCCCAGATACAGGCCGAGCGCACCGATATGCGTGATGATCAGGGCCTTCATGCCGGCCTTCTTGGCCGTAGGCGTCATGTAGTAGCTAATGAGGCCCCAAGAGCACGCACCCGTGATCTCAAAGAACACGAGCTGGCCCAAAAGGGTCGAGCTGTACACAAGGCCGGCCATGGCGCCGATGAAGGTCGCGAGGTACGCGTAGAAGCGACGACGCGGCGCATCGGGATGCTCACGGTTATTCTCGCTCATATAGGGGATCGAATAGATCACGACAAGCAGGCCGATACCCACAAAGGCGGGCGCGAGCAGCGTGCTCATGCGATCGAAGGTGAATCCCATGACGAGGGTCTGCCCAAACGAGATCAGGGGGACCTGCGTGTCGGGCATGCCGGCGCCAGCGAAATTCGCGGCGAGGGCGATGGTGCAGACCGTCGAGACGGCGGCACCCAAAACGCTGAACCACTTGGCGTACGGACGGGGGAACAGGGCGACGAGCACCGAGGCCACCATCGGGGCCGCGATAGCGACCAAGCCGAGAAGGGACAGACTGACTGCAAATGACATTGTTTCTCCCTTCTCCTACACGCCGACGACCACGAAGACAAACGCCAGAACGGCGATGCCCACGACAGCCCAGGTCTGATTGCCAAGCACCTTAAAACGCGAACGCGAGCAGGAGTTCTCGATCACGCCGCATACGACAAAGTCGATCAGGCACTTCACCAAGAAGATGACTGCGCCCAGAACAGCGGCGGCGCCCACGGTCGCGGGCTCGCCCCAGGGGACAAAGATCGCGCAGAACCAGGCGACGACCAGGACCTGCTTCATGGACATGGCGAGCTTGGCCATGGCGAGCGACGGGCCGGAAAGCTCGGCGAGCGGGCCTTCCTGAAGCTCCTGCTCGGCCTCGGCCTGATCAAACGGCAGCTTGCCGAGCTCCATGTAGCAGGCAATCGCAAAGGCGATGCCGGCGAGGATCACGGCGACCGGCGCGTCGACGGCGCCCGTCATGATGTGCTGACCCATGGTGGCGATGTCGGTGGAGCCGCACACCAGGGCGGCGGCAAACAGCGCCAGCAGCATGGACGGCTCGATGAGCACGCTCATGAGCAGTTCGCGAACGCCGCCGATACCGGCGTAGGCGTTGGACGAATCCACACCGCAGAGGGCGAAGAAGAAGCGGGCGAGCGCCAGGCTGTACATGATGGTGATGGCGTCACCAAAAACCGGGATGGGGCTCTGTGCCGTAAAGAGCGGCAGGCCCATCGCGAGCATAAAGGCGACGGCGAAGAACAGCGGCGGCATGATGCGCAGCGCAAAGCTCGCATCCTCGCACTGGGACTCGGGGCGCGCAAAGAGCTTGGCCAGGTCGCGGTAGTCCTGCATGATGCTGGGGCCGCGACGGGAGAAGAACGGTGCGACGGCCATGACGACCACGCCCTGCAGAACGGCAAGTACGATGTTGTTCATGCTCTCCCCTCCTTAACCCATTTGCACGGCGAGCACGAGGAACACCACGAGTGCCGCGACGATATAGCAGATATAGATGCTGTAGTTGCCGCCCTCGAGCTTAGTCGCGAGGTCGGCGAGCTTCTCGACACCCTTATGCGGGGTATCGACGAGAACCTTGTCGGGTACGGGCTCCACAGCCTCGGCCACACCGGTGAGCTTCTGGAAGAAGTGCGCGATGGACCAGCAGACGGCCGTGCAGCGGTCGCGCAGCGTGTAGAGCGGCTGCATAAACCAGGACACCTCGGAGGCAAAGGTCGTGGCCACGACGGGCATATGCTCGTTGGGAGCATAGCCGCATGCCCACGGCTGGGACTTCTGCACCTTGCCGACGGTCTTGAGCTTGCGATAGCCGCAGGCAAGGCCGACGAGCACCACAAGCGCGATAGCGATCGCGGGCGTGGAGGTGGCAGCGCCGGAGTACTGGTTCATGAGCTCCATGCCCTCGGCGGCAAACACGCCACCGTACGGATGCAGCACGGACGCGGCTACATCGACCAGCACGGGCGCGATCACGGGAGCGCCAATGCCCAGCACGACGCAGATGGCCGCGAGCAGGCCCTGCGCAAACACCATGGGGGCGGGAACCTCCTTGGCATTGGCCGCGGCCTCGGAGCGGGGCGCGGAGGCAAAGGAGACGCCATAGGCCTTGACGAAGCACGTGACAGCCAGCGCGCCGGTAATGGCGAGCGCGACGGCAGCGAACACGGCCACGATCATGACGGCCTTGTCGCCCTGCATGGCGGCATTAAACAGCGACTGATAGGTAAACCACTCGGACACAAAGCCGTTGAAGGGCGGGATGGCCGAGATGGCAAGCGCGCCAATGAGGAAGCAGATGGCCGTTGCCGGCATACGACGGAACAGGCCGCCCATCTTCTCCATATTGCGCGTACCCGTGGAGTACAGCAGCGCACCGGCGCCCAAGAACAGCTCGCCCTTAAACATCGCGTGGTTAAACGTGTGGTAGAGGGCGGCCATCAGTGCCAGGACGGCGATGCCGACCGAGTTGAGCGCCATGGCGGCCATGGAGGCGCCGACGCCGAGCAGAATGATGCCGATGTTCTCGACGGAGTGATAGGCCAGCAGGCGCTTGATGTCATGCTCCTGCAGGGCGAAGGCCACGCCGAGGACCGACGAGATCGCACCGAAGACCATGACCATAAGGCCCCACCAGACCTGAACGCCCGAGGCGGAGAGCAGGTCGAGACCAACCTTGAGGATACCGAAGATACCGATCTTGATCATGCCGCCGGACATGAGGGCCGACACGTTGGACGGCGCCTCGGGATGTGCCTTGGGCAGCCAGCCGTGCAGCGGAATGATACCGGCCTTGGCGCCAAAGCCAAAGAAGGCGAGCACAAAGCACACGGATGCGACCGCGGGGCTAAACTGCGTAGCACGGAAATCCGCAAAGGCAAACGAGCCACCGGCGAAGTTGGTCATGGTGAGGAAGCTCGCCATGATGAGCACAAAGCCCACGTGCGCGATCACAAAGTAGAGCCAACCGCCATGGATGGAGTTCTCGTTCTCCTCAATCACGACCAGGAAGTACGAGGTCAGCGACATGAGCTCAAAGGCGACCAGGAACCAAAACACGTTGTCGGCGGTGATGACGAGCATCATGGACGCCACGAAGGTGTTAAAGAAGAAGCCGGCGCGGCCCTTTTTGCCCGGGTACTCATCAAAGTAGTTGAGACCGTAGATCGAACCGGCAAACGCGAGCACCGAGATGAGCGCCACGAACAGGCCGGACAGCTGATTGAGCAGCAGCTGGAAATGGGCAAACGGGAAGAACACGATGGTGTCGACCGACGTGACATCGCCCAGCACGGCCTGGATACCGGCCACAAACGAAAGCACCGCGGCGGCGGCGCCGATAAGGCAGCCGGCGGTCTTGGCGGCGTTATCGACCTTAATCAGCAGAACCGAGGCGAGCGCACCGATGCACGAGACGGCAAGCGATGCGATAAACAGCGTCATGCTATCCATTGTTTACGCTCCCTTCTGCTTTCTCGGACAGGCCCTGGGCCACAGCGGTAACGTCGACGGACGGACCGTTTTCGATCGAGCGCAGGCGCTTAGCCTCGTCGAGCTCGCGATCGGCCGCGCCGCCCATGACGGTCAGCGCCTTGGTAGGGCACGCCGCCACACAATGCGGGCCGTCCGGATCGAAGGCGCACAGGTCGCACTTGACAGCGCAGGTGTACTGGCCGGGAGCCCACGTAAGCAGGCTGCTCAGGGACTTAGGATACGAAGGCGTCGGGTCGCACATGCCTGCGACACCGGCGATAGACGTGCCATCGGGATGGATGGCTCCGAAGGGGCACGCGATGGCGCACAGCCTGCACCCGATGCACTCCTGCTCCTTGACGTGGATGCGGTCGCCATCGTGCTCGATGGCATTCACCGGGCAAACCTCGGCGCAGGGGGCACCCTCGCAATGGTGGCAGGCAAGGGCGGCCGAAATACCGCCGGTCTTCACGAGCGCCAGGCGCGGCGTATCCTGAAGACCCTGCATCCGGTGGGCGTCGGCACAGGCGGACTGGCATGTTCCGCAGCCGATGCACCTCTCCGGGTTGATGTCGATGAAGCGGTTCATCCCCACTTCCTTTCAAAATAACGGGCCGGGCTCCCGAACGTACGGGACGCCCGGCCCAAAAAGCCAACGAGAACGGGACTACACGATTTGATTCACGTGCGTCTCGTCGTCGAACTTGGCGGCGCCGGGCTCAACATCCTGAGGAGCGGCGGCGTCCACCAGAGCCTGCTTGAGCTCGGTGTACTGACGCTCCACCTCGCCCTCAGCCCAGACCTGGTCGGCGATAGCGTCGACCTGGCAGGCGGAGAACTTGTCCTCGGGCGTATGCGAGACCGGGTCGACCTTGTGAATGGTCAGCTCGTTGCACTTGCCGATCCACCACTGGTAGGTCATATAGACCGTGCCCTTGTTGATACGGTCGCTCACGTCGGCGCGGCTGTATACCTGGCCGCGGCGGCTGTGAATCGAGACGATGTCGCCGTTCTTGATGCCGCGTGCATCGGCGTCCGCGGGATTCATGCGGACAAAGCCGGGCTCGTCGGCGAGCAGCGCCAGCGTCTTGCAGTTGCCAGTCATCGAGCGGCAGCTGTAGTGACCGACCTCGCGGACGGTGCACAGAATGAGCGGGTACTCATCGTCGGGAAGCTCGGAGGGCGCCAGTCGTGCGCCATCAGGTTGGCGCGGCCGTCCTTGGTGGTGAACTTGCCACCAGCGAACATGTCGGGCGTACCGTGGTCGTTCACATCGGTGCTCTTGACGGGCCACTGGGCGTAGCCGCCCTCGGGAGCCATCTTCTCGTAGGTCGCGCCCACAAAGTTGGGGCACAGGCTGATGCACTCGTTCCAGATCTGCTCGGTGTTGTCGTAGTGCATGGGGTATCCCATGCGCGTAGACAGGTCCGCGAAGATCTCCCAGTCGTGACGGCACTCGCCCTTGGGCGGAACAGCCGCGTCAAAGTGCTGGAAGCTACGGTCGGATGCGGTAAAGACACCCTCGTGCTCGCCCCAAGAGGTGGCAGGCAGGATGACGTCGGCGAGCATGGTCGTCTGCGTCATAAAGATGTCCTGGCAAATGAACAGATCCAGCTCGGAGAGCGTCTTGCGCATACCGGCCGAATCGGGCTCGGTCTGCACCGGGTCCTCGCCGTAGTTGTAGAAACAGTGCACCTTGCCCTCGTCGACCAGGTGGCCCAGGTCGGTGAGCTTGTAGCCCTCCTCGAGCGGGAGCTTTTCCTCGGGCACGCCCCAAGCCTTGGCAAACTTGGCGCGCACTGCCGGGTCGGTGACCTTCTGGTAGCCAGGGTACAGGTTGGGCAGCATGCCCATATCGCAGGAGCCCTGGACGTTGTTCTGACCGCGCACGGGCGCGAGGCCGGAATTGGGTTTGCCGATCTGGCCGGCAACGCAGGCGATGGAGGCGATGGTGTGCACCGTCTTCAGGTTCTGCTTCTGCTGGCATACGCCCATACCCCAGCCAATGATGGCAGAGGGCTTCGCCGTGGCGTACATCTCGGCAGCTTGGTGGATCAACGCGGGCTCGACACCCGTGATGTCCTGTACGGATTCGGGAGTGTAGTTCTTGATGGTCTCCCACCACTCGTCAAAGCCGTTCGTGTGCTCGGCGACGAATTCCTTGTCGTAGAGGCCATCGTTGACCAAGCAGTTGGCAAAGGCGTTGAGGAACGCGACGTTGCAACCGTTCTTGATCGGAAGGTAGATATCGGCGATACGCGCGGTTTCGATATGGCGCGGGTCGGCGACAATGATCTTGCAACCCTTTTCTTTGGCTCGCACGATACGCCTTGCGACGATGGGGTGCGAATCGGCAGGGTTATAGCCGAAGAGGAAAATGCAGCCCGCATCCTCCATACCGGGGATGGAGCATGACATGCAACCTGAACCAACCGTGTCCATCAGACCGAGGACAGTAGGGCCGTGTCAAGTACGGGCGCAGTTGTCCACGCTGTGGGTGCCGATGCACGCACGCGTAAACTTCTGCATGACGTAGTTCGCCTCATTGCCGCCGCCTCGCGAAGAGCCGGTGGTCATGACAGCGTTAGGACCATATTCGTCAATTATGGCCTGCATCTTAGATGCGGTGAAATCCAGTGCCTCGTCCCAGCTTACGCGCTCAAGATCCGCGCCCTTGGTGCGGCGGATCATCGGGTGCAGTACGCGAGGAGTCAAGATCTTGGTGTCGTTGATGAAGTCGTAGCCGCTCATACCCTTAAGGCACAGCTCGCTCTGGTTGGTGATGCCGTTGAGCGGTTCGGTACCCACGACCTGGCCGTTTTGGACCAAGAGGTTAAACTGGCAACCGGCGCCGCAGTACGGGCAGATCACTTTATGCTTCTCCATGACACCCTCCTTCCTTTCTCTGCTACCGAATACTCGGTTCTTATTTGACAATCATTGGGCCTGTATGGCCGGCCGTTTACGCCTCGTTTTCGATGGTGGCGCGGGCACGCTCGGCAGTCAGTTCTGCCAGGCGCTCCTCGTCTACCAGGGTGAGGCCCTTGGTCGGGCACGCCTCGGCACACGCCGGACCGCCGGGACGGTCCACGCACAGGTCGCACTTGAGCACGAAGCTCTTGGTCTGCGAACCCACGCGCACGTCACCCATCAAGACGGGGACCTGCGTGGTCGCCACGCTCACGGCGCCAAAGGGGCATGCCATGACGCAGCTCTTGCAGCCGATGCAGTTGTCCTCGTTGACGCCGATACGATGGTTCTTTGGATCAAAGAACAAGGCGCCCGTAGGACAGGCCTTCGCGCACGGAGCGTCCTCGCAGTGGTGACATGCCACCGGCGCGGAGATCTCGTAGGTGCGCGTTACGCGCAAGCGAGGTGCGGCGATGTTGCCGGGAATATCGTGTGCCTCGATGCACGCCGCCATACAGGTTTGGCACCCAATGCAGCGCGAAGAATCGGCTACGACTCGTTTATTGCCCATGTTGTTCACTCCCTCCTGAA
>ERZ827194.787-NODE-787-length-18751-cov-3.89886_pt1 | contig 18751 bp, 9 predicted proteins | sample MGYA00519777_ERZ827194 | MGnify/ENA primary metagenome ERZ827194 (study PRJEB31778, sample SAMEA3449277) | human gut metagenome | biome: human gut; feature: human-associated habitat; material: faeces | place: United Kingdom | collected 2010/2012 ...
ATGGTACATAGGCTGGTAAGGCTGCACGGAGGCAGGGTCCGCGTTACCAGTACCGAGGGGAAGGGGACCATGGTATGTGTTATTTTTCCCCTGAGGAGCAGACGCCTTGACAAGGCATGCCCCGTTGCTTCGCCCAGGAAACAGGATACCGGGGAAACCCGCATGGGACCGGATTGCGGCCCCATGCGTGAGATCCTTCCAACAATGACCGGCGGGGACCGGCAGCGTATTCTTATTGTGGAGGACAATGACGATTTGCGGACCTACCTTGAGGGGCTGCTGAAAGAGGAATACCTGGTCCAAACCTGTTCCAACGGACGGGACGCGCTGCTTGTGGCGAGAGAATACAATCCGGACCTGATACTTTCGGACGTTATGATGCCTGAAATGGGAGGGGACGAACTTTGCGCGTCCGTCAAATCCGATATTGAGACATCCCATATCCCGGTCATGCTGCTGACCGCCTTGGGAGATGAGAAGGACATGCTGGAGGGGCTGGAAAACGGAGCTGACGCCTATATCACCAAACCGTTTAGCATAAACGTGCTCAGGGCGAATATCAGGAACATACTGGCAAACCGGGCACTGCTCAAACGGGCATACGTCGGTCTTGAGGACGGAGTCGGACAGGTTCCGCCGGACTGCCACAATACCCGGGACTGGAAATTCATGGCCTCCGTAAGGGAATGCGTCATGAAGAATATCGACAACCCCGGTTTCTGTGTGGACATGCTCTGTGGCATGCAGAACATGAGCCGCACCGGATTTTTCAACAAGTTGAAGGCGCTCACCGGCCATGCCCCGGCTGACTATATCCGCTCCATGCGGCTGCAATATGCGGCACAACTGCTCAGGGAAAAAGACTGTTCGATAACGGAAATCTCGGATGACTCGGGGTTCTCCGATGTCAGATATTTCAGGGAGGTGTTCAGGAAGTACTATGGAATGAGCCCGAGTGAGTACAGGAATTCGATGAGAGGATAACATCACGGGCAGACAGACTCCAGGATATGGCAGGTCTTATTGTCGGAGATGGTGTATGTTTCGCTCCGCACCGACAAGCCGGGCACGGTTAACTCGTTCACCGTAATGATGAAGGCGAACAGCCGCCCTGCCCCAGTATTGAGGCTCGTGCCTGATAGGGATAGTAGAAATAATAGTGTTCGTCCAACAGCCCGCCTGTGAGCGGTGTCGGACTTTCAGTTTTCCATACGAGACCGCCCGTGTCGGCATCCCTCTCGGCTGTCAGTTTCACGTTGGAATAGACTGTTTGAGTGCCCCGCACCACGTATAGGCCGCAGGCCCCGCCTTCGGAAAACTTGGTTTGGCAGCCATTCTCCACAGTACGGGTGGTTTTGCGAACAGCCGACGTATATCCACCATCGGTAACGGAGAAAGTAAGTTGCTGCGCCTTGTCTTGGTTGCCCGGGAGCTCTTCTTGCGTACAGGCGGCAAGCGATAGGAGCACCGCCGCCGGAATCGAATGTAGAATGCTTTGCTACAGTTTCTTTCTTTAATGTGATTAAAAAGCGCACACGGCCAGAAACCTAACTTTATAAGTACTTATCATTACTTTCCAGAGTGGCATCTGGAAAGTGTATGGCATATGCATTGTTAGGGCTATAATATGCCTCCGTAGACGACCAGTAAGAGGTGGTATAAATTGGCGTCGGACCGCCGGCAGCGACGAGGGATGGGTTGACTATATAATTCCAAATTTCGGCATTCGGAAAATCTTTCATCATAATCTTATCATCAGTAAGTCGGGCTGGGGTTAGTCTGCCTGTGGGGTCAGTGTCTTTCGGTATACAGAAGACGACACCGGCGACCGTCTTGCCCGCTACGGATTGCGGCTTCGGGTCTGCGATGACCTGAGCTTTCCCATTGGGATAGCGTTTGCGCAGTCCGCCGTCCGAAGTGCTCCTGCCCGAATAGATGTAGTCCCCAGCCTTCACTTCATCGGCAGTGTAGTGTATTGTTTTGGCTACCGCCACATTCTCCAGGTGTTGCCCGGCACCGTCTGCACCACGTCTATTTCATTCGTTTTTCCTCCGTGACACCTTCGCCCGCCATGAGCGTGAACTCTACTTTTGCCATGCGGTGGTTGAAACGGAGGCTGACGGCTTGGTCATAACCTCCCACTACGGTGACGTATAGAAGGCCGAAGCCGGCATACCCGCCACTTTGGTCGATATCGGCATTCGGAGTCCGTGCCGTGACACATGTCTCGGTAGTGCTCTTCCGGTAAATGGTGTTTTCAGCATCCTTTGGGACAGTATTGCCCGAGGCGTCCATTACGTACCTTTGGAGGCTGAGCATGCCATCCAGCATCACTCCTATCTCCTTGCCGCCGGCACGGGGGTGCGGTTGCGCCACCTCCGCTGTCAGTCGCAATGGGTACTTGCCATCGGGTAAACGTGTAGTAGATTCTCCCGTTTCCATCTTGCCGCAAGAGACGAGTAGCCCGCCCGCGAGCATCAACATCGGCTACCAGCCGCTGATGCGCATCCATCGTCCGGAATATCCTGTTCCTTTCACATCGTTATTTTTCTTTGTTTTATGTGGTTAGAAAGCGCACACGGCACGCACATTGAGTGCGCCGTCCTTTTCGCTGAGCTGTGCGAAGGCATTGTAGAAATACACGCTAAAAGCGCCATTCTTATTACTGGGGCTCTCCGAAGAAGACCAGAAACGTTTATGGTTATTGCGCGGTGACAATGCGTCACCGCCAACGGCGGAGATGGAGACTTCGACTATATCCCTCGTCTCTGTGTTGTCCCGTGTGTACGCAATATTATCGACATCCTTATAACATAGCATGTGCAGTTCCTTTACCGACGGCAAGAACCATCCGGTGCTGTTTGCCGGGGCTGGATTATTTGCGATAAATGTTTTCAGGACCTCAGCAGGATTGACCAAGGCATCGGTTTTGCCGTTTGTCTTGCAATATCCGTTATACGCCCACAGCACTTTCGTGTTCTGGTAACCGAGTATCCTGTTTATGTTGCCGGTCGCATCGAAACCAGTGGCAATGTTTACGTACTCATCCTTATCGACAGGATTGAAATCTGTTCCTCTTTGAAAATCCGCCACCCAGTCGTTAACGTTTTGCCACGAGACGTTGCCCGGAGCATCTTTAATCGACACGGCAAGGCCATGGGTGCAATTGGGATGTTCTTTCACCATAATCTTGTCGAAATCCAGAGACGCCGGCGTGATCCGTCCTTCAGGATTGGTCTCTGCCGGTGTCCAGAAGACGATGGCCGCCACGCTTGCCTTCTGCTCCTCGGTCAGGGTAGTACCCTTAGGCAGCAGGTTGCCGTCGGCGAGCAGGTAATCTCCCCGTTGCATCGTGTAGTCCTTTACAGTTGTCACCGCGCCGTCCACCTTGTATCTCTTGTAACTGCCGGTAGAAAGGCCGGACGGGGTTATGGTGAACTCCTTGCTTCCCTCGTCATAATGTCCTTCGATAGTCGGTGCGGGAGTCGCGTGATTCACCAAGTAGCGGTATGTACCATCGTTCACGCGCAGCGGCTGGGCAATGCCAGAGAATGTAGTGGCGGGTGACACGGCGTAATCAGGAATCCTCTCGTCGGTAAACTTGTATTTAACGGTATTCGGCATCTCGATGACGGCCAATGCCATACGATGGTTCATGGTGAAAGAGAGGTGGAGGGTGTTGTCTTCCCCTGTCGTTGCGGAGCCTTCGGCAGTCATCAAGTCGGAGGCGGTATATGCCGCATGAGTACTTTGGTCGTCCTGAGGCTGCCAAGCGGAAACCAACGGGGCGAAGAATTCCGTGTCGGTCAAGGCTGAGCCTGTGGGAGTGGCAGTCTTTCCGCTCATATCCGTTTAGTAGGGATAGTAGAGGTAGTAGTGCTCATCCGACAATCCCCCCACAAGTGTCGTGTTGTCCTTGGACTTCCACACGAGGTCGCCCGTGGCGGCATCCCTCTCTGCGGTCAGTTTCACGTTGGAATAGAGGGTTTGAGTGCCGTGCGTCACGTATCGCCGTCAGGCATGTTTTTCCTGCCGCTATGAACAACGGCGGGGGTATATGGTTATCCGGATGTTGCCGATGGAAAAAATCGGCTGGAAGAAGAAATAAATTTCTCGCAACGTTTCACAACAGCTTTGACCTGATGCTTTTCAACACACGCCACACCGTCATGCCTGAGAGCTTTATTCTCTTCCTAAGCAGATAGTTGGCAATCCGTTGCGCTCCCCATCTTCTTGTCTCACGCACAGATTAAGGATAATGGTTTCAATTTCAGGTGTTATCTTCATATTGGCAAGTCTTGATGAACGTTTAGACTTATCGGACAATTCCGACTTGCCTTGTTCTTTCTCGCAATTTATCCAACGGTATAACGTGGAACGGGTAATCCCGCACCGAAGGGCAGTTTTTGTCACAGAACCCGTTTCGACGTATAGCTCAAGCCATTTTTGGCGCATCCGTATATCTTCTTTCATGCAACGAAGATACGGATTAAGATTTGCCAACGAAAAGAAAAAGTGTAGCGTATCTATTGATACTTTGCAATTAAATACTACTCCGCTTTTCAGCCATCTCCTTAATACCAGCCTGTCAATCTACACATTGTTGAGAAGCCATTCATGATTAATATGATCAAAACAACCCTTAATGTCACCTTCCAGTATCCATTGTGGTAAACAGTCTCTACTCAACCATCTATGAAGTGCGTCTATTGCATCCGCAGTACTTCTAAACTTTCTGAACCCATATGAGTTCGCATCCGCTTCACTTTCAGTTATAAGTTCTAAAGCCATAAGATATATCCTGCACGGCTCTGTCCTTCATGGTTGGTATTCCCAAAGATCTTGTCTTGCCATTTGCTTTGGCTATGTTGACCTTCCTCAGCGGGAAGGCCTTATATCCTCTCCTTTTCAATAAACATATAGCTTCTATTTTCTTGGCATCAGTGTCCCACTTCATATGGTCAACCCCTGCCGTACGTTTACCTTTATTGGAAGTTACTTTCCTTATCGCCAATGCCTTGGCTTCGTAGGAAGTGGCAAGTAGGTACCGTAAGGCCTTTACCTTGTTGTACCTCTTTTCTTTGTGGGCCTTTGCTATTCGGACCTGCAGTTTTCTCACTTTACGCTCATATTTGGAAGAATCGATATCTTTTCATGTCGTGTTTCGTACGGTTAAAGATGCACACTCGGCTTTTGCCTTGCTCATTTGCAGTTTCTTCATTTTATTAAAGTTCTACAATCGTTTCACAAAGAATTACCCTGCGGAAGTCTGCCTGATTTCGCATGGGGTGATGTTTAAACCTCTATCCTCCGCATTACACAGAATCATTCACTTTCTCCGCAATCCTTTACCCGCACCACATTCGGCTTTTCTTGCAATTGGCTTACCTGCCTGACATAGACAGGAGAAATACGGGTTTACCAAGTTCCGTACAAGTAACTGACGCCCGACTTAGAGCCCGCCCCTCCACCGCCAGTATGATGTCCGTGTAGCCTTACATTCCCCAAAGACTATCCTGACTACCCACCTTTTGGCTATAGCTTATAAATATCCGTAAGCTATTTCTTTATTACGATGGTGTAGCGATTCACATATGTTACTCATATCAGTCAGCCTAACAGCCTATACATTGGATATTTCTGTAAAGGACTGCATTGTCAAGAGGGCTTCGCACTAAACCATGACTTGGTAAAGCACGCCTCTTTAGACTACTATTGACAGAACAATAGGTTCAGGCACAGTGCTGAACAATTACTTGTACGACTTCTTGTCGCACGGAATACCTAAAGATACAAAAAGGCCAACTAATTCGCAATAATTTGGCTATGAATTAGTTGGCTAATTTTATATTATTTAATAAATACCCCTATTCAGTTCGATTAATGGAGCTGAACTATAAATTTGGACGTTTGCCTTCTTATACAAGATTGACATTCATTGTTTCCGCTATTGTTTTGTTTTCAATCAGCATTCAACTGTATCAACATGAACAGTCGTTTGAAAACTTGAAACTCATTTTCCAAAAACATAAATAATCAACAGATTATTAAAGGTAATCAGTTGGACTATACATTATCTCAGAAAATATATCTATTTGACCTTCATTATATCTTTCAACAGTCCCAACGGCTCATCTGTAGTGATAAAGTCGACTTTATCCCAAAAGTATTGCATGTCCTCTTTTTTATTAACCGTCCATACATTCACTTTTAGCCCCAAGGCATGGCAACTTTCAATCCAATCGGTATAACGGTAAAATTCAGAGAAGTGATAATCCGGTCCGGCACTACCCAATTCTTTCAGTTGTTGTGGAGATAAGTCCCCTTTCAGATAATATACAGGAGTGCTTGTGGGAGCCTGACGGATCAGTTCCTTTAATGCGTGAGACGAAAAGGTGATATATATCATCCGGGGTTCGAGTCCCATCTTCTTTATCATCGAAACGATCTCTTCAACAGCTTTTATCTCCCGTTCGGGTTTACTATGAGCTTTCAACTCCAGCACCAGCTTCAAAGATGTTTTCCGCTTAGCTGTTTCCAGAAGCTCTTTTAAGGAGGGTACGCATTCTCCATTCGCTAACCATAACCCGGTTAATTCCTTCAGAGTGGACTCTTCAACCTTATGCCCTTGAATAATCCCATCATGGCTAACCACCAAACCATTATCTTTTGTCAGCCAGACATCAAACTCCGAACCATAACATCCTATAGAATCCGCTTTCAACAAAGATGTAATGCTATTCTGTGCTGATCCTTGGGTTTTCCAGAAACCACGATGGGCAATCACCCGTGTTTGTGCCGAAGTATTGGCAATCATAAACATAATTGCCAATAAACACATTACCTTTTTCATTTTGTCCTTTCCTCTAATTGTTAGTTATATAAGAGCTGATTCTCTAGTATCCCGGATTCTGCACTAGATTGGGATTTACTTCTATCTGATCTTGTGGAATAGCAAGCCAATAGTTCTTGGGAGCGGTAAAATTACGAACGCCGGTTTCTTTCATGTCCGTAAGTTTATAAAAACTATCAGCGGTTTTTCCGGATAATGTCCAGGATTTCTGATAACGCATCATTTCAGTATGGGCAATTTTCCAACGGCGCATATCATGGAAACGTCTGCCTTCCATAGCCAATTCAATGGAGCGTTCATCATGTAATATTTCGCGCAACTTCTCTCCTGAAGGAATACCACCGGCTTTTGCCCATGAATCTGCAAAGGTAGGTAATCCGCAACGTTCACGTACTTTATTCAAATAGGACAGACTGGCAGTACTCAGTGTGCCGCTATATTCGAAATCCGCTTCTGCATAACTCAGATAGAGTTCGGCCAGACGCATATAAGGAAAGCACCAACGGTTGTAGGTTATTTGATCGGTAGTCCTATTATAGGTATCATATTTAGACACCCATTTCTGACAATAATAACCGTTGTCCGTTTGATACTCATCCTTGGCATTGCCATTATTCTGCTGCATTTCACCACGTCTGCATTTGAGCACTATTGTCTTTCCCTGCACGTCATAATTTCCACGATCAAAGCCAATAGAGGCATAAAAGCGCGGATCACGATTCCTGTGAAAACGTACCGTACTATCACCTGGTGCAATGGAATACGGATCAAGCTTCTTAGTCTCGGGGTCATCTGCCCAAGGTAGACCGTTCTTGGTATAATACCTACTCACACAATCCCACGTCGGGAATAAGGACCCTCTAAAACCTTTGGTCGAATAACTTGTAAATTCAACACGAGGAGCCATATTCTTGATACAGTAGGAAATAGTTCCCTGTTCAGCAAAGCCAAACAGGACTTCATTCCAGTTAAATCCGCTACCACTGATCCCATCACCGACAAAGGCTTCATGATAGTTTTTCTTCCCTTGCTCCAAGTCATTGGTCGAATTTCCATAAAGTTTGTAACCGTTCTCTTCGCAAAGGTCTATGGCCTCTTTGGCAGCATCCATCGCTCTCTTCCACTTTTCCCGGTCATAAGTCTGGTTAATCAGAAAAGTGCCGTCGGGGTTTTTAAAGTCGGAATAAAACTCACTATTCCCATTGACTAACGGCGAGGCGGCATAAAGCAACAGCCGAGCCTTGAAAGCCAAGGCAGCAGAAGAGGTAGCCCTGTTTCTCTTACTTGAATCCCATACGCCAGGAAGTAATCTAGCTGCTTCCGAATATTTATTGGCAATGAAATCGACACATGTATCATAAGGAGAACGGGAGGTCATCATCTCGGCCGGAGAACTTTCCATTGGTATTTCCTTGTCAATAATAACTATCGGTCCATAGTACTCCAGCATGATCTGATGATAATACCCGATCAAAAACAGCGCTTCACCTTTCCACCAGCTCAGGTTTTCGGGGGTAATGTCCGATACCCTATCCAGATTATTAAGCACATTATAGCAATTGCGGATACTTTCCCATACTGCTTTCTTCACAGCACCCTGCGGATAAGATTTTGCTGTATTGCTCCATAATGAGTAATAAGTCGTTGTTGGGGATTCTTCCCCATAAACCAGACTGCGGAAATGAAACCAGTTGTTCCTCCTTTGCTCGTTATGATTTCGTTTCCTCCGGTAAAATCAGGAAATTGTTGGGGATGGAAATAGTTAGGGATATTCGCGTAGCAAGACAGTACCATTCCTTCAGCCTGATATTGTGTTCGGTAGATATCATCCACGGTAGCAGTACCTTGCGGAACCACATCAAGAAAATCACATGATGCCATCATTAAACAGCCGATTGCCGACAGGCATAACTTTGTATATATATTTTTCATAACTTATTCTGTTCTTAATTAATAATGAAACTGAATCCCGATCTTGGCCGTGCGCTGTAGCGGATATTTCAAACCATTCCCACTTCCCATTTCAGGATCCCAGGTACTGAACGGAGAGAATGTCAGCAAATTAGTACCTGCTGCATACACACGCAGCCACGGGAAGAAGGAATAGCCCAGTTCGGCATTCTTCAGGCGCAGGAAAGCTGCGTTACGTAGGTAATAAGTGCTGGTTTGCGCATTGTTCGTGATAAATTCGGGTGATAATCGGGGATAGGCGGCACCGGCTACATTATTGCTTTCCGACCAGTGGTCATCAACGATATACTGTGCAATGTTATATCCTTTATGGCCCGCTTCGCTGAACGGATGAATATCGCTCATCATTAAACTGACTTTGGCCACTCCCTGGAAAAACAGAGACAAATCCCACTTTTTATACTTCAACGTTCCTCCAAAACCATAGATAATCTCCGGAATTTCAGGATTGCCGATAATCGTCCTGTCATAACCATTCACCACGTTATCACCATTCAGATCTTTATATTTAATATCTCCCACCGTATAATTTCCGAACGACTGTTTGGGAGATCTGTCTATTTCCTCCTGAGAAGTAAACAATCCGTCAGACACATATCCCATAATACTGTTTATCGGGTGTCCGATTCTTGAAGAATAGGGTTCTACATTCACCGGTTCGTCTATCTCCGTAATCTCATTATGTGCATAGGTCAGACTACCGTTCAGGCGGAGCACCCAATCTTTGCCAATTACTTTGCTGTATGCTACACTCATATCCACACCCTTATTCTTTACCGAGCCAATGTTGGCATAAGGCAGCATACCTGTCACTCCCATTGTTGAAGGGACGGACGAACGTTGCATAAAAATTCCACTACGGTCTTCCTTGAAATAATCAATGGTTATATCCATAGATTCAAGAAGGGTCATATCGACACCTAAATTCAGCTTTTTCGATTTCTCCCATGTAGCGTTCGCATTACCATAAATATTTACAAGCGGCCCATTCACGCGGGTACCGCTACCAGTCCACCAATCCAAATTATTATTCATACTGACTTCTGTTACATAGGGAAAGCGAGTGGCAAGCGCATCATTTCCGGTCAATCCATAAGTAGCTCGGATTTTCAGAGTGGAAACTGTTTTTTTTAACGGTTGGAAAAACTTTTCATTAGAAATAGTCCATCCTAGGGCAATCGCAGGGAAGAATCCGAAACGATGCCCGCTTCTGAAATTCTCCGAGCCATTATAACCAAAGGTAGCCTCAAGCAGGTAACGCTGACCAAAACTGTAGGTCAGACGTCCGGCCATCCCTTGCTCACGGTAAGGAAGAAGATCTTTTTCAGCTCCGCCGTCCTTCACTTTCTTGGTTTCTTTCATGTGGTAAACAAGGGTAGCTCCCACATCATGTCCACCAAACTGGCGTGAGTAGTCCAGCGCTCCCTGTAAAGACCAGACACTCTCTGTCGGATCACGCCCGGAATTGCTCTTCAGATAAGGTTCTCCCGGCTCACCGATAGTCGAAGTCTTATAAAGGTAGTTTCCCTGATCATCCATCGTATAGTCATCAGATACTTTATAGTAGAAAGGTACAATCCAATGATCCAGCCAGTTAAAACTGTAATTATAGAAAGATGCCAGTCCGGTGAGTTTTAACCCTGGTGTGACAAACTTCAAGTCCTGTTCGAGATTGAAAGCGGTCGTCATATAGACATAATTTCGTTCCGTATAACCTTCACTCAATTTGGCGTAAGGATTCGGCTCTGATTTTCCCACATCCCACGGATCATTGCTACCGTAGCGGATGTATGTATCCCCTGGTTCAGCAGGAAGTGTAGCAGGAAAACGTACGGGATTCCCATGCATGGAATAGGCGAACAAATTCCGGGTACTTGTTTTGGGGGCATGGTGGTAGAACAACTGCGTATTCATATTTAGCCCCACTTTCGTCGTAGAGGTAACACGGGCTGTCACATTACTCTGAAACAGGTATTTCTTGTTGCGCATACCCACATCAAGCTTATCTTCCTTGGGTTGCCGGATGATACCATTTTCATAGAAGATTCCAGCATTCAGGAAGTAATCCACATTTTTGCTTCCGCCCTTGATGGAGATATTCAAATTCTGATTAACGGCGAAGTCTTTGAACAACATACTGTACCAGTCATTGTTTGGGAACAGGTAGGGATTTGCATTGGCACGTGTTTTATCTATCTTATCCCGGCTATAGAAAGGCTCATACTCTTGGTTATTGGCAATAGCCTGATTATAAACGGCTTCATTATACATATCCATGTAAGTCGGGCCATCTGCCATTTTCTGCACATAGGTAGGCATGGAGAAAGTATTATCAAAGCGGATATCTACAGACATTTTCTCGGAAAGCTGTCCTTGCTTGGTAGTAACGATGATAACTCCGTTAGCCCCCCGTGAGCCGTATAGGGACGTTGCCGTAGCATCTTTCAGCACAGAAAACGACGCGATAGATTCTGGAGGAATATTGTTCATCATCGTAGCGTTGATTTCCACACCGTCAAGTATGATCAGCGGTGAGGTATTCGAACCAAAAGTTGATATACCACGTATATAGAATTTCGCCTCATCAGAGCCTGGTTCACCCTGTGTTTGTACGGCGATGATACCTGGAACGTTCCCGGCAAATGAAGTACTAAGATTACTGGATGTCATCTTCAGGTCTTCCGGCTTCACTGCCTGCACAGCTCCCACGAGGGATTCTTTCTTTTGTTTGCCAAAACCGACCACGACCACTTCATCCAGCATCATACTCCTGTCCGGAGTCAAATTAACGGAAATGAACTTCTTATCTTTTACCACTACCGTTTTCTTCTGGTACCCAACATATGAAATGGTCAATGATGCGTTCTTTGCCAACTGTATAGTGAATATACCGTCCACATCTGTTATAACCCCGTTCTGCGTTCCACTTTCCAATACGGTAGCTCCAATAACAGGCTCTCCGTTTTCGTCTCCCACATATCCTTTCATTTCTGCTTTTACTTCTTTTTGCTGGCTCTCGTCGATCTTTCTATTATCTGCCGCCGTTACAACGGAAACGGGAAATAATGTGAAGGCTAACCATAACAGGATGCAACAGCTTTCGCTGGTAAGGCATCCTTGTTTTACTTTACAGTTCATATATCAATAGATTTTTTGATTAGTAGTGTAGATTTTTCTCTGAAATACAGGGAGGTGTGTCGTAATGCACGATGTACCCTCTTTTTTATTCATTACTATACAACTCTGTTCATTTTCTTTTCTATTATTCATTGTGTGTGCAATTTATTTTATAATTATTTCTTTGACTTTATATAAATTACAGTACAAATTCTCAAACTAAGAATCGTTTATATATACGATAGGAAAACAACTCTCTCTTCCGCCCGAAGGCTGGCTGGCAAAAAAAAGTAAATACCTTGTCATACATCAAATTTAGTTGTTAATATATTTGCAAAATTACCCGGAACAACTCGGATAAAATATCAGAAAATGACCTGATATTATAAAATTTAAAGCAAAATACATATTACTAGTGCGATATGAAATCTTTAGGCAGTACTCCGAACTGTTTTTTAAAACAGCTTGAAAAATAGGAGGGGGTACTGAACCCTACCATGTAAGAGACTTCCACCACTCCATAGGTTCCTTCTTTCAGTATGGAAGCTGCCTGCTTCAAACGGAAAAGGCGGAGATATTCGTTCGGACTCATATTTAGGATTCCTTTCAATTTCCGGTAAAAGTTGGAACGTCCCATATTCATTGCATCCGCTATATCATCAATTTGCAGGTCCGTATTATCAAGATGGCGTAATACATACTCATTTAACTTGCTAATAAACATCTCATCGGCCTTTGTCTGCGCCATTGCATCTGCTTTGATAAAAGGAAATTCAATAAAGTGACGGCGTAATCTTTCCCGATTACTCAACAGATTTGCTACATTGGCACGAAGATACTCCATAGAAAACGGCTTTTCAATATACGCATCCGCCCCTTCTTCAAGTCCTTCGATTCTTGATTCCAGATTAGTTTTAGCTGTCAATAATATTACAGGAATATGACTATAGTCCAGATTTTGTTTCAGATGCTTGCATAATTCAACCCCGTCCATCAGAGGCATCATAATGTCACTTATTATCAGATCCACAGATTTCTGTTCAAGAACGTCCAACGCCTCGACCCCATTTTCCGCAATCAGTACATGATACAATGAAGACAATTGCCTGAACACAAAAGCAAGCATATCCTTATTATCTTCTACAACCAATATGGAAGCAACCTCTCTTTTATCTTTATCAGAAACTTCACGATCTTCATCATCATACCCAGGTTTCTTATGTTGTTCTTCCGAATCATCCGGAAGTGTCTGGTGTAATATTGGAATGGAAAGAATGAAACGGTTACAATCTAGCTCCCGGTCCATCACCAGCATACCTTGATGCAACTCTGCCAAGTAACGAGCCATAGCTAATCCGATGCCTGTGCCCGAGACAATATCTTTCCCGTCCCGGTATTGGACAAAGGCTTTAAAAATATTTTCACGCATTTCGATAGGGACTATATTCCCATCATTACTCATAGAGATAGTGAACACCTCATTCTTCTCATCAACAGACAAATGGAGATAAACGTATGTCCGGGCATATTTCAATGCATTAGCAAACAGATTACTGAGAATTTTGGTCAAAGCCTCTTTGTCAACAGAAGCCAACAATTCTTCCTCTGGAACTTCTACTTCAAGTTTAATTCCCCTTTGCTTTGCCAAAGTGGTGAAATACTTATAAACAGAGTGGACGATAGTACCGATATTATATTCTTTCGGATTCAATTTAAAACCTTTATTTTCCGCTTTACGGAAATCAAGTAATTGGTTTATCAGGTTCAGTAACCTCTCCACGTTCTGATCCATAATTTCCAATTCCATCCTTACATTTTCGGAGAGTTCCCTATCAGCAAGTACATTCTCCAATGGGCACTTTATCAGTGTTAAAGGAGTACGGATTTCGTGTGCCACATTTGTAAAGAAATCTATCTTAGTGGTGTAGAGTTCCTGCTCCTTTTCCTGTTCGAACTTCTCCATCTCTTTACGCTGCTTTTCAATAGTACGCTTCCTTAAATAAAAGAAGAGGGCGAAAAATGTACCGAGTATCAATAGGATATAAATCAGGTATGCCCATACGGATAAATAAAACGGGGGCAATATCCTGATCCCCAATGTGCGTACATCTGGATTCCATACACCATCACTATTCGCACCTTTCACGCGTAACATGTATGTCCCATAAGGTAAATTGGAATACGTAATAGGGCCCTTACCCGCTGTATGCCATTCGGAATCATACCCTTCCAGTCTATATAGCAGTGTATTCATGCTCGGTGACTGATAACTTATCGCAGCTATCCTGAAGGAGAACGAATTCTGATTTGACTGAAGTTCGATATGGTTTGACAAAGTGATACTTTGTTTCAATGGAGAGCCTTTTTCTCCGACTACCACCTTTTTATTAAAGAGCATAAAATCGGTAATCAAAACAGAGGGTAAAAAATCATTATCAATAAAGGAGGAGGGGGCAAAGGAGATGAAACCGTTAATACAGCCAAAATAAATCCGTCCATTCTTATCCTTATAGCTGGACTGGTAATTAAACTGGTTACTCAGCAACCCATTAGCAACTGTATACACTTTAAAACTGGAATTCTTCGGGTTAAAATGCACCAGCCCTTTATTGGTTGAAACCCAGAACAATCCCTTTTCATCTTCTTCAATCCGATAAATGACGTTGCTTGGCAGACCGATACCGTCATAACGGACAAAGGTGTTGGCGGAAGGCACAAAGCGGCAGAAGCCACCTCCTTGTGTGGTAAACCATAGCTGATTTTGACTGTCTTCAAAAATACTCAGCACCTTATTGGATGGAAGGGTGGACGAGTCTGCTTCCTCATGTACGAAATGTTCCCAACCACCTGTACGGACATTCTTTTTATAGACGCCATCGGCATAAGTTGCCAGCCATAAATTCCCCTGCTTATCCTCCTTTATATAATAAACAAACGTCCACCCAAGTTCGGGGACGCGTTTAAAACGTTCCGTATCTGGGTTGTACCGAAACAATCCTATTGTTGTTCCAAGATACAGATCGCCCGCAGTTATCCGGCAGATAGAAAAGATATCACTTGCAATATTATCATAGTGCTTTACAGCGTATGTCCTCAAATCAATACGCTTCAATCCTTTTGCAAAATTCCCAACCCACAGATAATCTCCGTCCAAATACAATCCGTGAACATTATGATAAATATCCGGATGAATGAACGGTTCGATTTTTCCAGTACTAGGATAATAATGGAAAAGCCCCTTATCTTCTGTACCTATCCAGAGTGTGCCGTCATGGGCGGCACAAAACTCCCGCACCCTTTTTCCCATTTTGTTTGATTCTTTCTGGGGATAGACTTTATCAAAGTAGGTATATTGCCGGGGGTAATAATTCACACCCCCAAAATAAGTCCCTATCCACATTCCGCCTTCACGGTCTTTGAGAATCGAATAGATGGCATTGTCAGAGATTGAATAGGGATCACCGTTGACGTTCTGCAAGTGGATGATTTTTGCCGTGTGCAGATTATAGATATAAAGTCCCGATTCGGTTCCTATCCATAATTCGTCATCTGAATAAAATGCAAGTTCCCTGATATAAATATCACCTCCCAATTCATCCTTGGAAAGAAGGGTACGGATAGTCTTATTAGTTAGGTTCACTTCTTTCAGTCCGAATACAGTTCCCACATACATGCAATTATAGGGTCCGGGGAGCAATTTATAGATGTATTCATCTCTGAAAGACACTTTTGAATCTTCTGGAAAAATCGGAGTTAAAGTTTTAAGCTTGTCTTTTGAATAATACAGATTTCCATCACGTATGTCCAACCAGCAGACATCGTCCGAATCAAAATAGAGTTGGCCGGAAGTTTTAAGGTTCAGAGTACCGGACCCGTCCGACTGATAATTAACCAACTGGCTATCCTGGGGATTGTAATAGAAGATTCCCCGCGTCTGAGTTACAACCCAGATACCTCCTTTCTGGTCCCCAGTTATCAGATTGACCGTACAGTCTATATCTATGTTTGAATTACTTATCAGAGTAAAATGCCTGACCTTTTCCATTTGTGGGCAATAGACATATAGGCCTACGTCTGTCCCAATCCATATTTGCCCAAGATTGTCTTCATACAAAGAAGTGATGAAATTATTGCCCAAGGTTCCGGATTCTTTCATGAAAGTCCGAAAAGAGATACCATCATACCGGTCAAGACCATCCTTCGTCCCAAACCACATAAATCCTTGTTTATCCTGAAGGATGGCATGGACCGTATTCTGGGATAATCCATTATTGATATCAAGTGAACGGAATGCATATTGTCCTTCATTCAGAACGGCAAGGGAATAAAGAGGCATCAAAGAAAGAAGTATTAATATAACTAAAATACGTAGTCTCTGCATTGTCTTAATTGTTAGTTTCATTAATTAACATACAACAGGATATAAGAATATCCTGAAAAGTGGATATCAGAGCTATTTCAACAGTATATTCTCAGTACGTCCCGGTGTCAGCAATTCCCAAAGGGATGCTACCGTCCAACCGGGAGCAAACATGTCATTATAATATCCTTTTCCATTCCTTCCATAATCCCAGTTGGTGTGCTGGATCACTTCCGGATAATAACCAACTTTTATCACTCCACACATATGTCCTTTATAAGGAAGTAACTGGCACATGGAAGTAGAAATGACTTCAGCAAAATCAGAGAAACGAGGTTCATTATACTCTTTGGAAAGCCAACGGAGCACATCGGCAAATTCAAAAATAAATACATCAATATGATTATTCTCCACCGAGACATTTCCCCAGCCGCGAGTTTTCAGACCGATATCACCCAACATCTGCCCGGGAGCAAACGGAACGTCCCAGACGTAATACCAGGACAAGGCAAAATAAGCCGCTTTTCGTGTCAGAGAGGCATAGTGGTTATGTTCCGTACCATTTGTTATCAATGATAAATAGTAAGTTGCCGTAGCGGTATAGAGGGAAGCTTCCTTATCCTCACAGTTTGCATCCAGCGTAGAGGAGAAATAGTCAGCCTTTGATATAAGCTCTTTTTCCAGATATTCCGCAGTACGCCGGGCAGCGGACAGATAGCGTTTGTCCTTAAAATATTTATATCCCATAACCAGAGGTAATGTAGCGGATGGAGTACTTCCTCCACTTCCGTCAACAACTGTAAAGTCATCATGGAATTTACGTGGAAAACTTCCATCTGGATTTTGCAGTTGCAAGAACATATCGAGCATTTTCTTTAAGCGTTGTTCCCAATCAGGATGGTGACGTTTATACTTCTGTTCATAATTCAGATAATGAAACATGGCATAAATTCCTTCCGACTGACGACGTATGCTATGCACTGGGCGTTCTTCTTTCACATCACTATCATTTTCCAGATTTACCCATTCACGCAAATAACCGGTTTCCGTAAAGCCATTTTCTAAGTAACTATCAAATATCTTTTTACTGCTAGCTGCAAGGTCATCACGTCCATTCTCATTGCCAAACTCCCATGCATTGAAAGCGTTTAGAAGTACGCGACCGACAAAACCTATCTCTGCTACATTCATGTTGGCACAGGCTGCCACTTTCATTTCAGGGCTGGAGTAATAGGCAAGAGCTTTGTCCCCAACAAAACTTTCCACAAAATAATTGCTCAGCACTCCTTTTATCTCTTCTGGAGAAAAAGGTATTTTCACAGGTTGGGGACGGTATGTATCATAACAATATTCCCAAGTATGGCAAATAAAATCTGAGTAGTCTGTAGCCTGCCCCTCGATAAATTCCCAGGTCAGGAGTACTGTTTCTCCTTTTTTTAGATATTGGAAAGATGTAACCTCCGGAGCCAGCGTCAACTTACGAATATAGGTTTTAGGAGCTTCTCGGTAAGGAAATCCAAAAGATAGTGTTGATGTTCCGTCATGGCTCTCAAAGCCGGTGAACCCTAGGGACGTTTTGCCCGAGAGGATGATTTCGCCTGTTTGGTGGGTAGCAAGGGCATCCCATTGAAAATCGTCCTTGCGTGCCACAGTCATATAACGTCCATCTTTCTGATTGAAGATACCGGTAAGGGGTGAGCTCAGACGATCCTCACGTACCAGCCAACTCTCTGATATATGAAATGAAGGAGCACCTTTAGGAGAACGTAAATTGCGACTATACCAGAATCCTGGTAGATAAAACATACAGTCATTATGTCGGAAGCCTGTTTTCAACTGTTGTTGATAATTAAAGTACACGTCTTCCAATGCCGTAATACTTACTACCATTACACATTTAACATTGTCACGTTCTATTCTCTCTGTAATGATTAATGGTATTTTTTCTTCAGACTCTAACAGATAGATTCCCTTATCATCAACGGCTCCTTGAAAAGCAAGGGAATAGTTTCGTGATTGATTACCGGGAACCTTCAAGGAGACTTGTGCAGATATTCTTTTATATATATCATTAACAGTCCTAGCATCAATAGTAATAGTACAGATCATCAGGCAACAAAGCATACATCTTAATTTTGTCATATAAATCAGATAATTTAGTTTATTAATATTCTTTTAATTTGCGTTCCAAAATTAGGATATTACGTATACAAAGAATGTGATTTTTTGAGCAATTATTATAAGATTTCAGTAGAATTCATAAGAAACAGCCCATTAAGTATTTATTTTTTAATCCTCTATTAAGATCCCATTACAATATACACTTATATTTTTATTGGGATATTTAATACTACAAATGTAAATGTGTCAGAATGCGGGCACAACCTCAGGTCCCTAGCCTTTGTATTGACGAGACTTCTTTAAGTTGCGGAGAATTATATACTGTTGTC
>ERZ827194.807-NODE-807-length-18357-cov-2.6749_pt1 | contig 18357 bp, 4 predicted proteins | sample MGYA00519777_ERZ827194 | MGnify/ENA primary metagenome ERZ827194 (study PRJEB31778, sample SAMEA3449277) | human gut metagenome | biome: human gut; feature: human-associated habitat; material: faeces | place: United Kingdom | collected 2010/2012 ...
TACTCGGCCTTGGAGAAGGTCAGGTTGGCGTCAGCGGAGGTGCCGGTCTCGATAACCTTGTACTCGTACACACCGGGCTTGGCGAAGCTGATGTTGCCAAAGCTCACGGGCTGGTTATTGGCGGTCGCCGTAGCGACGTTACCCGTGCCCCGGGGCATGGGTGCGTCCTTACTCACGGCCTTGAGCTCGAAGGAGTAGGACTCGTTCGGGAGCCAATCGCGTCCCTTGAGGACCTTCTTGATCTGCAGTGCACCCTTGTCACCGCCCGGGATTACGACAGCAGCCGGGGTATAGGTGTTGATGAACTCCACCTTCTCGGCCTGGCCCTTGTGGATGGCACCGTTCACGGTGTCGGCGATGGCGGTGAAGCCCTTGAGCTTCCGCTCCACGACCTTGTACTTAGCACCCTCGGGCAGGCCCTTGATGGTGACTGACTGTCCGTGCTTCAGCGTGATCTTGCCATTGCCGTTCGCGATAGCTCCCTGCTTGGCGCCTTCATAACTGTAGGTGCCCGCAAGTTGGTTCCCCGCGGCATCCGTCAGGGTGACGTCGAAAGTGAACTCGGCGTCCGGTGCGGTCACGCCGGCGATGGCGGACTTGACCTTCTTAGAAATGGTCAGGTCGCCCGTGCCCATCTTGGTGGACTCGGTGTTGGTGCTGATCACGGGACCGTTCTCACCCAGCTGGATGCCGGCGTTGTTGTTGATTCCATCCTTGATGGCGTCCTCGTTGACCACGCCGGTGAAGGAGACGGAGCCGGACCCTCCGGACGCGACGTCAGCGAGCGTCCAGGTAAGCGTGCGATTCGCCTCGTCATAGCTTGCGGCAGGCGTGGCGGAATCGGGCTTATAGGTGATTCCCTTGGGCAGCACGTCGGTGATGGTCACCGCAGCCGCGTTGTCCTCGGTGTTCTTGTAGTTGATGGTGTAGACGACCTCGTCACCGACCTTGATGGAGCCGCTCTGGCCCTCGGGCTTGGCGACGGTCTTGGTCGGGACGTTGACGGAGACGCTCTGGCTGGCGTGGTTGTTCACCTTGGCGATGTTGGTGACCTCGCCGCGCTTGGCGGCCTCGATGACCGCGTCGGTCACCTCAGCATCAAAGGCAACGGTGCCATGCTTACCGGCAGCATTTTCAATCGTCCATGTAATGGTGCCCTTGTCAGCATCGTAGCTACCGTTATCGGAGATGGTTCCGCTCTTCGGCTTCATGCCGTCGGGCAGCTTGTCGACGACGGTCACCGTCGAGTTGTCCTTATCGAGCGTGGCGTCATGCCACCAATCGATCTTGAAGGTCAGGGTCTCACCGACGCCGACGAGCTTGCCGTCGACGAGGACGTCGCCCTTATACACGTGCTTGACATCCTTGGTGGGGAACGGCGTGGTCTCGACGTTGGTCTCGTGCCCGTTCACCGTGGCCTGGTTCTCAACGGTATTCGGGCCGTTCTCGGCGACCTTGACGTTAAAGGTGATAACGACGTCCTGGCCGGCATCGAGCTTGCTCAGATTCCAGGTGAGGGTGGTACCGGCTGCCGGGGAACCATCGACCGCGGGCTCGACGGGCTCGCCGTTCACGCGGGCGCTTCCAGCCTGATACTCCAGACCCTCACCGAGCTTGTCGACGACCGTGGCGGTCGCGTCGGCGCCATCAGTGTTATGGAACTTGATCTGGTAGCTCAGCACCGTCTCGCCGGGCTTGACCGAATCGGGATGCGTGGTCTCGGACTTACCGGGAACGAACGTCTTGGTGACGTTGGTGGCCACCTTGTTATCGCCGATCTGGATGGAAGCCTGGTTCTCGACGGAACCGGTCACCACGGCGTCATCGGTCACGCGCACCGTGAGGGTCACCGTACCGGACGCTCCGGCAGGCTGATTGTCGAGCTTCCAGGTGACGGCGCCGTTCTCATGCTTACCGCCCTCGGAGGCGCTGACGTACTCGGTACCGTGCGGAATCTTATCCGTAACGGTTACGTTCGCAGCGACGGGAGTGCCGCTCTTATCCACGGCGTTGTTGACCCAGTCGATGGTGTAGACGAGCTCGTCGCCCACGCCGACGAGCTTGCCGTCGACGGAAGCCTGCGGCTTATCGGCGCCGTTGACGGTGACGTCCTTAGCGTCCTTCGCGTTGAAGTAGACGTTGGTGAAGGTCGCCTTCGCGGGGTCGAGGCCCTCAACATTAGCAGAGAGCTTACCGGTCGAAGGATCGTACGCCACCTTGATGGTGTAGGTGAACTCATGGCCGTCGTAGGTCATATGGGCAGCGTCGCCCTTGACCTCCTTGATGGTCACCTCATAGGTGCCAGCGGCGGAGAAGCCCATCTTACCGAAGTCGACGGAACCATCGGCCTTGTTGGTAGCCGTCTTGGTTGCAGGCCATGCCTTGCCGTCGGCATCCTTCACGGTGTCGAGCGAGCCGGCGGTCGCCTTGGTGGTCATCCGGAACTCGAACTCGCCATCCGCGAGGTCGGTGGCGCGATTACCCTTGAGGACCTTGGTCACGGCAGCGCCCTTGATCGCGTCGGGATCGACGACGACGGGCTGCCAGCTATAGGTATTGGTGAACGCCAGGCCACCCTTTGGGTAGTTGGCGGTGGCGGTAAGCGTACCGTCGCCGTTGTCGACGACGGTCACGGTGAAGTCGAAGCTTGCCTTGAGCGCGGCGACGCCGGTGGGGAGCTTGTCCGTCAGCTCGCGCGCGGTGTAGCGGACCGTGTACTGCGGCTTGCCATCTTTGGTGGTGCCGGCCTCGACATAGCGGTCGGCGGTCCCATCGGCGGCGAGTTTCTTGAGCTGCTCAAGCGTGTAGCTCAATGAGCCCTTGTCGAAGATCACGGCAGCAGGCTTGCCGCTGTCGGCAGCGGCGTTCTCGCCCGTGGCGATCTCCTTCTCAGCACCCTGCTCGGCAATCGGATTGCTTACGATTTCGAACTTGAACTCGCCGGCCTTCATGTTTCGGCCGTCGAGCGTCTTGGTTGCGGCGTTCGCGAGGTCGATGTCGGTCGCATCGGTGGTCGCGGCGGCATAGCTGTTCACGAAGTCGATCGTCGTGGGAACCTTGTTCGTAGCACTGCTCTCGGTAGAAGTCGGCGCGCCGCCCTTCTCGGTCACCGTGGTAGTGAGCTTCAGGGTTCCGTTGAAGTTATCCGCAACGGCGAGCTCGATGGTGTAGACGGCATCGCTATAGGTATAGCCGTCCTTGGTCCCACCGGTACCGGGCTTGCCGTTGGCACCGAGCTCGGAGACCTTGAACTTGAACGATTTGCCGACGTCCGCCTGGGTGAACTTGAGCGGAGTCTGGGACGTCATCGCAACGCGCTCGCCGTCCTTGCCAGCCACGTTACCAAACTCGCCGGTCGTCTTGCCGTCCTCCATGCCGAGGCGTTTCGCGGTCTCAGCCGCGGTCGTTCCCGTGCCGTTCAGCGTTTCGACCTGGAACTGGAACTGACCCTGGGCCATGTCGTGACCGTTAGTAGTCTTTGCGATGACCAGGCCGCCGGCCGCATTGTGATCGAGCTCGGCCTTGTAGACGTTGGTGAAAGTCCCGTTGCGCACCTCCACCTTTGCCTCAAGTTGGCCCTTGAGATTGTCGGTCACGCGCACCACGATGTCGGCGGCGTTCTTGCTGTAAGTGATGCCGGGGATCTTGTCGCCTTTAGCAGGCTCAGCCTCGGTGATGGTGTAGTAGTACACGCCGGGCTGCGTGAAGGTGTAACCGCCAAAGTTAAAGGGAACCTTCTCCCCCGCCTTCGTGCCGGGATCCGCGGCCACGTCCACCTCGGCCTTCTGAGCACCGGGGTCATTGTGGCTACCAGCCTTCATAACAAAGTGGAAGGTGTCACCCTCACGCCAATCACGGCCCTCAAGCACCTTATATAGGCTGAGATCGTACTTCGTGCCGTCCACCGTAACCGACTGCGCGGCATACGTATTCGTAAAGCCGAGGGTGGCAACGTCCTTGCCGTCGGCGCTATCATACGTGCCAACGGTCTCAGGAGCTGCGCCGTCGGCGTTCTTAGTGACAGTCGCAACCGTTCCCATGGTGCCGTTGGCGTTATCGACAACCTGGATATCGATTCGGTAAGTCGTCTCGTCATACGTCACGCCGCCGAGCTTCTTGTCGTTGGCAGGAATGTCCTCGCGCAGCACGTAGCTGAAGGTCTTGCCGGCGTCAGCCTGCGTAAAATGCAGCTTGTTGAGCTTATTCTCCATCAGGGACGGTACGCCGCTGTCGGCGGGAGCAACCGTCTCGAACTTCGCTTCCTTCGCGTCGAGGCGCTTGGAAGCCTCAGCGGCCGTCACCGTATTGCTGGCAACGCCCTCGATCTTAAAGCCGAACTCCCCAGCCTCCTGTACTCGGCCGTCCAGCGTCTTGGTGACATCGAGCTTAAAGCCCGTGCTGAGGTCGTACCGAGCCTCATACTTATTGGTGAACGCCGCGGCATCCTTTGCGCCGGCGTATTTCACATCCGCCTTAAGCACGCCGTTCTCGTCGGTCACGATGACCGTGACCTCATGGGTGGTGCGGTCGTACGTCATGCCCTCGCCGTCGGCAGGAGCGTTCTCCTTGATGTTGAACTTGTACGTACCGGGTTTGGTGAATGTCGCCTTTTCAAACGGCGCGTCCTTGGCTTGGCCATTCTTCAGATCCGACACGGAGGCCGTCATCGTTGTGGCGCTCGCGTCGCCGTTAAAGACCACGACGTCGTTCTCCAGCGCGAACGCCGTGGGGTTGTCGGCAGCGGAGAGCTCGAACGTAAAGGATTCGTCCTGCTTGGAGTCGCGGCCCACAAGGGTCTTGCGCGCCTTGAGCGGAGCATCGTTGGGATCACTCGGAAGCGTCACGTCCGCCGGGTCGTAGGAGTTGTTGAACTCAGGGGTCTGCCCCTCGGGCAGTGGCTCCTCCTTGTCGCCGTCCACCTTGTAGTAGGAGATGGCAACCTTGACGCGGGCCTGGTCGCCGTCACCGTCAGACGTCACCTGGAACTTGGCGCGGTAGACCGTCGGGTCATACGTCATGCCGTTCACTGTGTAGTTGTTATCGACGGTCGCCTCATCGGGACGGACCTCGTTAATGTCATACACGTAGGTGTTGCCCACATGCTCAGCACCAAACGTGGCCTGTGCAAGCGGAATCTCCTCGCCCTGGTTCTTCACGAGGAGCGCGCCATCGCCATCCGGGTCCGCGCCCTCCGGAAGAGGCGCGCCAGGAGTCTTGGACTCGACCTTGAAGGTGAACATGCCGCTCTTGAGCGCTGTTCCCTCGCCACCGTGATTCGTGTAGCGCTTGTGCGCCACCGGTGCGGCACTCGTGGACTCTGCGCTGAACGTATTGGTAAAGACCGCGGTCTTGTTGGTGACATTCTCGGACTCGGCAAGGTTGCCGCCTGCATCGTTGGAGACCTTGGTCATCTTGTTGGATGTGACCTTGAGGGTACCGTCGCCGTTGTCCTTAACCACAACGGTCACCTTATAAACGGCCTGGCTGTAAGTCACGCCGGGAACCATCGCATCACCGGCGGGCTTAACCTCGCTGACGGTGTATTCGAACGTGCCAGGGCGGTCGAAGACGATATCGCCAAAGCTGCCCGTGGGGCGCTGCTGGGTCGCAGGCGCGATCTTCACACCGCGGTTATCGGGTCCGTAAATAGAGTCCTTGGGCATGGGGTTGCCTGCCTGGACTGCCTGAAGCTGGATATCAAAGGCGTCGGCGACCTCCCACTTGTCAAAGTCCTTCTGGTACTTCACAAAGTCGTCCGACGCAATCGGCTTGGCGGCGGCCACGTCATATGTGTTCTCAAACTTGGCATGGGCAACCTCGTTGGCCGTGATGGTGCCCTTATTGTCCGTAGCGTTCGTCTGGGTAAAGCCCGCCGGAATTTCCTTCTCGGTCACCGTGTAATCGGTATTCGCATCGAGACCGTAGATGGTGAGGGTCTCGTTGTCCTTGAGGGTCTGCTCGCGCTTGCCATCCTTGTTGAACACCATGTCGAAGGCCTCGGAAACAACCTCGCCCTGAGCGTTCTTGACGTCGGCCTTGAGGGTCTTGTCCGCAGCGGAGGGGATGCTGATCTCAAACTTGAACTGCTTGCCCTCGAGCACGCTGGGATCGATGTTCTTGCCAGGCGTGATGCGAGCGTCCTTGGTGATGGACAGGGTACCGGGCATCTCAACGGAGAGCTTGCCGTTGTTGCCAAGGTTAACGTTGATTTCGTGGGGGTTGTTGATGTTATCCCAACGCGGGTTGATAACCTCGGTGGCCGTGCCGGTGAGGTTCTCCTTTTTGCCGAGCGTCAGGGCGTCGATGCGCGTCAGGCGCGGGGAGCCGGCCTTGATGAAGTAAGTGCCGTCGGGCGCCTTGCCCCAATATGTCGTAAGCGCATCAAAGTTCGCACCCTTGAACTGGGTGATCGCCCAGTCCTTTGTGGCGGTCTTGCCATCCGCGTTCTGCTTGTAATACGCGCGCTTGTAATAGTAGGTCTCGCCCGACACGGGCTCAGTACGGAGAGGCTGCGCGCACGCGCCATCGGTGTAGAGCGCCGTGTCCTCGGTAAAGTAATAGAAGCTGTTGGCCTTGGAGGGCACAAAGGTGGCAGTCGTGTTGCCGAGTTGCTTATCTCCCGCAACGTTATAGAAGTTGGAGTAGAAGGCGGTCTTACCACCTTCGCTGTTGTTCTTGATGTATGCGCGCAGCGCGTCGTCTGCCGTGCCGCTGAGAACCTCATCGCGCACGCCAGGCTTGATGCTCACGCCGTAAAAAATACGCAGAGGGTAAGCCTCGGCAATCCCCATGTTCGCCACACCGTCGTTGGACTCGACCTTGAAGTTGCGCAAGGGAATGAGGGACGCAGGGATCTTGACCGTCACGACATCGCCCTTGGCAAGATCGTTGCTGCGCTTGACCTGGACGACGATGTCCTTCACGTTACCATCGGGATAAAGGGCGTTGCCGCCCATTCCCTCGTAGGTATAGGTATCAACGAGCCCCTCGGTCTTCTTCGGCAGCGGGTCGAACTCCCTGTCTGCGAAGACGAGTGTTTTGAATCCATCCACCTGCATGTACGCGCCGAGCTCATCGGTGAAGGTGATGTAGCCGGACTTGTTGGCCATACCCTCCGTCGTCTCGGTCGGGGAGCCGGTGCCGCTGTTAATCTCGTTCGAAATCTCCTGGAAGATGCTGTTCAACTCGTCCGCATCCGTTGCGGCCTTGTAGAAGTCGGAGTTCTCCGCGCGGTTTCCAAGCCTGTTCCACGCCGTGGCCTCGGGGTAGTTGCTCGACATGGCGTGCATGTAAGCGTTGAATTGGTTGTTGGTGGTCGGAGCCGTGCTGGAGGGGTCGGCGCCCTGGAAAACACCGATGGAGTAAACGGTTGCGCCGCCGTCCTTCAACGCCTTGGATCCCGTCACGCCACTGTTCGCCAAATCAACGTCGAAGTCATTTGTTCCAGAAGGCGCCGGGTTGCCGTCTGTAAAAAAGACCACAATTTTACGGGCGCCGGATCGAGGCGCGGCTCCAAATGCAGCGGCGGCCTTTTCCATTGCCTTTCCAGGATAGGTGTCTCCACCCCTTCTCAGCCGCCCCACTTCCTGCTTGATGCCATCCTTAGTGCCGTCGGTACAGGCGGTTAACGACTGCTCAATGTTCGCATTGCTTGAGAACGATACGATTGAAACTCGATGCTGCTTTTCAGGATTCGATATTGCGTCGTTCGCCTTCGCGGTCGAATCTATAAAACCATATGCAGCATTTTTGAGAGCCTCAAGTCGAGTGGTCCTAGACACTGTCGCGGCGTAGAACTGTATACGACCGGGAGTCGCATCCGATGCGCTCTCCAACGGATCGACCTTTGCGCCATCAAGCTCCCAATGGTCGAAAGTCTCGAAAATGAAACCTTTTGTCTTTCGATCTATTTTTTTGAACTTGCCGCTGGGGAGCTTGGCGTAATAAGTCTTGAAGCCGCTCGTATTGATGCTGTACGTTGGCTCGTACGTCGTCGACGTAATGCTCTCCCCCATCGACCCCGAGACGTCGAGGACGAGGACGATATCAAGCGGTTGCGCCGAAGTCGTGGTCGTGATCGTGTTAGAAGTCGACGAGAGTGCGGACAGGCCGACCAGGAAGTCGGAGTTGCCCTTCTGGATGACAGGCCCGATACCGCCGGGAAGCGTCACCTCATCCTCATTGAAGACGCTCTTGTCCGTCCAGATGCGACCGACGTTCTCCGTGTCCTTATGGGCGACTTGCTCCCACGTCGTAATCGTAGACGGGTCCACGACCACGGTCTTGCCGCCCGCAGCCCACGGCGTGGGCTCGACATCAGCCGGAGCTGCCTTCGCGGCAGGCACCACGGCTGTCAGTGCAAGCGCTGCGCCCAGCATGGCCGAGGGCAGCACCCTGGTCAGGCGCCTTACCGCTGAACGCATGGTACCCCCCCCCGTTACACGAGAGCAGCTCTCCGCCGTCATGCGATTCCGCTCACACAACATTCGATCCCCCATATCAACAGCAGCCGACAATTGATTCGCTTCGCATAGCCATCCGACAGAAGGGTGGCTTATAAATGTGATAATACCCTATATATATTTTTATGCCACAAATTTGGTCGCCAAATCGACGAGCGCTTTCGCCGGCAACCGCAATGGGGTGAAAATAAAAACCGATTTACTCGCATCGCATTCATATCTACCTGCGGAGATTTCAGTCCTATTGGCTTATCCGAGGGGATTGTAAACATACGGACACAATGTAAGGGATCTGTAATAACACCGCTCACCGAAAAGACCCGGAGGCTCAATGCCCCCGGGTCCATCACGTCGAAGATATGTCGCCGCCCTTAAAGCTCGCAAGCCGCCTTGTAGCCGGCCTCGATGGCGTCGCGCAGGTTGCCGCACTGCTTTGAATCACCCAGCACGTGGCAGGCAAAGCCCGCCTCGGTCAGCGCGTCGGCGAGTGCGGTGTTGGGACGGTAGCCCAACGCGAGCACCAGGGTGTCGGCGCCCTCGATCACGTGCTCCTCGCCGTCCTTCTCGTAGGAGATGGTGTCCTCGGTCACGCCCGTGAGCTTGGCCTCGGTGAGCACATGGACGCCCTTGTCCAGGATGCGGGTCACGAGCACCGCGCGACCGGCACCGCCCTCGTTGGCGGCGAGCGTGCGTGTCATCTCGATGAGCGTGACGTCGCGGTTGGACGGCGCAAGGTCGTTGACGAGCGGGGCCAGGTAGTCGGCCGTCTCGCAACCCACGGAGCCGCCGCCTACGATGACGATCTTCTTGCCCGGGAACGCGCGGCCGGCCAGCAGGTCGTCGGCGGTCATGACCTGCTTAAAGCCCGTCATAAAGCCGGGGACGATGGGCTCGGCGCCATAAGCCAGAACCACCTCGTAGCCCGCGAAGTCGCGCTGGATATCCTCGGCCGTGAGCTCCACGCCCATGCGCACGTCCACGCCGGCCTCGGCCAGACGGCTGAACTGGTACTTGATCACGCGCGTGAGCTCCTGCTTCGCAGGCGGAACCGACGCAATGCGCAGCTGGCCGCCGGGCTGGTCCTGCTTATCCACGAGCACCACGTTGTGGCCGCGGCGGGCGGCGATGTACGCAGCCTCCATGCCGGCGGGACCGGCACCAACGACCAGCACGTCCTTCTTCTCGGCGGCCGGCTCGAAGCCCGCCTCGTCGTGCTCGACGTCCGGATTCACCGTGCAGGCGATGGGCTTGCCGAACATGATGCCGTTCAGGCAGCGCAGGCAGCCGATGCAGGGGCGGACCTCCTCGGCGCGGCCCGCAGCGGCCTTGTTGCAGAACTCAGCGTCGCACAGGTTGGCGCGGCCCATCATGCAGATGTCGGCGGCGCCGTCCTCGATGAGCTCCTCGGCGATCCAGGCCTCGTTGATACGGCCCACGGTGGCAACGGGGATGGTCACGTGCTTCTTGATCTCGCGCGAAAGGTCGGCATGGCTGGCCTGCTTGGTGCCTGCGGCGGGGATGGCGGAGCCGCGCTTGATGGTGGTACCGCCGGAGACGTGGATCATGTCGACGCCGGCCTTTTCCAGGCGACGGGACACGTAGATCATGTCGTTGAGGGTGAGGCCGCCGTCGGTGTACTCATCGCCGGAGATGCGCACGTCGATGATGAAGTCCTTGCCGCAGCGCTCGCGGATCTCGGCGATGACCTCCAGCAGGAAGCACATGCGCGCGTCCAGGCTGCCGCCGTACTCGTCGGTGCGCTTGTTGTACTGGGGCGAGAGGAAGCCTCCGAGCATGCCGTGGGCGTGCGCCGCGTGGACCTCGACGCCGTCGACGCCGGCCTTCTGCATGCGCACGGCCGCATCGCCGAACTGGCGGGTGAGTTCGTGGATCTCGTCGATGGTGATGGGACGCGGCGCCTCGCGGGCATAGGACGGGCCCACGAAGGACGGGGCGATGAGGCGCGGCGTGCCGGGCATGTTGAACGCCATGTGGGCGGGGTGGAACAGCTGCGGCATGATCTTGGCACCGTACTGGTGCACGGCGGCGGCCAGCTTCTCCCAACCGGGGATGAAGGTGTCGTCATAGCAGCACATGTCACCGGGCAGGTAGGTATAGGTGGGCTCGACGGTCACGACCTCGGTGATGATGAGGCCCACGCCGCCCTTGGCGCGCGCAGTGTAATGGTCGACGAGCGCGTCGGTCACATAGCCGTGGTCGGCAAGGTTGGTGGACACGGGCGGCATGAACACGCGGTTCTTGACCTCCTGCGTGCCGACCTTGATGGGGCTGAACAGCATCGGGTAAGCCTGGGATTCCATGAATCTTCCCCTCTTTCGCAAAACGAAAACAACAAATGTGCGTTTACTGCCGCAATTACTGTAGCGCAAAAGAGGGAGGACGCAGACGGTCCTCCCTCCCGGATGGGTGGGTTTGAACGGCTGCGGCAAATTACCGCACCCGATGCGAGATTGCCCGTGGTTGGTGCGGGATTGCCTATGGTCGACGTGGGATTGCCTATGGTTGGTGCGGAATTGCCTATGAAAACCCGCCTTCTCCGTCTTTCAAACGGAAGAAAGCCATAGTCAATCTCAGGATAATCTCAGGGCGCACCCAATCGACACCCGCAACAACAGACCGCTTGCGGCGATCCCTGCGCATCATGCCAACGCCGATCGGCGCGGCGCCCGTGACGGGCATGCCCAAGATAAAGTCGGAAAATAGTCGGCTCACAGTCGGAAAGCAACAAAAAAAGCTCGCCGGCATAGCCGACGAGCTGCAAGTTCTTGGTCGCGGGGGCAGGATTTGAACCTACGACCTCCGGGTTATGAGCCCGGCGAGCTACCAGACTGCTCCACCCCGCAATGTCTGAACGCACCGTGTGCGCAAGGAGTTATATTACGCAGGCACCCATGTATCTGCAAGGCCGGCGATGCCTCTCCACAATTCCATCACGCAAGCCACTCGACGCGCAGACTGCATCGCCGGGCTCATAACCCGGAGGTCGTAGGTTCAGCTCACCCAAAGCCACCAGGCACGCCCGAAGCTGCCATAATACTAAGGTCAATACGTTCACATTGCGCCGACGCTAGGAGACCCATGGCGAATACGTCTCTCACCACGCACGACACGCCCTTGCACGAGTTTTACGCGAGCTGCCCCGAGGGCTTCGAGGCCGCACTCGCAGACGAGCTCCGCGGCATGGGGCTGCGCCAGGTCCGCCCGCTCAAGGGCCGCGTGGCGTTTGCCGGCTCCCCCGCCGACGCCGAGCGCGCATGTCTGTGGTCCCGCCTTGCCAGCCGCATCTTTGTGGTGCTCGGCCGCTTCGCCTGCGCCGACGCCGAAGATCTATACGAAGCCACTCGCTCCATTGCCTGGGAACGCATCCTGCGCGCAGGCGCCACCATCGCCGTGACCGCGCGCGGCACCAATGACGAGCTGCGCAATTCCCACTTTGCCGCGCTCCGCGTGAAGGACGCGCTGTGCGACCGCATGCTCAAGGTCGAGGGCCGTCGCCCCAACGTCGACACAGACGACCCCGACGCGCGCATCTCCCTCACCCTGCGTGGCAACCGCGCGAGCATCCAGTTCGACCTCTCAGGCGACCCGCTGTTCAAGCGCCTTCCGCGTGAGGCCACGCGAACGCACGCCGCGCACGTCCTGCGCCCCGACTACGCAGCGCTCGCCTGCGCCCAGGGCAATTGGCAAGAGATCTGCTCGGCCGCACTCACTAATACTAAAGACGCGATGGGCGATGAGGATACCGCCGCACCGGCCGACGGCAGCGCGTCGGCCAACGGCAGCGCTCTGGCCGGCTCCACCGTCGAGCGCCCCACCCCCACGCTCCCCGTCCTGATCGACGCCTGCTGCGCGGGCGGCGGCGTGGTGCTCGAGGCTGCCTCGATCCTGGCCGACCGCGCACCCGGTCTCGAGCGCAGGAGCTGGGGCTTCCAGAGCTGGTCTGAGCACGACGCTGCCACATGGCGCGAACTCCTCAACGAGGCCGATCGCCGCGCCGAACTCGCAAAGGGCCGCGTCGCCCGCATCGTCGCCACCGACCCGTCCGGAGACGCCGTCGCCTGCGCGCGGCGCATCCTCAAAGCCGCCGGCCTCGCCGACCGCGTGATCTTTGCCCAGCCCGACCTCGATAAGATCTCACGCAAACTCATGATGCCCGCATGCTGCGGCGGAGAACCGCGCGGGTTCGTCTTCCTCGACACCACCGAAACGGCGATCTCCAAAATGTCCCGCGTGCTCGACCTCGCCACGAGCCTGCACGCCGGCGCCTGCGGGGCCGACCCCGTCCGCGCCATGCTGAGCACCATGCCCATCGTGACCCTCACCCGCGATGACCTACTCATCCGCACCCTCGGCGAGCCCGCGCGCTCCCTGCGCGTCATGCCGAACAATGAAGAAGCCGAGCTCGCCGTCTTTTCGGCGGCAAACGGTGCAATCAGCGCCGGAGAGGGCAACGTGGCCGCCGAGGGCTCCGCTCCCGCGGAAGACGCCGTCGAATCCGACGTCGCCCCCTCCCCCGCCACCACCCTCATCGACCTGGGCGACGGCAAGCCCTGCCCCGTCCTCATCCCCGAGTCCGAGCAGTTCGCGCGCCGCCTGCGCAAGGTCGCCAAGCTGCGCCGCAAGTGGGCGCAGCGCGAAGGCGTGACCTGCTACCGCGTCTACGACGCGGACCTGCCCGACTACTCCGCGGCCATCGACCTGTACGAGGGCAGCGCCACAACGCCCGGGCGCTGGCTCGTCATCGCCGAATACGCCGCACCGCGCGAGGTCGATCCCTCCCTGGCCGAGGCGCGCCTGCTCGACATCCTCACGCTCGCCCCGCGCATCCTGCAGGTCGATCCCGACAACGTCTTTGCCAAGGCGCGTATCCGCTCGCGCGGCGGCTCGCAGTACGGCAAGCAGGCCGGCGGCTCCAACCCCGGCAAGGGGGGCAAGCCCCGCGGCGGACGCGGCGGCTCGGCATCCAACCGCCCCAGCCAGGGCGCGGGCTCGGGCACCCCGAGCGATATCCGCACCCGCAGGCTCCCCCTCATCGAGGAGGGCGGCCTCACCTTCGCCGTCAACTTCAACGATTACCTGGACACCGGCATCTTCCTCGACCACCGCATCACCCGCGGCCTCGTGCGCGAACATGCCCGCGGCAAGCGTTTCTTTCTCAACCTGTTCGCCTACACCGGCACCGCGACCTGCTATGCGGCCGATGCCGGCGTGGAGGAGACCGTCACCGTCGACCTCTCCAACACCTACCTGGACTGGGCCGAGCGCAACATGGAGCAAAACGGCTTTGTCGGCCCCGACCATCACTACGTGCGCGCCGACGTTATGAGCTGGATCCGCGACATGAGGCAGACCCGCAACCGCTGGGACCTGATTTTCTGCGACCCGCCCACCTTCTCCAACTCCAGCAAGATGGGCCGCCGCACCTGGGACGTCCAGCGCGACCACGTCGAGCTGCTCGTCGGCTTGTCGCGCCTGCTCTCCCGCGAGGGCGAGGCGATCTTCTCGTGCAACCTGCGCACGTTCCGCCCCGACATCGAGGAACTGGCACGCGCCGGCGTGGTCCTCACCGACATCACGGACGAGACCATCCCCGAGGACTTTGCCCGCAATAAGAAGATCCACCATTGCTACCTAGTCAAGCGCTACACGTCCGAGGAGGCCATGCGCCGAGTCGGCATGAGCGAGGATGCAATTCGCGAGCGCACGCGCGAGTTGCGCGAGGCTTCTGCGCGAAAACCCGCCGACACAAAGCGTTTCCGCAGGTAGAGGCATATAGCATACGCCCTGCGTACAGCCTATAATGGCTGGAACGTTAGATGGCATGCATATGCCTCTCGGCGCGCTGGGGGAAGGCCGGCGCCGGGTCATCTTCGCCAAGGAGCAATACCGCAATGGCACACTCAACTGAATCATCCGAGCACGGGCACGGTTCTGCCGCGATCCCGGTAAGCATCGGCGCGATGCTCGTCACCCTGGGCGTCGTGTACGGCGACATCGGCACGTCGCCCATGTACGTCACCAAGGCGCTGCTTGCGGGCCAGGGCGGCATCATGACCGTGACCGAGGAGTTCATCCTCGGCGCGCTCTCGCTCGTCATCTGGACGGTCACGCTGCTGACCACCGTCAAGTACGTGCTCGTCTCCCTCAAGGCCGACAACCACGGCGAGGGCGGCATCTTCGCGCTCTACAGCATCGTGCGCAAATACGGCAAATGGCTGATCGTGCCCGCCATGCTCGGCGGCGCCGCGCTTCTGGCCGACGGCATCCTCACTCCCGCGGTGACCATCACCACGGCCATCGAGGGCCTGCGCACCATCCCCGCCGTGCACGACATCATGGGCGACAACCAGATGAACGTCGTGGTCATCACGCTCATCATCGTGTGTCTGCTGTTCGCGGTGCAGCGCGTGGGCACTTCCAAGATCGGCCATGCCTTCGGCCCGGTCATGACGTTTTGGTTCCTGTTCCTCGGCGGCGCGGGCCTCATCTACGTGCTCGGCAACCCTGTTGTCCTACTCGCGTTCAACCCGCTGCGCGGCATCAGCTTCCTGCTGTCTCCCAACAACCATGCCGGCATCATGATCTTGGGTAGCTGCTTCCTCGCCACCACCGGCGCCGAGGCCCTCTACTCCGACATGGGCCACGTCGGCCGCGGCAACATCTATGCCACCTGGCCCTTCGTCAAGATCTGCCTCATCCTGTCCTACCTCGGCCAGGGCGCTTGGCTGCTCGCCAACGCCGGCAACCCCGAGCTCGCCCTCATCGAGGACCTCAACCCGTTCTTCCAGATGCTGCCCGAGATGGTCCGCCCGTTCGGCGTCATCCTCTCCACCTGCGCAGCGATCATCGCGAGCCAGGCACTCGTGACCGGCGCGTTCTCGCTCGTGTCCGAGGCCAGCCGCCTCGACCTCATGCCCCACATGCAGATCTTCTACCCCGCCGAGACCAAGGGCCAGCTCTACATCCCCATGGTCAACAACGTCATGTGGGTCGGCTGCGTTATCGTCGTGCTGCTGTTCCAGAGCTCCGCTCACATGGAGGCCGCCTACGGCCTGGCCATCACTATCACGATGATCTGCACCTCCGTGCTGCTCTTCTTCTACCTGCACGGCGTGCGCGAGATGAAGGTCTTCCCCTGGGCCTTCGTCATCTTCTTCGTCGCGCTTGAGGGCTTCTTCTTCGTGTCCTCCCTCACCAAGTTCTTCCATGGCGGCTACTTCACCATCCTGATGGCCGCGCTCATCATGGGCGTCATGGTCAGCTGGTACAACGGCAGCCGCGTCGAGCGCCGCCAGTACACGATGCTCCCCGTGCGCAAGTACATCGACCAGCTCGACCGCCTGCGCAACGACTCGCACTACGAGACGCTCTGCGACAACCTGGTCTACCTCACCAACAGCAAGTCGACCGATATGCTCGACCGCGACATCCTGTACTCGATCTTCGATAAGCACCCCAAGCGCGCCCGCGCCTACTGGTTCCTGAACGTCGAGGTCACCGATGAGCCGCACACCTTCGAGTACTCCGTCGAGAACTACGGCACCGACTTTGTGTACCGCGTGCACCTCTACCTGGGCTACAAGGTCAACCAGCGCGTGAACGCCTACCTGCGCCAGATCGTTTCCGACCTGTCCGCGTCCGGTGAGCTGCCGCCGCAGGTGCACGATTACTCCGTGTACGACAAGCCCGGCGTGATCGGCTCCTTCCGCTTCTGCCTGATCCGAAAGACGCTTGCGCCCGAGTCCGACGTCGAGCAGCGTGAGCGCCACGCCATCGCGATGAAGTACGCGATCCGCCGCTTCGCCGGTTCGCCGGTGCAGTGGTTCGGCCTGGAGAACTCCAGCGTGTTCTACGAGTACGTGCCGCTGTTCACCAAGTTCAAGCCGGTCGACCGCATCGCACGCGTCGCCGTGGAGGAGCGCTGCTAACGAGCGCCTCCGCAATCTCGCTGAATGTCAAAAAGACCCATCCGCGCGGATGGGTCTTTTTTGTTTGTGCATGCCAAGACGTTCGCCGCGAAAACCGAGGCCCCAGCGGGGCCCCGAGCATCGCGCTTAAGATGTTTCTACCAGCTCTTTCCAAGCCAATTCCGAAGCCACAAGTCCATCGACCGGCTCATCTCGGCCATGAAGTCGCTCGCGTGCTTGCGCGTGTAGATGTCGCGCACACGCGCCCCGGGCTCCGTCGCGTGAGGGCGGAACATCGCGTCCATCTCGGCGACCTGAGCGTCCATTGTCGGAGCGTCGGCGCGACGATAGCGCTCCTCCATCACAAGGTTGACGGTCGGATGCGGGGTTGCCGGACGCTCCTTCTTAGGAGTCCCAAGGATGAGCATGCTCAAGGGCACGGTGTGCTCGGGCAAATCCAGAAGGTCACGCACCTCCTCGGCGTTCTCGATGATGTCGCCTATGTAGCAGGTGCCCAGCCCCACCGCCTCGGCGGCAATTGCCGCATTCTGTGCCGCGATCACCGCGTCCTGCGCCGCGATTCCAAAATCGCCCAGACCGGGATGCGGGCGGGCAGCGCAGCCAGATTCGGTCGCGAATTCCTCGGTCAAGCATCCCGCGTGCTCAAACAGGTCGATCCACTTGCAGTAGTCCACCACAAACACCAGCGCCCACGGCGCCTTGGAGATCATCGGCTGATTGTCGCAAAGCACCGCGAGGCGATCTCGCGTCGCCTGCTCGCGAATATCGATAATCGAATACATCATCATCGCCCCGGCGCTTGGGGCCCTACTCGCAGCATGGAGCACGGCCTCCCGTTGTTCGGCCGTGATTTCCGCCGTCAAGTCGAACTGCCGCGTCGAGCTCCTGCGCTCGATGCAGTCGAGCACCGCGTTTCCCGTCATTCCCATTTACCGCCGTCCTTAAGCATCGGTTACGCTTCTTGGCCCATTCTATGGAAACAACGGATACCTGCAGCTTATCGACTAAATCTCGACAATCCGTGGGTAGTATGTTCCCTTGTCGCCTTCCGCGCGTAGCACATGTTTATCAAGGCCGGGTAAGCGCTGTCCAGGATTTGGGCACGCCGCCTGCTTCAACATCCGTTGAGCGAAGAAGAGGTTGTCGTATGTTCACTGCCATCGTATCCATCGCGGGGCTTATCGCCTCCGCCTACTTAGGCCGTCGGGAGCTCACCCGTCGCAAGGAATCGGGTGATCGCTCCGGCATGGGCTGGGGCATCACGTTCTGCATCATGCAGGCCATTGCCGTCGCGCTGGGCTTTCTCGGCATGGCGCCCGACGACATCCTCTCCCCCATTATCCTGAACGCCGTGCTCACCGCCTGCGCTTGGGCCTCTTTCGCGCGTGACATCACCTGGGCGCGCATCGAATCCTACATGCGTTTCGGTGACGAACTTGCCGCTCGCACCTTCCGACCCGACTGCGGCGCATGCGACAAGTACGATGCGTGCGCACATCGCATCACCCGCGACGAGGACCTCTCCCGCATCGGTCGCCTGGGCCGCAAGCTGCGCGGCCGCGTCCACGAGCTCCGCATCGCGCTGCACCGCCCCACCGCGGTCTGCGTGATGCTGCTCTTGCTCGCCGGCCTGTTCGCCATGCTCGGGCTCGAGACCCCCTCCAACCATGACCTCACCTGGTGCTACCCGCTGTGCATCCTGCTTGAGTGGGCACTCATCACCGCCGTCATGGTCGGCCTGTTCTACCTGTTCCAGCGTCGCGGTGGCGCCCCGGCGTTCATCGCCTTCCTGTGCTGGGGTATCGGCATGGCGCAGTTCTTCGTCATCACGTTCAAGTCCATGCCCATCCAGCCCGCCGACCTCTCCGCCCTGGGCACCGCTGCCGCGGTGAGCGGCGGCTTCACCTACATCTTCAGCGCGTTCGGCCTGTACGGCATGGCCCTCC
>ERZ827194.837-NODE-837-length-17766-cov-14.6968_pt1 | contig 17766 bp, 17 predicted proteins | sample MGYA00519777_ERZ827194 | MGnify/ENA primary metagenome ERZ827194 (study PRJEB31778, sample SAMEA3449277) | human gut metagenome | biome: human gut; feature: human-associated habitat; material: faeces | place: United Kingdom | collected 2010/2012 ...
CCGACCGCACGGAGTTCTGCGATCAACCTGACGGAGAACGAAGCGAAGGTCTATAACCTGATTGCCCGTCAGTACTTGATGCAGTTCTGCCCGGATGCGGTGTTCCGCAAGTGTGTTATCGAACTGGACATTGCCAAAGGCAAATTTGTCGCTAAAGCCCGTTTTCTTGCTGAAGCAGGCTGGCGCACGCTGTTAGGCAGCAAAGAGCGCGATGAAGAAAACGACGGCACGCCGCTGCCTGTGGTGGCGAAAGGCGATGAATTGTTGTGCGAAAAAGGCGAAGTGGTAGAGCGGCAAACCCAGCCGCCACGCCATTTTACCGATGCAACACTGCTTTCGGCGATGACCGGGATCGCACGCTTTGTGCAGGACAAAGATCTGAAAAAGATCCTTCGTGCGACCGATGGTCTGGGGACAGAAGCAACGCGTGCCGGGATTATTGAATTGTTGTTCAAGCGGGGTTTCCTGACCAAAAAAGGGCGCTATATCCACTCCACCGACGCCGGAAAAGCGCTATTCCATTCGCTGCCAGAAATGGCGACGCGACCGGACATGACCGCGCACTGGGAATCGGTGCTGACGCAAATCAGCGAAAAGCAGTGTCGCTATCAGGACTTTATGCAGCCGCTGGTGGGGACATTGTACCAGTTGATTGATCAGGCAAAGCGCACGTCGGTAAGGCAGTTTCGGGGAATAATGGCTCCCGGCGGTAGAGAAGGGAAGAAAAAGGATTCGCCACGCAAGAGAGCGCCGAAAAAAAGCCCGCCATCAGAAGAGGCGGGCAATGGAGTGATAACATAAAGGTTCTTTCAACCATCTGATACTGAAGATTTTTATTGCCGGATAAGGCGTTTGCGCTGTATCCGGCACAATTGTCTTAAATCACGCCCTGGCTTAACATCGCATCCGCAACCTTCACAAAACCGGCAATGTTCGCGCCCTGCACGTAGTTGGTTTGCTCACCTTCACCACCATGCTCAACACAGGCATGGTGGATATCCAGCATGATGTGATGCAAACGTGCGTCAACTTTCTCGGCTTTCCAGCCCAGGCGCGCAGCGTTTTGCGCCATTTCCAGGCCCGATGTTGCTACACCGCCAGCATTAGCCGCTTTACCCGGTGCAAACAGTACGCCTGCCTGCTGGAACAGTTCAGTCGCTTCGATGGTGGTCGGCATATTTGCCCCTTCGGCGACGGCTTTAACGCCATTGGCGATAAGCTGATGCGCGGCGTCAACATCCAGTTCGTTCTGGGTGGCGCAAGGCAGGGCGATATCAACTGGTACAGACCACGGCTGTTGGCCTTCGAGATAGACCAGACCAAATTCTTTGGCGTAATCTGCCACTCGACCATCGCGGCTGGCTTTGATTTCGATAAGACGCGCCAGTTTCTCTTTCGTGAATCCGCTTTCATCAACTACAGTGCCACTGGAGTCTGACGCAGTGATCACACGAGCACCAAATTCCATCGCTTTTTCGATAGCGTACTGGGCGACGTTGCCGGAGCCAGAAACGGAAACGCGCATTCCTTCAAAACCCATACCGTGGCGTTTTAGCATTGCTTCTGTGAAATAAACCAGACCGTAGCCGGTAGCTTCCGGGCGAATAAGACTGCCGCCAAATGAAAGGCCCTTACCGGTGAAGACGCAGGCGGTATTGTTGGAGAGCTTTTTCATCATCCCCGCCATAAAGCCGACTTCACGACCACCAACCCCGATATCACCTGCCGGAACGTCGGTATCCGCGCCCAGGTGGCGATACAGTTCAGTCATCAGCGCCTGGCAAAAACGCATCACTTCACCTTCGCTTTTTCCTTTCGGATCGAAATCGCTGCCGCCTTTACCACCGCCCATCGGCAGAGTAGTCAGGGCATTTTTGAAGGTTTGTTCGAAGCCGAGGAATTTGAGAATGGAGAGGTTAACTGACGGATGGAAGCGCATACCGCCTTTGTACGGGCCGATGGCAGAGCTGAACTGCACACGCCATGCACGGTTGACCTGCACCTGGTTGCGATCATCAACCCATACTACGCGAAACTGGATCACGCGCTCCGGTTCAACCAGACGCTCCAGTAATGACATCTGGCGATATTTTGGATTTTGTTCAAGAAAAGGCCAGAGTGTGGTCATTACTTCACGAACGGCTTGCGCGAACTCGGTTTGATTCGGGTCGCGCTTTTGGACATGGTTGAGGAATGACTCCAGAGAATATGTCTGATCCATAGATATAAAACCCTTATATATTAATACGATTATGCTTATGTTGTTTATGTCATGTGCTTTTGCAGTTTTCGACTATACCATCAAGAATGTGACGGTAAGCAAGAAAAAATGACCCAGGAAAGCAAATTAATAACGAGAGTAATCTCATAACCAAATGCGATAACTCAGACGCTAAAGTTTTGCCACCCGGCTACCGTTATCAGTAGCAGAGACAATAACGTTAAGGAGTTCCCTGTGAGTCGAGCATTGTTCGCCGTAGTATTAGCATTTCCATTAATTGCACTGGCTAACCCGCATTATCGTCCGGACGTGGAGGTAAACGTACCGCCAGAAGTGTTCAGTTCAGGCGGGCAGTCAGCGCAGCCCTGTACTCAGTGCTGCGTTTATCAGGATCAAAATTATTCTGAAGGGGCGGTAATTAAAGCCGAAGGAATACTGCTGCAATGCCAGCGTGATGACAAAACCCTTAGCACTAATCCGCTGGTCTGGCGGCGCGTAAAGCCATAAACGCCTCTAATAGTGGAATGTCAGCAGGGGCCAGCGGATATTGCAGCGCCTCTTCAGGTGAGCACCAGACCAGCGCCTGATGTTCATGTGCCTGTAACGTCCCGTGGAAGTCGGGTACGTGCCAGGCATGAAGATGGATAATCCGCCCCGAAACTTCTCGCTGATGGCTGGCAACATATTCACCCACAGCTGCTTCGATGCCCAGTTCTTCGCGTAACTCACGCACCAGCGCCTGCCGCTGGCTTTCATCCGGCTCGACTTTACCACCGGCAAACTCCCATAATCCCGCCTGATCGCTATGGGCGGGGCGTTGCGCGAGTAAAATTTTGCCATCACGTTCGATGATGGCGGCAACAACTTCAATCATTTTCATAAATTACACACGGGCAGATAAGCGAAAAATGCCATAATATCCGCACTGTTGCTCAATCAGAAAGGCTTTATATTTAAGGAGTGCCTGTGCTAGACCGCCATCTTCATCCCCGGATTAAACCGTTGTTGCATCAGTGCGTGCGGGTTCTTGATAAACCGGGCATTACGCCAGATGGTTTAACATTAGTGGGATTTGCTATCGGCGTGCTGGCACTGCCGTTTCTGGCGCTGGGCTGGTATCTGGCGGCGCTAATCGTCATTTTGTTAAACAGGCTGCTTGATGGTCTGGACGGTGCGCTGGCGCGGCGCAGAGGGCTTACCGACGCGGGCGGCTTTCTCGATATTTCTCTCGATTTTCTTTTTTACGCGCTGGTGCCTTTTGGGTTTATCCTTGCCGCACCGGAGCAAAACGCGCTGGCAGGCGGCTGGCTGCTGTTTGCGTTTATCGGCACGGGCAGCAGTTTTCTCGCCTTTGCTGCACTGGCAGCAAAACATCAGATTGATAACCCCGGTTATGCACATAAGTCGTTTTACTATCTGGGGGGATTAACCGAAGGCACTGAAACGATCTTACTGTTTGTGCTGGGATGTTTATTCCCTGCATGGTTTGCGTGGTTTGCGTGGATCTTCGGTGCGTTGTGCTGGATGACGACCTTTACGCGGGTGTGGAGTGGGTATCTGACGCTGAAGTCGCTCCAGCGTCAGTAATTGCAATGTTATTTGCTGCTGTCCGGGCCGCGTTCACCGGTTGCTACCGGATTTTTTGGATCGCTGCTCCATTCGTACCAGCCGCCGTCGTAAACGGAGACGTTATTCCAGCCCATTGCTCGTGCGTACATAAAGGTTTCGGATGCGCGCCAGCCGGTGCCGCAGTAGAATGAAACTTGCTGATCTGGCTTGATATTCCATGCTTTCCACATAGCGGTAATATCATCGGCGCTACGCATGGTGCCATCCGGGTTATGGAAATCTTCCATATGCGTCGAGTCGCTACCAGCGTGTCCCCAACGTGCTCCGGCTATTTCACCTTTTGGTTTAATATAGCTGTAACCGCTGGTCGTACCGATAAATTCTGGCCACGAACGAATGCTCACCAGCGATGCATCCTGGCGATGCAGCAGTCCACGCGCTTGTTCCATATCAAGCATCAGTTGCGGTTGTGCCGGGATCTTCACGCCGAAATCCGGTTCCGCTTTCACTTTCGGTGGCGTTCCGCGCTCAACGGGCAGACCCGCGTCGGACCAGGTTTGCCAGCCTCCGTCCAGCAGGCGCACATCTTTCACGCCGGCATAAAGCATAATTTGCGCCACACGCGCTGCAGCGTATACGTCACGCCCGTACAGAATGACCGTGGTGTCATGGCGAATGCCGTGTTTTGCCAACATCGCTTTTAGTTGTTCATCAGAAACTTTGTTCCACAGCGGTTCGCTTTCCACTTCGTTGGTATCGATGTAGTCAGCGCCGGGAATATGGCTGATAAGGTAAAGCTTAGGAGCGCCCCAGGCCGCTTCAATGACTTTCCAGTCACCGGCAGGTTTCGCCGTAACCTCTTTACCTTGTTGCAGGTCATGCAGCCATTGCGGATAAACCAGCTGCTCAAAGTGCGGCAGTTTTTGCAGACGGGAAGGTTCGCTTAGCGCGTCACTCAGAATGGAGATATGCGTAAAACCTGCTTTTTGCAGTCGCGTTTTGACGGCGTCGACATCTTTGTCATTACCGTACAGCGCCACCGGAGCATCGGCTTTCAGGTTATGTTGCTTGATCCACGCGTTAAGCTGTTCGGTGCTCATTTTGTCGAGCCAGCTAGCAGAGAGGTTTAAGGCGGCAGGTTCATGACCGGAAGGGCCATTTAAGGTTTGTGGCCAGCCTTTATAAAACGCGCTGGGGCGAGTATCAATCGCTTTGCCATTTTGTTGTTGAAGCTGGTCAAGTGTAAGAGGCTTCGCCAGTTCAGCGGCCCACGAAGAAGCGCAAGCCAGCCCTAAAGCCATTGCCAGCGCGGTCATTTGAGAAACACGTTTCATCGAAAATCCCGACATTGTAGTTTTGAGAGCGCCATTCTGAACTGACGCATTGGGAAAAACTTTGCGTTATCGCAGTTTGTTGTAATTTTCTGACCACTGCGCCATATCCAGAACAGAACTATCAGCAGGAACATCCTGGAGATCGTGCGTTACCTGAACGACGGGGATCGCCTGGGCGCGAACTTCGCTGAACACCCACTGGCGAAAATTATCGCGCAGAGCCACATCAAGACGGCTGAATGGCTCATCCAGTAGCAACGCTTTTGGCTGAGCGAGAAGAGCGCGAAGCAGAGCAACGCGCGCTCGCTGACCGCCAGACAAAGTGGCAGGATCCTGATGGAACATACCGCCAAGCCCCGCACGCTCCAGCGCATCATTTACCGCATCGCGCCTTGCAACACCTTTGAGTGCCGCTGGCAGAGCCAGCAGTAAATTTTGCCCGACGCTGAACTGGTCAAATAACAGTGCATCCTGGAAAAGAATGCCAATCTGACGCTGTGCGGTGGGTAGCATGTCAATCCGTTGCTCATTAAGCCATAGCTCCCCTGTACAAGAAAACTGTCCGGCCAGCGCACCAATCATCCACGAAAACAGAGTGGATTTCCCGCAGCCGGATGGTCCCATTAACGTGACAATGTCACCTTTATCTACTGTAAAGTTAACGTTTGTCAGCAAGCGGCTTTCTGGTAAACGTAGCGAAACATTTTTCACGCAGAGCATTAGCGGAGTCCTTGTCTGACATAACCTACCCATTTTGCGACTAACGCGGTCAGGGCAAAAATAATAAGCGGTAATAGCAGTTGCCATAAAGCCTGGGCGGCGAGAATGCCGTTGCTGCCGCCGCTGCTTAATGCCACCGCTTCAGTGGTGAGCGTCGGAAAACGCCCCGCGCCCAGCCACAGCGTCGGCATATACTGCGCAATACTGACTGAAAATCCCACCGCGAAGGCAATCAGCGTAGGGCGTAGCATAAGCGGACATTTCACGTAAAAGAAGATTTTGGCCCGCGACCAGCCCAGTGTTTGCGCAATCAAAATTAACCGTGAATCAATGCGCTGCCAGGCGGGTTGCAGGATAAACAGCATCCACGGCATTACCCACAGCAGATGCCCCCAGACCACCGCCGTCCAGCTTCCATCCAGGTTCAGCCATAGCGCCAGCGTGTACTGGCACGCCACCAGCGGCAGAGCGGGTAATAAAATGGGCAACCATAGCCACAACTGGCGACGCTGTGGCCCCCATTCCAGCCACAGCAGTAACAGGAGCAAAGAGATGAATGCCGCCACCAGCCCCATTGTCAGGCTGTTGATGAGCGCTTCACTATTGATCGTCGACTGATCCGCGAGGATCGCCAGCAGAACCACACACAGCACACCGGTTAAGGGTAAAAAACTCGCCAGCGTAATGCCTGGCAATAAAGGCGTGGCAGGCTTACGAACGCCATCTACGCGGGGAATAGTACGCCGCCAGCTACGCCATAGCAGATAGCCCAGCAAAACGTAGGCGGCGAGTAACAGCATCAGCAGCAGGCTGGCGAGTGCACCTTTCGTTTGTTGATCGGCGTCGCCCTGAGTTAACCACTGCCAGCTAATTACCGCCAGCGTCGGGGGATTACCTGGCCCAAGAATAATCGCCACATCCACGACCGACAGCGACCAGGCGACAATCGCCAGCATCGCCATTGCCAGTGCAGGTGCGACGGAGGGCAACAACAGCCAGTTCAGGCATTGCCAGCGGCTGTAGCCCAGCGAATCCAGTACAATAACTTGCTGCAACAGCCGTTTTTCGCTCAATACTGCCGCTAAGATCCACAGCAGAAATGCGCTTTCTTTCACTGCAAGGGTGAGGCCCAGACCGATGCCAAATCGATCCATTGGCGGAGTGAAATACGGGAAATAGTCATAAAGCAGCCCTCCGTCAGCAAAGATCAGAAGGGCGCTGGTGGCAAAAGCCACATGGGGAATGGCGAGCAGCCACGGCAGACGGGCGCACATACGCTGCCATTTCGGCCCTGGCCACAGCGTCACAATCACCAGCAGGGCAATCAACAACGCCCCGACCGCCGCGATGGTTGTCGACACCAGCGTTGCCAGTAATGCCTGCGGTAACTGTGGATCGGCAAATAACGCCTGCCAGTGCGTCAACGACAAAGCAGGCGATATCAGCGTCAGAGCTGCCGGGATCAGCGGTGCATAAATCACCGCCATCATCGCCCACAGCAAAAAGATTAATGCGTACTGTAACGGTGTAGCCATTCTTGTTCCAGCGCATTTACCCAACCTGCGTGCGGTTCAGCCAGTACAGGCGGCAGATCCTGCGGCATTCTCGATTGCAATGATTCGCGCTGCCCGTCAGGCAGTTTTTGCGGATCGAGAACAGAAGGATCGCCCCAGACAGCGGGATCTGCTTTACGCAGTTGCGCATCGGGTGAGAGCAGGAAATTGGCAACTACCTTCGCCGCAGCACTGGCATTCGCGTTGGCGGGAATGGTGACGAAATGCACGTTGCCAATCATTCCCTCGCTAAAGCCAAAGCTGTAACTGCTGGCGGGTAAATCGCCGCTGGCGATTTTTTGCTGCGCATGAGCAGGATTAAAGGTCAGCGACAGGCGCAATGTGCCGGCTTTCAGCAGAGCATCCATCCGCGCGGGCGAAGGCGGGAAATCCTTTCCTTCGCGCCACAAATACGGATGCAGCGCATCAAGATATTGCCACAAGGGAGCAGTGACACGGGCGAAAGTCGCATCGTCCAGCGCTTCTTTTAATGCGGCGGGATCGGGCGTCAGCATAATCAGCAACTGTTCAAGAAACGCCGTGCCGGTAAAGTCCGGTGGGCGCGGATAGGTAACCGTACCGGGATTGGCTTTAGCAAACTCCAGTAAGGCTTGCGGCGTTTGTGGTGACTGTGGCGTAACATCGCGGCGGGCGATAAACGTCAATTGCGCGCCGCCCCAGGGCGATTCCGCACCTTGCGTTGGCACTGAAAAATCTTCCCGCACCGGCAGCTGTGTGTCGACATAGCGCCAGTTGGGCAGAGTCTCCACCCAGCCCGTTTGTAATAAATTGGCCTCTTTTAAGGTGCGGAAGTTTTCGCCGTTCACCCAGAGCAGATCCACCGAACCGCCCGTTTTACGTCCGGCAGCAACTTCGGTCTGAATGCGTTTCACCGCGTCTGCGGCATCCGCGAGACGAACAATCTTCAGGTTTATAGCGTAATGGGTTTTCATCTCGCCGCTAACCCAGTCGAGATAGCGGTTAATTGCGGTATCGCCGCCCCAGGCGTTAAACCATACGGTTTGTCCTTTGGCCTCATTTTTTATTTCCTGCCAGTCACTGGCATGTGTTGCCAAAGAAAACAGCGATAACAATCCCAGCAACCACCCACAATGGCGCATCATCTCTCCTTAAGAACGTTTTTCAGGAATACGGCACAGCCCCTGAGCGGGGATCGCCAGGGCAGAATTAAAACGAGCCGACAGGTTTTGCAGGCCGATCAATGCCGTCAGTTCGGTGAGCGCCTGAGCGTCAAAATGCGCAGCCAGTCGGGTACGCAGGGCATCATCGACTGTTGGCGGTGTGACGCTTGCGGCTTCGGCGTACTCCAGCGCCAGCCGTTCTTCATCGCTAAAGAGCGGGCTTTGCCGCCAGTCAGCCACTGCCAGCAGTTTATCGGTGCTGCCAGTGCGCTCGGCGACTTTCATACTAGTGATATCCACGCAAAACTCACACAGACACATTTGCGCAATGCGCGCGCTGACAAGCGATCGCACTACCGGATCCAGCGGTGAGCGTTTGCGCTCCAGCCAGCCGACAAACATCGACACCAGATAAAAGATAAACGGGATCCGCCCCCACCAGCGAATCGGGCTTAGCACCTCGCCGTAATGGCGACGATGCAGCCACGCCTGCGGACGTAAAATGAAAGGAATTTTGCTAAGCGGCGGTAAACCCATCAGGCATTCCTCTTCTGGCGCTCAAGCCATATTTTCTTCGCCATAAAAATCACCACGGTCAGGGCAAACAGAATAAACAGTCCGGTGACAAACCAGAAGGTACCGCCTGTTAACATGCTGCCCGCCCAGGAATAAACAATAGTCGCTGGTAACTGACCAAGCCCGGTGGCGATAAAAAACGAGCGAAAACGTATTGAAGTCAAACCGGCAGCATAGCTTACGGGATCAAAAGGCACAAAAGGCAATAATCGGCATACCAGAATGGTGTGTTTACCATAGCGGGTAAAAAAGCCGTCCATACTATTGAGTACCGTTTTACCCGTTAACTTTTCCACCACTTCGCGGCCCATCACTCTGGCGATAAAAAAGCACAGCGCCGCGCCGGCCATCGAACTGGTCCACGACAGCAAGCCGCCCCAGAACGCGCCAAACAGCGACGCATTGGCAAAGGTGATCAAAAACGCAGGTAGCGGTGCAGCAATGGCCTGTAAAATCATCAACAAGAACGAGACAACTGCCGCCAGTGCGCCGTAAGACTGAATAAAGCGTTCTATACCCTGTTGGTCCACGGCGGCAAACGCCGCAACGCTGCGATTGATAAACTCATGGACGCCGGGAAGCAGCGCCCATGCCAGCAGCACAGCGAACAACAGGATGATGAGGGTTATACGGTAGTACCAGATTTTACGCGATTGCATCTTCATCATCCGTTATCCTGCTTTATTCGGTGATTTTAAAGGTAACCGTTGCCGGCGTGTTATCCGCCGGGAGAACTGAGGCATTGCCTTTGAATTTCACTTCGCCGCGTTTTTCCACCGCACCATAAGTGTATGTTGCATTGCTGACGATGCCGACCGGGCAGCTATCCAGACACACCAGGCAACCCGTTTTCTTCTCTTCTGCTGCCGTTAAATTACCGCCAAAGCGCATGTCCAGTTTCTTGCCATTACTGTCAACAATCACTTCATCGAAGGAATACGCTTTTGCCGCCCCTTGCCAGTTGACCGAAATATCCAGTTTGCTGCCTGTGACATGAGTCGTTTCTTTATTATCCATCGTCATGTTTTCGCCCGGTGTACCACCTGCCTCTTTCAGGGCTTCATAAAATGCTTTCGGGGTCGCATAACCCATAAACAGCGATTTATGTCCGTTGGAGCCATCTTTAAACACAATACCGTGACGAGTGTCGTCGGTGAGGAAACGACCATTAATTTGCACCAGCATGGTTACCGTATGGTTATTAGCATCGACACGCAGCGGTTGGCTGTTCGAAAGTTCGTCGTATTCCACTTTTGCCGCCGCATTCTCTTTTTGATCGCAGCCGCTAAGCCCGGCAACAGCCAGTAAGCAGAGTGCAGTCAGTCCTTTTTTCCATGACACTGAATAATGTTGCAACATCGTTCTATCCTTCATTTTTGGGGTGAGTAAGTGGGCTGCGGCGAGAAGCAGACAGATCCACATGTTTGTGTCGGGCATAGAGTTTGGCGAGCTGGACGAGAATAAACAGCGCCATGCCCGCCAGACAGAGTTGTAATATAAAGCGCAGCGTAATGCCTTCATTGGCGAGATCGCTTGCCATCACGGTATAAATAACAATACCGGGCAGGGTTGTGAGTGCCGAAATAAGGGTATAAGGCCAGAAGGTGATTGTGGTTAATCCGTAAGCGTAATTTTGAATATTGTAAGGAAACAACGGGATTAAGCGGGTCAGAATAAGAAAATCAATACCGTTACGCGCAATGCCTTTTTCAATGGCCTGGAAGGTATGGCTATGGCCAACGTATTTCAGCAGTAAATCACGTCCCAGCCAGCGCGCCAGCAGGAATGAGCATGAGGAGGCCAGCGTGGCGGCAATTAATGATAGTAGTGTCCCTAAGAGCGGGCCAAAAACTATCCCTCCAGCGATCACCAGTATGCTTCCTGGTAACAGAAAGAGGGTGGCAATGATGAATAACAGAATATAGAGGCTATAACCGAACAATCCGCTCTGGCGAATGAGTGTCTGTAAGTGAGGTAAATCGGTGAGCAGCTCGAATAAACCGAAAGCGTGGATAGCGTAAATGAGCAGCGCAAAAATAAGACAGGCAAAAAGAAATTTACGCTCAGCGTTCATTGTGGAGTTTCCTATATCAAACTTGATAATAGAGAAGTGGTCAGACAACTAAAAACGCAGTGACGGTATAACAAAGGACGGCAGGCAACAAATCATTACTGACAGTTTGTTGATTTTTCTCAAGGTTAATTCTCCTGACCCAGTTTGAGCCAGGAGAGCTGCTAAATTAGCGGCGGAAGGTCGCCCAGACGGGGGCGTGATCGGACGGTTTTTCCATGCTGCGAATTTCATAGTCGATGCCGGTTTCTACGCAACATTCTGCCAGCGGTTGGCTGGCGAGCAGCAGGTCGATGCGCAGACCGCGATTATCGTCAAAACCTTTTGAGCGGTAATCAAACCATGAGAAACGATCTGCTGTTTGCGGATTCGCATGGCGGAAGGTATCAACCAATCCCCAGCTCATCAGTCTCTCCATCCATTCGCGTTCCTCCGGAAGGAAAGAACATTTTCCGGTACGCAGCCAGCGCTTACGGTTCTCTTCGCCAATGCCAATATCCAGGTCGCCAGGACTGATATTCATATCGCCCATAATCAGCACCGGATTTTCACGCTTGAGTTCGGTTTCCAGATAGTTTTGCAGATTCTGATAAAACTGCGCCTTTGCCGGGAATTTTATCGGATGGTCGCGGCTTTCACCCTGCGGGAAGTAACCGTTGATCACGGTGACATTGCCCAGCGGCGAGGGGATTTCCGCCATAATAATCCGCCGTTGCGCCTCTTCGTCGTCACCGGGAAAGCCGCGACGCACGGCAATCGGCGTCTCTTTGGTCAGCAGCGCCACGCCATAATGGCCTTTCTGCCCGTGATAAAACACGTTGTAGCCGAGCTTCGCCACCTCTTTGAGCGGAAACATATCGTCATGAACTTTTGTCTCCTGCAGGCCAATCACATCCGGTTGGTGCTTTTCGACGATGGCTTCAAGCTGGTGAGGTCTGGCGCGCAGGCCGTTGATATTAAAAGAGACAAATTTCATAGTCGCTGCCATTTATTCAGATAAAGAGTGCGTGGATGGTAGCAGAATTTCGCTTTGCGTACCGCCTGTTGTTAAGTGATTTGATCGATGGTTGTTAATGATGTCAACGATGGCGCAAAAAATGCCCGCTTTTGGTGCGCGTTGCGTCAGAATGGCGCAGTAATTTCCAGTAAATTTCGTCAATGATCACAATTCCAGAATTATATTTTACTTCTGCATAACATTGCGTTTTTTATTCTTTTTATTCACCCATATCGCAAACGTATTCACTTTATATGCACTTTAAATGCATATGGTTTGGTTATAACTCCTTGATTTCCAGTTAGCCACCGCGGTTTATGCACTTTTATCACTGGCTGGCACGAACCCTGCAATCTACATTTACAGCGCAAACATTACTCATTATTAACATATAAATAACGAATTATTTACTGTAGAGGTCGCTATGTCTCAGCCAATTACGCGTGAAAACTTTGATGAATGGATGATACCTGTTTACGCTCCGGCACCGTTTATACCGGTACGTGGCGAAGGTTCGCGCTTGTGGGATCAGCAGGGGAAAGAGTATATCGACTTCGCGGGTGGCATTGCGGTGAACGCGCTGGGCCATGCGCACCCGGAACTGCGTGAGGCGCTGAACGAACAGGCGAGTAAGTTCTGGCATACCGGCAACGGTTACACCAACGAGCCGGTACTGCGACTGGCGAAAAAATTGATCGACGCCACGTTTGCCGATCGCGTCTTCTTTTGTAACTCCGGTGCGGAAGCCAACGAAGCGGCGCTAAAACTGGCGCGTAAATTCGCTCACGACCGCTACGGCAGCCATAAGAGCGGTATCGTGGCGTTCAAAAATGCGTTTCATGGTCGCACGCTGTTTACTGTCAGTGCGGGTGGGCAGCCCGCCTATTCACAGGATTTTGCGCCACTGCCGCCGGATATTCGTCATGCTGCATATAACGATATTAACTCTGCCAGCGCGCTGATTGACGACTCTACCTGTGCGGTGATTGTCGAACCCATCCAGGGGGAAGGCGGTGTGGTGCCAGCCAGCAACGCATTTTTACAAGGTCTGCGTGAATTGTGTGACCGCCACAATGCGTTGCTGATCTTTGATGAAGTACAAACCGGTGTCGGGCGCACCGGGGAACTGTATGCCTGTATGCACTACGGCGTGACGCCTGATCTGTTAACTACCGCCAAAGCGCTGGGCGGCGGTTTCCCGGTTGGTGCGTTGTTGGCAACCGAAGAGTGCGCCAGCGTGATGACCGTTGGCACTCACGGCACCACCTATGGCGGCAATCCGCTGGCCTCGGCGGTGGCAGGCAAAGTGCTGGATCTCATCAACACGCCAGAGATGCTTAATGGCGTTAAACAGCGTCACGACTGGTTTGTTGAGCGTCTTAATACCATTAATCACCGCTACGGTTTGTTCAGTGAAGTTCGCGGCTTAGGTTTGTTGATTGGTTGCGTGTTGAATGCCGATTACGCCGGGCAAGCGAAACAGATCTCTCAGGAAGCGGCGAAAGCAGGCGTGATGGTACTGATTGCGGGTGGCAACGTGGTGCGTTTTGCGCCTGCGCTCAATGTTAGCGAAGAAGAGGTGACGACCGGACTGGATCGCTTTGCAGCTGCTTGCGAACACTTTGTTAGCCGAGGTTCTTCATGATGGTCATCCGTCCCGTTGAGCGTTCAGATGTCTCGGCGCTGATGCAGCTTGCCAGCAAAACGGGCGGCGGCCTGACGTCGCTTCCCGCCAATGAAGCCACGCTTTCGGCGCGTATCGAAAGGGCAATCAAAACCTGGCAAGGCGAACTGCCCAAAAGTGAGCAGGGCTATGTGTTCGTGCTGGAAGATAGCGAGACAGGCACAGTGGCGGGGATTTGCGCCATTGAGGTGGCAGTTGGGCTGAACGATCCCTGGTACAACTATCGCGTCGGCACGCTGGTTCACGCTTCGAAAGAGCTGAATGTCTATAACGCGTTGCCGACGCTGTTTCTCAGTAACGATCACACCGGCAGCAGCGAGCTGTGCACGCTGTTTCTCGACCCGGAGTGGCGCAAAGAGGGCAACGGCTTTTTGCTGTCGAAATCGCGCTTTATGTTTATGGCGGCTTTTCGCGACAAGTTTAATGACAAAGTGGTTGCCGAAATGCGCGGGGTGATTGACGAACATGGCTATTCACCGTTCTGGCAAAGCCTCGGTAAGCGCTTCTTTTCGATGGATTTTAGCCGCGCCGATTTTCTCTGCGGCACCGGGCAAAAGGCATTTATTGCAGAACTGATGCCGAAACATCCGATCTATACCCACTTTTTATCTCAGGAAGCCCAGGACGTCATCGGTCAGGTACATCCGCAAACCGCGCCTGCCCGTGCGGTACTGGAGAAAGAAGGTTTTCGCTACCGTAATTATATCGACATCTTCGACGGTGGGCCGACGCTTGAGTGTGACATCGACCGCGTGCGCGCCATCCGTAAAAGTCGGCTGGTGGAAGTGGCAGAAGGGCAGCCTGCGCAGGGCGATTTTCCGGCCTGCCTGGTCGCCAATGAAAATTATCACCATTTCCGCGTGGTGCTGGTGCGTACCGATCCAGCGACCGAGCGTTTGATTTTAACCGCCGCACAACTGGATGTCCTCAAATGCCACGCAGGGGATCGCGTTCGTCTGGTGCGCCTGTGCGCAGAGGAGAAAACAGCATGACTTTATGGATCAACGGTGACTGGGTAACGGGCCAGGGCGCATTGCGTGTGAAGCGTAATCCGGTATCGGGCGAGGTGTTATGGCAGGGCAATGATGCCGATGCCGCTCAGGTCGGGCAGGCTTGTCGGGCTGCCCGTGCGGCGTTTCCGCGCTGGGCTCGGCTCTCATTTGGCGATCGTCAGGTAAGAGTTGAACGCTTTGCTGGATTGCTGGAAAGCAATAAAGCCGAATTAACCGCGATTATTGCCAGAGAAACCGGCAAGCCGCGCTGGGAAGCGGCAACCGAAGTGACGGCGATGATCAATAAAATCGCGATATCAATTAAGGCGTATCACGTTCGTACCGGTGAGCAGCGTAGCGAAATGCCGGACGGCGCGGCGAGCCTGCGACATCGCCCGCACGGCGTGCTGGCGGTGTTTGGGCCGTATAATTTCCCTGGTCATTTGCCGAACGGACATATCGTTCCGGCATTGCTGGCAGGTAACACCATTATCTTTAAACCCAGCGAACTGACACCGTGGAGTGGCGACGCGGTAATGCGTTTATGGCAGCAGGCTGGCTTGCCGCCGGGCGTGCTGAACCTGGTGCAGGGCGGGCGTGAAACGGGTCAGGCGCTGAGTGCGCTGGAGGATCTCGACGGCTTGCTGTTTACCGGCAGCGCCAATACCGGCTACCAGCTGCATCGCCAGCTTTCCGGTCAGCCGGAGAAAATTCTCGCCCTTGAGATGGGCGGTAATAACCCGCTAATTATCGATGAGGTGGCGGATATCGATGCCGCTGTCCATCTGACCATTCAGTCGGCATTTGTCACAGCCGGGCAACGCTGCACCTGCGCCCGCCGTTTATTGCTGAAAAGCGGGGCGCAGGGCGATGCGTTTCTTGCTCGTCTGGTTGCCGTCAGCCAGCGATTAACGCCGGGCAACTGGGATGACGAACCGCAGCCGTTTATTGGCGGGCTGATATCAGATCAGGCCGCGCAGCAGGTGGTGACGGCCTGGCAGCAACTGGAAGCGATGGGTGGACGCCCCCTGCTTGCGCCGCGCTTATTACAAGCAGGGACATCGTTGCTGACGCCGGGGATCATTGAAATGACGGGCGTTGCTGGCGTACCAGATGAAGAGGTGTTCGGTCCGCTATTGCGCGTCTGGCGTTATGACACCTTTGATGAGGCGGTTCGGATGGCGAACAACACCCGCTTCGGACTCTCTTGCGGTCTGGTTTCCCCCGAGCGGGAAAAATTCGATCAACTGCTGCTTGAGGCACGGGCGGGGATTGTTAACTGGAACAAACCGCTTACCGGCGCTGCCAGTACCGCGCCATTCGGCGGCATTGGCGCTTCCGGTAACCATCGCCCCAGCGCCTGGTATGCCGCAGATTATTGTGCCTGGCCGATGGCGAGCCTGGAGTCGGACTCGTTAACATTGCCCGCCACACTTAACCCCGGGCTGGATTTTTCCGAAGAGGTGGTGCGATGAACGACTGGGAAGTCAATTTCGACGGGCTGGTAGGGCTGACGCATCATTACGCGGGCCTGTCGTTTGGTAATGAAGCCTCTACCCGTCACCGTTTTCAGGTGTCTAACCCGCGACTGGCGGCAAAACAGGGCTTACTGAAAATGAAAAAACTTGCCGATGCGGGATTCCCCCAGGCCGTGATCCCGCCGCACGAGCGTCCGTTTATTCCGGTGCTGCGTCAGTTGGGATTCAGTGGTAGCGATGAGCAGGTACTGGAAAAGGTTGCACGCCAGGCACCGCACTGGCTTTCCAGCGTCAGCTCCGCTTCGCCAATGTGGGTAGCCAATGCGGCAACGATCGCGCCATCTGCCGATACGCTGGATGGCAAAGTGCACCTCACCGTTGCCAACCTGAACAATAAATTTCACCGTTCGCTGGAAGCCCCTGTCACCGAATCGCTGTTAAAAGCGATTTTTAACGATGAAGAAAAATTCACCGTCCATTCGGCGTTGCCGCAGGTAGCCTTGCTCGGTGATGAGGGAGCGGCAAACCACAATCGTCTCGGCGGTCATTATGGCGAACCAGGTATGCAGCTTTTTGTCTACGGGCGAGAAGAAGGCAATGATACCCGGCCTTCCCGTTATCCGGCGCGGCAGACTCGCGAAGCCAGCGAGGCGGTGGCAAGGTTGAATCAGGTGAATCCCCAACAGGTGATTTTCGCCCAGCAAAACCCGGACGTTATCGACCTGGGCGTTTTTCATAATGACGTGATTGCCGTGAGCAACCGCCAGGTGCTGTTTTGCCATCAACAGGCGTTCGCTCGCCAGTCACAGTTACTGGCAAACCTGCGTTCGCGGGTCAATAGTTTTATAGCGATAGAAGTTCCGGCGGCACAGGTTTCCGTGTCGGATGCGGTGTCTACGTATCTGTTTAACAGCCAACTGCTGAGCCGCGATGATGGTTCCATGATGTTGGTGCTGCCTCAGGAGTGTCGGGAACACGCCGGAGTATGGGGGTATCTCAATGAACTCCTTGCCGCTGACAACCCGATTAGCGAACTAAAAGTCTTTGATTTACGTGAAAGCATGGCGAATGGCGGAGGCCCGGCGTGCCTGCGGTTGCGCGTGGTATTGACAGAAGAAGAACGCCGGGCGGTGAATCCGGCGGTGATGATGAACGATACGCTGTTTAATGTGCTCAATGACTGGGTGGATCGTTACTACCGCGATCGTCTTACTGCTGCCGATCTGGCCGACCCGCAATTGCTGCGTGAAGGGCGGGAAGCACTGGATGTATTGAGCCAATTACTGAATCTCGGTTCGGTTTATCCGTTCCAGCGCGAGGGAGGGGGCAATGGATAATTTTCTTGCTCTGACCTTAACGGGTAAAAAACCGGTTATCACCGAGCGAGAAATCAACGGCGTTCGCTGGCGCTGGCTGGGCGATGGTGTGC
>ERZ827194.846-NODE-846-length-17592-cov-10.9273_pt1 | contig 17592 bp, 7 predicted proteins | sample MGYA00519777_ERZ827194 | MGnify/ENA primary metagenome ERZ827194 (study PRJEB31778, sample SAMEA3449277) | human gut metagenome | biome: human gut; feature: human-associated habitat; material: faeces | place: United Kingdom | collected 2010/2012 ...
TCTTACTCAGCCTTATTGTGGCAATGGTCATGAAGCGCAATAAAACCGTATAACACCTCTCTGCGCGCAGTACTGCCTGTACTGCGCCTTTGTCTTTAATTCAAATTACCTTTCTTATTCCTTTAATAAATAAGTCACAAAAAAATGATATATACGCGATAAATCTGTGATGCTAATCACTTATTACCGTGGATTATTCTTAATGTGTATGATGGTAATCTAATAGTCGTAGTGTATTCTAAATAAATAACGTATAAGCTTTTTAGCTGCATTTCTTTGCCCATATCAATGATCAACAAAAGAGATGCACAAGTTATTACCCTTCTTAATAAAATGAGATTGGTTATAAAAACCAGTTAAAATAATGACCTGGAAGGAAGTGACTTATCTATGGCGCGATTCCAGTTTAAAAACCGTAAAAATAATGGACTTATTTTTTTATAAGTTTTATGGTGATGGGAGAAGCTGCAATTGCTGCACCGCTGCCACAATGGGCGAATGCCCCAGCGGTAACGCCAGTTGCCCAATTATCTTTACAGGAAAGTATATTACGCGCCTTTGCGCGAAATCCCGACGTCACTCAACAGGCGGCGCAGATAGGCATTGGCGAAGCGCAAATTGATGAAGCCAAAAGTGCCTGGTATCCGCACGTTGGATTAACCGGCAATGCGGGACCGTCCCGACAAACGGACTCCAGTGGCAGGCTTGATAACAACGTTTCGTATGGCATAACCCTGACACAGCTGGTGTATGACTTTGGTAAAACTAACAACGATATCAAACTGCAAACTGCCGCCCGTGACAGCTACCGCTTTAAATTGATGGCAACATTAACCGATGTTGCAGAGAAAACGGCGACTGCCTATATGGAAGTCAGTCGTTATCAGGCTTTGTGCGATGCGGCTCAACGCAATATTCACTCGCTGGAAAACGTCTACAACATGGCGGCATTGCGCGCTAATGCTGGCCTGAACTCATCGTCGGATGAATTACAAGCCCAGACGCGCATTGCCGGAATGCGCTCAACGCTGGAGCAATATCAGGCGCAGATGGCAAGCGCCAAAGCGCAACTGGCGGTGCTCACTGGCGTACAGCCGGAGGCGATAGCCGCGCCACCTGCTGAATTAGCCGAGCAGCCGGTATCGCTGAAAAATATTGATTACCAGTCCATCCCGCTGGTGCTGGCGGCAGAAAACTTACGCCAGTCAGCACAGTACGGCGTGGAAAAAACGAAAGCGCAATACTGGCCAACGCTCAGTATTCAGGGGGGCAAAACGCGCTACCAGACCAGTGACCGCTCGTATTGGGACGATCAGTTACAACTGAACGTTAACGCGCCGCTGTATCAGGGCGGCGCAGTTTCAGCCCAGGTGCAACAGGCTGAAGGGCAACAAAAAATCTCTGCCTCGCAGGTCGAACAGGCAAAACTGGATGTGCTGCAACGAGCGTCTGTGGCATATGCCAACTGGACAGGCGCACGGGGTCGCGAAGAAGCCGGTTTAGCACAATCCGAAAGTGCGCACAAAACGCGAGATGTGTACCAAAATGAATATAAATTGGGCAAACGCAGTCTGAATGATCTATTAACCGTCGAGCAAGATGTCTTTCAGGCGCAATCGGCTGAAATAAATGCCAATTATGATGGCTGGGTCGCCGCCGTAAATTATGCCGCTGCGGTGAATAACCTTATTCCATTAGCGGGAATTAAACAGGGCTTATACAACGACTTACCCGACTTGAAATAATCCTGCCATTATTAATATCAGGTATGCCTCGTTGTTAAGTGATTACCTTTGTCTTATTTAGATAAATGGACTCGCTAAGGATATGCGCCATTTATCAGGAATGCCATTATGAGCCTGATTATTGATGTTATTTCGCGTAAAACATCCGTCAAACAAACGCTGATTAATCCTGGCGACGTCACGGTTGTTATTTATGAGCCTTCCGTGGTGCAGGTTCATGCTCAGGCCTCTGCCGTTTCGCGTTACGTCCGTGAAGGAAATGACCTGCTGATCTATATGCAGGACGGCACGGTGATCCGTTGCAACGGTTATTTCCTGCAAGCGGCGAATACCGCTGAACAATCGGAACTGGTGTTTGCCGATGGGCAACAGCTAACCCATGTCACCTTTGCCGATACTGCTGCGGGTGGTTTAGCCCCCGTAGAACTGACTGCCCAGACCACTGCGATTGAAAGCATTGCGCCATTTCTTGATACCGTTGCTCAGACCAGCGCCTTCCCGTGGGGTTGGCTGGCGGGGGCGGCGGTAGGTGGTGGTGCGCTTGGTGCACTGCTGGCAAGCGGTGGTGATGGCGACTCGAAAACGGAAGTGATTAATAACCCTACGCCACCCGCTGAGCCTGGCAACGCCACACCATCATTTTTAGTTACCGATAATCAGGGCGATCAGCGCGGCATTCTCGCCACCAATGACATCACCGATGACACCACGCCAACCTTTAGCGGCAGCGGGCAGGCGGGGGCGACTATTCAGATTAAAGACAGTAACGGCAATACTATTGCCAGTACTCAGGTAGACAACAACGGTCACTGGAGTGTCTCGTTACCCACGCAAAGTGCAGGTGAACATACCTGGTCAGTGGTGCAAATTGTCGGCAGTACCATCACTGACGCCGGTTCGATAACGTTAACCATCGACAATAGTCAGGCCAGCGTGCAGGTTGCCACCACCGCAGGCGATAACATTATTAACGCCAGCGAACAGGCCGCCGGGTTTACGCTTTCTGGCACCAGTAGTCATCTGGCACAGGGAACAGAACTCACCGTTACGCTAAACGGCAAAACCTACACCACCAGCGTAGGCGCTAACGGTGCCTGGAGCGTGCAGGTACCGACCGCCGATGCGCAGGCGTTAGGCGAAGGGAATCAGGCAGTGCTGGTCAGCGGGAAAGACGCCACAGGCAATACGGTCACCGGCGCGCAGCTTTTAACGGTCGATACCCAACCGCCAACGCTTGCCATCAACACTATCGCTCAGGACAACATCGTCAGTGCTGCGGAACATAACGCCGCGCTGGTACTGAGCGGCACTTCGAATGCAGAAGCGGGGCAAACCGTAACCCTGACCGTCAACGGGAAAAGCCATTCAGTAACCGTCGGTAGCGACGGAACCTGGCAAGTGACGCTGCCTGCCACGGAGGTACAGGCACTGGCGGAGGGGAACTACGCTGTCAATGCCAGTGTCAGCGATCGGGCAGGAAACACCACCAGCAACAGCGCGAATTTCACGGTAGACACCTCAGCACCCGTGGTCAGCGTTAACACCGTGGCGGGCGACGATATTCTTAATAATGCCGAGCAGGCCGTCGCGCAGATCATCTCCGGACAAGTCAGCGGTGCTTCTCCTGGCGATACGGTAACGGTGAAATTGGGCACTCATGTCCTGACGGGCATTGTGCTGGCAGATGGCAGCTGGAATGTGGCGCTGGACCCGGCGGTAACCCGCACGCTGGATCGCGGAGCCAATACGATTTTCGTCACCGTGACAGATACTGCAGGAAATACCGGCGCGGCGTCTCGAGCAATCACGCTGGTCGGTGTCTCTCCGTTAATCACCATTAACACCGTCTCCGGCGATGACATTATCAGTGGCGCAGAAAAAGGTGCGCCACTGACCCTTACCGGTAGCACTCAACAGGCCGAGACAGGACAAACCGTCACAGTAACCCTGGCTGGACAGAGTTTTACTACTACCGTGCAGGCTGATGGCTCCTGGAGTCTGACGGTACCTGCCGCCGCGATGGGAAATCTGCCTGACGGCGCGGTGGCGATTACCGCTTCTGTGACGGATCTCAGCGGCAATACCGGCAACACCTCCCGCACCATTACCGTCGACAGCCAGGCCCCGACGTTGAGCATCGATCCACTGACCGCTGATAACATCATCAACGCCGCCGAAAGCGGGCAGGATCTTCCCATCACCGGCACCACTGACGCCCAGCCGGGGTAGACGGTGACCGTTACGTTGAATGGGCAGACCTATCAGGGCGTCGTGCAGTCCGACGGCACCTGGAGCGTGACCGTTCCCGCCACCAATGTTGACGCACTGGCTGACGGCAACGCCACGGTCACCGCCAGCGTGAACGATGTCGCCGGTAACCCGACCAGCGTTTCACGGGTGGCGCTGGTCGATGCCACGCCGCCGGTGGTGACCATTAATCCGGTGGCGACCGATAACGTCATCAACACGCCGGAACACACCCAGGCGCAAATCATCAGTGGCACGGTTACTGGCGCGCAGGCGGGCGATATTGTCACCGTTACGTTAAATAATTCCGATTACACCACGGTGGTGGATGGTTCCGGCAACTGGAGTCTGGGTGTTCCGGCTTCCGTTGTCAGCGGACTGGTGGACGGCAGTTATCCTGTCAGCGTCTCGGTAACCGACCGCGCAGGAAACAGCGGCAGCCAGTCATTGACCGTCACGGTCAATACCGCAGCGCCCCTTATCGGCATTAACAGCATTGCGGGCGATGATGTGATCAACGCCAGCGAAAAAGGAGCCGATCTCCAGATCACCGGCACCAGCGATCAGCCTGTTAATACCGCCATCACCGTAACGCTGAACGGGCAAAATTACACCACCACGACCGACGCCTCCGGCAACTGGAGCGTCACCGTTCCGGCATCGGCGGTAACCGCACTGGGCCAGGCCAACTACACGGTAACGGCGGCGGTAACCAGCAGTATCGGCAACAGCAACACCGCCAGCCATAACGTGCTGGTTGACAGCGCGCTGCCCGGCGTGACCATTAACCCGGTGGCAACCGACGATATTATTAACGCCGCCGAAGCAGGCGTCGCGCAAACCATCAGCGGGCAGGTTACTGGCGCGGAAGATGGCGACACGGTAACTATTACGTTGGGCGGTAATACTTATACGGCGACGGTGGGCAGCAATCTCACCTGGAGCGTGAGCGTTCCGGCGGCAGATATTCAGGCGCTGGGTAATGGCGATTTAACGGTGAGCGCCTCGGTCACCAATCAAAACGGCAACACCGGCAGCGGCTCGCGGGATATCACCATCGACGCCAATCTGCCCGGTCTGCGGGTCGATACGGTGGCGGGCGATGATGTGGTCAATATCATCGAGCATGGGCAGGCGCTGGTGATTACCGGCAGCAGCTCGGGGCTGGCTGAAGGCACGCTGCTTACCGTTACGATTAACAATGTGGAATACATCACTGCGGTGCAGGCCGATGGTAGCTGGAGCGTGGGCGTCACGGCGGCGCAGGTTAGCGCCTGGCCTGCGGGGACGGTGTCTATTGCTGTATCCGGGGAAAGTAGCGCCGGAAATCCGATAAGCATTACGCATCCGGTAACGGTGGATCTCACTCCGGCGGCTATCACCATCAACACTATCGCCACGGACGATGTGATTAACGGCGCAGAAAAAGGCGCTGATTTAACGCTTTCCGGCACCACCACGAATGTAGAAGCCGGGCAAACGGTCACCGTCACCTTTGGCGGGAAAAATTACACTGCCAGCGTGGCGAGCGATGGTAGCTGGAGTGCCACCGTTTCCGCTGCCGATTTAGCGTTATTAACCGATGGCAGCGCCTCCGCGCAGGCCAGCGTCAGCAATATTAACGGCAATAGCGCCTCGGCGGTGCATAACTACAGCGTCGACAGCAGTGCCCCGACCATCATTATCAATACCGTCGCCAGCGACAATATCGTCAACGCCAGCGAAGCCGATGCGGGTGTGACGGTGAGCGGCAGCACCACCGCTGAAGCGGGGCAGATTGTTACGGTAACGCTCAATAGCCCGACCGTGCAGACCTATCAGGCAACGGTGCAGGCGGACGGCAGCTGGAGCATCAATATTCCGGCGGCAGATCTTGAGGCATTGACCGATGGCAGCCACACCCTGACCGCCACGGTCAATGACAAAGCGGGCAACCCGGCGAGCACCACGCATAATCTGGCGGTGGATCTCACCGTTCCGGTACTTACCATCAACACCATTGCGGGCGACGATATTATTAACGCCGCCGAACACGGGCAGGCACTGGTGATTTCCGGTTCCAGCACTGGCGGAGAAGCGGGGGATGTCGTTAGCGTCACGCTAAACAATAAAACCTACACCACGACGCTGGATGCTTCCGGCAACTGGAGCGTCGGCGTTCCGGCGGCGGATGTCACCGCGCTGGGTAGCGGCCCGCAAACCGTGACTGCGACCGTTACCGATGCCGCCGGTAACAGCGATAGTGAGACGCACACGGTCACCGTTAACCTTACCGCACCGACCATTGGCATTAACACCATCGCCACCGATGACGTGATTAACGCCACCGAAAAAGGCGCGGATCTGCAAATTTCCGGCACCAGCAATCAGCCATCGGGCACCACAATTACGGTTACGCTGAACGGGCAAAATTACACTGCCACCACAGATGCTTCCGGCAACTGGAGCACCACGGTGCCTGCTTCCGCTGTCGGTGCGCTGGGCGAAGCCAGCTACACGGTGACGGCGAACGTCACCGACAGCGCGGGCAACAGCAATTCCGCCAGCCATAACGTGCAGGTCAATACCGCGCTGCCTGGCGTCACCCTTAATCCGGTGGCGAGCGACGATATTATCAACGCTGCGGAATCGGGCGTGGCGCAGACCATCAGCGGCCAGGTGACGGGTGCGGCGGCGGGCGATACGGTTACCGTAACGCTAGGCGGGAAAACTTACACCGCTACCGTGCAGGGGAATTTAAGCTGGAGCGTGGACGTTCCGGCGGCGGATATTCAGGCCATCGGTAATGGCGATCTCACGGTTAATGCCTCGGTAACCAACGGTGTTGGCAATACTGGCAGCGGTTCGCGCGATATTGTGATAGACGCCAACCTGCCGGGTCTGCGCGTCGATACCGTGGCGGGCGATGATGTGGTTAACAGCATCGAACACGGTCAGGCGCTGGTGATAACCGGTAGCAGCAGCGGGCTGGCGGCGGGCGCGGCGCTGACGGTGGTGATCAATAACGTCACCTATGGCGCGACAGTATTAGCCGATGGCACATGGAGCCTTGGCGTTCCGGCAGCAGACGTGGGCAACTGGCCTGCGGGTACAGTGAATATCATTGTAAGCGGCACTAACACTGCAGAAACGACTACGACTATCACCCATCCGGTCACCGTCGATCTGGCGGCGGTGGCGATCTCCATTAACACCGTTTCCGGCGACGATGTGATTAACGCCGCCGAAAAAGGGGCCGATTTAACCCTTTCCGGCAGCACCTCCGGCGTGGAGCTGGGGCAAACGGTCACCGTTACCTTTGGCGGCAAAACCTACACCGCCACCGTAGCGGGCGATGGTAGCTGGACAACCATCGTGCCTGCCGCCGATCTCAGCGCGTTACGCGACGGCGACGCCTCGGTGCAGGCCAGCGTCAGTAACGTTAACGGCAACACGGCTTCGGCGACCCACGCCTACAGCGTCGATGCCACGGCACCGACGCTTGCCATTAACACCATCGCCACTGACGATATTCTGAACGCCGCCGAGGCGGGCAATCCGCTAACCATCAGCGGCAGTAGCACCGCCGAAGCGGGGCAGACGGTAACTGTCACGCTTAATGGCGTGACTTACACCGGCACCGTCCTGGCGGACGGGAGCTGGAGCGTCAGCGTGCCGACGGCGGATCTCAGCAATCTGACCGCCAGCCAGTACACGGTCAGCGCCTCGGTAAGCGATAAAGCGGGTAACCCGGCAACCGCCACTCATGGGCTGGCGGTGGATCTCACCGTTCCCGTATTAACCATCAACACCGTCTCCGGCGATGACATTATTAACGCCGCCGAACACGGGCAGGCGCTGGTAATCTCCGGTTCCAGCGCTGGCGGCGAAGCGGGCGATGTCATCACCGTTACGTTAAACAGTAAAACCTATACCACCACGCTGGACGCTTCCGGCAACTGGAGCGTCGGCGTTCCGCTGTCAGACGTTACCGCGCTGGGCAGCGGCCCGCAAACCATCACAGCTACCATTACCGACGCGGCAGGCAACAGCGATGATGCCAGCCGCACGGTCACCGTGAATCTCACCGCGCCAACCATTGGCATCAACACTATCGCCAGCGATGACGTGATTAACGCCACGGAAAAAGGCGCGGATCTGCAAATTACCGGCACCAGTAATCAACCCGCAGGCACCACGATAACGGTGACGCTGAACGGGCAAAATTACACCGCTACCACAGATGCTTCCGGCAACTGGAGTGCCACGGTGCCAGCCTCGGCTGTCAGTGCATTGGGTGAAGCCAACTACACAGTAACCGCGAACGTCACCGATACGGCAGGCAACAGCAACTCCGCCAGCCATAACGTGCTGGTCAACAGCGCCTTGCCTGCCGTCACCATTAACGCGGTGGCGACCGACGATATTATTAACGCTGCTGAATCCGGAAACGCGCAAACCATCAGCGGCCAGGTGACGGGCGCGGCGGCGGGCGATACGGTTACTGTTACGCTGGGTGGCAACACCTACACCGCCACGGTGCAGGCTAATTTAAGCTGGAGTGTCAGCGTTCCGGCGGCGGATATTCAGGCCATCGGCAACGGCTCTCTCACCGTAAACGCCTCGGTGAGCAACGCCATTGGCAATACCGGTAGCAGCAATCACACCATTACTGTCGATCTCAGCGCCCCGGCGATGGGCATTAATATCGATTCCCTGCAAGCCGACACTGGGCTTAGCGCCAGCGACTTTATCACCAGCGTCAGTCCGGTGGTGGTCAACGGCTCGCTCACCGCCGCGCTTGCCAGTAACGAGACGGCGCAAATCAGTATCGACGGCGGCGTAACCTGGACCACGCTCACCGTTACCGGCACGACCTGGCGCTATAACGACAGCCGCACGCTGACCGATGGCAACTATCTCTATCAGGTGCGGGTGATTGACGCAGCGGGCAACGTCGGTGCCACCGACAGCCAGAATGTGGTGATCGACACCACCGCGCCAGACCCAGCGGTGAAAACCATCGCCATTAGCGCGATCACCACCGATACGGGCTTGATCACTAACGATTTTGTCACCAGCGACACGACGCTTGCGGTGAGCGGCACGCTGGGCGCGGCGCTTTCTGCTGGTGAGTTCGCGCAAATCAGTATCGACGGCGGCACCACCTGGCAGAACCTGTCAGTAAGCGGCTTAACCTGGACCTGGCTTGACGGGCGGACGCTGACCGATGGCAACTACAACTATCAGGTGCGGGTTATCGACACCGCCGGAAATATCGGCGCGACCGCCAGCCAGATAGTCACTGTGGACACCACCGCGCCGCTGGCGAGCAAAACCATCGCCATTGCTGGCATCAGCGATGACACCGGGTTAAGTAGCAGCGATTTTGTTACTCGCGACACCACGCTGACCGTGCGCGGCACGCTCGGCGCGGCGCTTGCCGCCGATGAACGGGCGCAAATCAGCCTCGACGGCGGTGTCACCTGGACCACGTTAACCGTTATCGGCACCAGCTGGAGCTATGCCGATGGTCGCACACTGACCGACGGCACCTGGAACTACACGGTGCGGGTGGTGGATCTGGCGGGGAACGTTGGGCAGACCGCAACGCAAAATGTGGTGGTCGACACCACCAGCCCGGAAGCGGCGAAAAGTATCACCATTACCGGTATCAGCGATGACACCGGAGCCAGCAGCAGCGATTTTATTACCAGCGACACCTCGCTTACCGTGCGCGGCGTATTGGGGGCGGCGCTCGGCGCTAACGAGTTCGCGCAAATCAGTACCGACAACGGCGCAACCTGGGTGAACGTGACCGTCGCCGCAGACGGCCTTAACTGGAGTTACGTTGACGGACGCACGCTCACCAACGGCACCACCACCTGGCAGGTGCGGGTGGTCGATCTGGCGGGCAACGTTGGCGCAACCGGCAGCCAGTCGGCGCAGATTGACACCGTGAACCCGGCGCAGGTGCTCACCATCGCCAGCATCAGCACCGACACGGGGAGTTCGGCAACTGACTTTATCACCAGCGATACCTCGCTCACGCTGACCGGTTCGCTGGGGGCGGGGCTTGCCAGCGGCGAAGTGGCGCAGATTAGCCTCGACGGCGGCGCGACCTGGATCACGCTCACCACCAACGGCACGCAGTGGACCTACACCGACGGCCGCACGCTGACCGACGGCAGCTACGTTTATCAGGTGCGGGTGCTGGATCTGGCGGGAAATACCGGTCCGGTGGTGTCGAAAACGGTGGTGGTCGATACGATTAACCCCACCGCGACGCCGACCATTGTGTCGTACACTGATGACGTCGGGCAGCGGCAGGGGACATTAAGCAGTTCGCAGGCCACCGACGACACTACGCCGTTGCTGAACGGCGTGCTCTCCGGCCCGCTTGCCAGCGGTGAAGTGGTTTACCTCTACCGTAACGGCCTGCTGTTAGGCGCGGTAACGATGGTAGGCGCACTGAACTGGACCTACAGCGACAGCGGGCTGGTGAGCGGTGCCTACACCTACAGCGCGCGAGTGGTGGATCTGGCGGGGAATATCACCTCCTCCAGTGATTTTGTCCTGACGGTCGATACCTCTATTCCGACCACGCTGGCGCAAATTACCAGCCAGACCACGCGCGATACCACGCCGATTATCAGCGGGGTGATCACGGCGGCACTCGCCAGCGGGCAGTATGTTGAAGTGGTGATCAATGGCAAAACCTACACCTCTGAACCGGGCGGTGCGGTGGTAGTCGATCCGGCGCACAACACCTGGTATGTGCAACTGCCGGATACCGATGCGCTGACAGTTTCCGCGACCGCCTATACCGTTACTGCGCAGGTAAAAAGCTCGGCGGGCAACGGCAATAACGCCAATATTAGCAACGGCACGGTGACGGTTAACGCGGCGATTGATTACACACCGACCTGGACCACCACCAGCAAAACCACCGCCTGGGGGCTGACCTACGGCCTCGACTCGCACGGGATGTGGACGGTGCTGGCAAACCAGCAGGTAATGCAATCGACTGACCCACTCACCTGGTCGAAGACCGCGCTGACGCTGTATCAGAGCGGCAACAACTACGCCACCAGCTCCATCGCCGATTACGACCGTAACGGTACGGGCGATCTGTTTATTACCCGTGATGACTACGGTACGGGGTATATCAACGGCTTTACCAATAACGGCGACGGCACCTTTTCCAGCGCTATTCAGGTCACCGTCGGCACGCTGACGTGGTACGGCTCGATTGTGGCATTTGATAAAGAGGGCGACGGCTATCTCGACTTTTGGATTGGCGACGCGGGCGGGCCGGACTCCAACACCTTCCTGTGGAACAACGCAGGTACGCTGGTAGGCAACTCCACCACGTCGAACAGCGGCGGTAGCGCTACGGTGGGCGGGGCGGTGACGGGGTATCTTTCGCTTAACGAAGGTTCCGGCGTCGATCTGAATAATGACGGCAGGATCGACCTGGTTCAGCACACCTACAACCTGAACAACTATTACACGCTATCTTCGCTCATCAACCAGGGGAATGGCACGTTTGTCTGGGGGCAGAACACCACCAATACCTTCCTGAGCGGGGCGGGCAGTGGCGCTATGAGCAGCAGCGTTTCCATGACCTGGGCAGATTTCGATGGTGACGGCGATATGGATCTCTTCCTGCCTGCCAGCCAGGGAAGAGCTAACTACGGCTCCCTGTTATTCAACACCAACGGCGTGCTGGGCAGTCCGGTGGCGGTGGGGGCAACGGCAACCACCTATGCCAGCCAGTTTAGCGTGGCGGTGGACTGGAACCATGACGGTCTGATGGATATCGCCCGTATCGCCCAGACCGGACAATCGTATCTTTATACCAACGTCAGCAACGCCAGCAACTGGACACAATCGGCCCTCGGAAGCAGTCAGAGCGGCACTACCAGCGGCGTGGCGGCAATGGACTACGACTGGGACGGCGCGGTGGATGTGCTGGTGACTAAACAGTCGGGCAGCGTCTATCTTATTCGCAACACCAACACGGTGAGCTACGGCACCTCGCTGCACCTGCGCATCACCGATCCTAACGGCATTAACGTCTATTACGGCAATACCGTAAAACTGTACAACTCGGCGGGAGTGCTGGTCGCCACGCAAATCATCAACCCGCAGTCGGGTATGGGCGTCAACGACACCTCGGCGCTGGTCAATTTCTACGGGCTGAACGCCGGAGAAACTTACAACGCCGTGCTGATCAAATCCACCGGCACCACCGCCAGCAATATCGACCAGACGGTCAACACCAGCTGGGGCGGCTTACAGGCCACCGATGCCACCCACGCTTACGACCTCAGCGCTGAAGCGGGCACCGCGAGCAACAACGGCAAGTTCGTCGGCACGGGCTATAACGACACCTTCTTTGCCACTGCAGGCACCGACACTTACGACGGTTCCGGCGGCTGGGTGTACAGCTCCGGCACCGGAACGTGGCTTGCGAACGGCGGCATGGACGTGGTTGATTTCCGCCTCTCGACGGTGGGTGTGACCGCAAATTTAAGCGTCACCACCGCGCAGGCTACCGGTTTTAACACCTCGACATTTACCAATATCGAAGGGATATCCGGCTCGAATTTTAACGACACTCTGACTGGCAGCAGCGGCGATAACCAACTGGAAGGGCGCGGCGGCAACGACACCCTTAACATCGGCAACGGCGGTCACGACACCTTGCTCTATAAACTGCTCAACGCCAGCGACGCCACCGGCGGCAACGGCTCAGACGTGGTGAATGGCTTTACGGTAGGGACATGGGAAGGCACCGCCGATACCGATCGCATTGATATTCGCGAGCTGTTGCAGGGCAGTGGCTACACCGGCAACGGCAAAGCCAGCTACGTCAACGGCGTAGCAACGCTGGATGCGCAGGCCGGAAATATCGGTGATTTTGTCAAAGTCACCCAGAGCGGCAGCGACACCATCGTGCAGATCGACCGCGACGGCACGGGCGGCACTTTTGCGACAACTAACGTGGTCACGCTGACGGGCGTGCATACCGACCTTGCCACTTTGCTGGCGAATCATCAGTTGATGGTGGTGTAGAGAATGAAAAAAAATGCCCAGTCCGTGGAAGCCTGGCTGGAGGCGATGATCGCCGTGGCGCGTTATTACCGCCTCGATTTTTCTCAGGAGAACGTGCGCGCAACCGTCAACTGGGAGCGCGACAGCAAGCGGGAAGAGTTGCTCACCGATATGGCGCGGCAGTTGGGAATGGGGTTACGGCTGGTGGAGTTTTCCGCCGATTCGCTTAACCCGTGGCGACTGCCGTTGATCGCCGTGTTCGATAATCAGCAGATTGGCGTGATCACCCGCCGCGATAACCACGACAATATCAGCGTTCAGTTCAGCGGTGACGAAGGGCTGGAAACCACGCTTAACGTCGCGGATATTGAAGATAAAATCGTCGAACTGGCGCTACTGCGCCCGCTCAGCGCCATCCCCGACGCGCGCGTGGATGACTATATTCGCCCGTATCAGGCGAACTGGTTCTGGAATCTGTCGCTGAAAGACTGGCGGCGTTATGGCGATATTATGCTGGCCTCACTGGTGGCGAACGTGCTGGCGCTGGCGGCGATGATTTTCTCGATGCAGGTTTACGACAGGGTGGTTCCGGCGCAGTCCTACCCGACGCTGTGGGTGCTGTTCGCCGGGGTGATGATGGCGATCCTGTTTGAATTCTGTATGCGCATGGTGCGCACGCACCTTTCCGATGTGATCGGCAAGCGGGCGGATCTGCGCATTTCGGATCGCGTTTTTGGTCACGCATTACGGCTGAAAAATAACGTGCGATCGAAATCCACCGGATCGTTTATCTCGCAGATCCGCGAACTGGAATCGGTGCGGGAGCTGATCACCTCCACCACCATTGGTGCAGTGGCGGATCTGCCGTTCTTCCTGCTGTTTGTCTTTATTTTGTGGATGATTGGTGGCTGGCTGGTGCTGGTGGTTTTGCTGGCGCTGCCCTTGCTGGTGATCCCCGGCCTGCTGGTACAACGCCCGCTGGCGCGGCTGGCGAACGAAGGGATGCGCGAGTCGGCGGTGCGTAACGCTACGCTGGTGGAAGCCGTGCAGTCGATTGAAGACATTAAACTGCTGCGCGCTGAACAGCGTTTTCAGAATCAGTGGAATCACACTAACGACGTGGCCTCGTCCATCAGCATGAAGCAACGTTTTCTCACCGGGCTACTGCTCACCTGGACCCAGGAAGTGCAGTCCATCGTCTACGTGGTGGTGCTGTTGGTGGGCTGCTTTATGGTAATGAACGGCGACATGACCACCGGCGCGCTGGTCGGGACGACGATCCTGGCTTCGCGCACCATCGCGCCGCTGTCGCAGATATCCGGCGTGCTCTCGCGCTGGCAGCAGGCGAAAGTAGCGCGTAATGGCCTTGATGAACTGATGAAGCGCCCGGTGGATCAGCCGGAACACGGCAAACTGGTGCATAAAGCGGTGCTGCACGGCAATTATCAGTTCAGCAACGCTATCTTTTATTACGACGAAGAAGAGAAAATTGCCGATGTGGCGATTGGCAAACTCAACATTCAGGCCGGAGAGAAAATCGCCATTCTTGGGCGCAACGGCGCGGGTAAATCAACGCTACTGCAAATGCTCGCCGGAATGCGTATCGCCCAGCAGGGGCAGGTGCTGCTGGATAACATCAGCATCGGTCAGCTTGATCCGGCGGATCTGCGCCGCGACATGGGGCTGCTGAGCCAGACCGGGAGACTCTTTTTCGGTTCGCTGCGGGAAAACCTGACGATGGGGATGCCGGAAGCCAGCGATGAAGATATCGAACGCGCGTTAACCCTCAGCGGGGCGCTGCCCTTTGTGCAGAAGCAGAAAAACGGCCTCAACTACATGATTCAGGAAGGGGGATTTGGCCTCTCTGGTGGTCAGCGGCAAACGCTGCTGCTGGCGCGGCTACTCATCTCTCAACCCAATATCGTGCTGCTCGATGAACCCAGCGCCTCGCTGGACGAAATGGCGGAAGCGTATTTAATCGAACAACTGAAACAGTGGATTGGGCATCGCACGCTGGTCATCGCCACTCACCGCACGGCGATGCTGCAACTGGTGGACCGCATTATCGTGATGGATCAGGGGCGGATTGTGATGGATGGCGCGAAAGAGGCCATTTTGCGTGAACAGAGCGAACCCACGACGCGACGGGTGGTGTTGCAGGAGAAGAATAAGGGGTCTGCCGCATGAATGGACAACTGCAATACAACCGTGGCCTGACTGAACCCCGCCTGCCGCGTTCGGCGCTGGCGGTACGCGTTACCGCTGTGATGCTGCTCTGTTTTCTCGGCTGGGCGTGGTACTTCCAGCTTGATGAAGTCACCACCGGCAGCGGCACGGTAGAACCTTCCGGGCGCGAACAGGTGGTGCAGTCGCTGGAAGGCGGAATTCTGTATCATCTCGACGTCAAGGTTGGCGATATTGTTGAACAGGGCCAGCCGCTGGCGCAGCTTAACCGCACCAAAACGGAATCCGACGTCCAGGAAGCAATGTCGCGGCTGTACGCGGCGCTGGCAACCTCGGCGCGGCTGCGGGCGGAAGTGAGTAATAAACCGCTGGTCTTCCCTGACGAACTGAATAAATTCCCCGAACTTATCGAGTCGGAAACGGCGTTGTACAACACTCGCCGCGACGGGTTGAACAAAGCCACCACCGGGCTGACGCAGGGGATTAGTCTGGTCAACCGTGAACTGGCGATGACCCAGCCACTGGTCAAACAGGGGGCGGCGAGCAGCGTCGAAGTGCTGCGCCTGCAACGTCAGGCCAATGAACTGGAAAACAAACTCAGCGACGTGCGCACGCAATACTACGTACAGGCGCGCGAAGAGTTAGCGAAAGCCAATGCGGAAGTAGAAACCCAGCGTTCGGTGATCCGTGGACGGGAAGACTCCCTCACCAGGCTCAACTTTACCGCGCCGGTGCGAGGCATTGTTCAGGACATTGACGTCACCACGGTTGGCGGCGTTATTGCCCCCGGTGGTAAACTGATGACCATCGTGCCGCTGGATGAGCAACTGCTGATCGAGGCAAAAATCTCCCCGCGCGATGTGGCGTTTATCCATCCGGGGCAAAAATCGCTGGTGAAAATAACCGCCTACGATTACTCCATCTACGCCGGCCTGCCGGGAGAAGTGGCGGTGATATCACCAGACACCGTGCAGGATGAAGTGCGGCGCGATGTTTATTACTATCGGGTGTACATTCGCACTTTCAGCAACCATCTGGAAAATAAACATAAACAGCAGTTTCCGATATTTCCCGGCATGGTGGCGACGGTCGATATCCGCACCGGCAAAAAAAGCGTGCTGGATTATCTGTTGAGACCCTTTAATAAAGCACAGGAGGCGTTGCGCGAACGATGAACATTAGCGATGTAGCAAAAATTACCGGCCTGACCAGCAAAGCCATTCGCTTCTATGAAGAGAAGGGGCTGGTGACGCCGCCGATGCGCAGCGAAAATGGTTATCGAACCTACACGCAGCAGCATCTCAACGAACTGACCTTACTGCGCCAGGCGCGCCAGGTGGGCTTTAACCTGGAAGAGAGCGGCGAACTGGTGAATCTGTTTAACGACCCACAGCGTCACAGCGCCGATGTAAAACGGCGCACGCTGGAGAAGGTAGCGGAGATCGAACGGCACATTGAGGAGCTGCAATCCATGCGCGACCAGCTACTGGCGCTGGCGAATGCCTGCCCTGGTGATGACAGCGCCGACTGCCCGATTATCGAAAATCTCTCCGGCTGCTGTCATCATCGGGCGGGGTGAAAATCAGTTAATCCCCGTTTGCACCGAAAGAATATGCTGCAAACTTTCTACCATTATGCGCCCCGATTGAAATAAGCCTTCCTGGATTTCGTTGTTAACATTCACAGCGTGAACCAGGGAGGCTAATAACACCACTTGCAAGAAGGCAAAAATAAACGCACCGATAATCATAATATGCGTCAGGGGGATTTTCCTTTGCTCCTTCATTTTAAATAACCCACAAACTGACCTTCCTTCATTAAGGCGACTTTTCCCGTATGGTGATAAACAATGACGTTATAAAGACCTGACTGATAAACAGTGGCATCTTTATTGTCTTCATCAATTGCACATAATGAATCATTGAGATAAGCAAAGTTCTTACTGCTCATTCTAAAGGTCATGCCAAATCCTTTATAAATAGATTTTTTAGCGGCCTGGGCATGTTGTGCGGCTTCTGCATTTTTAAATGCCTGCGCCTCGGATGCACTTAAAATAGCCGTCTGACGCTGTTGTTCTGCGAGATAACAGGTGTCATGGCTGACGCCCTGCGCCTGGCAATCTGCGATGCGGGAAGTGGGTGAACTACAGCCAGCCAGTAATATAACCGCCAGCAGGGAAAACGATTTAATGGAACTATTCATCATTGTTAACCTTAAATAATGTACGGAAAATTGCGAATAAGAAATTGCTGTTAAAATTAGAACGAATATCCCACGCCGACACCCGCACCGAAATCAGATTGTGTATCCGCAGAAATACCTGCTTTAAGTACCGTATGCGTTCCGGCATTAAAAGATGTTCCTACAGACACCGCAG
>ERZ827194.850-NODE-850-length-17538-cov-2.48058_pt1 | contig 17538 bp, 15 predicted proteins | sample MGYA00519777_ERZ827194 | MGnify/ENA primary metagenome ERZ827194 (study PRJEB31778, sample SAMEA3449277) | human gut metagenome | biome: human gut; feature: human-associated habitat; material: faeces | place: United Kingdom | collected 2010/2012 ...
GGTTTTCAAGACCGCCTCGTTATGACCACTTCGATACCTCTCCATATTTACAACAGTGAAAATCGGCTTATTGAACTTCCCCTGTGCAACGTACGTTATGATATCACATGTACATTTCCTATGTCAAGACCTTATTTTATATTTTACAGATTTTTTTGCTTTTTTCCATAATTGCAGAGCGTATTTTTCTGCTAAACTGTTTTTTCTACTTTATATGATATAAAATACCGGCTGTTTCTCGGAAAAATCCGCAATACAGCCGGTGTCTGGCGCAAAATTTGTCTATGACTCTCTGTTTCTATTTTTGAAGAGTATACTTATTTGCCGACAAACGCTTCTGCCACCTTTAAATCTTCGGGAGTTGTGATTTTTATATTCTCATAAGATCCCTCATACAATTTGACCGATTCACCCAACATCGTTTCCACAACCATAGCATCATCCGTTACAGCGCTTTCTCCTTCTTTTTCCAACAGCCGGTATGCACGTTTTATCAACTCCGTATCAAACACCTGGGGCGTCTGAACAATCCACACATATTTTCTTTCCGGGGTCTGGGATACAATATTATTGTCGTCTACGATTTTAACTGTATCTTTTACAGGCATCCCTGCCGCGCAGGCATGTTCCCGCACCACACATTCATATCCCCTGCGAATAATATTTTCATTCACAAACGGGCGGGCGCCGTCATGGATGTATACATATCCCGCCTTTGTCTCTTTTAAACCGTTCCAAACCGAATGATATCTCTGTTCGCCTCCGCATATGATTTTCTGTACTTTAAAAAAGCCATATTTCTCCACAATCTCTGTGCGGCAAAACTCTTCTTCCCCTTTTCCGACAACAAGAATGATCTCATCTATAAGGTCGGATTGTTGGAATGCCTGCAGGGAATACGCAAGTACCGGCTTTTCACACAACTGCAAATATTGCTTATGAACTTTTGTTCCCATTCTCTTTCCGCTGCCTGCCGCAAGCACGATTGCTGTACAATATACTTTCGTCATAGTTCCACCCCCTTCCGCTTCCACAATCTCACCTTTATCTTCTCTGTCTATGACATTCTTCGGCTTTAACACTCTTTGCCTCTAACATCCTATCTTTTTGATATTCTCTGTTTTAAAACTCTCCGCGTCTTTAACATTCTATCTTTTTGGCATTCTCTGTTTTAAAACTCTCTGCTCTTTAACATTCTATCTTTTTGTCATTCTCTGTTTTTAAACTCTCTGCGTCTTTAACATCTCATCTCTTTGGTATTCTCTATCTTTGATATTTTCTGATTTTTCTATCGTTCACCGAGTTTTAAATTCGGCACCGCATTCAGATCCCATCCATGACGCGTACCTGCAAGATATTCATAGAATCCTGCTGCGCCTATCATTGCCGCATTATCTGTGCAATAAATCGGAGACGGATGATAGAATTGAATGCCCCGCTTTGCACACGCCGCTTCCATAGCCGTTCTTAACGCCGTGTTAGATGCAACGCCGCCTGCGATCGCAAATTTGCGCATACTGTAATCTTCCGCCGCCTGCATAGACTTCTCTACCAATACTTCCACAACCGCTTTCTGAAAAGATGCGGCAATATCCGCAGGATCAAAACTTTCACCTTTCATCTTGCAGCCGTTTATATAATTGAGAACCGCCGACTTCAAACCGCTGAAACTAAAATCATATTTTGCACCGTCTACATTTGCTTTCGGAAATTTTATTGCATCAGGGTTTCCCTCTCTTGCAATTCTGTCGATCTTCGGTCCTCCCGGATATCCCAATCCGATCGCACGCGCTACTTTATCATAAGCTTCTCCTGCCGCATCATCCCTTGTTCTTCCAAGTATTTCATACTTTCCGTAATCTTTCACACATACAAGATGAGTGTGCCCCCCGGATGCAACAAGGCACAAAAAGGGCGGTTCTAATTCGGGATGCTCGATATAATTTGCCGAAATATGCCCTTCTATATGATGCACGCCGACAAGCGGAAGCCCCGCCGCATAAGCAATCGCCTTTGCTTCTGCCACTCCGACAAGCAGCGCCCCTACAAGTCCCGGGCCGTACGTAACCGCGACCGCATCAATATCTTTCAATGTTACCTCCGCCTCTTTCAGCGCTTCTTCAATCACCTGATTGATTTTTTCAATATGTTTCCGCGATGCAATTTCCGGAACCGCCATATAATTTGTGCAGATCGATCTGCGATGAAATAATGTTTGAAAGAACTTTTCTTCCATTGTGGACAACTGCAGCCGCAGTCTCATCACACGAACTTTCAATCGCCAAAATATTAATGTTTCTTATCTCTTTCATTTCACGCCTCTCAATCTTCAAACATCAACTCCGCAGTCATGCCGTCATTTCCCGCTTTTGCCCTCGGAAAAATACGGCGCACCTCATCCATATAATACTGCGGTTTTGTCAGCGACGGACTGTAATGCGTCAGCCACATCTCCTCTACTTCGGCTTCCTTGGCAAGTGCCGCCGCCTCATAGAACGTCATATGCTTGTATTCTACTGCTTTTGCCGCTTTTTCTTGTTCTCCGTACATTCCTTCACAAATAAACAGATCAGAACCGGCCGCATTTTCTTTGATCGAGTCCGTAGGCCGGGTGTCTGTCGTGTACGTCAGTTTTATCCCTTTTCGCGGAGGGCCAAGCACAAGATCAGGGGTATAGACTTTATCCTCTGTCTCAATCGTCTCGCCATTTTGAAGCCGGCTCCAATACGGAAGCGGAATCCCCTGTTCTTTTGCCCTCTGAGCATCGAATTTTCCGGCGCGGTCAATTTCCATCGTATATCCGTAACAAAGTACGTTATGATTTACACGGAAAGCTTTCAGTCTGTATCCGTTTATCTCGAATGTCTGTTCAGCGCCTTCTATCTCCTTAAAAACGATCGGAAACGGAAGCTCGGGCGCAATCACTCTAAGGCAGCTCACCACCCGCTCAAGTCCTTTTGGTCCGATCAATGTAAGCGGCTCTGTACGGTCTGCATTTCCCATCGTAAGGAGCAGTCCCGGAAGACCGCTTATATGATCTCCGTGATAATGTGTAAAACAAATCACATCAATCGGTTTAAAACTCCATCCTTTTTCTTTAATCGCAACCTGCGTTCCTTCTCCGCAGTCTATAAGCATACTACTTCCATTAAACCGCGTCATAAGCGCCGTCAGATAACGATAAGGAAGCGGCATCATCCCGCCGCATCCCAACAAACATACATCTAACATTTATTTTTCTGTCCATTCTTTTTGTTTTAATTTTTCACTCTGCGTCAACGGGTATTTTAAAAGAACTCACAAGATCATCATAACAAGATTCGCACAGATCAAAATGATGCCTTTCTCCGTCCTTCTCCGAAAAATACCCCCATTCGCAGTCTGCACTAAATACGCCTTCCCGGGGTTCCCCGTTTCTGACAACAATTTCTTTTCCGCACCGATTGCAGATAATCGCCTCGGTTTCTTTTATCATTTCTCTTTCTTTCAAATAATATCGGCGCATATCTTATCCTCCTGTAAATAGAAATTTACGTTTCCGCTATGCCCAAAGTATATCTGAATTTTTTTCAAATTTCTATCGGAAACCGATTCCGTTTTTGTCGGTTTTTGGCATTATTAATTTTATTTAACTGTTTTGCTCATCAAAACCGCATCTTCATCAGGGTCAGAATAAAAATGCTTTCTGATCCCGTCTTCCGTAAATCCTTCGCTTGTATATAATTTGTGTGCCGCTTCGTTTCCTGACCGCACATCCAACAATATTTTTTCAATTCCCGACTGTTTCCCTATCTTTTCAAGCGCGCCTAAAAGTTCCCGGGCAACCCCTTGCCTCCGCATCTCTTTCACAACGCCTATACGCGCAATTTCCATTTCTTCCGCAGCCGTATATGCCAAAAGATATCCCGCCGTGCGGTCTGCTTTTTCTGCGATCAGACAAATCGCATTCGGCTGTTTCAGCGTTTCAAGAATTGATTTTTCACTCCATGCATCACGGAACAAACTATACTCCAGTTCCGCGATTGCCGCTCCGTCTTCCATGACCATACGGCGGATTTCCGGAGCCGCATTTTTTTCTTTTGCCGCTCTTTCCCGCTCCGCCTGAGAAACGCGCAGATAATCCGGTTTATGTTCTGCCGCCGTTTCATAACGTCCCATCTTAAAATAGCGGATACCAAGCGCTCCTACCACTGCCGCACGCTGTCTGTTTAAATATGACGGCGCAAAAAAATACGGAACTTTCAGACCCTTTTCCAGCATCTTGCGATATACAGGTACTCCATCGCCCAAGAATACGACTCTGCGTCCATAGATATTCAGCCTTCGTATCAAATCTTCCACTGAAACCGCCATCTGTACACGTATTACCTGAAATGCATATTTCATCTGTCCGTGTTCGGAATCTTCACTCTCCTTTTTCGGAACAAAAGAGTAGATTCCTGTATAAACCTGATTTCTTCTTGCATCCATGATCGGACATATAATATCCTCGCATCCGTAGATACTGTATGCCATCGCATCTGCTGTCGGTATATGGATCAAGGGCTTGCCTAACGCAAGCCCCAAACCTTTTGCTGTTGCAGATCCGATCCGAAGTCCTGTAAACGATCCCGGTCCTCCCGCAACTGCGATCGCATCAATCGTGTTCAAATCCGCTTCTACCATTTTCACCATTTCATCAATCATCGGCAGAAGTGTCTGTGAATGTGTCTTTTTATAATTTATTGTAAATTCCGCAATCGTCGTGTCGTCCTCTACTATTGCAACCGTAGCTGTCAGACCCGAACTATCTATTGCCAAAACTCTCATGCTTTACATCCTGCTTTCCTTTTCGCTTTCTTCCGGCATTCGTCCGCCATTCTTCATTCATAACCGCAGTTCACTGCCGCCAAACTTTATACCGTCTTATCCGGTCTTATCCGATCGAACCTCACTTCATCTCATTGATTATGATCTTCCGATAGTCAAACCCTTTTTCCAAGTCTTTTTCTATGATAACTTCCGTCCGGTTTTCCGGAAGAATCTCTTCGATCAGATTCGCCCATTCGATCAGCGAAACACCGTCGCCCATAACATATTCTTCAAATCCCACTTCATCCATCTCTTCGATATCCCCGATCCGGTACACATCAAAATGATACAGCGGCAGTCTTCCTTCGTCATACACCTGCACGATCGTAAAGGTCGGACTGTTTACCGGTTCTTCGATGCCAAGTCCTTTGGCAAGTCCCTGTGTAAAAACAGTTTTTCCGACTCCGAGATCTCCTGTCAAAGTAATCACCTGCCCCGGAAATGCTTTTTCTCCAAGCTGTCGCCCTGCCGAAAACGTTTCCTGAGGACTATTCGTTTCTAAAATCATGTTACAGCGCCTCTTCTTAATGATGGAATAAGCGAATTCCGGTAAATGCCATTGCCATTCCGTATTTATTACATGTAGCGATCACATTATCGTCTCTTACAGAACCGCCCGGCTGCGCAATATATTTCACGCCGCTCTTATGCGCGCGTTCAATGTTGTCACCAAACGGGAAAAAGGCATCCGATCCAAGAGCAACATCTGTCATTTTATCAAGCCATTCTCTCTTTTCTTCTCTTGTAAACACTTCAGGTTTTACTGCAAATGTATTTTCCCACACGCCGTCCGCAAGCAGATCCATATACTCATCGCCGATATACAGATCGATCGCGTTATCACGGTCCGCGCGTCCGATACCGTCCTTAAACTGAAGTCCGAGCACTTTCGGGCTTTGACGCAGCCACCAGTTGTCTGCCTTCTGTCCGGCAAGACGTGTACAATGTATTCTTGACTGCTGCCCCGCTCCGATACCGATCGCCTGTCCGTCTTTTACATAACATACAGAATTTGACTGTGTATATTTTAAAGTAATCATGGAAATTGCAAGATCTCTCTTTGCGTGATCCGGAATTTCTTTGTTCTCAGTAACAACATCAGAGAAGAAGTCCTTATCAATATTCAGTTCATTTCTTCCCTGTTCAAATGTGATGCCGAATACTTCCTTATGCTCAAGCGCTGCCGGAACATAATCAGGATCGATCTCGATAATATTATAATTTCCTTTTTTCTTTTGTTTTAATATTTCAAGAGCCTCCGGTTCATATCCCGGTGCGATCACGCCGTCGGAAACTTCTCTCTTGATCAATTTTGCGGTATCCACATCACACACATCAGACAACGAAATAAAATCTCCGAACGAAGACATTCTGTCTGCGCCTCTCGCCCTTGCATATGCGCAGGCCAGCGGAGACAACTCCCCGAGATCATCTACCCAGTAAATTTTCGCAAGCGTATCAGAAAGCGGAAGTCCGACTGCCGCCCCTGCCGGAGATACGTGTTTAAACGATGTTGCCGCCGGAAGTCCTGTTGCTTTTTTCAACTCGGACACAAGCTGCCATCCATTAAATGCATCAAGAAAATTAATATACCCCGGACGTCCGCAAAGCACTTTGATCGGCAGTTCACGTCCGTCACTCATATAAATTCTGGACGGTTTCTGATTTGGGTTGCATCCATATTTTAATTCTAATTCTTTCATCTTCTTATCCGCTCCTTATAATCTTTATTTGCGATCTTTATTCGTGATCCTTATTCGTAATCCTTATTTCGTAATCTTTATTTATGATTTTTATTTACGATTTTCGTCTCATACTTTCCTGTCTCTATATCGATATAACGCACGAAAAGAGATACTTTATTATCTTCATTCAGGCTGTGCCATAACGTCTCGGTGAACTCGTCCATATCGTTCGGGATTCCGATCAATTTCGGTTCTCCTTCAAAACTCGGCAAAGGATTCCCGTCACACATATAAGTATGGATAAAATGTCCCTCTCCCGCAACCGGATTCTCATATGCAAATGTATATCTGCAGCAGCTTTCCGGATTCCCGTTATTACTTTTCAAAATAGACATTGCATAGTTGTACGTTCCGTTTTCTATATGCATTACTCCGGAGATACGCGGCGTATAATTCGGACCGTCAGGTTCAAACTCGCGGGAGCGAAGTGACTGCTCGAATGTCATCTGCTTATCCATCCCTTCATAGATAGTATCTGTCTGATCTCCGTTTGTAACAATCGTTTTATTACCGAGGACACGCACCGGCGCATAAATAATAAGGCTCGGATCTTCCAGTTTTGCCGGATCAAACGCCTGTGTACGGATTCCTTCTCCTTCTTCCACAAACACACGGTTTCTGCTGTTCTCGCTTCTTCCCATGATAAAGTAAGCCGTCACAGCCTTCGTTCCGTCCTGTGTTTTCCCGATAACGATCCCTCTCCCCGGATAAGAATTGTTCTTCAGCTCTTCTTCAATAGACAGCATCTTCATTACACTGTATCTCCTTTCATCTCTCTGTTCAAATTTTCGTCTTCTTGTAAACTTTCCCATCGTCTGACTCAGACAGGTTTTTATTTCAAGTCTTTCATCCGCAGACGGACTTGCGTGATACGGTTGTCTTTCACTTCTTCGATTTTAAATATCAGACCATCCGTTTCTATGATATCCCGATCTTCTTTTGCGGGAATATGCCCCAGTTTTTCAATAAGATATCCCGACAGTGTATCATAATTTTCCGTTTCAAGCTTCAGTCCGAGTTCATCGTTCAAATCATCAATGAGAACTCCTCCGTCAATCTTGTATTCATCTTCTCTGACACACTCTATCTCAGGAACTACTTCCTCATACTCTTCGTTAATATCACCCATGATCTCTTCAACGAGATTTTCGATCGTTACAATTCCCGAAAAGCCACCGTACTCATCGACCAAAAGCGCCATATGATGCCGTGTCTCCTGCATAATCCGAAACAGTTCATCCGCTTCCTTTGTTTCCGGAATAAAGAACGGTTGACGAAGCATCTGCCTGACATCTCCTTTCTTCAACGGATGTTTTCGCATCTCGATCATCATATCTTTTACATGAAGCACACCGATAATATTATCAATGTTTTCTTCATATACCGGAATCCGATTATGTCTTGTCTCAAGGATCTCATCGATCATCTCCTCAAACGGATCGTCAATATCAAATGCTATCACTTCTCGCCTCGGAACCATGATCTCTCTTGCAGTCCTTCTGTCAAACTTAAACACCGAATCGATCATCTCTTTTTCGTCATCGTCAAATGTACCGCTTTCATTTCCCATTTTTAAAAGCGCTTTCACTTCCTCTTCCGTCACCGCTTCTTCCTCATCTTCCGTTTTCATCCCAAGAAGCTTTAACACAAGAAGTTTGATAAACGGAGACAGTATGATCGATATATAGTGTACCGGCATTACCGTAAACATACAAAACGCTTCCGCCTTCTGCAGCGCGATCCTCTTCGGAACAAGCTCGCCGAACACAAGGTTAAAAAACATCAGCACAAGCGTCACCCCATTGTAAGCAATCTGCGAACTGTACGGAACGCCTGCAGCCTCAAGTGACTGCGCCAGAACAGGCGAAATCCCCGACGCTGCCGATGCCGACGAATAAAATCCCGCAAATGTGATCGCAACCTGAATCGTCGAAAGAAACTTCGTCGAATCCTCAAATAAACCTTCGATCACTTTTGCCTTTTTATTTCCTTCATCCGCCATACTTCGAATCCGGTTCTTATTCACCGATACGACCGCCATCTCCGCCCCGGCAAAAAAAGCGTTCAGCAAAGTGAAAAATAACAACAACAGCAAGTTAAACAAAATAGAATTCCCCGCAGGGTCTGCGTCCATAAAAAATACTCCTCCTGAAATAAATTATTTTCAGGAGAAGTATATCATGCGCCTATCATTTTAGCAAGTTGACGCCCGGTATTTTTGCATTCGCCTTTTTACACACACGCTTTAACTTCATATTCGTTGTCCAGAGAAAGCCGCAGTTTATGGAAGCATATGACCTGCCGCCATATAGATCGCATACCATTCTTCCCGTGTAAGAGTGATCTCGCATGCCTTACAGATCTCCCTAAGCCTCTGCAGATTCATTGTGCCGGAAAGAACCTGCATGTGCGCGGGATGTCTTAAAATCCACGCGGTGGCGATCGTTGTATCGCTGACCCCGTACTTTCCTGCAATCTCGCGGATTTTTTCGTTTAGAACCGCAAACTTGTCGCTGTTTAAAAACACTCCTTCGATCATTCCGTACTGAAATGGCGACCATGCCTGAATCGTAATGTCATGCAGCCGGCAATAATCTAATACGCTTCCATCCCGGTCAACGCTTCCAGGCGTCGTCATATTTACTTCCACTCCGCTCGCGATCATGGACGCATGAGCAGCGCCAAACTGGAGCTGATCCGCCATAAGCGGCTCACTCACATATCTGCTTAGAAGCTCCATCTGCATCGTATTCTGATTCGATACGCCGAAATATCTCACTTTCCCCGACGTATGCAGCTCCTCAAAAGCCGCCGCTACCTCTTCTGGTTCCATGAGCGCATCCGGTCTGTGAAGAAGAAGAGAATCCAGATAATCTGTTCCGAGTCTTTGCAGAGAATCTTCTGCTGATTTTATGATGTGCTCTTTAGAAAAATCGTACATCACCCCCGGCACAATTCCGCATTTGCTTTGAATCCACATATCTTCACGGCTTATTTTCGCTTCTTCCGCCGCCTCTTTAAAACGCTCTTCGCAGACTCCCCCTCCGTAAATATCCGCATGATCAAAAAAATCGACCCCCTCTGCCATTGCCGCATCAACCAGCTTCGCCGCTTCTTTTACGGTCAGTTCTTTCATGCGCATACATCCCATGACAATAGCCGGAACCTGTTTTCCCGTACTTCCGAAATTCACTTTTTTCATCTGCATTTCCACCTCTTTCTTCCTTGCTGTTACTTATATTGTAAACGCTGTAAACGATAGTCGTTTCCCATGTTGGATATCATAACCGATATCCAAGTTCATATGCTCCACGCACAGCTTCCAGCGCCTGCGCCACTTCTTTTGCATCTCCGATCACATATGTTTCATAAGTGTCTTTGATTTCTTCATACAACGGATTCCATGCCTTTGAGCCAACCGCGCATATCACATGTGTAAATCCCGGATATTTCATCTCACCTTTTTTTGTATCTGCGATAATTGTTCCCGCATCAATCTTTTTTACTCTTGCGCCTGTAATCATCTGTACATTTTCCTGTCTGAGACGAGCCATAGTCGGCACAAGATTATTCGGAACCATTCCCTGACCTATGCTGTCTGTCATCTCGATAAGAGCTGCTCTTGCCGCTCCTCTGGAATGATGAAGCACATATTCCGCCGTTTCTATTCCAACCATTCCTCCTCCGATAATCGCTGCATTTCCGCCGAGAATCGGAACTTTTCCGCTCAATACGTCATTTGCCTGAATCATAGTTTCCTTGCCTTCTACCGGAAGTACGATAGGTTCTGCTCCTGTTGCAAGAATTACGACATCCGGATTCTCCGCTTTGATCACATCTGCATTTGCTTCTGTCTCATAGCGAATCTCCGCACCATATCTGTCACATTCCTGCAAAAGATATACGATCCATTTTGAAATTTCTTGTTTAAACGGAGCGCGGCATGCCAGATTCAACTGACCGCCTGCTTTTTTCTCTTTCTCAAATACGACTACATGATGTCCGCGTTTTGCAAGAATCCTTGCTGCTGCAAGTCCTCCGATTCCTGCTCCGACGACTAAAATATTCTTTTCTTCTGCTGTCGGTTTTTCTTCAAACTCCAGTTCTCTTCCTGCCAGTGGATTGATCACGCAAGATGCCGGACGTCTTTTCGTCTGCTCACCTACACATCCAACTCCGCAGCCTGCACAAGGAGCAATCTCATCATAACGTTTTTCTTCTGCTTTCTCCACAAAATCCGGATCTGCCAAAAGAGCTCGGCCAAGTACAACTCCATCCACTTCATTTGCTTCAAGCACATCTTCCGCTAACTGTGCATCCAAGATTTTTCCGACCGTGATCACCGGTTTTGTTGTTATTTCTTTAATTGCCCGAGCTTCTTTTAAGTTCGTAAATTCTTCTTCTCCATGACACGGAATAATCTTATTACAACGCTCATATTGTGTTCCGCCGCTGATTTCAAAACAATCAACGCCATGTTTTTCCAAGTAAGGGATCAAACGTTTCATATCTTCTAACGTATTTCCCTGCGGATCTCTTTCACTTCCGGACATTCTTAAAACGATCGGAAAATCTTCTCCACAAGCTTCTTTGATCGCATCCAATACTTCAAACAACAAACGGGAGCGATTCTCAAAACTTCCGCCGTATTCATCTGTACGTTTGTTGCGTAAAGGTGACAAGAACGATCCGAGCAGCATATATGCATGGGCACAATGCAGTTCGATTCCGTCAAATCCAGCCTCTTTCGCATTTTTAGACGCTTTGGCATAAAGAGCGACAATACCCGGAAGTTCTTCTTTTGCCAGCTCTCTTGTCATCTGCCCCATAGAGTTCGGATATGAACTGCTGGCTACTGGCGCTACTCCGAAAAATGCACTGATACTTTCCGGACCCGGATGCGTAATCTGCGGAATGATCTTACAGCCATAAGAATGAACTTTGTCTGTAAAGCTTTTGTATTTTTTGATACTTTCTTCATCCCGAAAACAAAGTGTATTTCCAAGATACGGAACATTCGGATCAACACTTGTAGCGTCTACGATGATACATCCCACACCGCCTTGCGCACGCCTGAGCCAGTAAGCTTCCATTTTCTCATTCACAGTACCATCCTGACTTTCATATCCCAGCGACATCGGAGCCATAAAAGTTCTGTTTTTCACTTCCATTCCCGCAATCTTAAGCGGGGTAAACATTGTTCTCATACGCTTTATCCTCCTATATTTCTACAGTGTTCTTGCCGCTTCAAATCCTTCCGCGATCGCATCCAGAGCACGTCTTGCGGATTTTGCGTCTCCGATCACGCGGCACGGAATCTGCCTTTTTTCACATTCTTCCACAAGTAAATGTGAATCATTTGAAGCAAATCCAACAGCAAATACCGCGCAATTACACGGCACAAGAGTTTCATCTTCCAGCACAATTCCTTCTTCCGTAAATTTACACACTTTGCTGTTTGGAAGCATTTTCACCTGCATCTGCTGCAATTTCATCATAACGGCAATCTTACGAAGGCTGCCCAGATCGCTTCCGATCTCATCTTTCATTTCCAAAACAGTTACATCACATCCGTCTGTCGCAAGAGTATCCGCTGTTTCCAGTCCTACCAGACCGCCTCCGATAACAGCGACTTTTCCTTTCGGACACACTTCATGCCTGAGAACTTCCGGTGCTGATGCATGCTGCAACTTATCCATACCTTCTAACTTAATCGTAATCGGAGAAGAACCGATTGCCAAAATAACAGCGTCCACATCTGCATCCTTCAACATTTGTGCATCTACTTTTGTATTCTTATATACCTTTACAAGTTTTTCTACCTGTTCGGCCATCTCAAACGCCGCCGCCTTCATCTCAGCCTTGCCCGGCGCTTCTCCGGCAAGAAGAAATTCTCCTCCTAATGTGTCAGAAGCTTCAAACAGCGAAACTTCATGTCCTCTTTCGTGCAGGATCTTCGCAGCCTCCATTCCTGCAACACCTCCGCCGACAACCCATACTTTCTTCGCAGTTTCCGTTTTACTTAAATCGTACTCTGATTCATGACCGATCATCGGATTTCTCATACAAGTAATATGAGGACGGTTTGCAACATCGGTAAAGCCATCATAGCAGCCCTGATTACATCCTACGCAATGTACAATATCGCCGATTCTGCCTTCGTGCGCCTTATTCGCGAATTCCGGATCTGCAAGCTGCGCCCTTCCCATAACAACCATATCTACTTTGTCCTGAGATATGATCTCTTCTGCCAGCGCCGCCGTATTGATCCTTCCTACTCCGACAGTCAACATCCCTGTCTCTTTTCGGATTCTCGCCGCATTGTCAATATTAAATCCATTTGGCACATCAATAGGCGGAACTTCATACATAGACGCCGCCGTAATGATATTTCCTCTGGATACATCTAGAACATCAACGCCATGCTCTTTTGCAATCTTACAAAATCGAATCACATCTTCAATCGTAAGACCGTTTTCCAACATGTCGTCCTGAGCGTCAATTCTGATAAACAACGGCATCCCTTCCGGCATATTTTTGCGAATTTCATCAATTACTTCCAACGGGAATCGACATCTGTTCTCAAAACTTCCTCCATATTCATCTTCCCTGTGATTGAAGCCCGCACTCAGAAATGAATGAGGAAGGTAATTGTGCGCCAGATGAAATTCCAAGCAGTCATATCCGGCTTCTACCGCTCTGGCAGCCGCTTTTCCATAGCATGCGATTACTTCCTGAATCTGTTCTTTTGTAATGGCTTTGATCATATAAGCGCCAAAATTCATATCCGAAACAACCAGCATCTGCGCCTTCGGATCCATGCATGCGGCAATAGATCCCTGCCAAAGCTGAATTCCTGCTTTCCCGCCGTTTTCATGGATTGCATCTGTCAGTTTTTTATGTCCTTCAATCAAGTAATCTTCACTGATAGATACAAAATGCGCCGGCGCACTTGGCGTATGTACGGCGGCTACTTCTACAATATTCAGTGCGCATCCGCCTTTTGCTCTTGCAGCGTGGTAAGCAATCAATTTATCTGTCACTGCCCCGTTTTCCGCCGCCATTCTCGTTCCCATAGCCGGCAAAATAATTCTGTTTTTCAGCTCCATATCACGAATCTTAATTGGAGCAAATAAATGTTCAAACATCTTTCTGTCACCTCCGGTATTTTGATTTCATTATAAGGCGAAGTACAGAAAATAGATATTCAGATATTTTAAAATTATTATCAATTATTTACTTTTCATACTACATCTGAATTGACTTGGCGTTTGATTCATATATTTAAAAAAACTGCGCTGAAAAGATGAAATACTTCCAAATCCAACGTCACTGCTGATCTGTGTAACAGTCCGGTCTGTAGCAACAAGATAACTGCAGGAAATCTGAATTCTTACTTCCTCCAACAATTCCAAAACACTTCGTCCAAACACCTCCCGCGCTCTTCTTTCAAGCAAATGCGCATTCTTTTTCAACACTTTCTCCATTTCTTTCATCTGAAACGGATCATGAAAATTAAGTATAAGATAAACCAAAATCTGCAGTGCCTCTTCCTCCGAATGCATTTGCATACCGTTTCCTACATTTTGTTTCTGGTATTCTCTGACGCTCACGTTCATATAACGTTTAAATACTCTGTAAAAATCTTCGATATTAGTAAATCCGAGATAATCACTGATGTATTGGATATTCAAATCCGGAAAATGCAGAAGGGCACAGGCATTAAATATCTTTCCCATTTTCTGAAGCTGAAAAAAAGTATAACCACACCGCCGCACAATTTTACGATTCAATGTTACCGTTGTCATCCCTGCCGCTTTGGCATACTCTTCCATTGGTACTGTTTTGCTTGTATCCAACAGCACCCTTTGAATAACATCCCATACACAGTCTTTTTCGGAATCCTCTTTTTTCTTTCTCTCCATAGCGTATCTGCAGTACAATGCATGTAACTGCATGGCAAGGTAGATATTCATATTATACAGCAGAAATTTTTCTTCCTGCTCTTCAGCCAACAAGTCGTCTAAAACACGAAGAACCCTCTGTTTTTCTTGCGCATTCAAAACAATAAAGGGGGAACGCCATACATCAGCACCTCATTTTCATTTTCTTTGTGCTGTTCAAAACACAAAAACATAAACAGACCGATATGAAAAGAAACCTTTACGCAGCGCAAAGGTTTTCTGATCTGTTCGATTCTATAAAAATGATGCATGTAAAGGCAGCAGAAAACGCCCTCTTTCATTTGATATTTATCTCCGTTGATCCAAATATCGGCGTCACCGCTCTTAACATAATATATCTCTGTCCTTTCATGAAATTTTTGTTCGAGCGGCTTTTTAATCTCGATCTCTTCTGCATGAATCTGTTTTTCTTTTAAATTATAGTAATCACTTCCTGTAAACCAATCCTTCTGATACCACATTTTGATTTCCTCACCGTTTCTTTTTTCAGATCTGGTTTTCTTCGATCACTCCTGATCGCATTTTATATTATAATCCTTTAGCGTCAGATGATCCCAAACGGCAATTACTTCCTCAGCGCTTCCATCATGCTTTCCTGATATGCCGATCTTCGTTTCTTATACATCGCTTCCCTTATTTCCTGCAGTTCTTGAACAGACACCTGCTCCAGCTTTTTCATCCGCCTGTCGCTTAGTTCTACTTCCGATAAATATGTTTCATACAAATCCGCCTCATACTTCCAAAGTTTCAGCCGCTCTCCATATCGGATCTTTAATTTCTGTGCGATCAAAAGCCCCTCCGGATCAAAATCCCCCGCATACCAAAAAACAGTGTCGCACGAAAATTTATCCATAAGAATAAGTACCGCCAGACGTAATTGCCCATTCCCGCAGATCACAGTCCGCTGCGGATACTCCCTTATCAATACAGAAAATACTGCCGGATTTTCCACAACGTATACCTGACTACTCTGTCCACAGACCTTCTCTAATCTTCCAATCGTCTGTAACGTCAATTTTACAGGCTCTCTATTCTCAAGAAAACCTTCAATGCCTTCATGTAAACCGCCGTCCGGTTTCCATCCGTGAATCCCATATGCCAGCGCATCATTCGATACTTCATCTTTCAAAATCCCTGCCTCATAATAGATTCTGTTTTTATACTCTGCTCTGGAAAGTCCTTCTTGTTTTAAATCGAAATTCCTTTCTCCAAGATAATTAAAGAGTAGTTTTTCCCCTGTCTTCCCTTCATCAAAATAATGGGGATTTCCTGTGACATTTGCCGAAAACACAGCTAACAATTCTTTCTGCTTTTTATCTTGAAACACTTTCAATTTTGCAATCCCTGTCGTTACATACGTTAGAATGCTCCTCAATTCCTCCGGGCTTTCTTTGTATAACTGCGTAATAAGCAAATATCCCTCTTTCTTTTCCTCCAATATGCTGCGCAGCCATTCTCGTCCGCTTTCATCCGAAATACTTTCCAGTATCTCCGCAAAATAATCTTCTCGCCTTTTCGACTCTGCCAGTTCGATTTCCTTTTTTACCTGCAGCGGCTCTCCAAAATAAGTTTCCAGAATCAATTCCCAGGTTAATCCCGCAAATTTACTGGATTCCAAACATTTTTTCATTAAATCCGCAGAAATTGTTATTGTCTTATTACTTGTATAATCCCTTTGAAAAAATCCTCCTAATTGACTTTTCTCTTCTCTGCTCAGCGACGTAAGCATCGCCGTTCCCCCAAAGTGGCCAAGACCGGCATATTTATCCCGCATTTTCAGAAATAGTTTTTTATATACCGGACGCGCCTTGAAATACAGCATGCATTCTTCTAACAGATCGTTTGTTTCTGTTTTATCCATGACTCAAGTCCTTTTCTGTTACCATACTTTTTATATTTCCATTCCAGACATACCGAATAACCGTAACATATTTCGCATTCTCCGGGCGGACAAGCTGATAGATTGCCAAAGCCGGAACCGTATCATAATCTCCCCAGAGAATCTGTGAGTTGATCATAAAATTAAAGTCAAACTTCACCATCAGCCGGAACATGTCCCGAATATTCATTTCATCTACTCCCGCGAATGCCTCGTCCAAGGAAATCAAATACGGAGCATCCTGTCTTGCCCCTGCATATTTTGCTACTACTGCCGAAAATAGCGGCACGTACATCGACATCGCCTTTTCTCCGCCGCTAAAAGTAAAGAATACGCGGTCTGTCAGTTCCCTTTTCTTCTCTCCTGTTTTTTGACATTCCAATTGAAACTCAAACCATTGACGATAATCCAGCACATTTCTCATAATCGCATGAAAAGACTGCACATTTCCCAGATCATTTGCAGATTTTCTTGCCTCTTCGATCTTAGATCGAAAATGTCCGGATAACTGCTGCGCCTCTTCCGGACGCATAATTTCGGCATCTTTTTGCAGAAGTTCTACAAGTTCCCTCGTATCCAGCTGTTCTTCTTTCTCCGCCCGCTTATTTTTCCAACGCAGACTCAGCGTAAGTCCGCTGGAAGTCTTCATAGACTCCATCAATGTGTTCATTTTCTCAACCCATCGCTTACTGGCCTGAATTTTTCCGCGAATTTTCTTACTGATCGTATTGGCAAGAATATCTTCAAATAACTCTCTGTCCTTATCACTCAAAAGCCGACGCTGTACCTCTGCATCTTCTTTCATTCTGGCAATCAGTTCTTTAAACTTGATCGTGATTCCTCTATACTTAGCAGAAATATCGATTCGTCTCATACTTGTGTCGAAAACTCCGCTCTCCTCATCCAGTTCTTCAAATAATGACTGCAGCGTAACCTGATATTCCAACAGATATCCCCTATTCATATGATATACATTTTGCAGATTCTCCAAAATCTCACTGTGCCTTTTATTTCCGAATCTCCCCATAAACATCCTGCATATCTTCTCCGCCCGTTCTTCCGCATCGTCGCTTACCGCAAACGGACACTCTACATATCC
>ERZ827194.856-NODE-856-length-17406-cov-3.54556_pt1 | contig 17406 bp, 9 predicted proteins | sample MGYA00519777_ERZ827194 | MGnify/ENA primary metagenome ERZ827194 (study PRJEB31778, sample SAMEA3449277) | human gut metagenome | biome: human gut; feature: human-associated habitat; material: faeces | place: United Kingdom | collected 2010/2012 ...
GCGTATCGTGAATGTATTGGACATCAGTGGTGACGTTGATTTGAATATTGGTAATATTGATTTTAATGGGGATGTCAATATCACCGGAAATGTTATTACCGGTGTAACAATCCGGGCAATGGGCAGCATCTATATCGGTGGCTATGTAGAGGGTGCGGTGATTAAGTCAAATAAAGATATCGTTTTAAATAAAGGCGTCAACGCCAATGGCATCGGACAGATTGAAGCCAAAGGGAATATTTCGGCACGTTTTTTTGAGAATGCGATTGTTTATGCGGAAGGCGATGTCAATGCAGGCTATATTTTAAGCAGTAAGATTATGGCACTTGGCAAAGTCATTGTACAGGGAAGCAGAGGAACGATTCACGGCGGTGATGTAACAGGTGTTATGGGGATTGAAACCTCCAATGCCGGTAATGCATCTTATGCACCGACCAATTTAAGAATCGGAGCAACAAAGAAACTCCGTATGGATTATGCCAATATTATTGTACAGTTAAAGGATATTGATTCCCAGATTGAAATGTATGAGAGTGCATTGAAGAAACTGACGATGGTAAGGGATGTGAAACCTGAGGCATTTGACAGCGTTTCTTATACGAAAATCTGTCAGTCCAAGATTATAAAGAGTGCGGAGAAGGCTAAGTGTGAGCAGGAAAGCAAGCGGCTATACGATTTGATTAAAGAGTCCGGAAAAGCTGTTGTAAAGGTTGATTCCAAAATCTTTCCGGGAGCACGTATTTATATAGAAGCCAAGGTTTATGAACCGGCGGATACACTGGTACATGTTTTAGTCCGAAAGGTCAATGACAGTATCGTTGTAAGGGATTATGAAGAATAGTGGAGGAACAATCCGATGATAGAGGAAGTTGTATCGGTAGATTTGGCAGTTCATGAAAGACTGACGGTGAGAAAAAACAGACTTGCACCGAAACAGCTTACAGGAAATGAAAAGCGAATTTCCATTGTGACGGGTACGCATGGAGATGAACTGGATGGGCAGTATGTCTGCTATGAGATTGTGAAGCAGCTGAATGCTCATCCTGAGAAGTTGAAAGGAATTGTTGATATATATCCAGATGTGAATCCTCTTGGACTTGATACAGGTTCAAGAGGAATCCCTATGTTTGACCTTGATATGAACCGGGTCTTTCCGGGAGATAACAATGGTGCGATTACGGAATATCTGGCTGCCGGGATTATTGATGATATTATTGGAAGCGATATGTGTCTGGATATTCATTCCAGCAATATTTTTGTCAAAGAAATGCCGCAGGTGCGTTTAAATGATGACAACGAGGAGAAGCTTCTGCCGTATGCAAAGCTGCTCAATGCGGATTTTGTCTGGATTTATTCATCTATTACAGTGTTGGAAGCAACACTTGCCTACAGCCTGAATAATATGGGTGTGCCGACTTTAGTGGTTGAAATGGGTGTGGGACACCGTATCAATAATGCATACTGCCATCAGCTGATAGACGGCATTTTTAATATGCTGATTCATATGGGAATATGGGAGGATGAAGCACCGCAGGTGAAACAGCCGATTATTTCTACCGAAGGAGAAGTCAGCATTATCAATGCTGCTCAGACCGGTGTGTTTGTTGCAGCAACAGACCATATGGGAGCAATTGAGATGGGAACGCATATCGGCGATATTATTGAGCCGATAGAAGGAAAGGTGATTCAGAGAATTGAGTCACCGACAAACGGAATTATATTTACCCTGCGGGAAAATCCGGTTGTATACAAAGGTGCGTTAATTGCCCGGGTATATGGAGGAAAAGCATGAAAAAGATTGAGTTATATAGATTAAAAGGCCTCTACCGGGAAGATTTTGTTGTAGAGGGCTACCGGTTCGGCGGAGAGGAGAATTCAGCCTGTATCGTCGGGGCGTTGCGGGGAAATGAAATGCAGCAGCTCTATATCTGTTCACAGCTGATTAAAGTTTTAAAAGAGCTGGAAGCACACGGGGCGATTACACATGGACACGGCATTCTGGTTGTGCCAACGGCAAACAGTTATTCCATGAATGTTGGCAAACGGTTCTGGGCAGTGGATAATATAGATATTAACAGAACCTTTCCGGGCGATCTGCGTGGAGATACCACAAAGCAGATTGCGGGAGAACTGTTTGAAAAGGTAAAAGGATACAGCTACGGTATCCAGTTTGCAAGCTTTTATATGCCGGGGGATTTTATCCCGCATGTGCGCATGATGGAAACCGGTTATCAGAATGCAAGCCTTGCGAATCTGTTCGGGTTACAGTATGTAGTTATCCGAAAACCAAAGCCGATGGATACGGTAACACTAAATTATAACTGGCAGATGAACGGAACAAATGCATTTTCGATTTATACCAACAGCACTGATCTGGTGGATGACCGTTCAGCAAGGCAGGCTGTGTCATCGGTGCTTCGTTTTCTGACCCGCATGGGCATTTTAAAATATAACAACCACAGCGGCTATATTGCCAGTGTGATTAATGAATATGACCTGCTTCCGGTAAAAACATATGATGCCGGATTTTACAGGCATTTGAAAAATCCGGGAGACCCGGTATTTCACGGCGATCTGATTGCACAGGTAATTGATCCGTATGAGGGAGAAGTCAAAAGTGAAATCTATTCCCAGACGGACGGTATCGTATTTTTTGCGCATACGGCACCGATGGTTACGGGAAATGAGGTTGTATATAAGATTATACGAAGAATGCATGAGTAGTTATTGTTTAATTTTGACAGATATGCTACAATGATACTTATTTCAATAATACATTAAAGCGGGGCGCGGTAAAGTTTGCACCCGGCAGAATTTTAGGAGGAAAAGATGAGCGGCGTTAAAAGAGTTTTTGTTGAAAAGAAAAAACCATATGCTGTAAAAGCAAAAGAGCTTCATGATGAGATTGCAGGATATTTGGGAATTAAGACGATTTCACAGGTAAGGGTTTTAATCCGCTATGATATTGAGAATCTTTCAGAGGAAACTTATACACAGGCATTGACAACGGTATTTTCAGAACCACCGGTTGATGATGTATATGAAATGGAATTTCCGGCAGATGCTGATGATTTCGTATTTTCCGTAGAATATCTTCCGGGACAGTTTGACCAGAGAGCAGACTCCGCAGAGCAGTGTGTGCGTTTTTTCAATGAAAATGAAACACCGGTTATCAAAACAGCAGTTACATATGTATTGACGGGTGCGTTAACAGCTGATGAAAAAGAAAAGATTAAGGAACTCTGTATCAATCCGGTAGATTCAAGGGAAGCATCCAGTGAACTGCCAAAGACACTGGTGACAGAATTTAAAGTGCCGGCAGATGTAAAGATTTTTGACGGATTTAATGAAATGTCAGAACCTCAGTTAAAGGAATTATATGATTCTTTAGGACTTGCTATGACTTTTAAGGATTTTGCATTTATCCAGCAGTATTTTGCGGGAGAGGAAAAGAGAAATCCTTCCATGACGGAAATCCGGGTACTCGATACATACTGGTCTGACCACTGCCGTCATACGACATTTGCAACCGAATTAAAGAACGTTACATTTAAAGACGGTTATTACAAAGCACCAATGCAGGCAACTTATGAAAAGTATCTTGCAGACAGAGCCGTAATTTATAAAGACAGAAAAGATAAATTTGTCTGCTTAATGGACCTTGCCCTGATGGCAATGAAGAAGTTAAAGGCAGAAGGAAAGTTACAGGATCAGGAAGAATCTGATGAAATCAATGCGTGCAGTATTGTTGTGCCGGTTGAAATTGACGGAAAAACAGAAGAATGGCTTGTAAACTTCAAAAATGAAACACACAACCACCCGACAGAAATCGAACCGTTCGGTGGTGCGGCAACCTGCCTTGGCGGTGCAATCCGTGACCCGCTTTCAGGACGTACCTATGTTTATCAGGCAATGCGTGTAACCGGTGCAGCAGATCCGACCGTTCCGATTTCACAGACCTTAAAGGGCAAGCTTCCGCAGAGAAAGCTTGTAACAGGAGCTGCACAGGGCTACAGCTCTTACGGTAACCAGATTGGTCTTGCAACTGGTTATGTAAAGGAAATTTATCATCCGGATTATGTGGCAAAGAGAATGGAAATCGGTGCCGTTATGGCAGCAGCGCCAAGAAGTGCCGTAAAGAGAGAAACCTCTGATCCGGGCGATATTATTATCTTACTCGGCGGACGTACAGGACGTGACGGCTGCGGCGGTGCAACCGGTTCTTCAAAGGTGCATACAACAGAATCCATTGAAACCTGCGGTGCAGAAGTACAAAAGGGTAATGCACCGACAGAGCGTAAGATGCAGAGATTATTCAGAAGACCGGAAGTTACAAAGCTGATTAAGAAGTGTAACGACTTTGGTGCGGGCGGTGTATCCGTTGCAATCGGTGAACTTGCAGACGGTTTACGCGTATCCTTAGATAAAGTGCCAAAGAAATATGAAGGTCTTGACGGAACAGAACTTGCAATTTCCGAATCACAGGAGAGAATGGCGGTTGTCATTGATCCGGCAGATGTAGAAGCATTTTTAGCATATGCCGCAGAAGAAAACTTAGAAGCAGTAGAAGTTGCGGTTGTAACAAAAGAGCCTAGACTGGTGCTTGAGTGGAGAGGCAGGGAAATTGTCAACATTTCAAGAGCATTTCTGGATACCAACGGTGCACATCAGGAAACTTCTGTATTGGTTGACATTCCGGAGAAGGAAGACTGTGTCTTAAATGCAGGCAAGGTTGAAGATGTAAGAGGTAAGTGGTTAAAGGTTCTTTCAGACTTAAATGAGTGTTCACAGAAAGGTCTGGTAGAACGTTTCGATGGCTCTATCGGCGCCGGTTCGGTACTCATGCCTTACGGCGGTAAGTATCAGCTGACCGAAACACAGGCAATGGTTGCAAAACTCCCTGTATTAAAGGGTAAGTGCGATACTGTAACGATGATGGCATATGGATTTGATCCATATCTGTCAAAGTGGAGTCCATACCATGGTGCGGTTTATGCAGTTATTGATTCTGTTGCAAAGATTGTGGCAGCAGGCGGTGATTACAGCAAGATCCGTTTTACGTTCCAGGAATACTTCAGAAGAATGACAGAAGACCCGTCACGCTGGAGCCAGCCGTTTGCAGCACTGTTAGGTGCTTATGAAGCACAGTTAGGCTTCGGACTTCCGTCAATCGGCGGTAAGGACAGTATGTCAGGAACATTTGAAGATATTGATGTTCCACCGACACTCTGCTCATTTGCAGTTGATGTAGCAAAGGAAAGCGACATTATTACACCGGAATTAAAGACAGCAGGAAATGTATTGGTACGGTTTGATATTACAAAGAATGAATATGATTTACCGGATTTTGAACAGGTAAAGGCTTTATATGCGGCTGTTCATGAACTCATTGTAAAGAAAGCAGTGGTTTCTGCTTATGTATGCGATGCAAACGGTCTGATTCCTGCACTTTCAAAGATGGCATTCGGTAATATGAAAGGCTTTGCGTTAAATAATGATCTCAAGGAAGAACAGTTATTTGCACCGGCTTACGGCTGTATTGTGGCAGAAGTAGAAAAGAGCCGTTTATCAGAAATTACAGTACCGTATACAACGGTTGGTACAGTAACAGATGAAGCAAAGTTTACTTATAAAGAAGTGGCAATTAATGCAGAAGAAGCATTAAGCGTATGGAAAGAACCGCTTGAAAATGTATTCCCGACAAAGGTTTCAAAGGATGAAACACCGGTTGAAAGTAAGCTCTACAAGGCAGACAGTGTTTATGTATGCAAGAATAAAGTAGCAAAGCCGACTGTATTTATTCCGGTATTTCCGGGTACAAACTGCGAATACGACAGCACAAAGGCATTTGAACGTGCAGGCGCAGATGTCATCGTAAAGGTATTTAAGAACCTTTCTGCACAGGGAATCAGAGAATCTGTGGATGAATTTGAAAAGGCAATCAACCAGTCACAGATTATCATGTTCCCGGGAGGATTCTCCGCAGGTGATGAACCGGACGGTTCTGCGAAGTTCTTTGCAACGGCATTCCGTAACGCAAAGATGAAGGAAGCTGTTGAAAGACTGTTAAATGAAAGAGATGGTCTTGCACTGGGTATCTGTAACGGTTTCCAGGCATTAATCAAGCTGGGACTTGTGCCAAACGGCTCCATTACCGGACAGAACGACCAGTCACCGACACTGACATTTAACACCATCAACCGCCATATCTCAAAAATGGTTTACACAAAGGTTGTATCCAATAAGAGCCCATGGCTTGCAAAGGCTGAATTAGGCGGTGTATATACAAACCCTGCTTCACACGGCGAAGGTCGTTTTGTAGCACCGAAGGAATGGTTAGATAAGCTGTTTGAAAACGGACAGGTAGCAACACAGTACTGTGATCTGGCAGGAAATGTTTCTATGGACGAAGAATGGAATGTCAACGGTTCTTATATGGCGATTGAAGGTATTACAAGCCCTGACGGAAGATGCCTTGGTAAAATGGCACATTCCGAAAGACGCGGTGATTCCGTTGCAATCAATATCTACGGCGAACAGGATTTGAAGATATTTGAATCCGGCGTGGAATACTTTAAGTAAGATCCGTTTTTGTCTAAGAAAGAATGAAATAAAAGGTTGAAAACCTTGCAGAAGGGAAAATCTTCTGCAAGGTTTTCTTTTTTGTAAGGGAATTGTCACGTTCCTGTGATAAGATAAACATATAAAAACAGGGGAAGGGCAGGTGACGTGCAATGCAGATTCTTCAAAATGTGTTACACAGTCTGACAAAAAGAAAGAAACAGGCGGGAAAGGTAACGGTTACAGCGGCGGTTGCGGCAGTTTTCATAGCGGTTATCGTGGTAAGTGCAAATGGCATTTTAAGTTATCAGAAAGCAGTGACCAAGAAAACATTTGGCGGCTGGTTTATAATGGAAAACAGCAGTAACGGAACGCAGTCGGAGGAATTAAAGACACATCCGTATCTGGCAGGAAGCGGAAAAGCTGTGAATACGGCAGTATACAGTGTCTCCGAATTGTCGTCAACAGAGATAAAAATAGGTTATATGGACAGTATGGCGGCACAGCTGGCATCACTTACACTGTTGAAAGGAGCAATGCCGCAGAATAATGATGAAATTGCAGTAGAGCGGCATACATTGGAAACACTTGGATATTCTGAAGAATTGGGGCAGACAATAACTGTTTCCTATCCTGATAAAAACAATAAGACCAGTATTTTTGAGAAGCAGCTGACAGTCAGGGAATATACGCTGACAGGCGTACTGGAGGATTATGCGGCATACTGGGACAGCGGAAGTTATATGCCGGTCATGCTTGTTACGCAGATAGAGGCGGAAAACTATGCGCAGACGGAATCGGTTACAACGCTTTACGCACTTAATGAAGATATCCATACAGCGGATTACAGGCAGATATATCAGGGCATGTATAAGGCATCAACCGCAGATACAAAATTGATTTATAACAGTAAGACATATGACAGTCATGAAACGGATTTCGGGAAAATGAGTTTCTATGCGGGCTGTTTCGCACTGGCAGCGGGAATTTTTGTTACGGCGGCAGTTTTGTGGACATATCAGCGGGAGCGCAGAACAGCTTACCGGCAGTTTGAGAGAATGGGCATGACACGTTTTTGCCGGGCATGGTACCAGCTTACAGAACTGTGTGTGTTGATTGTACCGTCGGCGGTTGTCGGAACGGCAGCAGGCATTGGAATCGTGTGGCTGATTCTGTGGATTTTGTTACAGCGGCAGAATGCACAGGCACAGCTTACGCTGACTGCCTTTGGCAGTGTGGCGGCATGGACGGCGGTTTTTTGTGTGATAACGGCTTTGTGGGGACTGTATGCGGCGCAAAGAGTGGACAGGGAAAAGCAGAAAAAGAAGCTGTCCGTGTGGACAATGCGGTACGGACAGCATGTTATAAAAGCGGGATTTACGGGTATTGTTGTGCTTGCGGTGCTTGTCTGCACACAAAAAATGTCGGCGGTACAGAAAGCATACACCCATGAAAAAAGACAGCCGGATTTAATAATTACACCGGACGGTATTATCGATGAAGGAAATTCAGATACAGCAAGTGAAAGCAGCGGCACAACATCTTCCGAGACGGTACTGGACGGGGAGAAGGTAATGATGGATTACAAATATGATACGGGGAAAATGCGTGTAATTCATGGCCTGCCGCAGTCACTGACGGCATATATCGGACAGATGTCCGGAATTGACAAAACAGATACCGCATTGGTGCAGAACTGGATGGTTCTGTATTATAAGACTAAAAATGATACTGAATTTTATAAGCAGTACATCGAAGAAAACGGTCTGGAAAATTTTTTAAACAAGGGTGTTATGAAGTATGAAATGCCGGCATACAGCGGAACACGTACAATGACACATTTTGTTTTTAGTAAATTTAACGGAACGCGCAGTCTGGATTATTATGTGGCGGAAAACAGGGCAGTTTATGAGGAGCTGGAAGATTATATCGATGAAGAATACAGAGATTATGAAGCCTTTGAACGTGGAGAGCAGGCTGTACTGGTGATTCAGAAAGGGGCTGCCGGGGAATATGTGGACACCTGTAAGGCAGGTGATACACTATCGTCATCTTTGGACTACTTTTATTGGATGAATAATAACCACTCAAGTTATGCTGTATCGGAATTGTATCAGGAATACGCGGATTATATGCAGAAAATGCGTTTTTCAACAGCAGAGTTTGATGCGGCAGAAGAAATCCTGTCAGATATGGATGACAAGCAGGAAGATGAAATCAGACAGGAAATTCAGGAACTTCCGGAAACGTTACAGGAAAAAATTTTATATAGATACCGTGCCGGTAAAAATATATATAAATCAGAAAATCCGGTGACAGTGGCAGCAGTTGTCTATCTGGATGAAGAAAACGAAACGGCATTTTATGAGAAGTTTCCTATATTAAAGGAAATGAATGCACAGGAATACTGGATTATGCCGGAAAGTGTCGTTTATAATCGTTATCAGTTGTCTGCTAAAAGAATGTGTACGGTCATGGAAAAAGAATATGACCCGGAGCAGTATCGGGATTTAGGTCAGAATGTGATGACGGTATCCTACGGATTATCGGCATTGTATCAGGCAACAGATGAGGTGTTAAGAGCATATCTGGATTCCTACGGCTATTCTTATGCGAGCCATTTTGAAGAAAACAACGTGTACAGGATACAATATCTCAATCAATTGTTTTTCTATGGTATTACAATCGCCGGGATTCTTTTACTGTATGGATTGATTCTGGTGGTATGGAGTCTGTTTTATCTGCAGGAGCAGAAAAAGAGGATACGTCTTTTAATGGAACTTGGAATGGAGCGGAGTGCCATTTATACAGATGAAATGCAAAACTGTAGTCTGGCAACGGTGCCGGGGGCCGTCATGGCAGGCATTTTGTTTTATGCAGCAGGGACAGTGCAGGGCGGACCGGCGCTTGGAAGCTTACAGACCGCGGGAATTGCTGCGGCAGTTGCCGGTACAGGATTGTTGCTAACGGCGCTGATTTATGTCAGAATAGGGAAAAGCAGTCAGACAGGAGCAGATAAATGGAACAGGATACAAAAATAAAAATACTTGTCGTAGAAGATGACATTTCATTAAAGGATAGTCTGGTACGGCTGTTACAGAACAGGGATTTTTTGGTACAGGCAGTTGAAAATAAACAGCAGGCGGTGGAGCAGATAAAGAGCGGGCAGCAGTATGACATTTATCTGCTGGATGTGTGGCTGCCGGACGGCAATGGGTTTGATATCTGTCATGAAATCCGGAAAATTTCACAGGCGATTGTGATGTTTCTGACTTCATGTGATGACGAGGAAAGTATCACAAAGGGACTGGATATCGGCGGAGATGATTATATTACAAAGCCGTTTCGTGTCGCGGAGCTGATTTCAAGGATTCATGCAAACCTGCGCAGGCTGACAGTACAGGTTATACCGGAAGTATCAAAAATATCCGCAGCGGATTTGTCCACGCTGCCGCAGGGATACAACCGGCGGAAAATTTTAGCCAGCGGCGATATCAGGGCGGATTTTGAAAGAGCGGAAATATTTAAGGACGGACAGCTGTTAAAGCTGACACCGTTAGAAGCACAGCTGTTAGAAATTTTTTTAAGAAATCCCGAAATTATTATTAAAAGAGGACAGTTCTTAGAAAAGCTGTGGGACGGACACGGAAACTTTGTAGAAGATAATACACTAACTGTTTCGGTGAGCCGGTTAAAAAATAAACTGGGCATGTATACAGAGGGAAAACAGCAATATATAGAAACAATCCGGGGATATGGCTACCGGTGGAATTTGAGGTGTGTAATCAGTGAAGAAGAAAGCGGCGGGACGGACGAAAAATCAATTTGGTAAAAATGAAGTCAGAAAGCGTGCGGCAGTCATGAATCTGACATGGCTTGTAGTATGGCTTTTAAGCTTTGCGGGAATGGCGGTGTTTTATGAATTAAAATGTCAGGCGGTGATTGGCGCGGTCTATCAAAGCAATCCGTCCGCGGGCATATTAGTCACCAATCATATGTTTATGGCAAAGATAAATTATGAAAATCTCATTTCTGCGGCATCGGCGGTTTATGAAAGCGGTTACACGGAACAGGGAATTTTGTGGCTGACATGGTATGCGGGCGGAAAGGGATTTCTGCTTGCAGGTATTGTTATACTGGCTGTTATGGGGCTTCTTTCATGGCGGTATGTAAAAAAGATTGGCGGCAGTGACGTTTATGCGCTGTTGGAAAGTGATAAAGTGCAGATAAAAAAATGCCGTGAGGAATTGGAAGCAGCACTGCGGTATACCAAAAGAAAAGAAGAACAAGTACAGAAATTCACAGAAAATATCGCACACCAGATTAAGACACCGCTTGCGGGATTAAGTCTGTTACTTGATGTTATCCGGGAAGAAATTCCGCAGGAACAGACGATACAAAATGACATTGCGCAGTGCTTTTTACATGTGGAAAGAATCAAGGAATTTATCCGTCAGTTACTTACAATCAGCCGCATTGAAGCCGGAAAGGTGCGTTTTATAAAAGAGCCGGTCAGCATTTCAGGTCTGTTTGAAAATGTCAGACAGGCAGTACAGACAGACTGTAAACTGACCTTTGACTGTGAGGATAAGGACGCACAGATTTATGCAGACGGACAGTGGATTACGGAAGCATTGATTAATCTTGTGGAAAATGCCTGCCGTGCGGCACGGGCAGCACAACAGATGCAAGAACAGCCGGAGGTAAAAATAGTTGCCGTGGTGCATGCGGATAAGTGTGTTATTAAGGTAGTGGATAACGGAAACGGATTTGCGGACGGCGACACGACACATTTATTTGACAGGTTTGAAACGCAGGGAGATTACGCATCGTTTCAGACAGGTATCGGCTTGAATCTTTCCAGGCTTGTGGTTGAAGCACACAGCGGGACGATACAGGCATATAACAGACAAGACGGGCAGGGCGCGGTTTTCAGGGTGGTACTGCCGCAGTTTGCATTAAAGCAGGGTAAAATCTAGTACCTGCGGAAAAGAGGAAATTATGGGAGAAATTTTACGGGCAGAAAATATTTCAAAGACCTATCAGGCGGGGCGTGTTGTCGTAAAGGCACTAAACCGGTGCAGTTTTTCGGTAGAGCGTGGAGAATTTGTGGCGGTTGTCGGAAGAAGCGGTTCAGGAAAGTCTACCTTGCTTCGGATACTGGCGAGTTTTGATAAACCGGATGAAGGAAAGGTTTATGTGGAAGGTGAAGAAATTTCGGGGCTGAAGGGGAAAAAGCTGGCACAGTTCCGGCAGGAAAAAATCGGGTTTATTTATCAGGACTACAGTCTTTTTCCGGAATATACGGCATATGAAAATGTACTGCTTCCGCTAAAGATTGCACACCAGGCGGTGGATAAGGAGCAGCTGGAGCGGCTCTTTGAAGAACTGGGAATTACGGACTGCAGGGAGCGGTATCCCGATGAAATGTCCGGCGGACAAAAACAGCGTGTGGCAATTGCAAGGGCGCTGGTTACAAGACCGGCGGTGCTTTTTGCCGATGAACCGACCGGAAATTTAGATGCAGAAAATGCAGAAAGCGTGGCGGCGATTTTATCAAGAGCGTCTATGCGGTACGGACAGACGATTGTCATGGTTACGCATGACAGGCAGATGGCAGATTATGCCGACAGAATACTTTCTATGGAAAATATTGTGGCGTGCATGAAATGATTGCATTTGACGGTATGGGTGTGTATAATGAAAATGTACAGCAATATATAGTAAATAATGGATATGCTATAAATGCATAGGCAATTGTTAAGAATCATTTGTAGATTTTTTACTTTTGCGGAAGAAAACAAGGATGTAAGGAGGACAAGCGATGAGATGTCATATGAAAAAATGTATCAGAAAAGCTGCCGCTGCGGTATTAAGTGCAGCACTTCTGGTTACATCGGAAAGTCCCGCATTTGCGCAAAACATACAGCAGACCGCGGTACCGGCAGATGTAATAACAGAGCAAAGCAGGCTGGAAGACGGCATTGCACAGACAGGTTATATTTCGGACAGCTTTTCTGAAAAAAGGCAGGAAGTACAAAAAGAGGATACAGAAGGACTGTTAAAATCAGCAGCAGAACAATTACCGGGACAATACCGGACGCAGCAGCTGCCGGCGGTCAGAAATCAGGGAGGTTATGGAACATGCTGGGCATTTTCAACGATTGCATGCATGGAAATCAATCTGATGAAAAAAGGTTACGGGGAAACGGATTTGTCGGAATTGCAACTGATTTATTTTGCAACGCATTCTGTGAAGGATAAGCTGGGCGGACTGACAGGTGATGATTACGTGTATACGGATACAGATATAAATTATCTGATGCGTGGCGGAAATTATGAGATGGCGGTTAATACGCTGTCAGACTGGCTTTCAGCGGCACGTGAGGAAAGCGCACCGTATGAAACGGCAGCCGATGTACTGGATACAGGACTTTCGGATGAACTTGCTTATGCAGATGTGGCGCATTTACAGAATTATAGAAGTTATAATTTGCAGAATATGGAAGATGTAAAACAGGCTGTGATGGATTATGGTGCAGTCGGAATCAGTTATTATGCATATACATATTCAGGGTTTGCCAGCAATCAGTATTATAATGCAGATACAGCCGGATATTATTGTTATGACGAACAGACAACCAACCATGCAGTCACTGTTGTAGGCTGGGATGATGATTATCCGGCACAGAATTTCCCGACAGCACCGGAGGGAAATGGAGCATGGATAGTCCGTAACAGCTGGGGAAGTGATTTTGGCGAGGACGGATATTTTTATATTTCATATTATGATCAAAGTCTTTCCGGTTCAGCAGTGGCATTTGAAGCAGAACCTGCGGATAATTATGATAATAATTATCAATATGACGGAAGTGCATTTGCAATGATGACAGGAAAGCAGCAGTTTAAGGCGGCAAATGTATTTACCGCAAAAGCCAATGAGAATGGCACAGAGCAGATTGCGGCAGCATCTTTTGAGGTTATGGCAAAACAGATGGATTATACCGTCAGTATTTACACCGGTCTTACAGATGTGGACAATCCTGAAAGCGGCGAGTTAAAAGCACAAAAAAGCGGCTCTTTTTCAAGCGGCGACAAGGATAATCTTTTAAAGACGGTTGCGTTTGACGAACCGGTAACAGTAAATCAGGGAGAGATATTTTCAGTAGTAGCAGCATTTGCCGGTTCGGGCGGTCAGTCAGTTATGCTTTATTATGACTGTGCCAGAACATTAAACGGAATACAGGCCAATTGTGCTGCACAGCCGCATCAGAGTTATATTTATCTGAATGAATATTATGGCTGGAGCGACTATGGAAATACTAATAATACAAACTTCAGAATTAAGGCATTTACAAATAACGTTGCAGAACCGGACACAGCAGTAACGGCGGTGAAGTTAAATAAGCATGCATTGGAACTGAACTGGCAGCAGAGTGAGCAGCTTACGGCAGAGGTGCTGCCTGAAAATGCTGCCAATAAAAATGTAATTTGGACATCTTCGGACAGTGGTGTGGCAGAAGTGTCACAGGAAGGTGTGGTTACAGCCAAAGGTGCCGGAAGTGCGGTGATTACAGTTGAAACAGAAGACGGAAAAATGCAGGACAGCTGTACGGTTACAGTAAAGAAACCGATTACAGATATAAAGATTACAGGAACAGGAGAACTTAAAGCCGGAGATAAAGCGGCATTATCGGTTGTCATTCTTCCGCAGGATACAACAGATGATACAACTGTTGTGTGGACAAGCTCGGATACCAATATTGCAGCAGTTGATCAAAACGGTCTTGTCACGGCACTTTCAAAAGGAACGGTTACAATTACCGCAAAAGCAGGAACACATACGGCAGAGCATACACTTGTAATAACGCAGGCAGCGCCAAAGCCGACGGAAAGTACAACGGAAGCTACAACAGAAGCTACAAAGCCGACGCAGAAGCCAACGGAAAGTACGACGGAAGCCACGACAGAAGCGCCAAAGCCGACACCAAAGCCAACGGAAAGTACAACGGAAGCTACGACAGAAGCGCCAAAACCGACACCAAAGCCAACGGAAAGTACGACGGAAGCGCCAAAGCCGACACAGAAGCCGACGGAAGCCACAACAAAACCAACAGAAAGTACGACAGAGGTGACAAAGCCATCTGAACAGCCGACGGAAACGCCAACGCAGAAACCGGACACAGAACCGACAAAGCCTGACACAGAGGAAAAAGTTGTCTATGAAATGCGTCAGGATGCAGAGGGGGTATGGCACTATTATGCAAATGATGTGATTGCTGCAGACTATTGCGGCATGGCGTGCAATGAGTACGGCTGGTGGTACATTCAGAATGGTGATGTTAATTTTACATACACAGGTATGGCGTGTAACGAATACGGCTGGTGGTATTTTAATAACGGGCAGCTGGATCTGACATTTTACGGACTTGCGAATAATGAATATGGAACATGGTTCTATACAAACGGACAGTTAAACTTCGGATTTACGGGAATGCTGATACCGGATGACAGATGGCTCTATGTCCGGAATGGGCAGGTGCTGACAGATTATACGGGAATGGCAGTGAATGATTACGGCTGGTGGTACTTTAAAGATGGCGCAATTGATTTTGTATATACAGGAATGGCAGTAAACGAGTATGGCTGGTGGTATTTTAACAATGGTATAATTGATTTTGCATACACCGGAATTGGCAGCAACGAGTACGGTCAGTGGTACTTTAACAGAGGAACGATTGATTTTGGTTATAGCGGTACATTTTTTGCAGATGGACGGCAGTACACCATAAGAAACGGACTTGTAATATCATAAAGCTAAAAGGGCGGGTGAAAAAACGAAAGTTTTTTCACCCGCCCTTTCCTGTGCGTCTTGCAGCGCACGTTTATGCGGCCTGCTTTGTATCTCCGAAGAAGTCTTCATACCATACAAGGAACATATAAACTGTCCAGATCTTTCTTGAATTGTCAGCTTTGCCCTCCTTATGTTCATCAAGATACTGCATTAAAACATCGGTATTAAAATACTTGTTGGCAGCTTCACTGTGGAACGCTTTTTTAATTACGTTATAATACTTTTCATCACGCAGCCAGATACGGATTGGTACCGGGAAGCCAAGTTTTTTCTTTTCTGCGACCATATCCGGCAGATAGCGGTGCGCAGCCATACGCATTGCATACTTTGTATTCTGTTTATTGACTTTATACTTTGTCGGGATATGTCGTGCAACATCAAAAACTTCCCTGTCAAGGAATGGAACACGGACCTCTAAGGAGTGTGCCATACTCATCTTGTCGGCTTTTAATAAAATATCGCCAATCAGCCAGAAGTTAATATCAATGTACTGCATTTTTGTGACATCATCCTGATTTTTAACCTTATCGTAAAACGGTTTTGTCAGCTCCGTATGATTGTACTTTCCGGTTGGATTTTTTAAAACGCGGCTGCGTTCCTTTTCGTTAAACATAAACGCATTTCCGATAAAACGTTCTTCCACCGGTTTGCTTGCACGAATCAGGAAATTCTTTCCCTTAAAACGGAACGGCAGTGCAGAAGCACAGGAAGCCAGTCCTTTTCGTAAAACATAAGGAAGTTTCTGGAAGCCTGCAAGGTCATGCGGTTCTCTGTAAATATTATAGCCGCCGAAAAATTCATCGGCACCTTCGCCGGAAAGTGCAACCTTTACGTGCTTAGAAGCCGTCTGACTTACAAAGTAGAGGGCAATCGCAGCCGGGTCTGCCAAAGGCTCGTCCATATGGTACTGGATTTTTGGAATCGCAGCCCAGTATTCTTCACTGGAAACCAGCTTGGAATAATTGTCAATTTTAATTTTTTCGGAAAGTGCCTTTGCGTAGTCAATTTCATTATATTTTTCATAGTCAAAGCCAACCGTGAAAGTCTTATCCCCGTTAAAAGTTGCGGCAACATAGCTGGAATCCACACCGCTTGAAAGGAAAGAGCCGACCTCAACATCACTGATTTTGTGGTGTTCCACGGAATCGTGCATTGCATTGTCGATACGCTCAACCCAGTCATCTAAAGAAACGGACTCATCTGCTTCAAAAACAGGTTCCCAGTAACGCTTAATGTTTAACTCACCGTTATGGAATGTTAAGCAGTGGGACGGCATCAGCTTATAAATGCCCTTGAAAAATGTTTCTTCCAGTACGGAATACTGGAAAGTCAGGTAATTTTCCAGTGCAGTTTCATTGACTGCTTTTTTGTAGCCCGGATATTCCAGAATACTTTTAATTTCAGAAGCATACACCAGATTTCCGTCAACAACGGCATAGTAAAACGGCTTAATGCCAAAGAAATCCCTTGCCGCAAAAATCGTTTCCTTTTCACTGTCCCAGATTACAAAGGCAAACATACCTCTTAACTTGGAAAGCATATCTTCGCCGTATTCTTCATAAGCGTGAATCAATACTTCTGTATCGGAATTATTGGCAAAGGTATGTCCCTTTTCGATTAAATCTTTTCTTAAATCCTGATGGTTGTAAATTTCGCCATTAAATGTAATGACAATTTTTCTATCTTCATTATACATCGGCTGGCTGCCGTTATCGAGGTCGATAATAGAAAGACGTCGAAAGCCCATATACGCTTTCCCGTCAATATGCTGTCCGGCACTGTCCGGACCGCGGTGAATAATTTTATTCATCATATTTGTGAGAACTTCTTCACCGTTTTCAAGATACCCGGTGAACCCTGCAAATCCACACATATTCATTCCTCCTTGTTTTGCGAAGCAAAATGCGACTGCCCTAAGCAGGAGCAGAGGAATTTGCCTCCTTGTTTTGCGAAGCAAAATGCGACTGCCCTAAGCAGGAGCAGAGGAATTT
>ERZ827194.869-NODE-869-length-17187-cov-3.52463_pt1 | contig 17187 bp, 13 predicted proteins | sample MGYA00519777_ERZ827194 | MGnify/ENA primary metagenome ERZ827194 (study PRJEB31778, sample SAMEA3449277) | human gut metagenome | biome: human gut; feature: human-associated habitat; material: faeces | place: United Kingdom | collected 2010/2012 ...
GGGGAGCCTCTGACTAGTTACGACAATCAAAAACGCAACAAGGGGCTCCCCCGTTCTTCAACGGGGGAGCCCCTTGCCATGTCTAAGTATTCAGCCCACCCGGTTCTCCAGATCAAAAAGCGAGAGGCAAAGCAACGCTCGTTCAGCAACGTTACCCAAGGACCCGGGCGGGCGTATGGGGCAACATCGATCGCGAGTTCCGCACGCAAAGGAAAGCACTTAATGTGCTCTCCGTCTTGCGCAGGACTGCCCGAGCAGGCGATGTTGCCCCATACGCCCGCCCGGGTCCGCCGAGACTACGACAGCTTGACGATCGGTGCAAAACCTTTCATTAGCTTTTTGGTCTGGCCGGTCTTTTCGAATTGAACCTCGATCATGTCTCCGACGACCGAGATCACGGTACCCGTACCAAAGGTCTTGTGGCTCACGGTATCACCCGCGGCAAAGTCCTGCGACGCGCTAGCGCGATCGACCTTGCGCTCCACCGTCGGGGACACCTTGGACGACGGCTTTTTGACGCGCGGCGTGCCCGAGCCAAAGGTCGAGGCAACACGGCCGGCGTCGGGCGAGACCCCACGATGGCGCTCGGTTCCGTAGCTACTGCCGCCAAAGAAGTCGTCGAAGCTCGATCCGCCGCGCGAACCGGAACCGCCGGTCGAGCGCGTATGCGAGCCAAACACCTTGCCGCCGTACATATCCGAGCCCATGCCCGAGCCAAAGGTACCGTGGCGGTCGCCGCGCTTCTCCCAGCCCGTGCCCTCAAAACCGGCAGAGCCGATACCGCTAAACTCGATATCCTCAAACGGAATCTCGTTGAGGAAGCGCGAGCGCGGGTTGGCAGAAGTCGAGCCGTAGGTGCGACGCGTGGCCGCATAGGTCAAGAACAGGCGCTTACGGGCACGCGTGATGGCGACGTAGGCCAAGCGACGCTCCTCCTCGAGCTTGCCCGGATTGTCACTATCGCCAAAATCGTGCACGTGCGGGAAGATGCCCTCCTCCATGCCGGCCACGAACACCGCCGGGAACTCCAGGCCCTTGGCGGAGTGGATGGTCATCATGGTGATGGCATGCGTCTCGCCTGCCAAAGAATCCAAGTCGGAGCGCAGGGCCAGCCACTCCATGAGTGCCGGCAGCGCCTTACAGGTGAGCGGACCGTAGGTGCGCTCGATCTCGTCGGCATGCACGGCACCCGCCGGCATCTCCGCCGGCGCGGCATAGGCGTTGCCCGCGATAGCGGCAGCCAGGGCATCCTGCGGCGAGAGCGCCGGGGCGGACAGGCTGTCCAGCGGATTGGAGCCCGCGGCATCACGCGCGCCAACGAGCGCCTCAAACGAGGATGCCGGGGCAGACGGCCCCGGTTCAGGCGCAGGCGCGCTCACCACGACGGGCTCGGACTCGGCGCCGGCCGGTACATCGGCAACGCCAGCCGCGCGCAGCTCTTCCAAGCTCTCGAGCGTACCCTCGATATCCTCGTGCGTCTCTTCAAATTCGGCAGCAACGCCCAAGAATTCCTGAATGTTCTCGGCGCGGCTCTCGGACTCCATGGTGCCCTCGGCGCGGAATGCCTGCAGCAGGCCCGTCTTGTCGACAATCATCTCGACGACGTCCTTGAGCTCGCCGTCCATGCGGCGACCTTCGCGCACCAGCGACACAAAGCTCGACAGGCCGTTGCGGACCTTGGCGCTAAACATGCCCGTCTCGGCCGTCGCGATCTCGCATGCCTGGAAGAACGAGCAACGATTGTCGCGCGCCAACTGCTCAATCTTTTGAATCGAGGTGGAGCCGATGCCGCGGCGCGGCGTGTTGATGACACGTTTAACGCTCATCTCGTCGGCCGGGTTCACGATCATCTTGAGATAGGCCATGACGTCGCGGATCTCGGCACGGTCGAAGAATCGCGTGCCGCCCACGATCTTGTAGGGCACGCCCGCGCGCAGGAACATATCTTCGAGGATACGCGACTGGGCATTGGTGCGATAGAACACGGCGATGTCGTCGTAGCTCGTACCCTTGGCATGCAGCTTTTCGATCTCGCCGGCAATCCAGCGGCCCTCGTCGCGCTCGTCGCTCGCCTGGAAGGCCTGGATCTTCTCGCCGTCGCCCTCCGCCGTAAACAGGCGCTTGTCCTTGCGCTGCGAGTTATGGCGCACCACGGCGTTGGCGGCGCTCAGGATATGACCCGTGGAGCGGTAGTTCTGCTCCAGCTTGACGGTCTTGCAGTCTTTAAAGTCCTTCTCAAAATCCAGGATGTTGGTGATGTCGGCGCCACGCCAGCTATAAATGGACTGGTCATCGTCGCCCACGACCATGAGGTTTTGGTACTTGGCGGCCAGCAGGTTGGCGATCTCGTACTGGACGTGGTTGGTGTCCTGATACTCGTCGACGCTAATGTAGCGGAAACGCTCCTGGTACTTGTCGAGCACCTCGGGGCGGGTGCGCAGCAGCTCGAGCGCGCGCACGAGCAGGTCGTCAAAGTCCATCGCGTTGGCGGCGCGCAGTCGGCGCTCCAGCTCTAGGTAGACCTGCGCGGCCTTTTTGTCGTTGGGGCTGTCGGCGGATTTGAGCATGTCCTCGGGCCCGATCATGGCATTTTTAGCCGAGCTGATCTTGCTGCGGATCATGTTGATGGGGAACTGCTTTTGTTCAATGCCGAGCGCCTGCATAATGTCACGCACCATGCGCTTTGAGTCGTCATCATCGTAGATGGTGAACTGACCGGTGTAGCCCAGCAGGTCGGCGTCCTCGCGCAGCATGCGCACGCACATGGCATGGAAGGTGCACACCCACATGCCACGGGTGCCGCTGGGAATGAGCGCCGCCAGACGCTCACGCATCTCGGCCGCGGCCTTGTTGGTAAACGTGATGGCAAGGATCTGCCAGGGCTTAACACCCAGGTCGCCGAGCATATGTGCGATGCGGAAGGTCAAGACGCGGGTCTTGCCCGAGCCGGCGCCGGCAAGGACCAGCAACGGACCCTCGGTGGTCAGGACCGCCTCGCGCTGGGCGGGATTAAGGCTGTCGAGGTCGACGAGCGGCTTGGCGGGTTTGGGTGCCGGCGCGGGAGCGTCGTAGATGTCGAGCGGGACGAGCTCGGGCTCCGGCGCAGCGGGGGCGGTGTATGCATCGAGCGGCACGGGTTCCGGCGTGGGCGGCACGGGTACCGCGGCGTTCTTTTCCCAGGGCAAGGGCTGGGTCATGGGCGACTCCTCATCTGACGGACGGCGCGCCTGCGGGCGGCGCCATAGTTTGAGCCGTACCAGTATCCCGAGCCGCGCGGACACCGACGCAAATCACACCACGACTCCGTGCGCCACCGTCAGGCCCGCCCAGCGGATTTGGCGCAATGGGGTCAGGTTACTTTGCACCAATCTATTGGCAATCACGAAACCGCCGATGTCATGGCAGCAGCAGCGAGCGACGGTCAGAGCGAACAAATTGGCATGAAAAGGAGGCGGCATAGACCTTTTGGTCATGCCGCCCCCTTCGAATGACAAGTTGTCGCTCTGGCCGCCGCGCAGCGTCAACCAAGTTACAGGCCGAGCATCGGCTCCAGGACAAAGAAGTACGCGAGCACCACGATGCCCAGGATGATGCGGTAGACGCCGAAGCACTTGAAGTCGTGACGGCGGACGAAGCCCATAAGCCACTTGATGGCGATAAGCGACACCACAAAGGCGACGACGCAGCCCACGCCCAGGATGGCGATCTCGTTGGTGCCGAAGGTACCGCCCTTAATAAAGTACTTGACCAGCTTGAGCGCACTCGCGCCAAACATGACAGGGATGGCCAGGAAGAACGTAAACTTGGACGCCACCGAACGCGTGCAGCCCAAAAGCAGACCGCCGATGATGGTGGAACCGGAGCGCGACGTGCCCGGAATCAGCGAGAGCACCTGGAAGCATCCGATGCCCAGTGCGGTCTTCCAACTCAGGTCCTCGAGCGTGGTGATGGAACCAAAGTCCAGATCCTCGTCATCGCCCTCATCCTCAGCGGTAGCCGCGGCAGGCGCCGCAAAGTGCGCACCGGCGGGACGTCCACCCGACACCACAGCACGCGAACCAAACGAACCGGCAACGGCCATTTCCTCGCGCTTGCTCGCGCGCCAGTTCTCGATCACGATAAACAGCACGCCGTACACAATGAGCGCCAGCGCCACGACGGGAGCATTGTAGAAATGCTCCTCCATCCAGTCGTTGAGCGGCAGACCGATCGCCGCCGCAGGAATGCAGCCGAGCACAATCTTGCCCCACAGCACCCAGGTGTCGCGACGGCCCTCCTTGCCCTTGCTGGGCGAGAACGGATTGAGCTCATGGAAGAACAGCACGCAGACGGCCAGAATGGCACCGAGCTGAATCACGACCAGGAACATATTCCAGAACGTCTCGCTCACGTTCATCTTGACGAACTCGTCCACCAAGATCATGTGACCGGTCGACGAAACAGGCAGCCATTCGGTGATGCCCTCGACCAGGCCCATGAAGGCAGATTTTAGAAGCTCGATAATATCCAAAGGGACCCCCTCGTTAGACACCCGCCGGTAGATGTTCTGCGGACGATGCGGGCGATGTCCCATTATCAACCGTTGGCGGTGCGACCGCGCCTACCCTTACCAAAAAACTCGCCCGTTCACAGAATTGCGAGCAGTCAAACCGAAATCCTTGGGTATAACTGCAACAAGATAAAGTGTCCGGCGGCCAACGCGCCCGCGCCCGCCCGACGCACGAGCCCCGCGCCCGTGCGATAGACCAAGGAGGAAACCATGAACGAGGGCTACACCAAGGTATTTGTTTCACTCGACGGTACTGAGCAGCAGGATTTTGTGCTCGCACGCGCCATCAAGGTCGCCGCGAACAACGGCGCCAAGCTAATCATCGGCCACGTTATCGATTCCACGGCGCTCGAGAGCGCCGGTTCCTATCCGGTCGATCTGGTCAACGGCCTAGAGGAGGCATTTAAGAACTCCATTGCCAAGCAGCTCGAGGAGGCCAAGGCCAATCCTGACATTCCCGAGGTCGAGGTCATGATTCGTGCTGGCCGTATTCGCGAGACGCTCAAGGACGAGATGCTCGACGTAGTCAAGCCCGACTTGGTGCTCTGCGGCGCACGCGGCCTGTCCTCGATCAAGTATGCGCTGCTGGGTTCGATTTCGACGTTCCTGCTGCGCAACACGGACTGCGACATTTTGGTCGTGAAGTAGCGTTGCTCCCACCGGCCGCGGGGCCTGCGGGGTTTCCACGGGCACGTCCTCGCCGCGTTGCGGCTGCGGGATGTGCCCTTAGGAAACCCCTCCCGGCCCCGCGGCCTTCGCAGCCTTGCTTCAACGAGTTGTCTGATAGAAAAATGGCGTGCCGCCCCGTTTGGGGCGGCACGTTTTTTATGGGGCGATTCATTTAAATCCTTGCGGCTATATTCACGTTCGGGAACATAGCGCCAATTGCCTTAGCTATGTTCACGTTCGGGAACATTGCCGTCCGCACCGCAAGACGGCCCGACTACTCAAAGTATTGGAACTTGTTGGTCGAGAAGGCGAATGTTACGACGAAGCCTTCGCCGGGCTCGGATGCTGCGGTGACGTCGATGCCCATCTTGGAGCACAGGCGCGCCACCAGGTAGAGGCCGATGCCCGTTGCGCGCTTGGTGGTGCGGCCGTTGTCGCCGGTAAAACCCTTCTCGAACACGCGCGGCAGGTCTGCCGCACACACGCCGCAGCCGTTGTCCGCGACGGTAAGCTCGATGCGCTCGCTTGCCAGACCCTCGTCCAGCAACGAACCCGAAAACACGATCTTTGCGCCGTCCTCACGCGCATATTTAATGCTGTTCTGAATGAGCTGGCCCAGAATAAACTCGAGCCACTTCTCGTCGGTAAAGACCTCAAAGTCGAGGTTCTCGCACACCGGAGCCACGTGCGCCGCAATGAGCTCGCGCGCGTTTGCCTTAATCGCGCCCGTCACCAAGGTCTTAAGATCCCAGCGACGAATCAGATAGTCGCGCTCCACGACTTCCGAGCGCGCATAGTACAGCGCCTGGTCGATATAGCGCTCCACGCGGGCAAGCTCGCGGCCCAGGTCATCCACACGCGACAGATCGTCTTCGCTGCCGTCCAGGTTTTCCAAAATCAGATGGGCTGCTGCCAGGGGCAGCTTGGCCTCGTGGACCCAGCTCTCGATATAGTCGCGGTAGTCATCGGTCTGGCGCCGGCCTTCCGCCACCTCATCGCATGCCGCCTTGCCCACCCGGCGCAAGACCTCGTACTCGAGCTCGCCCTCGGCATAGGTCGGGCATTGCACCATCTCCTGCACCCATGCGGGACTCTCGAGCTCCTCGGCCGCACGCTCCAGCTGGCGCAGAAAACGACGACGGCGCGCGTACTCGATCACGATGCCGAGCATACCAAAGATAAAGGACACGCCGACCGCCACGGCCACGATAGAAACGGGTGCGCCGGCGACCGTCAGCACAAAGCAGCTCAGCAGCACGCCGCACGTCCACACGGCGACGGGAAGCAGCGCATCTTTAAAGAACTTGCCAAACGACATAGCCGGCCCCTAGACCGAATAGCCCTGGCCGCGGTGCGTGGTCAAATACCCCTTGATGCCGATTTTTTCGAGCGTGGTGCGCAGGCGGTTGATGTTGACGGTGAGCGTATTGTCGTCCACGAAGGCGTCGGAGTCCCACAGGTCCTGCATGATAGCCGAGCGCGAAACGATCTTGCCCGCGCGACTCAGAAGCAGCGAGAGGATACGCAGCTCGTTTTTGGTGAGCTCGGTGCTGGTGCCCGTTTGCGTGTTGGTGACCATGGAGCGTGCGAGGTCGAGCTCCAGTCCCTTGTGGACGAGCGTGCTGCGCTCGCCCGCCGCCGCGGTGCGACGCAGCAAGGCATTGATGCGCGCCACGAGCACACGGGCGCTGTAGGGCTTGGGAACAAAGTCGTCCGCGCCGAGCGTCATGGCCATGACCTCGTCGATCTCGGTCGTGCGCGAGGTGAGGACGATGATGGGAACCTCGGATTCGCGGCGAACCTCGTGGCAGATATGCTGGCCGTCCTTGACGGGAAGCGTGAGGTCGAGCAGCACCAAGTCGGGCGCGGCAGCGAGAATATCGCGCGAGACATGCTCGAACGATTCGCAGGCCTCGATTTCAAACCCGGCGCGGGCAAGGATGTCGACAAGCTCACGACGAATGGGCTCGTCGTCCTCAACGATATAGATTAGCGCCATGGATTCCGCTCCCCTCTTGGTTGTCTTGCCCCATTATGACCGCGGAGCCGCAGGTACGCGCCTCGCGTGGCGCCAAGGTGACAGAACTGTTCGCGAGCGGCAGGGGCTTGCCCCTCGCTCGCGACGAGCACGGGAATTAAATGAGTATTTAACCCCCGTCCCAGAAACATCATTTAGCGGCGGGCGCGAAGCTTTTCGTAGCCGTCAGCGAAGAAGGCGACCATAGCGGCGTCGGCCTCGGCGGCGTCCGTCTCGGTTGCGGGGACCACGCCGTGCTCGTCGCTCACTAGGAACAGCGCGCCCTTAAGCTGCGCTGGAATGTCTACGCGCGTGACCGGGATGCCCTTGGTCTGGGCCAGCTGCTCAATGAGCGTCGCCGTGCCGCACAGGCACTCGTCCGCCGGCGCCACAAAGGCAAGCTCGCCGTTGTTGACGGCAGCAAGCAACTCGGGCGCCACGCCGGTCTCGTCGGCCTCGGAGCGGGCCTCGGCGGAGCGGGCACGCAGCGCCTTGGCCGACGTATCGGCCAGCGGTTCGTACTCGCCCACCGTCATGGCGGCGTTGCCGTTGACGTCGATCACCAGCATGAGCACGCCGTCGCGTGCGGTGTAATCGCCCTCGGCAAGCGACCACTCAACGTGCTGCTTGGCCCAGCTGAGCATGTTATGGGTAAGTGGCTCGCCCTGCACCAGGCGCTCAGACAGCGCGCGGATGTGACGGTTGAGCATGGGTACCTTTTTGTTGGACATGCGCCAACGGCAGACAAGCGCAGGCTTGTCGAGCGTGAACTTCTCGACCGCCTCCTGATTGGCGCAAAAGTCCTCGTACGCACGCTGATCCTCGGCATTGCCAAACAGCTCGGCATCATCAATCTGGGGCATGGTTGTACCTTTCGTGTTAGTCATTCCGTCCTCTTATACCAAAAAGACGGCCCTCCAAACGGAGCAGCCGTCTTTTGCAGAGATTATTTTGTTCCGGGGCGAAACTTAGTGCCTAAAGTGGCGGGCGCCGGTAAAGACCATAGCAATATTGTGCTCGTTGCAGGCCTGAATGCTCTCGTCATCGCGCTTGGAGCCGCCGGGCTGGATGATGCAGGTCACGCCGTGCGCGGCAAGCACGTCGACGTTGTCGCGGAACGGGAAGAATGCGTCGCTTGCGCAGGCAAAGCCGCCCTTCTCCACGCCCTCACGCTCGCAGAAGTCCTCGGCACGCTCGCAGGCCAGCAGTGCGGAGTCAACGCGGTTGGGCTGACCGGGGCCCATGCCAATGCCGGCCTTGCCCTTGGAGACCAGGATGGCGTTAGACTTGACGCCCTTGCAGACCTTCCAGGCAAACTCGAGCTCGGCCATCTCGGCATCGGTGGGCTTGCGGTCGGTGGGGAACGTAAAGGTCGCGGGATCCTCGGTCACGTGGTCGACCTCCTGCACCAGCATACCGCCGTCGACGGAGCGCAGCTCCACCTGGGCGCCGTGGTCCACGCCGCCGGTTGCCAACACGCGTAGGTTGGGGCGCTTGGCCATGCGCTCGAGCGCCTCGTCGGTGTAGCTCGGGGCGATGATAACCTCGACGAACTGCTTGTTCTGATCGGCAAAGTGCTCGACCAGCTCATAGGGAACCTCGCGGTTGCAGGCGATGATGCCGCCAAAGGCGCTCTTGGGATCGCAGGCGAAGGCGCGGTCGTAGGCGGCCGTAATGTCCTCGGCAACGGCGGAACCGCAGGGGTTCTGGTGCTTGAGGATTACGCAGGCCGGCTCGTCGAACTCGCGGACCAGGTTCCAGGCGGCGTCGGCATCCAGATAGTTGTTGTAGCTGAGCGGCTTGCCCTGGATCTGCTCGGAGCCCACGAGCGGGAACTGCGAGCTCGCGGTGTTCTCGCAGCCCTCGGCAAAGCGGTAGACCGTAGCCTTCTGCTGAGGATTCTCGCCATAGCGCAGGTCGTCGACCTTCTCCAGCGAGATCTCGAGCTTGGCAGAGGTGTCCGCCACGTCGCTTGCCTGGGCGGCAAGCCAACGGGAGATAGCCGTGTCGTAGGCGGCGGTGGTCTGGTAGACCTTCACCTGCAGGCGACGACGGGTGGAAAGCGTGGTGCAGCCACCGGTCTCGTGCATCTCGGCCAGGACGGCATCATAGTCGGCCGGGTCGGAGATGACGGTAACGCTCGCGGCGTTCTTGGCAGCAGAGCGCAGCATAGAGGGGCCACCGATGTCGATGTGCTCGATAGCGTCCGCGAAGGTGACCTCGGGGTTGGCAACGGTCTTCTCGAACTCGTACAGGTTGACGACGACCAGGTCGATCAACTTAATGCCGTGCTGAGCCGCCTCCTGCATGTGTTGCTCGGAATCGCGGCGGGCCAGCAGCGCGCCATGAACCTTGGGGTGCAGGGTCTTAACGCGGCCGTCCATCATCTCGGGATAGCCCGTGAACTCCTCGATGGGGGTTACGGGAACGCCCGCGTCCTCGATGGCACGAGCCGTGCCGCCCGTAGAGATGATCTCGACGCCAAAGTCGTCAACCAGCGTCCGTGCGAAATCGACGACGCCCGTCTTATCGGTAACCGAGATCAACGCGCGTGCGATCTTCACATCAGATCCCATGCAGTCCTCCTGTCTGGTACGCCGCCGTGCTCTGTGAGTCGGTGATACGTCGATCTGCAGCGCTCGCGCAGCGGCATTGAAAATACTGATTTAATGTAGCGCATCGAGCGCATCGATGCACCCCGCAACGGGCGCATATGCAGAAAAAGTTTGCGAGCAGAGGGGATGGGCACGGCACCGGGCACGGTGAGTTCATGGAACACAGGGGCACCATAATTAGATGCCAATGGCGTGGTAGAACTGTGCTCGATATGCATCCGCGAAAGAAAGAGGCACCATGGTCTCGCGGGTTCTCTACCGACCGTTTGATACCGAAGACTTCGACGCCATCGCGCTGATTCTGCAGCAGCTTTGGCATAACAATTCGGATAACGATGAGTACAACCGCCTTGAGGCCGCGTGCGACCTCGCCTATTGCCTTTCGTCATCGACGTTTTCGCAGGTTGCGGTGATTGACGGCGAGGCGCGCGGTATTGCACTTGCACGCGCAGGACAGAACCCCGGCGTCACTATCAACGAGCATTGGATGGATACCGAACGCGCGCTGCTATCGCAGATGCGTGAGCTAGAGCCCGATGCGTGCGCCGAGTATCTCTCGTTTGTGCGCGCAACCATCCGAACCAACAACCGCCTGCTCGAGAGCAGCCCGTTGCCGCACGACAACGAGGTCACGTTGCTTGCCGTGGATCGCGATGTCCATGGCCTGGGCGTTGGCACGGTTCTGCTCGATGCCGCGGTCTCGCACCTGTCCTCGCTTGGAGCGACGAGGGCGCACCTGTACACCGACTCCAACTGCTCGTGGAAGTTCTACGAGCTGCACGGCTTTAAGCGCACGGCCACGCACCGCGCCAACCGCGAAGAGCGCCGCCACGACATGCCGCGCGAAAGCTTCCTCTACGAACTCGATCTAACAGCCTAAATCTGGCAGTTAGGGACGCTCCTTTTATGCCGGCACCCCGGGACACTCCTTGGCAGCAACCACACCTAGTCATTGGGGACGTTCTTAAATGACTAGTCGCTGGGGACAGTCTTGATCAAAACGGCCGCCGAAGCCCTCGTTGGCATCGCCCTATAGGGGGTCTGCAAATAGCTGTGGTCAAAAAACATCAAAAATGAGTACTGTTACCTTTTTAGTAGCAGCGCAATTCGGCTTTTTCGGGTCTCTTAGGCGTCTCGGCGCGTCGGATGAACTAACGTATCTCCCCAAATGTACAATAAAATGGACTCCTAACGAGAAATAATATCGTTAGGAGTCCATTATTTAGTACAAACAAATGTGACAACCTAGGCAACAGTACTCATATTTGGCATTTTTTGCCCACTGCCCCTTGCGCGAAGGTCCGCAGCGGAAAGTATGGCCCGTTTCGATGCACAAAAATGGGATGAATCTTCCCTGGCAACCGCCCAGAAAGATCCACCCCAAAGCAAGCGCTCGCTAGAACGTTCCGCCGCCGCCTCCGCCGACGCCGCCGCCACCGCCACCAGAGAAGCCGCCGCCGCTGCCGCCGCTCGAGCTATCGGAGCTCGAAGCCAGCTCGCGGATGGTCTCGTGGTACACATCATTGAACGAATCGAGCGGAGACTCGTTGCCGTAGTGATGGTAATACCACCAGTAGCAGGGGTAATTATCGTAGAAATCGTCGCTGTTGCGCAGGTCCGCAGGCACGGCCTCGGCCAGCTGTCGCAACACTTCTTTCGAAACGCCCAGGGCAACGCCCATCACCAGCAGCTTGTTCCACAAGATCAGGTCGCTGGGGATGGCCTCCTTCAAGCGCGTAAAGTCCTCGAGCCAATGCTTGAGCGCCTTGCAGCGAGCCGCCACCTCGGCGCCCTCCGGCGTAAAGCGGCGGAACGCAAGACCCACGCCAATACCCACCAGCACAATCGGCACCGAGATAACCGCGGCGGTAATGTTCGCCTGCGCGCCATCGGTAAAGAAGATGGATCCCACGGGAACAAAGGCAATCAGGATACCAAGAACCAGGCAAAACACCATTGCAACAATGCCGTCCGAGGCAACGTACTCGCTATCGGCCAGCTTGCCCTTAACGGTGTTCTGATAGTCCTCGAGCTTGTCGCCAACAGATGTGGTGCGCTCGCTAGCGTACTCCTCCAGCTCGCTAAACGTGCGCGAACGGACTCCGTCCTTATCGGGCTTAACGCCGGCGAAGAAGACCTTGAGCACATCGCGATCGATGCCGTCCTTCTTGGCAGCCTTCCAGGCCTCGTCGGTCACTGTGATGCGATACGTCTGCTCTTCTTTTTCACGCCCCAACAGACCCTTCTTGGCCTTGGTCACGGTCGCCTGCTCCAGCTTGATCACACGGTCGTCAGTGAGCTTCATGAGCGTGGCGATATATGCCTGATCGGGCACCTCGTTCCAGCTCATAAGGGCCGAAAGCACGGCGGGATGGTCGGCCGAGGGCACATCGCGGAAATATTCGTCCTGGAAAAACGGCTTGGGCTTGCGCTTGCGCAGCTTAAGCATAACGATTGTGCCGGTAAAGGCCACCGCCGCAACAACACTTAGCACGGCAAGTGCATTGGCAATCATGCGAGCGTGAGCGCGGCGGGCGTTAGCTTCGTCGGCCCATTCCTTCTCTTCGCTCAGGATCGTTGACATGCGCTCTTCGCCCGAGGCGGCAAGCTGCGGCACCCAGTCGCTGGGGAAGGCGATGCGTGCCTCGGCGAATTCGCCCTGATGCACGCAGGGAATGGTATAGGTGACCATGGGCTCGTCCTCATCGAGCGACACGTCGCCCGTCAGCGGACCGTGGCCCCATGCGCGGAAGTTATCGCCTTTGACGGCCGCCGTCCCGGCAGCGGCATTTGCGAAGCGCACTTCCATCTCGACATCGTCGGAATCCGCAGACCAGCCGTCGCCCACGAACTTCCAGTAGAGCTCGGCGGTATCGGCCCAGTTCATAACCGCACCGGTCATGGTGTAGCTCACGTAATAGATCGCGCTGTCGCCGCTCTCGTGGGGGCTGAACACCTTAATCCTTACGCCGTCACCGGCCTGCTCGACCGTGTAGACGCCAGAATCGCCCTTGTTCGCGCTATCGACTTTGTTAAACGCGGTGTCCTCTTCCTCGACACTCAGCACGTCAACGTCCGCCGTGCCGCCCTGCTGGTTGGTGCCCGTATTGATCTCCCAAAACACGCCGTTGATGTCGTCGTCGAAATCAAACTGGCGTCCCTCGACAACGGTCAGCGATCCATCGGCCTCGACCGTGGCACTGATGTAGGTTTGGGTCATGGAGTAGCCGTCGGCGTGCGCGGCGGCAGGCAGCAGCAACAACGCAAGCGCAACGAGCGCGCAGACGGAAGCGAATCGCGCAAACAGGCGGCGCTGCCGACAGGTTTTGGCAACGGGGGCGTTCATAGGCACATCCTTTGTCTGTGATACCAGCAACGCCATTGTCCCACGTTTACGGGCGCACATGACGAACATCTAGGCCAGCGGAGTATCAAACGGGACGAAAGTCACGCCCGCGGCCGGCACCTGGGGACGTTCCTTATCTGCCGGCAATCTGGGACACTCCTTGGCATAGCCCGCTCCGGCAATAGATACCACTTCATAGCTCCGTCACAGGTGTAGCGGCTTTGTGTTGCCGCACGCGCACTGATTGAGTCCGCGAGCAAGGGGCATAAAGCAGTTGAGCGAAAACGGTTTGCCCCTTTGCCGTTCGCTTGAGGATCATGTCCCCCTTTTCCGCGGAAACCCCGGCAGTTGCGAAGAGCTGCCGGGGTTTCTGTCGTTTGAGGGGTTGGGCTGGCGGGCGGCGATCGAGCTATCGAGCCGGTGGTCCGGCACGCGCAACGCGCGGCCTCGGCAACTTGCAGGCCACGGCAGCGTCTCCCCCACCGCGCCCCGCGCTATACTCGTCCGCATGGATATCAACGCATGCAACATAGCAACACACGCCGCGGACGCACCAGCAACGGCAGCGCCCACCCCCGTCGTGGGCCGCTTTGCCCCGTCGCCCTCGGGCCGCATGCACCTGGGCAACGTGTTCAGTTGCCTGTGTGCGTGGCTTTCGGCCCGCAGCCAGGGCGGCAGCATCGTGCTGCGCATCGAGGACCTGGACGATCGCTGCAAGCGCCCGGAACTTGCCGCTCAACTGATTGACGATCTAACCTGGCTGGGGCTCGAGTGGGACGAAGGCCCCTACTACCAGCACGATCGCCTGGATCTGTACGAGGACGCCCTGCGCCAGCTGCAAGACGCCGGCCTCACCTATCCCTGTTTTTGCACGCGTGCCGAACTCCACGCCGCGAGCGCGCCGCACGCCAGCGACGGCACGCCCATCTACCGCGGCGCCTGCCGAGGCCTTTCTGCCGAGGAGGTTGCCCGCCGCAGCGCCCTGCGCGCCCCGGCCACACGCCTGCGCGTGCCCACCGTCGACGACCTCGCAGACGACGTGATCGAATTCGTTGACCGCACGTACGGAGCCCAATGCGAGGCACTCGCCACCGAGTGCGGCGACTTTTTGGTGCGCCGCAGCGACGGCGTTTTTGCCTACCAGCTAGCCGTGGTAGTCGACGACGCTGCCATGGGCGTCACCGAGGTCGTGCGCGGATGCGACCTGCTGGGCTCCACGCCGCGCCAGATCTACCTGCAGCATCTGCTGGGACTGCCCACACCGCACTACGCACATATTCCGCTGCTCATGTCACCGGACGGCCGCCGCCTTTCCAAGCGCGACCGCGACCTAGACCTGGGCGAACTACGCGCCCGCTTTGGCACGCCCGAGGCATTGCTAGGATGGCTCGCCGGGCAAACGGGCATCGCACCGGACACCACACCGCGCTCTGCCGAGCAGCTGGTCGAGCACTTTAGCTGGGACGTCATCCGCGCGCACCGAGAGAACATCACCGTAACGGCCGAGTAGCCAAACGCATCGCCACTATGCAATGTCCCAGGGCTGGAGTTCGTCACCTAGGCGAACGATACAGTCGTAGAGCACGGTGTGGCGCTCAGCCGGGTTGGCATCCCGATGAAAATGCCCGTAGTACCAGCGCTTGTAGTCCAGACGGTCCTCCAGCTCGTCAAAAAACGTGGTGAGTCGATCGACATCGGGATAATTCCAGCCGGGCGCCGGATAGAGCGTGGGCGACAACATGCGCGTGGAGCAGGTGTGGGTGATCACGTAGTCGACCTTCCAGCCCACGCTGTCGAGCTTTGTCCGCGCCTCCTCAAAGTTGCGCTCGTCCGGCAACTCCTGCGGCCACCAGCTGGAATACGGAATGCGGTATTCCTTGTCCACGCTCGTGGCGCCGCCCATGGTAAAGATCGTTGAGCCATCAAGCTCAAAAACCTCGCCGCGCGTCAGGCGCCGTATGGGAGAGGTATCCGACAGGCGCTGCGTCAGCCCACCGTGCCACAACTCCATGGGTCGCTCCGCCCAGTGATCGAAACGCTCGTGGTTGCCGTCGACGAACAGTACGGTATAGGGGCGCGACTCCAGCCAGGCGATATCGGCGCACTCCTCGGCAGAAAAATCCCAGGGAAAGCCAAAGTCGCCGGCGACGATGAGATAGCCATCACTCGTCAGACTATCCCCAAGATCCCAGTCGCGCAGCTTTTGCATGTCGAGGCCACTGTGAATATCGCCCGTCACATAGACCGTCATCGGATCACCACTTCCCTGTAAGTCGCTAGCCCACATTCTGCACGATCATTAAGCCAACCGTTCCAGTCCTTCCATCCCTTAGGGCTTACCCCTCGTTCTTCCATCCAAACGGGTCAAACACCCAAAAGACCAGATCGAGCACGCCGCCGGTCATCATGGCACCGGCGAGGGCCATGCAAACATGCAGAGAACTGGCACTTCGGAGCACGTCGAACGGCCCCAAAGCAGCCAGCAGCGCGACCACTGCGCCGGCAAAGCACAGTGCGAGGCACGGCCCCGCGCCCTTTACGCCCTTCTTTACGAGTTGTTTTATGTTGTCACTCATTGGTAGCGAACTCCTTAGAGGGTCATTGTTCAGACGCATGCCGCCGCGGCAGAGCGGGGCGGCAGGGTAAGTGTCACATGCCGTGCGGACATCAATGGAGAAACCACCTGCTCGACCAACCTTTGACGCCGTTTTGCATCGGCACCACATCCCCCGCTATCGAGGTCTAATACTTTTCCCGAGAAGTGAACGGCTGTTTTTGAACCCCTGAAACAGCCGCATTTTTTCGGCGGCAAAATCGCAGGATTTCAGCGCCGAAACCGCAGGGAGCGGCACCTTTAAAGTGGCGATGCTTCGGGGGTCCGTTTTAGCTCGTTCACTTCTCGGGAAAAGTATTAGGCCTCGCTGCTAGCTATCCAGAAAGACACCTCTCCCTTCCCCACCGCCGCGCAAAAACTCATCCAACATTAATCTTGGCTCAAGAATCGCTTAATCTATAACCTGCACTATAGAGTTCGACCAAGGGCGGCGCCACGCAGGCCGCCGAACGCAACGCTCGCGCCCGGGCAGATCGCCCGGCGTCGCGCCCATCGAACGAAAGGACAGGTCATGGACGACCTCGAAAAAGTTGAAACCATCCGCACCAAGTGCAACGTGAGCTACACCGATGCCAAAGCCGCGCTCGACGCCGCCGACGGCAACGTTTTGGACGCCATCATTTGGCTCGAGTCGCAAGGCAAGACCCAGACCACGTCGGCGCACGCCGCCACCGAGTCCGCGCCGGTCGACGAACCCTCAGCCGAGATGGTCGCCGCGCAGGCCGCCTACGAGAAGTCGAGCGAAAAGACCGACTTCTCCAAGAAGATGGACAGCGTGTGGGAGTACCTCAAAAAGCTCTTCCGCCTGAGCCTGGACACCAAGTTTATCGCCACGCGCCGCGATGCAATCATCCTCAACATCCCCATCCTGATCCCCATCATCGCCCTGTTTGCCTGGGGCGCCACGATATGGCTGATGCTGATCGGCCTGTTCTTTGGCATGCGTTACCGCATCGATAGCGACGGCGACGTACCCGGCAGCATCAACAACCTTATGGATCACGCCGCCGACGCCGCGGACGACATCAAGCAAAATCTCAACGACGACAAGTAATCGCAGACGGGGGGCACGTATGGCACGGATCCTGATCGTAGAGGACGAGGAGAAAATCGCCCGCTTTGTGACGCTCGAGCTGGAGCACGAGGGCTACCGGGTGGAACATGCCGCCGACGGCCGCACCGCCGTGGACCTGGCACTGGAGCGCGACTACGATTTGATTCTGCTCGATGTACTGCTGCCGCAGCTCAACGGCATGGAGGTCCTGCGGCGCGTACGCAAGCACAAGGATGTGCCGGTGATCATGGTCACCGCGCGCGATGCCGTGATGGACAAGGTGGCCGGGCTCGATGCCGGCGCCGACGACTACCTGACCAAGC
>ERZ827194.873-NODE-873-length-17130-cov-2.8482_pt1 | contig 17130 bp, 6 predicted proteins | sample MGYA00519777_ERZ827194 | MGnify/ENA primary metagenome ERZ827194 (study PRJEB31778, sample SAMEA3449277) | human gut metagenome | biome: human gut; feature: human-associated habitat; material: faeces | place: United Kingdom | collected 2010/2012 ...
GCAGAGATGGACCGGTTCGGAACAGCGAGTCTTGTCACAAGAAGCACTTCGGATATTACGAATGTACAGAACTTTTTGACATTGCTGCTTAGAGTCGGATTGCTTGCGCCTATGATGGCTGCGGCAGGACTAGTGTTTTCCGCGGCTACGGGAGGAGAAGTCAGTTCGGTTCTTCTTGTCGCGATACCGGTTCTTCTGACTGTATTGACGATCATCATGGTACTGGCATCGAAGTATTCGATCCGTCTGAGAAAAAAGCTCGATCAGATCAACAGATTGTTTTTGGAATCGTTGGAAGGAGTACGCGTGATCCGCGCGTTTAATAAGCAGAAGACAGAAAATGCACGTTTTGAAGAGGCAAATGAAGATTATGCGATGACGGCAATGGCAGCAGGGCGGATCACAAGCCTTCTGATGCCCGCTATCAGTGTGATCTTCGGAGTGACGACGGCGGCTGTATTGGGCATGGGCGCATATTATGTAAGTACAGGCGCTATGGAAGTAGGTTCTTTAGTGGCAAACAGCCAGTATATCAGTATGGTACTTACATCTGTGATGATGCTGTCTCTTGTCATTATGATGTTTCCTACAAGTTATGCATGTGCGAAACGAATCGCGGAAGTTTTGCAGACAGACAGCTCGATACGGGGTGGAAAGTTTCAGATGGAAAATCGTCCGGTGCGCGGAACGGTTGAGTTTCGTCATGTGACATTCGCTTATCCGGGAGCGGATGAGCCGATCCTGAAAGATATTAGTTTTGAATCCCGTTCGGGAGAAGTTACGGCGATCATCGGAGGAACGGGACGGGGAAAATCAAGTATATTAAAACTGATCCCCAGACTTTATGATCCGATGTTCGGAGAAGTGCTGATCGACGGAGTGAACGCGAAAGAATACCGCACGGAAGATCTTCGTTCTTTGATCGGATACGTACCGCAGAAAAACGTTCTTTTCTCGGGAGATATTGCAGATAATCTTAATTTCGGAAATGAAAACGGAACGGAAGAAGACTGGAAACAGGCGGCAAAGACTGCCTGTGCGGATGAGTTTATCTGTAAGAAGAAAGAAGGATATCACGATTCGGTCGCCCAGGGCGGCACGAACTTATCCGGCGGGCAGCGTCAGCGTATGGCGATAGCGAGAGCGATGATGAAAAAACCGGAAATTTATGTGTTTGACGATAGTTTTTCTGCTTTAGATATGAAGACTGACCGTCAGCTCCGTCAGAATCTGAAGGAAAGCATCGAAGATGCAACGGTCATCATGGTAGCGCAAAGGATCAGCACAGTTCTTGACGCAGACCGGATATTAGTAGTTGACGACGGGCAGATCGTAGGAAACGGAACGCACAGGGAATTGTTGGATACTTGTCCGCTTTATCGGGAAATTGCAGAGATTCAGTTAGGAAAGGAGGCGCTTTGATATGAAAAATACGACAATATTTAAGAGGCTGCTGGGCTATTTAAAAGCGTACAGACTTCGGTTATTTTTTGTACTGCTTTCAGCAGTTATCAGCACTGCCTTTATGGTTCTTGCTCCGTTTCTTGTAGGAAAGGTGACGACGACGTTGTTTGCAAGTATTGCCGATAAAGTTTTTTACTGGGAAACGATCATCTGGCTTTTGGCGGCGTTGGCAGCGTTATATTTTGTATCACAGTTGTTTTCCTTTTTGCAGGGATTCGGTATGGCAAAGATCACTGCAAATGTGATGCAGACGATCCGCAGGGAAATCGATGAGAAAATGCATCGGCTGAAACTGAATTATTATGACGTTCATACACACGGAGATATTCTCAGTGTAATTACAAACGATGTAGATACGATCAACAATACGATCAGTCAGAACTTAACTTCGATCGTAACACAGGTTACGACTGCCATCGGCGTACTTATTATGATGCTGATGATCAGCCCGAAGCTGTCTTTGATCCCGATTGTTATGGTGCCTCTTTCTCTATTGAGCGCCGCAGGAGTGATGAAAGCGAGCGAAAAGTATTATGGAGAACAGCAGGAGCTTCTCGGTAAGCTGAACGGATATGTAGAAGAGATGTATAACGGACAGTCCGTTGTGCAGACGTTTAATTATCAGGAACGTGCGAAAAAGAAATTTTCTCAGTTGAATGACGCGCTTAAAAACAGTTCAAGAAAAGCGGAGACAACAGCAGGGGCGATCAGTCCGATTACAACTCTTGTGAATGATCTTGGGTATGTTCTTTGCGCCGCTTTAGGATGTCTCTGGGTGATCGCCGGAAAGATCGCAGTCGGAAACGTACAGGCTATGTTGGAGTATACATGGCGTTTTGCAGAGCCGTTTTCCGCAATCGCCGGAATGGTAGGAAGTTTCGGAGCGGCAGCGGCAGCAGGAAACCGTATTTTCGGACTGCTTGACGCAGAAGAGGAAATTCCGGATTCAGACCAGTGCATCGTACCTGATGACCGCAGCGGTCGCGTTACATTTGAAAATGTGACGTTCGGATATACGCCGGATCATCTTTTGATGAACGGGATCGATTTGACGGTAGAACCGGGGCAGAAAGTTGCGGTAGTAGGACCTACCGGAGCGGGAAAAACAACGCTGATCAATCTTTTGATGCGCTTTTATGAGGTAAATAACGGATCGATCAAAGTGGACGGAACTAAGATCACGGATATGCCAAGGGAAGAACTGCGCGACAGATTCGGTATGGTTCTTCAGGATACATGGCTGTTTGAAGGAACGATCGGAGAGAATATCGGATATGCCGAGGATAATATGAAGAAAGAGAAAATAGTAGAAGCCGCGAAATCGGCATGCGCCCACAGTTTCATCAAAACACTCCCGGGCGGATACGATATGACGCTTAGTAAAGGAGCGGAGAACATTTCGCAGGGAGAACGCCAGCTTCTGACGATCGCAAGAGCGATCGCTTCCGATCCTGAGATCATGATCTTAGACGAGGCGACAAGTAACGTAGATACCCATACGGAAGTTCTTATTCAAAAAGCGATGGCAGAACTGATGAAAGGACGCACAAGTTTTGTGATCGCCCACAGACTTTCTACGATCCGTGACGCAGATATGATCCTTTATATGGAAGACGGAGATATCAAAGAAGTCGGAAATCATGAAGAACTGATGAAAAAGAACGGGAAATATGCGGCTCTTTATATGAGTCAGTTTGCGTAACCGGATTATAGAAATTTTACAGCGGGGCAAAGGAACTGAAATAGAGGGGAAAGATGCACTATTCGTAAAATACTGGAAATTCGTTGTTTTTTGTAAAAAACGCTTGCAGAAAGTAAAAAAAGAAAGTATATTATCAAATGGGAAAAATAGTGTAACAGAATAACAACCGGAGTCTTGCGTGATCTATTCCACAACTCTCCGGTTATATTTATGTAAAGGTATATTTTGTAAGGAGGGAAAGCATGAAGATGCAGAAGAACAAGAAACTTGTGCAAGCTGCTACGGTAGGACTTTCAGTCTGTGTGCTAGCAGGAGGCGGTCTGTTCGTATGGAATATGTACGGCAAAAATGCAGAAGAAAATGAAAAGCAGATCGTATCAGATGAAGTTGCGGAAATTGAAAGCTTGAATTCACGCGACAATGTTGTAGATTTGGAGGAGCTTTTCGAGGGAGAAAAGGCGTCGGGAAAAGAAGATGTGACGAGCGAGAAAACAGAGAAGAAAGAAGATTCTTCGACGAAGTCAGGCTCTTCTCAAAAGTCGGATTCTTCTAAGTAATCAGGCGGGGCAAAAAAACCGGAGTCATCAAAAGATACAGATACATCAAAGAAGCCGGATAAGAAACCATCCAAACCGGACGAGAAGCCATCAAAACCGGATGAACAACCGTCAGAACCGGATGAGAAGCCGTCTGTGCCGGATGAGAAGCCGTCCGTACCGGATGAGAAACCGTCCGTACCGGATGAGAAACCGTCCGTACCGGATGAACAACCGTCAACCCCGCAGAAACCGGCATTGCCGCAGGTGAATGAACCGGGGTGGACCACAGGTATATATTAAGGAAGGAATATGAGAGGGATGAATCAAAAGAGAAAGAGATTAGGGTTATGGATACTTTTTCTGGCGGCGCTGCTTTTGACGCAGTTCACCGTTCCGGTTAAGGCATCCGAGCCGCAGATACAAGATGTAAACATACAGATGGTTGGAGGGCAGATTCGTACGATCGATCCGATGGGGCTGCGAATGGTTGCCTGCATCAAGAAATCATATATTCAAGAGTTGGAAAAAAGCGGAGCGACGGTAAGTTATGGAATCGTACTGCTTCCGAAAAAGTATTTGACAGAAGGTCAGGCATTGACGCTTGACGGCAAGTACCTTTATAACGGCTCGGTCTATAAGCCGGCAAAAGTACCGGCAGTAAAGAAATTTTCAGAAGACAATGAGAGGATTTACTTTACAGCCGTTTTGGCAAATCTGCCGAAAGAAAGATATAAAAATGATTACGCGGCGAGAGCTTATGCAGAAATCACGAGAACTGTGACAGAAGACGACGGAAAGAAAAAAACAACGACAGAAGTTGTATACAGTGAGAGTGAAATCGACCGTCAGGTATATCGGATTGCAGAAGAGGCTGTAAACGGAACTACAGAGACGGAAGAGACAAAACAGTGGCTTCAAGATAACATTCTCGCTCCGGTAGATACGCCGGAAGAACTGCCGGAAGAAGAAAAAAAGATCTCGTTTCGTCTTGGAAAAGTGTCCGGTGTGACACTGTACCATAAGACAACGTCAGAAGCCGGAGTGGAAACTGTAGAAGAAGTATCACAGTTTAATCTTACAGAATTTAAAAAAGAAGATTATCTTGTGAAAGTTGAGATGGAAGATCAGCCTGAGATATTTGCGGGAATTACGGAAGTGATCGCACCGCAGACAGAAACAGGAAAAGTAAGTTTTAAACTTGACAGAAAAGATTATACTACTTCTCAGGCAGGACAAACGATCGAAGGCGCGGTTGTAGAGTTTGGTACGAAGTCTAACGATAAAGTATCTACAAAATATATTACGATGCAGTCGCTGATCGATCAAATGAAGGCAAATCCAGGCGGAACTTATACTCTGGAGCATGATATAGACGCAAGTATGGTTCAGGGAGATGATTACCTTGTTCCGACATTTAGCGGTACGTTTAACGGAAATGGATATAAGATCAAAGGTCTGACAACAACTCTGTTCGGAACGGTTTCTGGAGGTAAGGTACAAAATGTTAAACTTGAAAATGTTTCCATTACAAAAGTAAACAGTTATAAAGATGCAGGTGGTGGAACAATAGCGAATAAAGCTCAGAAAGATGCTGTGATCGAGAACGTACATGTAAGTGGAAGTTTGAAAAGTACAAACAGCCGAGAACTTCTCGGAGGTCTTGTAGGGCGTATGGATTATGCGAAAGTAAGTAAATGCTCTGCTAATCTGGAGATTACAGGATCTTTCAATACGACGGGCGGACTAATCGGTCAAATGTCCAATCAAAATGAAGGTCCCAATATTGTAGAAAATTCATATGCTGTTGGATCAATTCGAGGAAATAGAACGAATGGGGCGCTTGGCGGACTGATCGGATGGCATAACTGTAAAACAAACTTTTCAGTAACAAATTGTTATGCCGCTATCAATATGGAACTGACTGGAACCAACAGACAGCCAGGAGGATTCATCGGATATATAGGAGAGGCTGATGCGACAGGTGTACTAAAGAGCAATGTTTCATACAGTACCGGAAATGCAGGATATAAGTTTGATGGATCAACTGAAACTATCAAATATACTACGGCACAGATTGAAAATCTTTATAGTTTAAGAGAAAGCAGACTGAAAAGAGAGAGTAGTCGTACCGGAAATACGAATCTGACTCAGATCACAGATGTTACAGTGGATAAACTTTCACAAAAAGAGTTTTACACGAACATGGGCTGGAGTGAAGACGTTTGGGATTTTGCTCCTCTGAAAGAAGGAAAAACTCCAATCCTTAGAAACAATGACTCAAATATGACGACAATGCTCCAGACAAAGGAAATCGCATCGGCAGCCGACCTGAAGAATATTAAAAATGATTTGTCAGGTGTGTATGTTCTGACTACAGATATCGATATATCGGAATCAGCGTCGGGAACAGCGGTTATCCCGGGAATATTTAAAGGAACATTAAAAGGAAACGGCCATCAGATCATCGGTCAGAAGATTCCGTTGTTCGATACGTTAGATGGAGCGACGATTGAAAACGTGAAGCTTGTACAAGGCGAGATCAATCAGAAGGGAACAGATAAAGTTGCGGCTCTGGCAAAAACTTCACAGGCAGACACTCTTATCAAAGACGTATATGTCAGAGATATGAGCGTTACGGGACAAAGTAATGTAGCAGGTCTTGTTGCAAGTATGAATAAGACAACTGTAGAAGAATGTTCTGTCAACGCCACAGTAAACGGAAAACGTGCAGGTGGATTTGCGGCAGAGATTTTAGGAGATTCAGTCGTTAAAAACAGTTATGCAAGAAGAACGGCGGATAAAGAGACATTCGCAGCAACTGAAGGCGACCTGCAGGGCGGATTTGCGGCTGTCATTAGAAAGTCAGAGCTGATCAATAACTTCAGTGAGCTTACATTAAGTCAAAAGGCAGAGGAAAAACCGGAAGAGACACCGAAAAAATCATCTGAAAAAGCGGCGAAAACGGCATGTATGGTCGGTAATTTCGTTGCAGAAAGCGGAGTAGGATCAGAAGCGGTTACAAAAGCAGAGCACAATATTTCCTTTGGTCCGAAGGAATATTCTTTTGCAGGAAACAGTACGGCGGAAAATGTTTTAACGAACTATACAGAGAACTACGAGTATACAGGAAGCGTTTCAAATGATGAGGGAACTCAAACTCCTGAACATACAGGAAAAATCGATAAAGCGACAGCAGCGCAGATTACAAATAAAACCTTCTATATAGACACACTTAAATGGGATGAGAAGATCTGGTATCTGGATGATGTGGCAGGTGGAAAAAGACCTCGTTTAAAGGCAGAAGGTGATGTTTACGGAGCTGAGGAAGAAGATACTTCAAAAGGAGAGGGCTCGGAAGGAGATTCAAACAACGCGCCTTCGGAAGAAGTAGTTTACATACAGGCGCCGGTACAGGATGAAGAAACGGAAGAGCCGCAGATGGCAGGAGAGACTCCGGCAGAAGTGATCAGTTTTATCGCGCAGAAAAATGCAGAAGAGATTGCGGCTATGGACAGTCTGGAATCTGTAAAGGATTATCAGGCAGATCGAAAACTGATTTATGAAAACTTGCGGTTGTTTATGCCGTTCTATACATATGAACAGATCGTCAAAGACGGAAATAAGGTTGATCCGTCGCATGTATTAAATAAAAAGACGGTGCTTGCGGTCTATCCGATGGATGACCGTGGCAACAGAATTGTGGCATTATCCGATAAGACAGTTCAGGATATAAAAAAGATCCGTATTCAGTTTACAGATGAAACAACACCGTTGATCTATAATATTACATATATTGATACAAGGGAAAATATTGCTTCGTACAAAGTAGCGCAGATCCCTGTTCACTTTAACTTTAGAAACTATGTTGTCAGTACGACAACAACGCAGTTTAATAAACTATTGACTGCGGCAAAGGGATATGATTTTGACGGAGATATTGAAACGAGAGTTTCTCAAAAAGACAGCGCTTCTGTATTGTCGGTATACCGGAAAAATTATAACAATGTTGTCAAATCAGAGATGGAGCAGGTGCTTATTTCCATGGCGGCATCAAATCCGCAGTATCCGGTAAATACTACAAATAAAGCAGCAGAACTGATGGTAGAGGAAAATCTTATCGCAAATGGATATCTGAAGGACTTCCTCTATGCGTATAACTATATAGACCGTTGGTACGATTTTCAGATCGGCGGTATTAATATAAGAGACGTTGTGCTTTTTGACAACTCGATCTTAAAATCGGGCAAATCTCCGCGCAATCTTGTGGCAGAGATCGTACAGCTTAGCAGCAGCGGGGGACGTCAGGGAAATAGTACGCCGTCCTTCTACATCAACCGGATCTCACAGTATACGGGAATTTCAAACGTCGCTTCTTTCGTAGAATATTTTATGACTGCATACGCAGGATACACGGATGTAAACGACTGGATCATTGATAATTTCCAGGGCGGATTCATCGTAGAAGCAAGAGCGAATAATCCGAAGATCGATTCCAGATTATGGAGAATACTGAAAACAATACGGTACAGAGAAACAACGAGCTGATCCTTCCGGTATTGTCTTATAAGACATCGAAGAACTTGTATCTGGCATCGTTCCCGACATCTCTTGTATATGGAAACTTGCAGATTTACAACGGATATCAGAATACAGATGAGTGGAGACAGCAGAAGAAGCAGCAGGTGATCAATCAGATCAATGATTTCAAGACAAGCTATGATAACTTCGTGGACGTTGCAGAAAACGGAGCACAGTCAATTAATAAAAGTAAATTCCTGATCGTCGATTCCTCTGCAAATAAAGATCACAGTCAGGATGTATTCCAGGAATTTTACAAACCGCTGCAGACGATGTGGAAGAGCAACAACGGAGCGGTAGCCGTAATATTCGGAAATCCGAATTATGATTACATTTATTATAACAGCTCTAACTTTATCGGAGATCTGACCGTCTTAAACCATGAGATGGGTCATGTGACAGATATGTGGATCTGGATGGAGAATAAAGGAAAACGTCCGGGACGTAACGGAGAGGACTATTCTAACGGATATGCGAACCAGGCAAACGTCGATTACAACATGAACTTTATGAAGACGTATGCAAGAGACGGCTCGATGGTGACAAACCTGACTCCGGACAGAATCAATACACAGGAAGAATTTAAAAGCTATTACAAAGAAGTGTTCGAGACGATCTATACGTTGGATTATCTTCAGGGCAAAGCGTACCTGGAGCTGACGCCCGCACAGCAGTCGGCGATCACATCGCAGCACAGATATGGAACGACGAACAATTACCAGAGTCGGAATCAGTCAAACAGTACATGGAGAACGATCGGCGCCGCCGAGCTTGAGAATATGAATCTTAAGACGTTGGACGATCTTTGGGATAATCAGCTGACGATCAGACCGGGACATCGGTTCGATCTTAGAAGTATGAACGATGTCGGCGTGAATAATCTCGGGGCATATCAGATCGACAGAGTGTGCTATGCAAGCTGGTACGTGCCTTACGTTGACGGAGGAACGCCGAATGCCCAGACATTTAGAAGAAACGGATACGAACTCGGCGGACTGTACGGATACAGCGACGGTCTTGTAGAGTATTTAAGTAACCGTACACAGACAGGAGATCTTGCATATTTCAAAAAGAAAATGCAGGATGAGAATTTCTCCTTTGAAACATACAGAAAGAATAAAAATAAAGAGATCGAAGAAAAGATCAAAAAGCAGAAAGAACAGGGCAACGCATATTTTGACGAGGAAGCGCTGATCGAATATTTGAAACAAAATATGATCAATTACGGAAATGGTATTAACTCCGGCGTTTCAACCGGAAACAATACGCTCAACAATATTAAAGAATCAAGAGAAAACGTATTCCGTTATCTGCAAAGAATTACGGATGAGTTCAGAAGTCCGGTTTACGCAGATACGGCAGAGTCAAGACATGCGGTAACGATTTCCACAGGGCAGGAGCTGATCGAGAAGATAAACGAGAACCCGAACGGATTCTATGTTCTTGAAAAGGACATTTCTATGGCGGACATTAATCTGACAGGAGAAGTTTATATTGACAAGACGTTTATCGGAAAACTGCAGGGGAACGGTCATAAGATTACAGACGCGCAAGGACCGCTCTTTGCAAAGATCGCCAACTCTTACGTTTCCGATCTTACGATCGTAAATAAAGAAGGCGAGACAAAGGACTGGTTCGGAAAGACAAAACAGTATACGATCATTGTCAATGAGCAGAAAAAAGAAACCGTTCAGGAAATTAAGACTTTAGAAGAATTAAAAACAGTCGGACAGAACAAATATACAAAATATGTGCTGAAAAACGATATTGACGCGTCATCCGTAACGACAGAGACGGCGGTTGTCAAAGGCATCTTCAAAGGAGAGTTCGACGGAGGCGGATTCACGATCAAAGGACTGAAAAAACCATTGTTTGAAAAAGTTCAGGAAGGAACAGTCCGCAACTTGAAGATCGAAAATGCAGAGATCAACAGTACAGAAGAAAGCAGCAAAAACGCAGTTATCACAAAAGAATCAAACCACGCTGTCTTTGAAAGCCTGAACCTGGCGGATATCAAAGTCAGCGGAGTGAGCTACAATGCGGTAGTGACAGGATATGATTATACAAGCTCTGTTTTCTCGAAAATACAGATCCGCAATGCGCAGATTACAGGTACGAAAAATTATAACGCCGTTTTGGCAGGCCGCGCATCCGGGTCGCAGATTCAGGATGTCTCTGTAATCGGAAGCAGTGTTGCACTTAGCGGAACAGACTGCGGCGGATTCATCGGAGAAGGCAAAAACGTGACGATCAGTCGCGTGTACAGCGATGCGGATATGACCGTTAATACATACACAGACGATAAGAACCGTACGCAGAGCGCCGGATTCATCGGCAATCTTACAGGCAAGAGCAGCGTAGAATATGTATTTGCGGCAGGAAAAGTAGACAATAAAACAAGCGAACAGCTTTATAACTTCATCGGTACGCCGGACGCGCTGAAAACGATGGTGAAAAACAGTTTTGTTATCCAAAACGCAGGCGGAGTATCGAATATCACAGACGGCGTAGGACAGGAGATCTTGCGTGAAGTAACGTCTCAAGAGGCGGCAACGTCAGATTTCTACAAAACATCAATGACTCTGAACGAAGAGACATGGAACTTGAGTTTAGTTCCGATGAAAGGTTATCCGGAACTGAAAGGAATGGAGAAGCGAGAGGTCATCTCCGTAAAAACGGCGGAGGACTTCATGAAGATGAAAGACTTCCCGACTCAGGAATACCGTCTGAAAGCAGACATCGATCTGTCAGGAACAGAACAGACAGGAAGCGTGATACCGGAATTTTCCGGTGTGCTCGACGGAGAGAATCATAAGATCACCGGTCTGAAAGCGCCGCTGTTCGGTCAGTTAAGCGGTACGGTGTCGAATGTAGCCATTGATGCAGGTGCGATTGAAATCGGAAACAGCGTAGATACGACTGTCGGTATATTTGCGAATACGATGACAAACGCAACTGTTGAAAAAGTCATGATCGCAAACGGAAGCATCAGCAGTACAGCAGGAAAAGCGGCGGGATTCGCAGGAACTGTGACAGACTCAACTGTGAAAAATATTTTCATTCAAGGAAGAGTAAATGCAGTTTCGACAGCGTCCGGTTTCGCAGAAACGTCCCACCATTCGGTTATGGAAAATATCTATGCAAACATAGACGTAAACGGGGCAGACGGCGCAGGATTCCTTGTGAACAGTACAGGTGAAAATAGTTACAAAAATATCTGTTCAATAGGAAACGTCGCAGAAAACATGTATAAACTGGCAAAAACAGACATCACGTTTACAAATGCTTATGAGTTGTCGGCAGCAGACGGAATTAGCTCTGCGGCAGAAGCAAACGGCGTGAAAACGATCGGAAAAGAAGTGTGGACGAAAGCGTTCTATACAGAAACACTTAAGCTAGATATATCCGTATGGGATGTAGAGAATGCAGAGACGAACGGATATCCGTTGTTGAAAGAGTTCAATGTGAACTTATCTCCGATGACTGTGGAAATTCAAAAACCGCAGGATATCCGGAAGCTGAACAAACTGCCGGAAGGAAGATTTACGATCACGGCAGATCTGGATTTCACAGAGTACGGCGCGGCAGAAATTACAGAAAACATTGCGGAAAACAGCATAGAAAACAACGCAGATATAAACGCGGCTGACAGCGTGGAAAACAGCGCGGAAAATCATGCGGAAGAAACAGCGCAGGCAGGAACGTGCCTTGTGACAGAGACGTTTACAGGAAGTATAAACGGAGGCGGCCACAAAGTAAGCGGCATGAAGAGCGCGATGTTCAAACAGCTTTCAGGAAAAGTAGAAAACCTTGAATTTAGAAATATTCTTGTGGATAATGAAACAGCAGGAGCAAATGTGCTTGCGGAAACGACGCAGAGTGCAAATGTGAAAAACGTACATTTCAACGGAATTACACTGCGAGGCGCAGGGTACACAGGTATGATTGGAAAAGATACAGGATCGACATTCAGTCAGATCAGTGTACAGAACGCAGACGTGACGACAAGAGCCGATTATGCAGGTGTGTTCGCGGCAAATGCGGCAGGAACTCAAATTTTCGATGTGCTGATCACAGATACAGAAGTGGCAACGTCGAACGCTTATGTGGGAGGATTCATAGGAAACGCTGAGAGAATCACCGCACAGAAAGTATTCGCAGATGCAGAGCTGGATATTCCGTATACTGTTTCCCCGCAAAATACGGCGGCGTTTATCGGTCAGGCATCGGAAGACAGCAAGATTCAATATAGTACGGCGGCAGGCGGCGTCTATCCGGAAGATCCGTCGTCAACAAGATATAAGCTGACGCATATGGATAACAGCTCTAATCTGAATGAACTAAAGGCATTTACAAATTGCTTTATTAACACAGATACGCCGGGATACGACAGCATAGCAAACGATCCGAAAGGTGTGACGCACGAAGCGCTTTGCGGTACAGAGTTCTATACAAATGAGATGGGCTTGTCTCAGGACGTATGGGATCTGTCGGATGTGGCAGGAACAGGAACGCCAAGCTTGAAGACGATGCCGGAAGAAGACGTGAGAGCGCCGGAGACAGCGCCGACGCCTGAAGAAGAAATACCTATGCAGGAAACAGCTCCGGAAGGATATACAGAGATCCGAACGGCAGAAGAACTGCTCGCGATCCGAGACAGTTCGGATAAATATATTTTAATGAGCTCGATTTCACTTTACGATGCAGAGCCGCAGGACGGCTCATTCCTCGGCAACTTCAAAGGAGAACTGAACGGAAACGGGCTGACGATCCGAGAAGTTTACGGAGCGCCGTTGTTTAACACATTGTCAGGAAAAGTTGAAAATCTGAAACTGACAGACGTTAAAGTAGAAGCTTGGAGTCAGAACCAAGGAGCAAATGCATTTGCGAAAACATTAAGCGGCGCGACAGTTTCAAAAGTAGCGCTCAAAAACATCCTCGTCGCAGGAGGTAATAATACAGGAGCGCTTGCAGGAACAGCACAGAATTCAACCGTAAGCGAAGTGTGGGCGGAAGGATTAAATGTCAATCCGTATGGACCGATACATGGACAGAATGATGCGATGGTTGGCGGCTTGATCGCCGACTTAAAGGGCGGATGCCATATCAGCGACTGCTATGTCGGCGGCGAGATAACTGTAAATGGCGAGACACAGGGCGGTGTATTCGGATATAATAGTAATATGGATAATGGACCTGAAAATACAGTGAAACAAGTTGTTTCTAACATGAAGACAAAAGCAATTTCCGGTCAGACAGACGGAGCAGGATTCATAGGAATGATTGGATATGATTATTCGTGGAGCACATGGATGAAAAACAGCATTGCAATCGGTGAAGCGGGAGTAAGCAGTGATCATGGAAGTGTCGGTCAGGCTTATCGTTTTGCGACAAAAGGGAACTCAGAATCGCCGATAAGATTTGGTTTGCAGAACTGTTATGAAGCGAATGTCAGTGGAAGAAGCAGTGTAGTTTCAGGTTACTTGGATGAGACGGGTAGGTATAAAGAAACATCGTTCTATCAGGATACTCTGAAATTCGACAGCTCAAAATGGAACTTTACATCTGTTGAGAAAAAAGGCCATCCGACATTAAGCTGGGTAGCAGACGCAGAACCGCTTCCGCCATTGCCGGAAGGTTCGGCAGTAACGACACATAAACAGTTGAAGACAGAAGTGCCGCAAGGATATACGGCAATCCGTACTCCGGCAGACTTTATGAAGATCGCAGAGAATCCGAGCGGAAAATACATTTTGATGAATAATATTTCACTGGAGCAGGTAAAACTCGCAGAAGGTCAGACGTCCTATATTATGAAGCGCTTTGAAGGAGAACTGGATGGCAATAATCAGGTGATCCACGGGTTAAGAGCATCGCTGTTTGATTCCATCAGCGGAACGTCAAGCAAAAAAGCAGTCGTGAAAAATCTGCGTGTGCAGAATGTATTTGTGAATGCAGGGTACAAGGATAGTTTTGATTGGCAAGGAAAACCAGTACTTGCAGAGGCAAACGGACTCGCACGTGAAGTTAGCAACGGAAGGTTAGAAACTATATATATGAACTGCGTGAAGCTAAACGGCGGAGGAAATACAGGCGCTTTGGGTGGTTTGGTAAATGAAACCTATATCGGAAAAGTTTGGTTGGAAGGAATTGATATCAACAGTGGACTTAGCGAAGAAGAACTTGGAAGATTTAATCTTGTCGGAGGAGCAGTCGGAAGTTTATCAGGTTATAATTCCAAATTTGAAGATTCCTACGTAGAAGGTAAGATTATTATGGATAATAATCAGCAGGGTGGAGTTGCCGGACAAGTAAAAGCGGCAGTTGTGAGAAATGTGATAAGTAATGTGGAAGCGAGATCCAATAAACCGGATTCGTGGACAGAAAAAAGCGGATTTGTAGGAGATGTTAATACAAGTCTCCAATATGATAATCGTTGGTATCTTGACAGATGTATTTCCATAGGAAATTCAGGAAACAATTATAAGTTTTTAGGCAAAGATCTTAAGGCTGTTACAAAAAATAATTTGAATTTATGTTATGAAGTTACAGGAAAAACAGGAAGGTCTAACGTTACAGATGCAACGAGTCAAAGCGGTACACTGCTGACAATAGATAATATCAATAATGTAGAGTTGTATCGCGATACGCTTTCTTTTAATGACAATACGGCACAGGCAGATCCGAATGCATGGGATTTCAGTTCTGTTGCGGAAAAAGGCTATCCGACGTTAACATGGCTCTTGACATATGACGGCGCAGCGGCTACTATGGTAGAGCAGACACCTGTACAAGACCAGGAGCAGGAAGCAGCGCAGGATGAAAATCTTGCTGAAGCGGAAGTAAACTTACCGGAGCAGGATGAATATTTAAAAGAAGACTAAAAGATATATAGAAAAGAAGATGAGGAGGTATGGAAGTGAAAGAAAAATACGAAACTCCGATGATGGAGATGATCGAATTCAACAGAGAAGAAGTAGTTACTATGTCGGGTAATGGAGGTACTGAACCCCAACAAGGTGATAATTTTACAGATGATAGTATAATGGGAAGTTGGGGAGAGTAATTAGTCTGATATGAAACATTAAGAGATCCCCGGCAGGCGTTGTCAGCAGGCGCGCCTGCCGGGGGCTTTTCTGCCTTTTACTGTCTTTTGTCAGGGAAAAGCGTTTGAGAAAATAGTTGACAAAAGCAGTAACTTTGATACAATTTGACTATGGGAATGAAGTTCTCCCTTAGTGATGAAACTAAAACCGCTGATTTGGCTGATGACTTCTGCATTTTGACGCAGGAATTATCAGCTTTTTTATTCTATAGGAAATTTGCATTTTCCATAGAATAAAACTCTTCCGAAGAATGCACACGCCGCAATAAGGAAGTTTACCGCTTTGCGGCGTTTCGGAGGTGGCAAAGCGTCAAAGTGTTCATGAGTGAGGAGAGGCGGTGGCGAAGTGGACTTCTTTATTTTATTCCGGTTTGTCAGAGAAGGAGGATGGGTTATGCTGATCAGTATTGCCATGATGTTTTTAGTCGGTATCTCTATGGGGTGGATCTGTAAAAAGATTCATCTGCCGAGTTTGTTCGGAATGATTGTAACGGGAATTGTACTTGGGCCATATGTGTTGGACGTGATCGACGCTTCTATTTTGAATATTTCATCGGATCTAAGAAGGATCGCTCTTATTATTATTTTAATGAGAGCGGGATTGTCATTAGATCTTAATGATCTGAAAAAGGTGGGACGTCCTGCTGTTTTAATGTGTTTTGTTCCGGCATGTTTTGAAATAGGAGGAATGGTCTTATTAGCGCCTAAGCTGCTTGGAATTTCGATTTTGGATGCCGCTATTATGGGAACGGTCATTGCCGCGGTTTCTCCGGCAGTTATTGTGCCGAAAATGTTGAAACTGATGGAGGAAGGATACGGTGTAAAGAAGAGCATCCCTCAGATGATTCTTGCAGGAGCATCGGTTGACGATGTGTTTGTGATCGTAATGTTTACGGCATTTACAGGATTAGCGCAGGGCGATCAAGTTTCGGCAGTGGACTTTATCAATATTCCGATTTCGATTGCAGTCGGAGCTTTAGCAGGATTTCTTATCGGATTTCTCTCTGCAGAATATTTTAAAAAGATTCATATAAGAGATACTTCAAAAGTTATTATTCTTGTGTGTGTTTCCTTTTTGTTAGTTACATTTGAAGATGAATTTGCATCTGTCATTCCATTCGCATCTTTAATCGCGGTTATGACAATGGGAATTGCTTTGCAGCAGAAGAGAAAAAACGTGGCGAAGCGATTGTCGGCAAAATTCAATAAACTTTGGGTCGGCGCAGAAGTGATGCTTTTCGTACTTGTCGGAGCAACTGTGGATATCCGGTATGCAGTGTCGGCGGGAGTTGTATCTATTGTTTTGATTTTTGCGGTTTTGGTATTTCGGATGTTGGGAGTATTCTTATGTTTGCTGAAAACGAAGCTTACAATGAAAGAACGGATGTTTTGCGTGATCGCGTATATGCCGAAAGCCACTGTTCAGGCAGCTATCGGCGGCGTACCGCTTGCGATGGGATTGTCCTGCGGTAATATTGTGCTGACGGTTGCGGTAACTGCGATTTTGATTACAGCACCGCTGGGGGCATTTCTGATTGAAGCGACTTATAAAAAATGGTTAGGACGACAGACAGAGATCCTAAGTAGATGATATAAAGGAAATAACAGTTCAATACATACCTCTGCAGCTTGCGGCATACATTGTAAAAACGATGTTTACAGGGGAATATTTTGAAAGATTATATCGAAGAAAGAGCCGTTGAGATTGCAGCTTATATTATAGATAATAATGCAACGGTGCG
>ERZ827194.900-NODE-900-length-16506-cov-3.39238_pt1 | contig 16506 bp, 14 predicted proteins | sample MGYA00519777_ERZ827194 | MGnify/ENA primary metagenome ERZ827194 (study PRJEB31778, sample SAMEA3449277) | human gut metagenome | biome: human gut; feature: human-associated habitat; material: faeces | place: United Kingdom | collected 2010/2012 ...
CGGTCTTTCATGCAGCAGGGGCTCTCAATGTTTTTATGTCCTGCTCATATCGTCTGTGCCGGCAGTTTAGGAACGTCCCTAACTGCCGGCTCGGGAACGACAAAGCGCTAGTTCACTTCGACGGGTTTGGCGCCGGGATAGCGCTCCTCAAAGTCTAGACGGTACTTATTGTCATTGGTGCCCGCCACGTTGTCGCGCGACAGTGGCGTCACGATCTCATTATTGTGGTCCGCAGGCTTGGCGTATTTCAGGCTGATCTCCCAGGCATCACAGATTGCGTCAATGCGGTGATCCAGGTCGTCGTACAGGGCAACGATGTCTTTCCAGGAGCTGTAGTTCTTGGAGCTCGTCGGGACGTCTAGGTCCTCGACGATGTCGTAATACTGCTCGATGGTGTCCTCCGTGCGCTCGGCGACGTCGGCGAGATTTTGACGGGTGGTTCGATCCTCTTCCAGATAGCTGCCGTTGAAGTTCTGCGCGCAGCCACGGACGTAGTTGTCGAGGTCTTCGAGCAAGTCGTAGTATTCGCTCAGTCGGCGGTAGAGATTCTGCTCGGAGAGCGTTGTTTCGCCGCCATCCTCGTCGTCATCGTCATCATCGTCGTACAGGCTGTTGGGATCGCCGAGAGGCTTTAGGTCATCGTCGTCGACGTCATGGTGCAGCTTAGCTACCTCGGCAGTCGTCTGCGTGGCGGCGTTGTCGAAAGGCTTGATCACAAAGAAAACGACCAGGGCGATGATGATCGCCACCAGCATAACAATAACGGCGATAAGCGGCCCGGTGCCGCTCTTTTTGGGAGCGGGGGTCTGTGGCGAAGCGGGCGTGTATGCGGGAGCCGGCTCCTGTTGGGGCGAGCCGCTCGCGACGGGTATGCGCTGCGTGGTCTCGACGGCCGCAGGGCTTGCGGCGGGGTCGGGGCGATAGGCGAGGGGGTCGTCCGCCTTGGCTTGCGGCGTATCAAGGGAGCCGGTCTGCTCAAAAGCGGGCTGGCTATCGCTCGCGGTTGTTTGCTCAACGGGTGCACCGCACGAGGTGCAGAACTTGGCATTATCTGCAAGAAGCTTGCCGCACGAGGCACAATACCGAGACATTGCCACTCCTTTCGCCACATTTCAATGCAATACGACGATTATACCCAGCGTCCAAAATTCCCCATCATAAGTTGCGGTGAAATAGGGACTGTTTGGCGGTCTCAGGGCTTCAACCAGTCCCTATTTCACCGCAACTTTGGAAAGGCACCTTTAGCCATTTGGGACGCGCCGAGCACTGGGGTATCATGGCTTGGTTGATATATCTGCATTTACGCGCCTTGTAGGAAGGGGCTGCGCCCATGGCTTTTGAGCCCGCTCAACATAGCTTTATCACGCTCGAGGGCGTCGACGGTGCCGGCAAGTCTACGCAGGCGCGCCTGCTTGCCCGCGCGCTTGAGTTCGCTGGCTACCAGGTTGTGAGCCTGCGCGAGCCGGGCGGCACCGCCATCAGCGAAAAGATCCGCGCTCTGCTGCTCGACCCCGCCAATACGGCGATGGGCGACACCTGCGAGTTGCTGCTCTACGAGGCGGCGCGCGCCCAGTTGGTGCACGAGGTCATAGTCCCCGCCCTTGCGGCCGGCAAGGTGGTCCTGTGCGACCGCTTCTACGATTCCACGACCTGCTACCAGGCGTTTGCCGATGGCCTCGATCGCCAGATGGTGCGCGACGCCAACAACCTGGCTGTCGCCGGTACGCATCCGGCGCTCACGCTCGTCTACCACATCACACCCGAGCAGGCGGCGCTACGCATGGCAGCCCGTGGCGCGGCAGATCGCATGGAGGCAAAAGGCATGGCCTTCCAAGAGCGCGTCTACCAGGGATTTTGTGCCATTGCCGCCGAGGAACCAAGCCGCGTAAAGCTCATCGACGCGACCGCGACCGTCGAGGAAGTCTTTGAGAAGACGGTCGAGCAGATTCGCGCGTACGGCCTCGATATCCCGCAGGATGCCGTCGTCGCCGCGCTAGCCCAGGAGGCCGAGTAACATGGCCCCCGCTCAGGCAAGCCTGCTGGCCAAGCTCGACACCCAAGAGCGCGTGCGCGACTTTTTGACCAATGCCGTCGCCAGCGGTCGCGCATCGCACGCCTACCTGTTTTTGGGCGCGCCCGGCGCGGGCAAGCTCGACGCTGCGTGGGCGCTCGCCCAAGCCTTCCTGTGCGAGCAGGATGGCTGCGGCTCATGCGATAGCTGCGTGCGCGTCGCCCGCCATACGCACCCCGACGTGCACTATTACACGCCCGAGAGCGCCACGGGCTACCTCATCGCCCAGACCCGCGAGCTGCTCGACGACGTGCCGCTGGCGCCCATCCGCGCCAAGGCCAAGGTCTACATCATCGACCGTGCCGAGCAGCTGCGCGCCAACACCGCCAACGCACTGCTCAAAACGCTCGAGGAGCCGCCCGAGGGCGTTATGTTCATCCTGCTGGGCACCTCGGCAGACGTGATGTTGCCTACCATCGTGAGCCGCTGCCAGTGCGTGCCGTTTCGGCTGGTATCGCCCACCGTCGCCGCGCAGGCCGTGAGTCGCGCCACCGGTCAGGACCCTGTGCGTTGCCGCATGGCCGTCGCCGTAGCGGGAAGCCCCACGCGTGGCATCGAGTTCCTCAAGAGCGCCGAGCGCCAGGACGCCCGCCGTCAGATGGTTCGCGCCATCGATTCGCTTATCGCCGCCGACGAGGCCGACGTGCTCAGCCGCGCCAAGTCACTCATCGTCGCCGTTAAGGCGCCGCTCGCCGAGGTCAAGTCCACGCAGGAAAAGGTGCTCGAGCAAAACGCCGACTACCTGTCGCGTGGAGCATTGAAGCAGCTTGAGGACCGCAACAAGCGCGAACTCAACGCGCGCGAGCGTTCGGGTATCATGGAAGCGCTGGCGAGCGCGCGGACGCTCATGCGCGACGTGCTGCTGACGCTTCAGGACGAGGCGGCCGACGTGGTGAACGAAGACGTGCGCGACACGATCGGTCGGCTTGCCGCCGCGACCAATGTTGCGGGTGCCACCCGGGCGCTCGAGGCAGTCGCGACCGCCGAGCGCAACATCGCCAGAAACGTTACTCCCCAGCTGGCCATCGAGGTCATGCTGTTCGATATCAGGAAGGCACTGAAATGCCGTTAGTCGTACCCGTTAAGTTTACCTACGCCTCGCGCGACCTGTGGTTCGATCCGCAGGATCTGGATATCCTCGAGGCCGATTATGCCATTTGCTCCACCGAGCGCGGAACCGAGATTGGCCTGGTCACGGCCGATCCCTTTGAGGTGCCGCAAGACGAGATCGGTCAGCCGCTCAAGCCCGTGCTGCGTGTGGCGAGTGACATCGACCTGCAGCTTGCCGACGACCTGGCCATTCAGGGCGACGAGGCCATGGTCGACTTCCGCCGCCTGGTCAAGGAGCTCGACCTCGAGATGAAGCCGGTCGGCGTCGAGTACCTGTTTGGCGGCGAGAAGGCCGTGTTCTACTTTGCGGCCGAGGAGCGCGTCGATTTTCGCCAGCTCGTCAAGGATCTGTCCTCGACGCTGCACATTCGCGTCGATATGCGCCAGATCGGCGTGCGCGACGAGACCCGCCTGGTGGGCGGCTATGCCCAGTGCGGACAGGAGCTCTGCTGCACGCGCTTTGGCGGACAGTTTGAGCCCGTCTCGATTCGCATGGCAAAAGAGCAGGACCTGCCGCTCAACTCGTCCAAGATCAGCGGCGTGTGCGGCCGCCTGATGTGCTGCCTGCGTTATGAGTTCGAGGCGTACAAGGACTTTAAGAGCCGTGCGCCCAAAAAGAAGACGCTCATCGATACGCCGCTCGGCAAGGCGCGTATTCAGGAATATGACACGCCGCGTGAGCAGCTGGTGCTGCGCCTGGAGAACGGCAAGGTTTTTAAGGTCAACCTAGCCGATATGACGTGCTCGGAGGGTTGCAAAAAGAAGGCCGCCGAGCAGGGCTGCAACTGCCGCCCCGACTGCGTGACGCGCGACGTGCTCGAGCGCATTGAGTCGCCCGAGATGCGCCTGGCGCTCATGGAACTCGATCGCGAGAACGGCGTCGACGTGGGCGATGGCCTGTCGAGCGCCGACCGTCTTGCCGGCACGTCGATGCCCAAGCGCCGTCGTCGCGATGCCGATTCCGATGCTCGCGCTGCTCAGAGCCAGGGCGAGAGCCGTGGCCGCGGAAAGGGCCGTGGTAAGGTCGAGGCACCCGAGGCCGAGGAGGCCGCCGGTGGCCGTCGTCGTCGCAAGCGCTCGGGTTCGGGCGATGCCGGCGAGGCCGCTCCCGCAGGCAAGAACGCTTCCCGCGAGCGCGAGGCTCAGCAGCCCCAGCAGCAAAACCGCGGCGGTGGCATGAACCCCACGCGCCGCCGTCGCCGTCATCTGTCGAGCGAGGAGCGCGAGGACGCCTTCCGCGCTGCAGCTGCTCGCGAGGCCGGTGCCGCTTCCAAGGGTCCCTCGGCCTCCGATGCGTCTGCCGACAAGGGCGGCAAGTCACGTGGCGAGGAGGAGCGCGCGCCGCGTCCGCGCCGTCGCCATTCCTCGGGCGCGCAACAGAAGCCCTCAGTGCCCTCCGTGGCCGATCAGGTCTCGGATGGCGAGGTCAAGGTCACGCGCCGTCGTCCCGGGGATGGCGGGGGAGCGGCTGCCAAGGCTTCGCGTGGCGCCGCTCACGACGAGCGCGAGCCGCGCGAGGATCGCGGTGGCGAGGGCTCGGCCGACCAGGGTCAAAAGCGCCGTCGCCGTCGTCGTTCCCGCAAGCCGCGCCAGGATGGTGGCGAGGGCTCGACCCCGTCTTCGTCCGCACCACAACCGCCCGCCGGAGAATAACGCCCGCGAGCGGATTTAGCCCGCCTTGCCCCGAGCGCATTGGGGTATCATAGCGCCGAATCAACAACCCTCCCTGCGACCGAACGTAGGGAGGGTTGTGTCTTGAAGAGCCATCTGAACATATTGAGCCGTCTGCAGAGTGCCGGTGCCCTACCGTTTGCGGACGAATTGCTACCGTTTGCCGAGTGGGCGGCACGCGAGGCGCTCGAGGCATTGTCGCCAACACGATGTGCCGGCTGCGAGCGCGCCGGTGCGCTTATTTGCCAAGACTGCCTGGCCGCGCTCACGCTCATCGACCCACGTCATAGCTGCACCCGATGCGGCGCCCCGTTTGGGGATTTGCTGTGCACTGAGTGTTCGGTCGAGGGCACGTCCTCGGCAATGGCGGAGGCGCTCGACCGCTGCCTGGCGTGCGCCGTCTATGCGCATCCGCTGCCGCGCATCATTAAAGCGTACAAGGATGCGGGCGAGCGACGTCTGGCTCCGTATCTGGCGGAGCTGCTCTACGACACCGCCCTGCATGTCCAGGTCGTAGCGCCCGATCGCTACGGAGGCGTGCTGTCCGGTGCGGATGCGGTGGCGTTTGTGCCTGCGACGGCGGCAGCGTTTCGGCGGCGTGGTTTTGATCATATGGCGGCTATCGCGCGCCCATTTTGCGAGCTGTCGGGTGTTCCCCTGCTCGATGCTCTCGTCAAGTACGGGCATGGCGACCAGCGCGAACTCGGTCGTGAGGAGCGCCGCGAGCGTGCCCAAGGCATGTACGAGACCGTTGAGGACGTGCGGGGCAAGCGCCTGCTGCTTATCGATGACGTTATCACCACAGGTGCGACGATGGCCGCGGCTTCGGCGGAACTCAAGCGCGCCGGCGCTGCGGCAGTCGATGGCGTTGCTATCGCACGCGTTTGGTAGGGGTGGTTTTGTGGCAGTGAAGATGGCGCGGTGTGACGAGCCGACAAGCGAGCAACTGGCGGCCTCCATAATTCTGACCGGCGCCTCGGCGCTACGCATGATGCGAGCCGAGCGCCGGCAGATGGGCTACATCGGCTGGAAGGACCTTGAGCCCGAGGAGGAGCGCCGCGTGCTGCGCACGTCGTCGCCCTCGACCGAGGATATCTATCTTCCCGACTTGGTGCGGATTGGGGCCGCAAGCAGCGAGGTGCAAGAGGATCTGTGCTTGCTGGTAGGGTCTGCAGCGCAGCGCCGCCGCATTCTTGGCGTGAGCTGGTCCGTATGCTCCGGGTTGCCCGCCGGCTCGATTCTAGAGGTGGAACCGGGGGTGTACAGTCTATCTCCCGAGGCCCTTTGTGTTGTCGTCGCCCGCGAGGTCGGCTGTATCCAGGCATTTGCCCTGGCCCAGGAGCTGTGCTCTAAGATTTCGCTGAGTGACCGCGGGAAGTATCTGCCTCCCTACACCTCGCCCGTTACGAATAAACTTGCAAAGGACAAGGACCAGCCAGCAGACGTGGGCTACTTTGAGGTTGAGCCGGTGCTGACGCCCGATCGTCTGGCAGATTACCTCGCGGTATGCAAGGGGAATGCGGCCAAACAACTGCAGCGTCTGTGTCCCTATTTGTCAGAAAACCTGCGCTCGCCCATGGAGTGCATCATGCTCGCTCTGTTTTCGCTTCCGTTTTCCTATGGCGGATTTGCCTGCGGTCCCTTTAAGACCGACTACAAGATTGAGTTCGATGACCGCGCGCAGGCAATCTCGGGGATGCCGCATGCAGTTTGCGATGCGTATCAGGAAGCAGCCAGGTTTGACCTGGAATACAACGGTGAGCTGGGTCATTCCTCCCGGAGGGGACGTATCCATGATGAAAAACGCAACACAGGCTTGATTACTATGGGAATTGAGGTCGCGACGGTCAATAACGAGATGCTCTGCGACATGGAGGCAATGGAGGCACTCGCATGGCGCATCCATCAACGCATGGGCAAGCGGTACCAAAATCGCGTGGAGGCTCGTCGGAAGAAGCAGGACGCGCTGCTGAATACACTTCGAGCGTGTTTTGGGCTCAAGCCGGTGTAAAACTATGGCTTTATAGGGGGTCTGTTTATATGCCGTGTGCAAAAAACGTCAAATATGAGTACTGCCACTAGATTAGTAACAGCAAAATCAAAGATTTTTGGACCGGAGACGGGCATACATCGAATAGATAATAGACAAATGTGGAGTATCGGGGCTCCGGACATGCTGCAAAGGGATCGAAAACGGCTTGCAGGGTGAAATAACGCTGCTACTTAATTGGTAGCAGTACTCATATTTGACGTTTTTTGCACACGGCGCCCGGGGACGGGTGCCCCGGAGCTCCCCGTAGGGGAGCTCCGGGCTTCATAGGGGCACGAATAGCCCGCTCCGACCTGCGAAATCTGTACTCGCGATGCGAATGACGCCCCTAACCTTAAACTTTAGCTTGAACTTAGCTATAATGCGCTTCGTTCCTACCAGGCTGTGGTTGCGGACGGACGAAATGCCCGTCCTAGTCCAAGACAGACGCGGTCAAAGGGATCCACGTAAGCGACCGCGTGCGCGCGGCGCGATCATGGCGCGTCCTAGATGTAAGCCGCACCGTCCGTTCTACTTTCTTTGGGGCAATACCGCCTCGCGGGCGAGCGGGTCAGTCGTGAAGGTGGCTGCGGCCTCCCGAGCAAACACCCCGGTGCGCAAGTGTGGGGTCAAATACCAGGTCAGCTGGTGGGAACAACCTGATATTCCGCGCAACGCACGGATCGTATACGACACAGAAGGTAGGGTAGTGGACATGGTGAGGGGCAGCTTGATGCACGCGGCTCGGTTAGGTGCTGAGACCGCAGCGGTCATCGCCGTTTTGGGCCTGAGCGGATGCGCGTTCAACCCGCTGTCTACGTTCACGACTCCCACGATCGACCAGATCGAGCACGAGACCGTCACGCCGGCGGTGTCGGACGATGCCCTGGTCACTCCCGGAACCCTGACGGTCGCCCTCGATACTTCCGATGCGCCGCAGGCCATGCAGGGCGCCGACGGCGAGCTCACGGGATATGCGGTCGACGCCGCCCGCGCCCTCGCAAGCCGCATGGGCCTTAAGGTCGCCTTTGTCGATGCGTCCTCGGCAGGTTCCGCGCTCGCCGACAAAAAGGCCGATATCTTTATCGGCGAGATCAACTCCACGGACGGGGACGTTAGCTCGCTCGGCACCTGCCTGTACGATGCCGCTTCTGTGTTCGGTAAAACCAGTGATGGTGGGTCGCTAAGCGTTTCCACCGATACCCTTAACACGTCTACCCTGGGTGTCCAGATGTCCTCGGCCTCGCAGGAGGCGCTTGCCAAGCAGAGCATTACCGCCAACCAAAAGACCTACTCCAACATCAACGAGTGCTTTGAGGCGCTCGAGTCCGGCGAGGTCGACTATGTGATCTGCGACTCCACGGCCGGCGGCTATCTTGCACGCCTGATGAGCGAGATCTCCTATGCCGGTGCGCTCGAGGCGCCCTCGACGCTTGGTGTTGCGGGCCTCTCGTCCAATGACGAACTGTGCCGTGCCGTGAGCGATGCCCTCGACGGCATCACGGTCGACGGTACGCTCGAGGCAGTCCACTGCGTCTGGTATGGCAGGACGCCCTACGACCTCACCACTAAGACGGTTTCGGGCGCTAACGTGCAACCGGGCGACTCTGAGCCCAGTGAGACCACGTCCTCCGGCAGCGAGTCCTCCGATTCCGACAATGAGACCGCATCCTCCGAGGACAAATCGTCCAGCCAGGAAGGCGCCATCACCGACGACGACATTAACAAACTCAATAGCTAGTTATTGCTAGGGGTGGTGTCTCCTATACGTTGGAAAGGACACCTCTTCACGGTTTCAACACGCACTGCCGGGCTTCCCCAATAGGGGAGCCCGGCTTTTTCATCCATATAAAACCGGCAGGTCAAAGCCAATTTTCGGGACCAAATACAAATCTGTCGGCTCCCTCCTATAGCGCACTTTGCCATGGAAAAGTACGAGACTTCGGTATGCGGTATCAAGCAATCGTTATTCGGGTCTTTGGGAATCCGCGTGATTAAATGCACGGCAATGGGTACATAGCCAGTACAGTAAGTCCCCGAGGCAGATTGGAGCCACGTATGGATATCAAGGTTTCTGGACGCAAGACGACGGTAACCGATGCTCTGCGTGCGCATGTGGATGAGAAGATCGGCGAGGCGCTCAAGGTTTTCGATATCGAGCCCATGACGGTCGACGTTGTACTTCGCTATGAGAAGAACCCCTCGAACCCCAACCCGGCAATCGTCGAGGTCACGGTTCGTGCCCGCGGTTCGGTGATTCGCGTTGCCGAGCACGGTGCAGATATGTACGCCGCCATCGACCTCTCCGCCGATAAGGTCACCCGCCAGCTGCGCAAGTTCAAGACCAAGGTCGTGGACAACCGCCAGGGCGGTGCCAGCGCCGCGGATGTCGCGCCGGTCGAGCGCGTCGAGGATCTGGCCGACCTGCTGCTGCCCGAGGAGGAGGACGACCTGCTCGTCCGCGAGAAGGTCATCGACGTCACCCCGATGACTGAGGAGCAGGCGCTGGTGCAGACCGATCTGCTCGGCCACGACTTCTACGTGTTCGAGAACGCGACGACCGGCCTTATCAATGTGGTGTATCACCGTAAGAATGGTGGATATGGCATCATCAAGCCCCGCATCGAAACACTTGACGAGTAAAATACGTTAACTTGCATGAGTTAACGGTTGGCGGCCATCCCATGCGGGTGGCCGCCTTTTTACGTAAGGAGTCGCTTTGATGGACAAGGCCGCATCCGCCGGTCATTCGGACCGTTGCCGCATCGTCGTCGATACCTGCTGCGACTTTAGCCCCGAGGTCGCCGCGAACCTCGATGTCGATATCCTGGGTTTCCCCTTCATTATCGATGGCGAGGAGCGCACGGATGACATCTGGTCGAGCATCACACCCAAGGAGTTCTACGATCGCATGCGCGCCGGTGCCCGCGTGTCCACCTCGGCTGTGTCGCTCGGTCGCTATATCGAGTTCTTTACCGAGTGCGCCAAAGAGGGTACGCCTACGGTCTACCTGTGCTTTACCTCGGCGCTGTCGTCGAGCTACAACTCCGCGTGCCAGGCGGCAGATGCCGTGCGCGCCGAGTATCCCAACTTTGAGCTCTACGTGGTCGACAACGCTCTGCCCTGCGCGACCGGCGCGCTCTTGGCGCTCGAGGCCGTGCGCCAGCGTTCGGCGGGACTGACCGCCAAGCAGCTGGTCGATTGGGCAAACGAGGCAAAGACCTACGTCCACGGCTACTTTACGCTCGAGAGCTTCGACGCACTGGCTGCCGGCGGCCGCATTCCGCCCGCGGCGGCGCAGCTCACGGCAAAGCTCGATGTCAAGCCCGAACTCTCCTACGACCTTGCCGGCTCGCTGTCGCTGATCGGCGTCAACCGCGGCCGCAAGAAGGCGCTCAAGTCCATTCTCAAGTCGTTCCGCGAGAACTACGTGCCCGACCGCACCATGCCCATCGCCATCATGACGGCCGATGCCGAAAAGGACGGCGACTGGCTCGAAGCCGCCATCCGCAAGGAGGAGGGCTGCGCGGACGTCACGATCATTCGCGGCTCCGTGGGTCCCACCATTGGCTCGCACGTGGGCCCCGGCATGGTGGCCTGCGCGTTTTGGGGTAAGAACCGCGCCGACAAGGCGTCGCTTTCCGACCGCATCGCCCGCCGCGTGCGCGGCCAGTAGGCAAGCGCTGCGTCCGTAATCGCCCTCGACTCACAGCCCAAACGCTGGCACCGAGTATTCAACCTGGTAATAACACCCAACCCAAAAGGAAAGGTTTCATGGCAAACAAGCTCTCTGTCGCATTTATCGGCACCGGAATTATGGGTGCCCCCATCGCCGGCCACATCCTGGATGCCGGCTATCCCGTCACGGTCAACAACCGCACCAAGTCCAAGGCCGCCGCGCTTATCGAGCGCGGTGCCGCCTGGGCCGATACGCCGGCAGATGCCGCGGCGAACGCCGACGTCGTCTTTACCATGGTGGGTTATCCCTCCGAGGTCGAGGAGCTCTACCTGGCGGGTGACGGTCTGCTCGCGTGCACTAAGCCCGGTGCGGTCCTGATCGACCTTACCACGAGCTCGCCCGAGCTGGCGCGCGATATTGCCGAGGCCGCCCAGGTTTCCGGCCGCATGGCGTTTGACTGCCCCGTCACCGGCGGCGAGTCGGGTGCTATCGCCGGCACGCTTACGGCTATCGTGGGCGCTACCGAGAACGACATCGCGTCGGTCCGCGACATCCTTTCCACCTTTGCGGCAACCATCTGCTGCTTCGACGGCGCCGGCAAGGGCCAGGCTGCCAAGCTCGCCAACCAGGTGTCGCTGGGCGCCTGCATGGTCGGCATGGCAGACGCCATGGCATTTGCCGAGCTGAGCGGCCTTGACCTGGAGAAGACCCGTCAGATGATCCTGGGCGGTACCGGCAAGTCCGGCGCCATGGAGAGCCTGGCTCCCAAGGCGCTCGACGGCGACTACAAGCCCGGCTTTATGGTCGAGCACTTCATTAAGGACCTGCGCTTGGCGCTCGCCTATGCCGACGACCGCGAGCTTGCGCTGCCCGGCGCCGACGTGGCCTTTACGCTCTACGACATGCTCGACGCCATCGGTGGTGCCAAGCTGGGCACCCAGGCCATCACGGTCCTCTATAAGGAGGAGGCCGACGCCATCGCCGCCGGTCTGGACTGGTCACAGTATCGTCCCGAGGAGCACGGTGCTCACGAGGACGGCTGCGGTTGCGGCGAGCACGGCGACGACCATGAGTGCGGTTGCGGCCACCATCACGGCGATGACCACGAGTGCTGCGGCGGCCACGGCCATGATGACGGCCACGAGTGCTGCTGCGGCCACCATCACGGGGAGTAGCGCCCATGAGCTGGACGTTCGTGGTGCTTGCGCTGGTGCTCTTTCTCTTTGCGATCTACATTGGCTTTTTGTGCGGCCAGTGGGCGTGCGAAAAGCGCGTCATCACCAAGCGCGACTACTGGATTGCCAATTTTGCAGGAGCGGCGGCAGTCGTCCTGCTGACCTGGGTGTTCTCACTGTTCCCGCTGGTGCAGTTTGCGCCGATCGGCTGGCTCGGCGGCTTTATCGCCGGTCTTAAGATGAGCTTTGGCGAGTCCGTCGGTCCGTGGCGCAAGCACGACGAGGTCTTTAACGTCAACAAGGCTCATCGCGCCGCCGCCGACGCGGGCGACGCTGAGGAACGCCGCCGTGCGCGTCGCAATGGCGCGGCCGACCGACAGCTCATCTCGGTCACCGATGACAGCAAGGGTGCTGGCAAGCACGCTAAGAAATAGTAAGAAGAGGTAACTATGGCAGAAAACAAGGAAGAACAGCTCACCGACGAGGAGCTGGCACAGCTTCAGCTGGCAGAGGAGAACGAGAACGCCGTCGACCGTCTGGTCAAGGAGCTCGGCTGCCCCACGCGCCGCATCCGTCAGTTTGCCGCCCGCGTGCTGCACCTGCTTGCCGAGCGCGATCCGCAGCGCGTCGTGCCCTGCGTGCCCGCGCTGATCGAGGCACTCGACCGCCCCGAGGCTCAGACCCGCTGGGAGGCCCTCGATGCCCTGGCGGCGCTTGCCACCACCTGCCCCGAGCAACTGGGCGATGCCTTTGAGGGCGCCGAGACCGCGCTGTTCGACGAGATTTCCTCCACGCTTCGCTATGCCGCCTTCCGCCTGCTGTGCGTGTGGGGCGCCACGAGCGTCGAGCGTTCGCGCGAGGCTTGGCCCATCCTGGACGAGGCCATCCAGTGCTACCACGGCGACCTCGAGTATCGCGACATGCTCGGTTGCCTGTACGAGTTTGGCCAGGGCGAGATCGACGCCGAGGTCGCCGAGAAGCTTGCGCTGCGCCTTAAGTTCGATGCCGAGAACGGCAAGGGCAGCTATCTCAAGGCCCGTTCGAGCGAGATTTGCGAAATGCTTGTTAAACGTTTTGGCCTGGATCTCTCCAAAAAGAAGAAGCGTGCTAGCGTTAAAAAATCTGAGGCCGCCGAAGACGAGGAGTAACAGATTATGGCGCACGATGTAGTCCTGATTCCCGGTGACGGTATCGGTCCCGAGATTACGCAGGCCATGCGCCGCGTGGTCGAGGCCACCGGTGTCCAGATCAATTGGAACGTCCAAGAGGCCGGTGCCGGCGTCATGGACGAGTTTGGCACGCCACTGCCTCAGCACGTGCTCGACGCGGTCGCCGAGACCAAGGTTGCTATCAAGGGCCCCATCACCACGCCGGTCGGTACGGGTTTCCGCAGCGTCAATGTGGCCCTGCGAAAGCACTTCGACCTGTATGCCTGCGTGCGCCCTTGCCTGTCGCAGCCGGGCGACGGCTCGCGCTTCCGCGACGTCGACCTGGTCATCGTGCGCGAGAACACCGAGGACCTCTACGCCGGCATCGAGTTCGATGAGGGCGCTGCCGAGGTCGAGGAGCTCTCGCAGCTCGTCGAGCGCTCGGGCCAGAAGACCTTCGCTGCGGATTCCGCGATCTCGATCAAGCCAATCTCCATCGCCAAGAGCCGCCGTATTGTGGAGTACGCCTTTGAGTACGCCCGCCGCTGCGGCCGCAAAAAGGTGACGGCCGTGCATAAGGCCAACATCATGAAGGCGACCGACGGCCTGTTCCTGCGCGTGGCGCGCGAGGTGGCCGCCAACTATCCCGATATCGAGTTCAACGACAAGATTGTCGACGCCACCTGCATGGGCCTGGTCCAGAACCCCAACGACTTCGATGTCCTGGTGCTGCCCAACCTGTACGGCGACATCGTGAGCGACCTGTGCGCCGGCCTGGTAGGCGGCTTAGGCATGGCCCCCGGCTCCAACATCGGTGCCGACTGCGCCATCTTCGAGGCAACGCACGGCTCCGCGCCCGATATCGCTGGCCAGGATATCGCCAACCCCACGGCCGAGATCCTCTCTGCTGCGATGATGCTCGATCACCTGGGCGAGAACGACGCTGCCAATCGCATTCGCGCCGCCGTCTCTGCCACGCTCGACGAGGGCGAGCAGGTTACCGGTGACGTGCGTCGTGCCCAGACCGGCTCCGTCGAGGGCGCCGTGGGCACGCGGGCCTTTGCCGATGCCGTTATCGCGCACCTGGCCTAAGGTATGCACGCTGCAAACGCCTAAATAGTACTTAAGTGTTTGCGTATAACCTAAGAATCAATACGCCCGGCACTCTGTCGGGCGTATTCTATTGAAGACTATGTTTCCTAACAAGGAGTAACCGATATGGGTCTGATTCAAAAGAAGGACGAGAAGGACGAGATCGACGGCATTCAGATCATCGAGCGCGGCGAAGGCCCCGACGGTGATGAGGACGAGAAGATCGACCTGGTCGCCGGCACGTCTGCCGAGCATATTGCCGCCGGCACGACCGCCGAGGAGGAGGACGCTCGCCTGGAGGCAAAGATCGCCGCGGACGCTGCTGACGAGAATCTGATGCCCGAGGAGCAGGATGAGGACAACGACTCCGACGTGGACGACCACGCTTGCAAGCACAAGAAGACGATGATTGCCGCCTTTGTGGTCGCCGTCGTGATCGCTGCCGTGGTCGGCTTCTTTATCGGCAATGGCGGTTTTGGCGGCAAGGGCGTCGGCTCGGCGACCCTGACCGAGGACCAGCTCGATTCGACCGTGGCAAGCTATAGCTACAACGGCAAGAAGAGCGACATCACCGCGCGTGAGGCCATCGAGAGCCAGTATAGCCTCGACACCGTCAAGAACGACGACGGCAACTACACCGCTCCGTCTGCTGACGTTATCCTGTCCTACGTGCGCAACCAGATTCTGCTGGACGCTGCCGAGGACGAGGGCATTACCGTCTCTTCCAAGGAAATGAAGCAGTACGCCGAGGATTCCATCGGTACCTCCGACTACAAGACCATGGCCACGCAGTACGGCGTGTCCAAGGATCAGGCCAAGCAGATCGTCCGCCAGTCTGCGACGCTGCAGAAGCTCTACAAGAAGAAGGTGGGCGATAGCTCCGCAAGCATGCCGACCGCTCCGACCGAGCCTGCTGACGGCAACGAGGAGACCGCGAGCAAGGACTACGCCGACTACATCATCAACCTTGCCGGTGACGAGTGGGATAGCGAGAAGGGCACTTGGAAGGACGCCGACAGCACCTATGCCAAGGCCTTTGCCGACGATGCCTTTACGGCCGATAGTGCGACCTATAAGCAGGCCATGACCGCCTACTACACTGCTTATCAGCAGTACTCTTCGCAGGCCTCGAGCGCCAGCTCCAAGTGGACCGAGTATGCTAACGGCCTCTACGCCAAGGCTAACATCAGCATCTACGGCCTGTTTGCGTAAGGTTTGCCTGCACTACTGCGCGCTAACCGATCTACCTGATTGAGCCCGCTAGAACGGACAACGTTCTAGCGGGCTTTTTGTTACCGAAACCACTGGGGTAGGCCTCGAGCCCGCACAATGCTCCATCGGGTTCCCCTAATTCATCTGGGAAAATAACTGCAAACGATTGCAAGTAACCGGTGAACGGTCGAAAACTACCGTTCACCGATAATCTCAAAACTGGTTCTAACTGGTATTAAGCCAAAAAGACCAATTCACAAATCTTCACAATGACCTGCAATTTTTCTTTACGCTATTTTTAGCCGCCCTGCGTTGTATTGACACGAAAAGAGTTCCGATTTTTTGCCAAAGCGTTTCGAAACGGTTTCAAAACCGCAGGTAGAAGTATTAACGACCGGTAAACGGTCGATTTATCACCGTGAGCGGTGCAAAAACGTTTTACCGTATGAATCAACGAAAGCGACCTCTTCTGTGGTGATATAGTGGCAACAACACGTCACGTGGTTACTACCAGTTGAGAAACCACTGGTCTTCAAAGAACGCTTTCCAAGAAGCTTTAAGGGCGATTGCCCGCTGGCTTCCGAAAATCATCGGACTCAGATCGTACACACCTTCGGAAGGGAAATTTGAATGGTTGGTTTTATTCTTACCGGTCATGGACAGTTCGCACCCGGCCTTGCAAGCGCTATCGCTATGGTTGCCGGCGACCAGCCCGCTTTTACCGTCGTTCCTTTTGAGGGCGACCAGGCTGCATCCTACGGTGAGGATCTCCGCGCCGCTATTACCGCCATGCGCGAGGAGTGCGATGGCGTGCTCGTCTTTACCGACCTGCTTGGCGGCACCCCGTTCAACCAGTCGATGATGATTGCCCAGGATGTCGACAACGTCGAGGTTCTGACTGGCACCAACCTTCCCATGGTTATTGAGCTTCTGTTCCTCCGCGGCAATGCCACGCTCGCCGAGCTTGGCGAGCAGGCCGTGACCGTTGGTCAGACGGGCATCACCGCCCAGACGGTCGCATCCGTTGCCGGCTCTGACGAGGAAGATATCTTCGGCGACGAGGACGGCATCTAATGGCCGATTTCGGAGCCAACGTCCTGAGCTCTTCGGTCGCTCTTTTGGGCCTGCTTGTCATCATGGGCTTGATTTACACCATCTGGTCGCAAATCAACATGAAGAAGAAGCAGAAGTACTTCAAGGAGCTGCACACGGAGCTCAAGCCGGGTCAGGAGGTTCTTTTCGCCGGCGGTATCTACGGAACCGTCAAGGGCATCGAAGGCGAAAAGGTCCAGATCAAAGTCCGATCCGGAGCCGTCGTA
>ERZ827194.911-NODE-911-length-16359-cov-2.47393_pt1 | contig 16359 bp, 14 predicted proteins | sample MGYA00519777_ERZ827194 | MGnify/ENA primary metagenome ERZ827194 (study PRJEB31778, sample SAMEA3449277) | human gut metagenome | biome: human gut; feature: human-associated habitat; material: faeces | place: United Kingdom | collected 2010/2012 ...
GGGCAACATGAACAATCTGATGAAGCAGGCACAGAAAATGCAGAAGCAGATGGAAGAGAACCAGAAAGCACTGGAGGAGAAAGAGTTCACTGCGACAGCAGGCGGCGGAGCCGTAGAAGTAACCATTTCCGGTAAAAAAGAAGTAACCAAAGTTAAAATCAGCGAAGATGCCGTAGATCCGGACGACGTAGAAATGCTCGAGGATCTGATCATGGCAGCAACCAACGAAGCACTGCGCAAAGTTGAGGACGAGGCAGCCAAAGCTATGGGCAAACTTGCCGGCGGACTCGGCAGCATGGGCGGAGGATTCCCGTTCTGATGGATTACTACAGCGGATACATCAATCAGTTGATCGAGCAGCTGTCCCGTCTGCCTGGCATCGGTGTGAAAACCGCACAGCGACTGGCCTTTCATATTATGAATATGCCGGCCGACCAGGCAAAACGGCTGGCCGATTCGATCACAGAAGCAAAATCCCACGTCCAGTACTGCAAGTGCTGCCAGACCCTGACCGACAAAGAGCTGTGCCCGATCTGCGCAAATGTCAAGCGCGACCACAGCGTGATCATGGTGGTGGAGACGACGCAGGATCTTGCGGCATATGAAAAAACCGGAAAATACGACGGCGTTTACCACGTCCTGCACGGGGCCATCTCCCCGATGCTGGGGATTGGGCCGGACGACATCCGGTTAAAAGAGCTGATGCAGCGCCTCCAGGGCGATGTCTCGGAGGTTATCGTTGCCACGAACTCCAGCCTGGAGGGCGAGACAACGGCCATGTACATCAGCAAGCTGATCAAGCCGACTGGTATCAAGGTGACGCGGATTGCAAGCGGCGTTCCGGTGGGCGGCGATCTGGAAAATATTGACGAAGTCACCCTTCTGCGTGCGTTAGAGGGCAGAACGGAGCTGTAATTATGGGCAGAAAAAAAGTGACATCCAGTGATGTCGCAGCAGCCTCAGGCGTATCCCAGGCGACGGTCTCCATGATCCTGAACCGGCGGGAAAACGTTTCGTTCTCGCGGGAAACAGTAGAAAAAGTGGAGGCGGCGGCAAAAGAGCTGGGCTACCAGATTCCGCGGCGGAAGATGAGAAGAGAGTCGAACGGCAACAAGCTGATCGTCGTCTTCTGTCCGACGCTGACGAATCCTTACTATGTGATGCTGCTGCACGGCATCGAAGAAGTTGCAAAAGAGAAGAATTACGGGGTCTTTGTCTGCAATACGCAGAGGGATCTGAAAATCGAAGAGAATTATCTTCGGATGATGAAGAGTGTGCGCCCGCGCGGCATTATCTACACCTGCAATCCGAGCAGAAGCTGCAAGGAAAAAGTGGAGGAGCTGGCCGCGGAGATTCCGCTTGTCATCATCAACAACCGAGAAGAGCTGCTGGAAATTGATGCGGTCGAGCTGAACAATGCAAAACCCGGCAGGCTGATGGCACGCCACCTGCTGGAACTGGGACACCGGCATGTGGCGTTTGTTTCACCTCCGCTGACTTCCAAACAGGGCCAGCGCCTGAAACGCGTGGAGGGCTTTGTGCGCGAGTTTGAGGAGGCAGGATACGGCGACGGCGTGATCGTCAAATCGGCGGATGAGGACCTCGACGAGGTGATCCCGAGCATGGATTCTGAGTACAAGATGGGCTATTATCTGACGAAGGAACTGCTGCGGGAGGACAAGAACCTTACGGCAATCGTCGGCATGAATGATATGATCGCGTTCGGGATCATGGACGCCGTGCTCGAGAGCAAACTGCGCATTCCGGCGGATATTTCCGTAGTGGGATGTGACAACACCGTCTATTCCAGCTTCCGCTCGATTTCCCTGACGACGATTGACCACTATGTGCCATTGAAGGGCCGCGATGCGTGCGATATCATCCTGCGGAAAATCCAGTCTCTTCGGGAAAGCCAGGACGGCAATGAACCCTTAAGCACGTATCATGTCGAGTATGAGCCGAAACTGATCGTGCGGCGCAGCACTTCGTATGCAAGAACCGAAAAATTAAAAAATAAATAGGACGGCTGAAATTATTATTAATAATTTTGAATAAAACAGCTCCGGCGCAAACCGGGAAAACACAAAGAAAAGGAAAAACCGGAAAAAATGAGAAAAAATCCGCCAGAGTAATTTATAAAATAGTATTTATAAATAATAAAATTAATTAATAAAAATGAGGCCGACTTGACGGAAAAACCAAACATATCTATACTGGAGATAACAGAAAAACGGAGCCGTTCTGCGGAAAACAACAGGCCCCGAAACCTTACGAAAGTATGAATATGGGAGGAAAAACAACATGAGATTTTTCATCGACACAGCAAAAGTAGAGGACATTAAAAAAGCAAACGACATGGGCGTTATCTGCGGCGTTACCACCAACCCGTCCCTGATCGCAAAAGAAGGACGTGACTTCAAAGAGGTCATCAAAGAGATCACCGAGATCGTAGACGGACCGATCAGCGGCGAGGTAAAAGCTACCACAACAGATGCAGAAGGCATGATCAAAGAAGGCCGTGAGATCGCAGCCATCCATCCAAACATGGTTGTTAAAATCCCGATGACCGTAGAAGGACTCAAAGCTGTTAAAGTTCTGAGCGCAGAGGGCATCAAGACAAACGTAACCCTGATCTTCTCCGCAAACCAGGCACTTCTGGCTGCAAGAGCAGGTGCAACTTATGTTTCCCCATTCCTTGGAAGACTCGATCACATCAGCACCCGCGGCGTTGATCTGATCCGTGAAATCGTTGAGATCTTCGACGTAGCCGGCATCGACACCGAGATCATCGCAGCAAGCGTCCGCAACCCGATCCACGTAACCGACTGCGCACTGGCTGGTGCAGACATTGCAACTGTTCCATACAACGTAATCGTACAGATGACCAAACATCCTCTGACCGACGCCGGAATCGCAAAATTCCAGGCTGACTACAAAGCTGTATTCGGCGAATAAGACCTAAACATGATTGCATAAAAGCTGGAAATATGGTATTGTGAACAAAGTGAACAATAGCGATATTTCCAGCTTTTGATTCCGATCCAACTAAACAAGGAGAAAAGACATGAACAAGTTAGAACTTCAGAAGACGGCCAATGAGATCCGCAAAGGGATCGTCAGTGGCGTTCATGCAGCAAAGGCCGGCCATCCGGGCGGATCTCTGTCTGCAGCCGATATTTTCACGTATCTGTATTTTGAAGAAATGAACGTGGACCCGAAAAATCCAAAAGATCCGGACCGCGATCGTTTTGTACTTTCGAAAGGCCACACAGCGCCGGGACTCTACGCAGCACTGGCTGAAAAAGGTTACTTCCCGAAAGAAGACCTGCTGACCCTTCGCCACCTTGGCTCTTACCTGCAGGGACATCCGGATATGAAACATATCCCGGGCATTGATATGTCAAGCGGTTCCCTCGGACAGGGAATCTCCGCAGCAGTCGGAATGGCACTCGGTGCAAAACTGCAGAACAAAGCATTTCGTGTTTATACACTTCTTGGCGATGGTGAAATCCAGGAAGGTCAGGTCTGGGAGGCAGCCATGTTTGCCGGAGCAAAACATCTGGACAACCTCGTTGTGATCGTAGACAACAACGGACTTCAGATCGACGGAAACGTAGCAGATGTCAACAGCCCGTACCCGATCGACAAAAAATTCGAGGCATTCAACTTCCACGTAATCAACGTATCGGACGGCAACGATTTCGATCAGCTGAAAGCTGCATTTGATGAGGCGCGCACCGTAACAGGCATGCCGACCGCCATCATCACAAAGACCGTAAAAGGAAAAGGCGTTTCCTTCATGGAGAACCAGGTAGGCTGGCACGGAAAAGCTCCGAACGATGAAGAATACGCAATTGCTATGGCAGAACTGGAAAAGGCAGGTGAAGCGTTATGTCAGAAGTAAAGAAAATCGCAACAAGAGAAAGTTACGGTAATGCACTGGTTGAACTTGGCGCAGAGCATGACAATCTGATCGTACTCGACGCTGATCTTGCAGCAGCAACCAAGACCGGTGTGTTCAAAAAAGCATATCCGGACCGTCACATCGACTGTGGTATCGCAGAATGTAATATGATGGGAATCGCTGCCGGTCTTTCCACCACAGGCATCGTTCCGTTCGCAAGCACCTTCGCGATGTTTGCCGCAGGCCGTGCGTTTGAGCAGGTGCGCAACTCCATCGGATACCCGCATCTGAACGTAAAAATCGGTGCTACCCATGCCGGAATTTCCGTAGGAGAAGACGGCGCAACACATCAGTGCAACGAGGATATCGCCCTGATGAGAACCATCCCGGGCATGGTCATTCTGAACCCGGCAGATGATGTAGAGGCAAAAGCCTGCGTGAAAGCAGCTTATGAATACAACGGACCGGTTTACCTTCGTTTCGGACGTCTGGCAGTGCCGGTGATCAACGACAGACCGGATTACAAATTTGAGCTCGGAAAAGGCGTTGTTCTCCGTGAAGGCAAGGATGTCACCATCGTTGCAACAGGCCTTTGCGTAAGCTCCGCTCTGGAAGCAGCAGAGAAACTTGCAGCAGACGGCATTGATGCCAAGATCATCAACATCCACACCATCAAACCGCTGGATGAGGAGCTGATCGTTGCAGCAGCAAAAGAGACCGGCAAAGTCGTAACCGTAGAAGAACACTCCGTGATCGGAGGACTTGGAAGCGCAGTCTGCGATGCACTGGCAGAGAAATGCCCGGTTCCAGTGAAGAAAATCGGTGTACAGGACGTCTTCGGAGAGTCCGGCCCGGCAGCCGCTCTTCTTGCAAAATACAAACTCGACGGCGAGGGCGTTTACGAGCAGGTAAAAGAGTTCTGTAAATAAGATTTTTCGAAATAAATGACAAAAGAAAACAGGCAGAGGCCACACCGGAAAACGGTGTAGTCTCTGCCTGTTTTGTTGTCTGCAGTTTTTCTTAAAGCAGAAGTTCGCTTGTCCCGGCCGCCTCAAGTTCCCGGCAGGCGAGCAGGATTCCCTGCGAGATGGATTCCGCCATATGGAAAATCGTGGCAAGCCGGGTTGTCTGCAGAAGAAGCTGTTCAAAACTGCCCGATACATTCACAATGCCTGTGATAAAAATATCCCCGACCTCGGGCAGCGTCTTCCCTGCCCCCGCGCCCGGCCGGATCGCCCCGTTTCCGATCGTGATGTATCCCTGATGACGCCGCGAACCAAGCGAAGCATCGATCGCAACGAGCAGTGCCTCCGGGTGGCGGGAATGGATGTACGAAATCCGGTCCGGTAGATTCAGGGCGTGCACCGGGTCATCCAGCGTTCCATAGACATGAAAAACGCGGCTGCAGTACGGCGAAAGCTGGTACCCGATCAGCGGTCCTAAGGAATCCCCAGTGATCCGGTCGCTTCCGATGCAGAGAAATACCAGTTCACGGAACATGCGTCCGTCCTTTTGAATGCAGTAAGAAAACAGCGACGCCAGCTCTTCGCTGGCGCTGCGGCTTCGCTCATTGATGTAGTAAACTTCGGCGTCTTTTTTTCGAAACATGACCGGTACCTGCCTTTCAGAAGAATCATCCACAGTTTAACCGTATATGGTATAAACTATTCCTGCAATGAAAAAAACATGACATGCCCTCCGGTGCAGAAAAACGGGAAAACAGTCGGAAAAAACCGTGACAGCCACGCCCCAAAACGATCTTTTTCGCGGAACATCCGTGATAAAGTAGGCAAAAAGGGGTGAAAAGCATGATTGAGATTGTCTATAAAGAAAACAAAGAGCAGGCGAACGGCAACGAGGGATACTTTCATCTGCCGAAAAATATCCGCCAGGTCGGTGATACGAACGGCAGGGAGCGGATTTATCTGGAAGATTATGTCGGAACCTTTCTGAAAAAATATTTTTCCGCACCAGAGGGACGTGCCGCCATGCTGTTCGGCGAATTTAAGTGGGCGGACGGAATTTCCTACTTTTTTATCCGCAGCGCGGCCGCGATTCATACGATGGAGCCGGCGCCGGATCACCTGGTCTTCGATGATGCAGTATGGACGGAGGTCCACGATGTGATGGAAAAATATTTCAAAAACCAGCAGATCCTCGGCTGGGCACTTTCTCTTCCGGGATACGGGGAGGATCTGAATGAACAGATCATCCGAGCGCATCTGAACCACTTCGGCGGAAATGACAAGACGCTGTTCCGCGTCAACGGACAGGAAAAAGAGGAAACCTTCTATACGTACGAGGGCGGCACCCTGCGGAGCACGGGGGGCTTTTACATTTATTATGAAAAGAATGAGCCGATGCAGTCGTATCTGATCGATCAGAATCAGAACCGGTCGATCGAAAACGGAGAGAGCGTGCCCGACCGCGCTGTCAGCGATTTTCGGAAGATGATTGAGGAGAAGAGCGGGGAGGAGCCGGAACACGATCACAGAAAGCCGATCCTCTATGCGATGACAGCATGCGCGGCTGCGGCGCTTCTTGTGACGGTGACGCAGAAATACGGAGATGCGCTGTCGTTTCCGGGGAAAACAAAGGAGCAGACGGTAGCAGCGGCGGGAAACGTACAGGGAGGGAAGACACAGACGGCGGAGAGTGCAGCGGAAGCATCAGCGGCGGAAGAGGGAAACACGGGGGAAAATACTTCGACACCGGAAAGCACAGGAACGGAACTGGAAACGGAAAATGAGAGCGGGAGCGCGGCGGTAAGTGAGGAGCAGAATTTATCCGGAACGGATCCGGCAGGCAGCGGAGAGCAAAGCACATCCGGCGGGGGGCAGACTGGTGCAGCGGAGAACAATACCGGTACGGCGCAGACAGATCCAGCACCGGGAGCAGAGCCATCGTCCGTCCCGGGAACTGCTTCCGGCAGTGAGACGGCAGAAACCGCCGCGCAGGTCTGGCAGGAGTACACCGTACAGAAGGGGGACAGCCTCTCGAAAATCAGTGAGAGATATTACGGAACGATGAGCAGAGTGAAAGATATCTGCGAACTGAACCAGATCGCGGTGGAAGATCTCATATATGCGGGGCAGAAAATATACCTCCCAAAATAGAGAAAAATATGGTACACTAGAGCGGAATCAAACTGCGGCCGAAAGGGCGGCAGAAAATAAGTCCGAAAAGAACATAAGGGGAATGAAAATGGACGGAAAAAACAGAGAAGAACAGGAGAACGGAGCAAAAGTCCGGGATCTTGAGGAGTATAAAGCAGAAAACAGAAAAAGAAAATGCAGACGCCGGATCACCGTTGGAATCCTTGCAGGAGCCATTCTCGCGGCCGGAATTGGTACAGGGGTATGGCTTCAGCTGCGTATTTTTCAGGGATACGACATAGTACAGGCAACAGAGACCGAGGACACCGATACGTATATGTTTCAGAAATCCGGAAATAAGATCGTGCGCTACGGTATCGACGGCATCGAACTGCGCGACCAGAAAAATCAGACCCTCTGGAGCGATCATTATACCATGGAAAATCCGCAGATGATATCCTGCGGCGATGCAATTGCCATTTACGATAAAAATGGAACCAAAATTGTTGTATACGATGCCGATGGAAAGGCCGGCGAAATTACCGCGTCGTATCCGATCGTGAAAGCATCCGTTGCAGGCCAGGGCGTCGTTGCGGCAATTCTGGAAAATAACGGGGAGAGCTGGATCAAATACTATAATACCGATGGAACGGAGATCGCCTCCTCCCACCCGAACATGGACAGTCCGGGCTATCCGATGGATCTCTCGCTTTCTTCGGACGGACTCTGGATGGCGGTTTCCTACGCTTACGAAGACGGCGGCAAGATGAAATCACAGGTCGCTTTCTACAATTTCGGAAGCAGGGGTGAGGATCTGGTGGACAACCTTGCAAGCTCATCGAGCTATACCGATATGCTGTGCCCGCAGATCGAAACCGCGGGAACATCCTTCTGGGTTGCCTTTTTTGATAATGGCTTCCGCATCTATGAAGGAACGAGCAAGCCGAAAGAGACAGTGAGCGTATCAGAAGATGGAGAAATTTTAAGCTGCGCGTATGCAGACGACCGCGTGGTTCTGGTTCTGCGCGGGGAGAGTGACGATCATCCGTACCGGATGAAAATCTACAATCTGAAAGGAAAACAGCTTGCGGATGAAAATCTGGATTTCTATTACCAGAATCTTCAGATAGAAGAAAAACAGATTCTGCTGACGAACCGGCAGGAGCTGTGTGTATATACCTTAAATGGAAGAAAGAAGTACAGCGGAGTGGTCAGCGAAACACAGATTCACGAGATCCTCGGCATGGGGCAGAACCGGTATCTGCTCGCGGAGGAGGACGGCGTTTCGATGATCCGGCTGAAATAGGAGAAGAAAAACATGAATTGGCTGAGATACGTATTACTTGCGGTGTGTATTCTTTCCGCGCTGGCTGGATATCGAAAGGGGCTGGTCCGGACAGTGCTGTCCATGGTGTCCCTGATTCTGGTGACAGGACTGGCGATCTGGATGAATCCGTATGTAACGGATGTGCTGAATGAGCGGACAACGCTGCCGCAGTATGTGGAGAAGAAATGTTTAGAGACATTTGAAAACAATGAATTTCTGTCGGGGGAAAACCAGGATGTGCAGAAGAAATGGCTGGAGAGCATGGGCGTGCCGGAGGAGCTGGTGAACCAGATCCTCGGAAGCGGCGCGGTGCGGGAGTACCAGGAGGAACAGCTGCACAGTTTGGCATCCTACGCGGCGAAGGCGGTATCGGAAAAGATTATGAAAGGGATTGCTTTCTTTCTGACGCTGGTGCTTGCCGTTGTTTTCGTGACGATTGCGGTGAAAATTGTGGAATTGATTGCGGAGATTCCGGGGATCAGCTTTTTGAACCGCATGGGAGGAGCAGGACTTGGTGTCGTGCGTGCGGTGCTGTGGATCTGGATTTTCTTTGCGGTGGTGTACTGCTTTCAGGCGACACACTGGGGGAATGTATGCATGAAGCAGATCCAGGGCGATATGGCGCTGGCATGGATTCGGGAGAATAATCCGGTGCTGATGCTGTTGAAGAATGTATTATAAGATGAGAAAAAACGGTTCCTTGTGGGGCCGTTTTTTGGTGGGAGGGGGGACGAGGAAAAGCGGACGTCGTGTGGGCGGCGGATGCGGTGGGAGGGGAGAAACGTGCCGGGGTGCGGGGCTGTGATTTGGGTGGGGCGGAGACCTTGGCGTGGATGGGACGGAACGGGGGAGCACCGAGACAATTCGTCAGGAAAACTGATGTTTTCCCGACTCAGTGTCTCTTGAAATCCGGCTTTGTGAGCCGGATTTCATCTCCCCCGTTCCGTCCCGTCCGCGTCAGGTTCCGCTCCCACCCAAATCAATGCCCCGCGCCCCGGCACGTTTCTCCCCTCCCACCGCATCCGCCGCCCACACGCCGACCGCTTTTTCTCTGAAGTTGAGAGCGGAAGAATCTGCTAGATAGAAGGGGATAAGAATGGAAATGAAAGAACAAATAGGATATTAGTGGAAAAAGTTGAGAGTTGTGGAAAATATGGGGGTTGAACTGATATGAAAAGAAATATCTATAAATATACGTATTTATATAAAAAAAATTACATGTTTTTGTGAAAAAAATATTTATGTGAATTTATAATGAATAAAAACTGAAAATATGTACAAAAAGCACATTGAAAAAAGAAGAAATATAGATATAATGTAAGTATGTAGACGAAAAAGAAAAGCTGAACAAGACTATTTGCATATGAAAAATAAAAAAAACGATGGAAAATATGTAATTATAGATGACGGGACAGCAGGGGGGCTGTTTCTGAGTGAGAATGAATACTATGTTGATGAGAATAAAAAAGTTGTTTTGTGCAATTCTGAAAAAAAAGATAATCTGTTTAGAAAGAGATATAAACTAACACATGGCGATAAGTGTTATAGTATCATCAAATATTTTTGCCCAGAGGTAGAATTTATCTCTATAAAAATTATGGAAACAGGGGAAAGAGGTAGCATTGATTCATTCAAAGCGGCGTTAGAATGGTGCTTAAAAGAAAAGATAAAACTTGTGCATATGAGTGTTGGAACAACAAATTATATAGATGCAAAAAAGATAGAAAATATTATAAAACAAATGGTTTCTAATAAAATGATATTATGTGCAGCGCTATCAAATACAAACTTTCCTACATGGCCGGCATGCTTTGATGGGGTTTTCGGGGTAAGAAATTATATTGCTAAATTGCAGGAAAAAGAAATTTCGGTGTCTAAATCATTTCCTTTTTCGGAAATGAATTCGATACAGTTAAATTTTGATGACGTTTTAAAGAAGATTGTTGGGAAAGAATACAAATCAAATAGTTTTGCAGCTCCGATTATTACTGTGCTTTTGATATGTTATTTAAGGAAAAATAAAAAAGGTTCATACCAAGATGCAAAAAAATTTATTATGAATCATATAAACAAATGTATCTATGAAAAAGAATTGGAATGGAATGGGATTGTGAATAATAAAGCGTGGTCGCGAGTTTTGAACAAACAAAGATGTGTTTTTTAAAATTAATTGACAAGGAAAGGGATTTTGAGCATTTGAAAAAAATATCAGTTGTTGATATTAAAAGTGATTCTCAAATAGAAAAATTGAGCGATAGGATTATTTGGACACTTGAAAATTAAACATAAGCTTGTCGCATTTTGAAATATATAGGGGGAAGAAAGAATATGTTGAAAAGAGCAAGCAGAAAATTAAGAAGTACTCCTGCGAAAACATTGATGTATATCATACTGTTTTTAGTACTTTTCCTGGCGATATTTTCTATGCTGATGATTGGAATTGCAAGTGGAAATAAAGTGAAAAGAGCACAGGAAACATTGGCCAACTCTATTACTCTGCGCGGGCCGGCCGAGGGAGAAGCTGGAAAATCATGTACTGTATATGCGATCCCGTCCGCAATCGTAGAAAAGTTCATTGACAGCAATTATGTTCAGGGGTACACCATGGAAGCGGGAACATATTGGCTTGATCCGGTGGATACGGAAACATATATCAGCGAGGAGACACAACAGCGCCTAAAAGGTTATCTGAAAGATTCAGGCATGTATACGATGACGGCTGTTGGAACACTGGACTGCGCATACGATACCTATTTTCTGGCAAAGGGTTACAGGATTGTGGAAGGAAGCGGACTGAGCTACGGAGAACGGGGCAAATATGAAGCTGTGGTAGGAGAAAAATACGCCGAAAAAAATCATCTCCATGTGGGCGATACTGTTAAATATAAAATGGAGCAGGGAACGATCGAATACTATAAAGTAAGTGCCCCGGAAGAAATTAGTTTCAAAATTCGAGGCATTTACAGAACTCCAGAGGTTTATCAGTCCGATTCCGTTGTGAATGACTGGCACAATAATTTAATTTTTATTCCACTGGATATTTTCTGTGAGTATTCTATGAAAGCATTAAAAATTCAAAATGTGGGATTTAATACAGTTACGGTCTATTTGAAAGATACAAAATCAGTTGAACCATTCATAGAAGAAACAAAAAACAAAATAAAAATAGGAAGTGTGGATGATGTTGTACAGACCGATGAAAATGGAATACGTTCCAGCGTAAAGCCAATGGTAATATCACAGCAGGATTTGGAATCTGGAGAATGGTCCTATCAGTTGATTCGAAACAAGGAATGGTATGAGATGGTTGCGAAACCTGTTGAAAAATTGAATCGTCTGATAGGATATATGATCGTAGGATTTGTGACTGCCGGAATTTTACTGTTCGGCATTCTGACCAGCCTGTCAGTCAAAGGGCGAAAACGTGAGATTGGAATTTTACTTTCGATGGGGGAACACAGAAAAAGGATTTTAGGACAGTTCGTTTTGGAGAATTTGGTTCCGGTTTTGATTGCCCTGGTTTTTGCGGCGCTGTGTGCGACACCAACAGCAGAGTATTTCGCAGATCGGATGATTTCGAATCAGGCTGAGAAAGTGGAGCAGGAAAATGAAGATCTGTCGGGAAATATTAAAAACGCGCTCCCGACAAGCGAAATAGCTGCGTATGAATCAACGGGAGTAACTGTTGATACGGATTTGTCCATTGAGTGGAACTGGAAAATCATGACGGGGATGATTCTTGGTATTTTAGATCTTTTCCTTTTGATATTAATTCTGCAAGTCGGCAAAATAACTAGAGAAAGCCCGGCATCTATATTGCTGGACAGAAAGTAGGTGTTCATGAAGAAAAAAAGAATGATAATGATCGTAGCGATGGTTCTGGTGCTGGTATGGCGGGAAGACGTTTTTGCAGTGGAATCTGGAACGACACAGGTTTCGCTACAGGCAGACTGGCTCCAAGAGGGAGATTACCAGTATAGCGTGGAAGAAGATGAAACTGTAACTTTACGAAACTATATCGGGACGGAAAGCGTGATTGTCACACCGAAAGAAGTAGGTGGGAAAGAAGTGACGAGAATCGGAGATTCCTGCTTTTTGAGAAAAACGGATCTTCGGGCAGTGCAGATATCCGAAGGCATTGTTGAAATCGGGGAATCTGCCTTTGCGGAAGATGGTCAGTACAGTGATACAACTGCTGGGTTTATCAGCATTGTAATGCCAAAAACACTAAAAAAGGTAGGAAAAAGCGCATTTCAGGGAACTAGAATCACACAGATTTATTTTTATGATGGTTTAGAGAGCATTGGTGATAATGCCTTTATGTATTGCTCTTCTTTGTCAAAAATACGGATTCCAGATAGCGTGGAGAAAGTAGGACAATTTTTATTTTTGGGAGCTGGAAAACCCTATGAAGAAAGTCAAGATAGTGCGATGAAGATTTTTGGCGGAAAAATAGCGGAAGAACTTGCAAAAGATAATCAAAGAGCCGAATATGGTGGTGAAGAAATGCAGGAAATTTCGATCCAGTATTGGCTTGAGAAGAAGGAGAATGAAACGAAAGAAGAGGTTATAGGACAAAAATATTTTGATAAAAATGATACAGGCTTTGAAAAAGTATTTTTTAAGGCTCCTTCGAGTGGAGAAAAGCAAAGTGGGAAAATAGTCTGGATGGACATATTTCTTGGGGTGTGTATGGTTGGACTAATAGGAATCAGTGTTTGCTTAAAGGATTAAAAATATTATATTTGTGAACAATGAAGAAAATAATAGAGAATAATAAATGTTTATATTTTTTAAAAGAGTTACTCAAATATAAAAAAGAAATAGGTATTTTGAGTATAAGCACTATTGTTTCTACAGTAACTGTATTTCTGCAACCATTATTGATAAAACAGATCACAGACATCGGAATACTCGAAAAAAATATGCCCCAAATTGTTAATGGAGTAGCCGGTTTATTTGTTTGTGTGCTGGTATATTTAATGATTGAAGTTGTGCAGGCAAAAACTTTTGCAGAAATACATAATTCATTCTATAAGAACTTGTATTGCAATGTATTTCGAAAATTATTGCATTTAAAAAAACATTATTTTCAAATGAAAAATAGTATGGAAATAGTGCAAATGTTACAATGCGATGTATCTCAGGTTGCGTCTATGACAGATAGATATGTAGTGATGAGCTTTTCGTATGTTTTTCGTGTAATTAGTGGACTTGCTGGACTTATGCTGTTGAGTCCTGAACTGTTTATGTTACAAGACCGGTAAATAGTTTAATTGATCTGCGTATGCATTTTGCAAGTGTCAAACCGTCCGCTGAACGACTTTATACATTTTTGAATATGGAAGAGGAACGAAGTGGAAGTAAAAGAGTGGAAAAAGAGATTTCGCCAATATTAGAATTTAAAAATGTGAGATTTCAGTATACAAAGGATAGGGAAGTGTTAAAGAAAGTATCTTTTAAACTTGAGCCGGGAGAAAAAGTGGCTATTATTGGAAAAAAATGGAAGTGGAAAATCAACAATTTTGGAATTACTATTACGATTTTATGAACCGGAAGAAGGAGAAATTTTATGTAATGGTGAAAATATAAAAGTGCTAAAATTATCAGAATACCGAAGCCTTTTTTCTGTTGTGAGTCAGAAATCAGCGTTGTTTTTGGGGGACATTGTGCAGAATATAGATTTGGAGGGGAAAGCAGACAGACAAAAACTGAATGAGGTACTAAGGAAAAGTGGCGTGAAAAAATACTTGCAACGTTTTCCAGAAAAAGAAAAAACACAAATAGGAGATGATGGAGCATTTCTTTCAGGAGGAGAAAGACAAAAGCTTGTGGTTGCACGGGCACTATTGAAAGATGCGCCGGTTATGCTTTTTGATGAAGCGTCCAGTGGATTTGATGTAGAAGCCAATGAATATCTTTATAAAATTATAACAGAAGAAATGCCGGAAAAATCTGTGATTTTTATTACACATCATTATGATAAACTGGAAAAATGTAGAGGCGACTAGATTATAGTAGAAAGGAACAATATGGCAGAACTGGAATTAAAAGAGGTAAGCTATTTTTACGAGAGCGGCGGAAAGAGAATTGATATTTTGGATAAAGCCAGCTATTCATTTGAGAAGGGTACTCTTTACACGATTGTTGGTCCTTCTGGATCGGGGAAAACAACGACGCTGACTTTGGCGGGTGCGCTGGAAGAACCTAAGAGCGGCTGCGTGTGCTTTGAAGGAAAAGATATCCGGGAAATTGGCTATACAAGATATCGAAACAGCAAGATTGGAATTGTGTTTCAGGCGTATAATCTGCTGCCTTATCTGACCCCGCTGGAGAATGTGCTGGCGGCAATGGAAATTACGTCAAATCCGATTAAAAACAAAAAAGAACGGGCGCGGGAACTTCTGACACGAATGGGAATTACAGAAGATCAGATGAAACGCAATATCAATAAACTTTCAGGAGGCGAACAGCAGCGCGTAGCGATTGCGCGTGCGATTTCGACAAATGCAGAGGTGATTCTTGCGGATGAGCCGACGGGAAATCTGGACGTTGATACGGCGGCTGGCATTGTGAAAATTTTCAAAGAGCTGGCTCATGAAGATAAGAAATGTGTAATAGCAGTTACACATTCGGAAGCATTTGCCGCGGAGGCAGATGTGGTGGTACGGCTGGAAAAGAAAAAATTGCAGGATTAAACATGGGGGGGAGGGAAAGTTTTTATGAACTGGATCAAAAGAGCATTTCGCAGTATTTCCTATCATAAAAAAAATACAATTCTGATGTTTTTAAGTTTCCTGATTTTATCCATCCTGATCCTGTTTGGCTTATGTATCCGCGCGGCAAGTCGGGAACGGATATGGGAGATTCGGACGAGCATCGGAGGAAGCGTGCTTGTATCGAATGAGCGTCAGATATACAGTGAAGAGCCGCGCGGTGTGAATTCGATTTCACATCAAAAATATTTGGAACTCTGCGCTGATGAAAGAATTCGGTTTGGCAGCTGTAATACGGTGACAGCTGCTCTGGCGGATAACTTTACAGCTGAAATTATGGACGGACAGGAAGAAAATGGAACAGAAAATATTTATGTGGAGGGATCATCTGATCCTGTCGAGTATTTTAGTTCTGTTTCTTCTGTAGTTACACTGATTTCGGGACATGTACCGCAGAATGCAGAAGAAGCGGTAGTCAGTGATGGGATTGCGGAACGGAATGGACTGGGAATAGGAGATACCATAGCTGTTCTTTCACCATACACAAAGGAGCGGTATACATTTAAAATCAGTGGTATTTACAGTACGAACGAGGCAGCTTACAGTGGAAATGCGGTATATAATAACCCAGCAAATGCTATCTATACCCTGGATACACCAGTTTATGAGATGAATGAAAATGATAATGTAAAAGAAATTACATTGCAGTTGAAGGACCCGGAAGAAGGAAGAGCGTTTGCTGAAGATGCGAAAAAAATGCCGGAATATATCAAAGAAGAATATGATATGGACTATACGGTAAATGTTTCAGCTTATAAAGCGGTGGCCGACAGCCTGAAGAGCCTGGCAGGGATTTCGAATCTCATGGTGATAGTTTCCGTGATCCTTGGAACTATCACATTAAGTTTTTTGATTCTTATGAATTTGCGGGATCGCATGTTTGAGATTGGCATTCTTCTTTCTGTTGGAGAAACAAAGATGCGGATTATGCTGCAGATGTTGATGGAATCTTTTTGCCCGGTATTGCTGGCAATTACAGCGGGGGTAATTTTTTCTTATCCTTTGGCGAATGTGATAAAAATAGCTGTAGATCTTTCGAACGGTGTGCAGGCTGCAATTAAGACACAGCAGATTATAATATTGTATCTTTGTGGAATGGGGGTTGTGCTGGCTTCTTCTATGGTTATGGTATACCAGATTGTACGATATCAGCCGAAAAAGATTTTGATGATGGAGTAAAAAAAAATAGTCAGATAAAATACTGAATATGCAGAATTGACCGTATTTTTCTAAAAATAAGAAAATTCGAAAAAAGGT
>ERZ827194.925-NODE-925-length-16135-cov-2.36542_pt1 | contig 16135 bp, 14 predicted proteins | sample MGYA00519777_ERZ827194 | MGnify/ENA primary metagenome ERZ827194 (study PRJEB31778, sample SAMEA3449277) | human gut metagenome | biome: human gut; feature: human-associated habitat; material: faeces | place: United Kingdom | collected 2010/2012 ...
CGGCAGATGCCCGCGCAGCGTCGAGCGGTCCGGCGTTTGTTAAAACGCCGGACCATAGTTAGCCGTGATATTCGCCGTTGTACTGGATGAGCGTCAGGTCCTCCACGCCGTCGAGCGCGCGTATGGCGTCGGCATAGGGCATATCCACACCGTCAGAGAACACCTCGACGGCCATCTCGACCTTGTCGCCGCGCATGGTCTTGGACTTGACGGTGAACTTGGTGCGCCCAAACGCGCGCACGATATCGTCGCCGGTGGTCTGACCCGTGTAGTGGATGACCATCATGTACACGCGCGCCTTGTCCTGGTGGCTCGCAAAGCCGGCAACCATCACCACGATCACCACCGCCGTGAGCCCCACGAGTGCGTACATGCCGGCACCCGCCGTAATGCCCGTGGTAATGGCCCAAAACAGGTACAGCAGGTCGAGCGGGTCCTTAACCGCCGTACGATAGCGGACGATTGACAGAGCACCGACCATACCGAGCGAGATGACCACGTTGGTCGAAATCGCGAGCGTGACCATGCAGGTGAGCACGCACATGCCCACAAGCGTCACGGCAAAGCTGCGCGAATACACCACGCCGGTAAAAAAGCGCTTGTACACGTAATAGATCAGGATGCCCATGGCGAGCGCCACGAGCAGCGAAAGGCCAATCTTGGCAGGGTCGACCTGGCCAAACGCCTCCAAGACGGAGTTCTTAAAAAAGTCCCTGGTGCTCATGGTCTAAATATCCCCTCGGTTCTCAAAATCCGATTCCCAGTAGGTAAATCCGCGCAAGTAGGCGGTCTTGTCATAACACAGGCAGTACTTAGAGACCGCCGTGAGTTCGACTGCGCCCGGCGGCACCATATCGCGCACCAGCTGCGGACAAAACTCGGTAAACTTGACCTCCATCACCAGCTTGCCGGGCTCCAGGACCGGCAGCGCGGGCAGCGTCACGTCAAAGATATCGAAGCTTCCCACCGCGGCACGCACGTTCATGTCAAACGTAATGCGCACGGTGCCCTCATCCATCACCCACGGCTCGCGCTCGTAGTCCACGATGGTCCTCGGGCGCATCACGTTGCAGATGCACTCAATGTAGAACTCGCGACAGAGCGGATAGGGGCTCCTCAGCAAAAAGTCGTAGTCGCCAGCCAGAATCTGCTCAAACTCGCCGCGCGTAAGTGGCGCATCCTCCTTGTAAATCCAGCTACCGTACTTCTTTTTGCGCTCGAGCTTAATCACCTTGTCGCTGCCGTTATAGATGCGCACGCGATACTTTTTGCGCATGAGAATACCGGCGTCTTTTTCCTCGTAGGCCGAGTTGCAGTAGTCGTCAAAATACAGGCTGCGAATGGTGTAACCACCCGCCCGTGCATGCTTGTCCAGCTTAAACACCGACGCCATGCGACAGGCAAGCGCAGCGTGCTCGCCCTCGTTAATGAGATATTTGAGCTCGTGGCGGTAACGCTCCTGCGTGGCACGCACAGGCGGGGCCGCCCAGCGCTCAAGCAGCGCGCTAGCCCTCCTCATACGTGTCCTCCACGACCTTACCGCCGTCCTGCACGTAAAAACACTTCATGCCGTAGTGCTTGCCGTCGTCGGTTACATAGTAGTCAAACGCATCTTGCGTATGGCCGTCGGAGTTGGCGGCACGCACGCGAACAAAATACTGGCCGGTATCGGGCGCATCGCAGGTCACCTCGGGAAGCAGCACGTCCTCGGCCTTAAAGACCACGTCGCTTATGGCATAGTCGCGCGCAAGCTCTACGGTGTAGCGAATGTCGCGCGCCTCAAAGTCGTAGGACGCATCCCAATTAATACGCAGCTTACCGTTATCGATCTGCGGCACGCCGATGTAGAACGGCATGGGCTTTTTAAAACTCTCGCGAAAGCTCTTGTAGTTCTCCTCGATCTCGGAGGGAATCGCCGCGGCGATCTGCTCGTATAGGTCCTTGGTGACAGGCAGATTGTCGATATCGGGCGAAGCAAAGACCAGGGATTCAGTCACCTCGCGGTAGTGTTTGATCATCTTGGTCAGGCGAGTCTCGGTCAAATACGAGCGCAAGTCCTTGACGGCACAGTCGAGTTCGCTGCGGAACGACTTGCTGCGCAACGCGCGGTTAAACAGCACGTTGCCCCAGTAGTTGCTTGCACCGCGCTCCCAGCTCGCGTAATCCGAAAACCCGGCAAGAGAAAGCTCCAGCTTACGCAGCATGCCATCGTTATCCCAATCCAGGATATACCAGACCTTGGAGTTAAGCGGGCTGTACAGATAACAGTTACGGTTCTGCGTATCGCAGTTGCCCGTAAGGATCTGAAACGCCATCCAATAGACCAGGTTCTCGGTATCAAAGTAGGTGTCGAGCACGTCGTCGATCTTTTGCGATTCGTCGTTGAGCGCATCGAGCATCTCGATGAGCTTGGTGTGGTCCGTATCGCCCTTAATCTCGAGCATGCCCTCAAAGCTTGCCTGGTTGTAGTCAGGATCGTCGGCAAGCTTAATGGTGTCCTCGTAGCGATGGAAATCGAAGCTGTTCACCTTGTACAGGTGCCCGTTCTTATCCATGCCGTGCGCCTTAAGCGCCGTCTTGTTGAGCTGCTCCACCTGCGTAAACAGGCCGTAGTCCTCAAAGGTGTCGTTGGACTTTTCGGTCTGGTCGCACACCCACAGATGCACAAACTGCGTGCGCAGGCCCATCATCTGGGGAATCCCACGGATAAGATCGTAGGCCATCTTGTTGCGAAAACGCATACCCTCGCCCATGTGCTTGTTGAGCGCAATCGCGCGCTGTTGGCGCCAGGTACCCTTGCCCTTTTTGAGCTCCACCTTGTAATTCTTTTGCGAGTTATTGCTCGATGTCTGACCACGCACTTGCACGGTGGCATTGGGCGCTTCCTCGCCATAGCCAACCTCGCCGGCCACCGGGCCGTCTTCGTCGCCCGGCTGCAGCAGGCCCATAACCTGATAGCGCGTCACGCCCATGTCGGCATAGTCATACACCGAGTACGTGTTGATCTCGGCCCAACTGTGGTCGGTATTCTCGGAGCTATTGCCGCGCGAGACCGTCAGGTACATGGTCACAATACCCGAGTCATCGTAGACCTCGTAGAGCTCGTCCTTATCGCGCAGGTGCTTGGCCTTATTCGAGGCCTCAGCCTTTTTAATCTTGTCCTGCTTTTTGACCTTTTTAGTCGAGGATTCGTCCTGAGACGAACAGCCCGAAAGCAACAGCGCGCCGGCAGCCGCCTCGATCAGGCAGCGGCGAGACATCAACTTATCGATCATCAGAACTTCCCCAATGTTTTTGATACAGGCGAACCACCATACGTTCAAACGCACTGCGCGGCTCACCGCCCGCGCGCTTGTCCTCGTAGCATTGCTCAACACGGTCGAGCACCCGGCCAAGTTCGGTAAACCAGCCCGTCTTGTCGGTCGCCACAATGGGCTGCTGGCTCAGGATACGATACGGCAAGTTGGCGGTATAGGTATCGAGCCGCAGCAGCGCCACGATAAAAAACACCGCCGCACCCAACAAAAAGCCAAAGCCGTAAAACTGCTGCGGCAAAAGCAACGACACGGCAGTCGCCAGCCCGGCCACACCGGCAAACAACCCCGAGGCCAACACGGCCCCCTTGTAGTCGGTAAAGTAAAGCAAGATGAGCATCACCGTATTGCCCACGGCATACAGGCCATAGCCCACGCACAGCGTGCGAAAATACCCATGCATCAGGTTGTTAAAGCCCAGCGGCAGGGCCGAGAGCACCGTGGTCTCGAGCGAGATGACCGCCGCGGTCACAAACAACTGTTTGAGCGCGCAAAAGCGCAGTTCGCTGTTGAGCGTGGAGAGCATCCCCTCCTCTGCCACCACAATGTCGCCCACCACGCCGCCGTCGTTGAACAGGCTGTAGTAGTCGCGATAGCGCGGATAGAAATTGACCTCGACCGAGACCACAAAGTTGACGGTCGTGACCAGGATCGTCAAAAACGCGATGAGCGCCGGCACATCGTAGTAGGGCGCGCCATAAAACAAGCCCTTGACCTGCACGCCAATGGGACCGGCCCAAATAATCACCAGGTGCGCAAAGAGTCCCAGATTGGTTAACAGACCCGTGAGCGCCAGCGGCATAAACTGATCGAGCCACTGCAAAAAGGGCCAGGGGCTGCGGTCGCTCTGAGGAAAATACCGGTACAGCAGTACCACGTCCCAGGCGAGCATGACGCCGTAGCCCAGAGCAATTGACGCCAACAGGCCCTCGACCGGCGGCAGTCCCAGCGCCAGCGCGGCCAGGGCGCACAGGCACGCCACGCCAATGGCGGCCGCAAAGCTGCAAAGGATGCCGCGGTAATCCTTGATGGCCGTGAGGTAACTCATGCCGTTCCAGTTGACGATCATAATGTTGAACAGCCACAGGCACAGCAGCCCCTGCAGCAGCGTGGCGCCCGAGAACAGCAAAAAGACGCCGTAGAGCACCGTGCCCGCAACGAGCATGACAGCATTGGAGCCCCAAAACGAGGGCAGAATCTCGTCCTCGCGCTCGGCAAACAACATATCAGCCAAAAAGCGCGTGACCGGCATGGAGAAAAAGATCGTGAGCGTAAGCGAGGCCAGCAGTGTGTAGGTCACCATGCACACCAGCAGATCCTGGTTGGCACGGCCCACACCCCACAGACCGCACAGTACCAAGATACCCACCTGGAGCAGCACGCCCAGCAGCATCGGGCCCGTGCACACAATGCCGGCGTAGCCGTAAGCGCGCATCGTGGCAAACAGGCCCTTGCGCCTAAACAGGCGCTTGAGCTCAAAACCAATTCCGGCCACCGGCTACTCCCCCTCTCTGGGCAGGTTAAACGCACACGCCGTCTCGTCGTACAGTGCGCGATAGTTGGTGAGCATCTGCTCGTGCAAAAAGTACGTGGCAACGCGGCGCTGGCCGCGCTCCCCCATCTCGATACGGCGGGCGCGGCTTGTGCACATGCGTTCCATGGCATCGGCCCTTGCGATACATAGGCGGCGTCACAAAACCCGCCACGCCAAAGTCGTCGCCCGGGGCGCCTTCGAGTAGCTCGCGGCAGCAGCCCACCTCGGTCGTCACGCAGGGACGGCGCGCTGCAAGCGACTCCAGCACGCTGAGCGGCTGGCCCTCGGAGATGCTCGTCAAAATGGTAAAGTCGAGCTTTTCCATGTACTCGACCACGTTGACGCGACCGGTAAAGATCAGGTCGCGCACGCCCAGGGTATCGACCAGCGCGTGGCACTCGGCGCCGTACTCCTCGTCGTCCACGCCGCCCATGATGTGCAGGCGCACCTTGGGCAGGCGCTCGTGCAGCTCAAAGAAGGCATAAATCATGGTCTTGACATCCTTGATGGGCGCCAGGCGCACCACCGCGCCAATGTCCACCCAGCCGTCATCGGTCTTTAAGGGAATATCCTTAAAGCGGTCGAACTGGATGCCGTTGGGGATGACCAGGCATTTGTCCGCATCGCAGCCCATATCGATCTGGGTCTTGCGGGCGTTATGGAACAAACTGGTCACGCGGAAGGCGCGGCGATAGATCTCCTCCGAAAGCAGGTAGAAAAAGCGAATCCAGCGGTCCTTAAACGACGGCACCACCCAGTCGGCGCGAATGATCTCTTCCTCGCGCTCGCGGGTATAGATGCCGTGCTCGGTCAGCAGCACTGGCGCATGGGAAACGCTTGAGCCCAGGCAGGCGAGCAGGCCGCCGTAGCCGGTCGAGATGGCATGGTACACATCGGCCACCGGCACCTCGCTGCCCAGCAGGTAGAGCACGGGCAGCAACATAGAGCGCATGGTGTGGAATGCATCGGCAAAGGGCGTGTAGGGGCACTCGGCCAGGCACACGTCGCGAAAGATATCCATAAACGTTCGGCTCTGCAAAAACGAGAGCGGATGCACGCGACGGCGTTGAAAGATATCGAACAGCACGTCCCAGTCCGGATTGGAGAGCGACACCAGACGGCGTAGCGCCTCGCGCTCGCGGTCGTTAAAACTGGCTTCGTGCTGCTCGCCCGAAAGCCGCAGGGCATCGTCCAGGAACACCTCGTGCACCTCGACCACGTTGCTGGGCAGCTCGTAGACAAACTTGCCGCGGTCGGCAGCATGTGCGCCGATCACCCACAACACAAACTCATGCTCGGGCATGGCCTGGATATAGCCATGCATCCAGGTAGATACGCCGCCGTGCACATAGGGGTAGCAACCCTCGAGTACCAAGCAGATTCTCATTTGTCGCCACCCTCCATGCGCTCGATCGTCACGGTCTTATCATTTGCCTTAAGCAAATACAGATTGCCCGTAAGGTGCGTCAGTTCGCCACCCGTCACCGCACCCGGCTCGCCGTTGTTGGCGCGGAACATGAGCCACGCCTCGTCGTGGAAATTGCCCAGACTAAGCGCCCAGGCATCCGCGCTGGTATCCACGCTCACCGTAACCGACGAAAAGCGCTGGATAGCACCAGAGCATTCCGAGCCGGTCTGGCGACGCAGGTCGGGCGCAGACTTGGTAAGCCACTCCAGGTAGTTGGTCAGGCCGCCCTTGTAGACCTCCCAGCCCTCCTTGGCTCCGCGATCGGGGTCCAAAAGGTCGTCCGGGTGCATAAAGTGCGTGCTCACGTAGTGCATGTTGAGCTCGGACACGGCTGCCAGGCGCATATAGGAATCGTCGACCATGCCGCCCGAAACAATACGTGGCGGCTCCACAATGCCATCGCTCGCCACGCCAAACTCCTGCACGTAGGGCAGGTCGGTACCGTCCTCAAAGTACGTGCTGGCGATGGTCTTAATGCGCGGAACGTCGGTGCCGATAAGCTTGCGTGCACGGGCCGAAAGGATATTTGACGGCGGCACGTAAACCGAGCCGTGCGCGTTGGGCAGCACCTCATCTTGGAAGGCGATAAGCTCGTTGAGCGATGCGACGAGCGTTTCCTTGTTCTTCCAGGTCTTGTAGTCATACAGCGTGCCATAGTCGGTATCCCAGAGCGCCAGAGGCTGATGGTTGTAGCCGTGAAAGCCCAGCTCTCCGCCCATCTGCAGCAGCATGCCGCCAAAATAGCGGAACTGCGTGGTATCGGGTTGGCGCGCGGGCTCGATCTGGTTGACCGCGTCCTCGTAGTTTTCGATCATCACGCCGGTATAGCGAATGCCGTATTTTTGCGCGAGCTTTTGCAGATCGGGCCACCAGACCTTGGCATAAAAATCGGCGACGGAAAGCCCGTAGTCGCGCTTGATATAAGTACCATCGCCCGAGGGCACGGGGCTAGGAAAGTCGTCCAAATAGAACACGGCGCTGTTGATGACCGGATAGGCCGTGGCATCACCCAGCAAGCTTATGGCCGAAGCATAGAACCCACGCATGACCTTGTCGTAAATGCCAATGTTGCACACCACGGTGTGACCACAGCCGCAATCGTTAGACCAAATGAGCGGCGTGCCCGCGTCACCGGTCCTTGCCCAGACGTGCGCCGTTTCGCGCAATGAAACCGAAAGCGAAGAATCGAAGGGGTCCGAGAACTCGTAGCGCTCTCCTCCGCCCAACATAAAGTCCTCGCTCGGAACGATACTTTCGGCTGTCGCATAGTCATATCCGGCCGATTCGATCCCAAGCTTAGAAGCAATAGCCTGCAGGCAGTTCGAGTTATCTGGCGTCATGCCCAGCATAAGTGAGCCGCCCGCACTCACCCAACTCATCAGATCGGTCAGATGCGCACCCAGTCCGTCAAGCGAGGGCATAAGCACAATCACGCGATCAAACGACGTGAGCGATGGGATCGCGTCCGCACCGTCGGTGGCAATATCAACATCGCGATGGACGATCTTCATGTCCAGCAAAATCTGGTCGAACTGGTCTTTAACGTCGTCGACGCCATCTTGGTCCGAGTCGGTAATGACCAGGCACGTGAGCTTTTGGCCAAAGATTGCCGAGGAGGCCGGCACCGCATCGTTGGCGGCAAGCATCCCCAGCTTATGCAGACCCGCACTGTACTGCACGCCGGCACGCTCCACCAGCAGCACGGCGGCCATGGCAATAAAGACCGCCCACACCACGAGGAGTCCCATCCAACGAAAGCAGCCCGCACGGTCGCGGATATGTTGCGCCACACTCATCTGGCCTCCTCCCCGTCGCGCCAAAACGCCAACTTTTCGCGGTTGTCGGCGCTCAAATACACATGCTGCTTGTCAATCGCATCGATCACACGGTGAACCTCGTCACCATCGCGGCGCATCACGGCAAGGCGCAGGCAAAGCATCCAAACCTCCTGCTCCTCGGGCACGTCGAGCACCAGCTGGTCGATCACGGCCTTCGCCTCGTCGATCTGTCCGACATCGGCCAGCGCCGTCGCGAATCGAATGTGCAGCTCAAAAGTGTCTTCGCGCTCGCAGCGACGCGCAAGCAGGCGCGCGTACTGTTGGCGCTGAATCTGAGCAACGCGCCCCTCAGCCAAGCCCGAGCCCAAGTATTCACCAAGAAAATCGCAGTATTCGTTGAGGTTTTGCGCGCTCGGGTCCGTCTTAAAGGCACGCTCCAGCTGCTGCAGTTTAAGGTCGGACTCCTTGGAGATCTGCGCCACCGCCGTCGCGGCATAGTGCGCCACCTCAACGTCGTCGTTAAGCTTAGCCGCCTGCAGCTGCGCCAGGTACGCGTCGGGCTCCTCGGTGAGCATGGAGAGCATTAGGCGGCGCCGGTATGCCGGGTCGTTGACGATGAGCGCCTCCTCGAGCGGCACTACACCTGCATCGGCGTCACGGTCGTGCACCAGGATGCTGCGATGCAGGTCGTCGTTGAAGCGCAGCGACTCCAGCGCAGACTCTTTCAGCCCCTCGCCAAACACCGCGCTGCGGACCGATAGCAAAACCACCAGCAACGGGCCCCACAGCGGCACAAGCACTATCACAGCCAACATGTGCCCGCGCACCGGCAACAGGCCCAGCTTCATGAGCGTCCACAGCATCAGGCAAATCAGCGCATGAATCAGCAGCAAGACGGCAGCAACGACAAGCGAGATCAAGCGGCACCCCCCTCACCGTCACCGGTGTAAGAGATGTGCTGCAGCAGCGCCACGATGTCCTCGCCGTCGACGGGCTCCACCGCAATATGCTTTGCGCTCAGGCGCTCGCGGATAATGGGCAGATCGCACGCCTTTGCCTGGCGCATAAGCAGGTAGAGCACGTCGCCGTCGACCAAGCCCGCCGCGTCGCTCTCGCGGATTGCCGACCCAATTGCGCCCACCAGCTCGCCGACAGGCTCCATGCCCGGTAACACGCGCAGGAGCAAAAAACTCCCCATCTTGCTATCTGCCAGCGCCTGCTCCGCCGCGAGCTCTTGGCCAAAGGCAGCCTGCTTGAGCACGCAAGTGCCGTCAACGCAGCGTTTATCCTGCGCCACCGCCTCATAGTCAAAGGCACGGCCCAGCGCGCTTTCGACCAGCCCGCACAAGATGCGGAACAGGTTTTGATAATAGAGGGTCATTTGGATTTCGGCCGCACTACGCACAAAGATCAACACGGCGGATGCCCCGTCGCGCTCGATCGTGTATCCAAACATGGGAAGCCCCGGCGTCAGCTCGCGGTTCACCCACAGGTTCGAACGGCCCCCGTCGCCCAAAAGAGGTGCAAGCTGCTCAAGCGTGAGCGAGCGTGCGGCATCTTCGGCAATCGCGGGACTTGCTGCCACCAGGCGCGCAAATGCCCCGCCCGAAACATGGTAGATCGCCACCGAATCGTTCTCGAGGATCTCGCCCAGAAGCTCGCAGCACTTGCGATAGATGTCGCGCGGGTTGAGTACGTCGAGCTCCTGCGTCACGGCAAAGATCTTGCCAAAGCTGTCGTGGCGACCCACGATCTGGCGCCTGTACGCGCGCTTGCCCTCGATCGCGTCGTGGTAGAGCTGCGTAAGGAACGTATTGCGGTTGCGCACGAGCTCGTTTTGATCGCGCTCCGCCCTAATGGCTTCGCTGTTGCGCAGCTGCACATAGCCGCATACGGCACCTACAACAAAGTACGCAATAAACGGTAGCCAGTTGGACGGCTCGTAGAACAGACCCTGGAAGGTATAGCCGTACTGAGTAAAGTAGCTGGCTGCCAAACCCACCGACGCCAGCAGCGCCGCAACCAGGCCAAAGTCCAAGCCATACAACGTGCCGATCAGCACCACGTAGAGCAGGCGATAATCGAGCACGTTGAGCTGGGCCGATTGGGAGAACAGGTGCTCCAGCACCTCGAACAGGACCCAGGCGGCTGCCGTCTCCAGACATTTAATAGGCAGCGTGCGCATCTGGATGCGGTCGATGGCGGCGCGCAAGGGGTTGACCTTCTTTGCGCGGCCAGCACCCCAACGCGCCTGAATGGTCGAAAGATCGCGCAGCAAGTCGTAGCGCTGAAACCAGCCATAGCGCACGCGAGCGACGTCGCTGGCGGGCAGGGCGTAGCCGGCAGAATCGCCATAGGCAACGGCAAGGCCGGGGAACAGCGCCTTGAGGGCGTCGCCCACCTCACCCGCCGTGTGATGGAAGGTATCGGCTACGTCGAGCGTCTCAAAGTTACCATCCCAGCTATCGAAGATACGGCGTACCAGCACCGCAAGCTCCTCGGCACACAGCAGGGGAAACGCCGCATCCTGCGCGCCCTGCAGAGCGACCGATCCGGTTGAGCACGCGTCGAACAGCGGCACCAAAAACGTGTCCTCCAGCGCGGCAGACGCGGTATACAGGAACGGCACGCGCAGGATCTTAGTTTGAACGCCCTCGCGAGCAGCGTAGTAGCGGCACAGGTCGTTGGCTGCGCGGGCGATAATGCCCTTGCCCGTTCGCCCCGCGGCATCGGCGGCACCCTCGGCACCCGCGGGCCCCGATACATACAGCAGTTGGACCCGGCGACCCGCGCACGCACGAAAGACCGAGCGCAGCGTCTCGATATCGCCCACGGTATCGGTATGCGGGGTAAGGTAATTGGATAGATAGACCACGCGGTCGAACTCGTAGGCCTGATCCAGGTGTTGCAGAAGCTCTTTCCACGAGGCATGGGGCGATGTCTCGTCGCGGCGCGCTTCCGCGGCAGCGACGACCTGAACATGGTCCCCGGGGAACGCCTTGGCACAAAAGTCATCGTCAACATATGCGGTGTTGCCAACAACCAGCACCTCCATGGCGCACCCCTCCCCTAAAATCCACATTTGTCATAGTCAAACATGCGTATTGTACGCTGTCAACGCGAGCTAGAGCGCCTTTAAGGCTGTTTTAAGAACTTTTTTAGAGGATGTGGGAGTGGCAACTCGTCCGACCCAGGCTCATTGAGAGGCTGCTATTCGCTCTGAAAAGGCACATCGCAATCTGCTGACAGCTCTGCAGGGAGAATGGCAGGCAATGTAAGCGCTCCCATGGGCGAAAGTCCAGTAACAACCATCAAATAGCTCTTTGCATGGGCATATGCCATCGAAATAGCATTTGAAAGAAGGTAGTGACGCACCTCGTCATCGGGAGAGTTCATTGGCATTTGCGCTGAAACCGAGATGGATACTGTAACGCCAGCATGCATCTTCTCCTGTGCACCTTCATCTCCGTCAAGGAGGCTGCCAATTACGCACATCTTTAAACTTGCGCGAGCGTCATTACCGTTTTTCCAAAGATGGACATCTTGGTAGCTAACGTCAACTTTTAATTCCATATTATCTGAGGGCGAATCCTCGATATGGAAATCGGAGTCAACGACGAACAAATGAACGACTTGAATCGGAGCAATAAAATCCCCACTCATGCTGCCAAACCTCCGGAAATCATCTCGAGATTCACATGCGAGGACGGACGCTCGTTCCTAAAAGACCATTGCTTACGTAGGGATTCATTGGGCGAGAGAAACGGTAGCTCTTTAGAATAGCTAACGGTAACCTTAGGAACGATATTGATACCTAAAGCGAGCTCGAACCTGGCGATCGTCTTCAGCGTCATATTGGGCTGAGAATTCAACAGCTTCGAAAGCGACTGAAGGCTCACGCCCATACGCTTTGCCAAATCGCTTTTGCTTAAACCCAAATGCTTCATCTCGCGATGAACAATAAACTCGATATCTAGCGCGTGTTCATAAGCGCGTGTTTCGCTAGTTTCAGTCTCGGCGTAAAAATCAGATAAATCTACTTTATTCATTGTGTTCTCCGTTTCGAAAGCCAAGTATAAAAGTCAACGCTCAGATTCCAGAAGTTGACGTGCTATTACGGCTAATCGCTTGGCCCGCTCGATTTCTTTACTGATGTTTCCTGATCCCTGATGTCCTTTAAACCAAAACAATAGAACAATTTTGTCTACGCCCTGACATATGGCATAAATCATCTCTCGATTTGCCCCATCAAACCCTTTTAGTTCATAGAGGCCGATCTTAGAATCAATACATCGTAGCTTTGAGGTCCCACTCGCGACCTTTAACCCATAATCATAGATTTTTGAAATCTGATCGATCATTTTACGGGCAGCAAGCTTCTTTTTAGGGTCTGTCAACATTTTCTGGAATTGAGAGTTGACGGGAGAAGTCGTCAGCTCCCAAAACGGTCGGCCCTTGGGATCCCCATATTCGACAAGATCGTATCCTTCAACCAAAGGCCACCTCCCATTTCTAGATACACTTAACTTATAAGTTAAGTGTATCTATTTAAATAGAAATAACAAGGCATATGCTAGATTACACAGCCCCAAATCGATAAACCATCCAACCAAGTTGGTGCTCACTCCGGAAGCGCGGTGAAAATCCGCGATCGACAGACCAGACCCCGGTTTTGAGCTCCGACGACCCGCGGTTTTGTTAGTTCGGCGGTTTTCGATTTCCCAGCACTTACGGAAAACGCGACAAAACCAAGCACCCTAAAACTGAAGACGCGATAAGAGACCCCTTCGAAAACAACCTTTTGAGCAGATTGACCTAAATCTCTTTGGAGAGAATCGGAGACAACCTACTCAATATCGCTCCGATTAACGTCATAGTCCTTATTAGCTAGTTCTTTACGGTAATAGAGATTTAAGTCCCAGGCTGCAATGCCTGAGGCGGAGAGAACTTGTGCCCAACCCTTTTACGGATATTTTTGTTTTAGTCGACAACAGCCATCCTCGGTCTAAAGAACTGAACAAACCGAAAATTTAAACCGCATGTGATATCAAAACCGTTACCGAGAACAAGAAGCTGATGAGAGATGCGCGAGTTCATTGGATAGACAGCCTTTCAAAGCAGATAGGTTTTTGAATGCGCCAACGAATGCACCATTACAGTTTGGAACATCCGAACAGTCCTATGCTTAGAATCACCAAAGCGCAAACGCTAGGGCTTTAACTAACATCCAGCCGAAATCGTCGATACGAGACACAGGCGGTTCAATCAATTAACAAGTGGATTGAAATTAAAGACCTTAGTTGACTCAACAGGGAAAAAACGATCTGATATCGATTTCTCGTCTTCTGCAGCCACATTAGCAACCTCATAGAAACGTCGAACCAAATCACGACGTCGCTTCTGATAAGCCCTGGCAGCCACCATAGAACGATCGGGTAAATCATAGTCGAAAATATAAAGCCTGCATGTCGAATCTGACAACCTGTCAGCCACTTGTCGCCAAATGTAACCATCGCTTTCTCCCAAGCTGCAGCCATATATACAAATGCTATCGGCTTTAGCTATCAGTTCACTCATCTCAGCGGTTTTCGTATTGCCATAAATTCCGTAGTTCTTTTTTTCTTTAACCCAAAGCTCTTGAAAATCCACCTTAGAGGAATAAACGGAAGATGTAATCTGATCAGAATCTGAAACGCCAAATATAATATTGGTAGCAGTGCCCCCGTCATTGATTTCTCCGTGAAGATGAAGAAGCGTGCCTTGATAAAAGAACTTAGGCGAAGTACCGACAATCAACTTACCAAAGGGCTGGTCTTTCCCAATCTCATCCCAAAAACGATTGACGGTATTCGTATAGTTTAAAACCAGAACGTGCACAGTCACGTCTTCAGAAGTCGACATCAAAGCGGGGAGCCCTTTTAATGCGTCAACAGCAGTGAGTCTCGTATAGAAGCTGCTAATTGATGCTCGAAATTCCTGAACTGCCTCCTGAGGAAGCTCGACAGGTATACGGCTGGACTCTCTAAATACGTAATCTAAAAACTCATCTTGAATATTCTCAAATGTCCGATGAAATAATTCTTCGTCGTCTTCATAAAACGCCGATGCTCTACCTAGAAGATTTTCCAAATCACACCAAAGTTCAGACGCTCGTTCTGGGCTGAATCCCTCAACTCTTTTTACAAGCTCATCCCTATATTCGTTCTGAACGTCATCTTTAAAATAGCGATTCTTCAAAAAAGAACGGTAATCAGTTGCGAGACCAAGGTTCCGATCAAATCCATTCCCAATGATCCAAAGAAGATTTAGCATTCAATACCGTCCAATTCAATAACAGAGATTTGTTTTACAGCGCAGTGCACCATGCAATATAACGCATGAAGGGCTCTACCATCAGCGAGCCCTTCATGCACCATCGGTTCATTCTGAAAATAAAACTGGATGTTAAAGCATGGACATGTACTCCCCCAGCTCCTTCTCCCAATCGGGCATGTGGAAGCCGGCAGCCTCAAGCTTGGACAGGTCGAGCGCGGTGTGGACCGGGCGCGGTGTGATGGGGCCCGCGGCGTTCGCGTAGTAGTCGGCGGTCGACACCGGCACGACCTTCTCGCCGTTGCCGTTGGCGGCCTCGAAGACGGCGCGGGCGATGTCCGACCAGCTCTTCACGGCGCCCGAACCGGTGCAGTCGTAGATGCTATAGGGGGCGCGCGTGTCCAGCACGCGGAAGACGGCCTCGGCCATGTCGCGCGTGAAGGTCAGGCGGCCCAGCTGGTCGTCCACGACCGTGATCTTGTCCAGCATGTCGTCCGGGTCGGCGACGCTGTCGGACAGCCCGTTCATGGTCTTGACGAAGTTGTGGCCCTCGCCGATGACCCAGGAGCTGCGCATGATGTAGTGGCGCGGGCACCCGGCCACGGAGAGGTCCTTCTCGAATGCGATGTCTGCCATAGATCTGTCCCCTCCTACTTGCCCTGTGCGCGGTACCTGGCCTCGGTGGCCTCCTTGTCCGGGCGTAACCAGGACTCGTTCTCGACGTTCGTGCGCAGGAGGGGCTCCGGGTCGGCGATGGAGTTGTCGTTGTGGCTCTCGGCGGCGTAGCGCACGATGACGTCGTGGCCCGGGACGATGCGGTCCAACAGCTCGGCGTCGCAGATGTCGCCGACGAAGAGCTCCACGCGGTCCGACGGCAGCCCGGCGATGTTCTCGGGGTTGCCGGCGTAGGTGAGCTTGTCCAGGACGATGACGTAGAAGCACGGGTGGTTGTCCACAACGTAGTGCACGAAGATGCCGCCGATGAAGCCGCAGCCGCCCGTGACGATGATGTTCTTGGGATTGAACGTTTCAGCGATGGTTAATCACCTTCCTACACCTAAAAACTACCGCGATGAAAATGCTTGCGCAAGCGTAGCGCCAAAACGCCAGTTTGAATAAAGGCAACCTACGTCCAAAAATCAGAGATTCCAAAAACATTCGCAGCTTGAGCCGGTGTATTTACGACATGCGTACCCAAGCTTCGCTCCGACAACCTTGAAGACACGATTGAAAGCAACACGCAGCTCAAACAAGTTAATCCCTGAGTTATATCTCTTCGCCAAATCGATTAGATCCGCAGTCAAACGGAAAGAATAGATACTGATTCTCTAGAACCTCATTAAAGAAAACATAAAGCCAGGAATTCGAATAACAGAGGTGAGCGGTTTGGACAGTCACATCGATAGCGTATATTACGACAAGCCACTCCCAGATAGAACCAAGATCGATATCTGGGAATGCTATGCAAGACACGTTCTGCAGTTTATCGATAGCAACAAATATGGAAATCTGACTTACAGTGACAAGCCAGATCTGATCGATAGGACACGGTCTCTAGGCATCGAGGTAACAGATGCCCAATCACGAAAAAGCAGGGAAGCTGAATCCCTCTATTCCAGGCTCGCATACATCGATAACCAATCTTGGAAACAACGCCAAATCGAACGAATCGAACAATGCGGCGCGCATTATGAAGGCGGAATACTGATTGGTCCAAGGGGTACTGATT
>ERZ827194.927-NODE-927-length-16118-cov-3.12015_pt1 | contig 16118 bp, 8 predicted proteins | sample MGYA00519777_ERZ827194 | MGnify/ENA primary metagenome ERZ827194 (study PRJEB31778, sample SAMEA3449277) | human gut metagenome | biome: human gut; feature: human-associated habitat; material: faeces | place: United Kingdom | collected 2010/2012 ...
CGCCGTCACACTACTCGATATGCCCGCAAACAGCAGCGCCACCGCAAAGATGGTCGAGCTTGCCGGGCCCAAGATGGGGGAGAGCGTGGCCGCTGCGACGGCGAGGTCGTCTACGACCATGCCGTGCGCAAAGAAGGTCGTTGCGGCCAGGACGACCATGGCCGAGTTGATTGCCCAGCCCACGCCCATCGAAAAGAACGTGTCGAAGAGCTCGTAGCGCAGACGTTCTTCGATAACTTGCTCGCCTTGGCCTTCGAAGTGCATGGATTGGATGACCTCGGAGTGTAGAAAGAGGTTATGGGGCATAACGACCGCACCCAGGACACTAACGATAATCGCGGCCGAGCCAGTGGGCATACTGGGCGTGATCCAGCTTATGGCGGCTTGCGGCCAGTCGACCTTGACCAGCGCGAGCTCGGCCAAAAACGAGAGTCCTACCACGCCTACGAAGGCGATAATCCAGCGCTCGGCACGCTTGTAGGAGCTCGTCATGAGCATCGCCATCGATACTGCTGCCACGATGACGCAGCCGGCACGCACGGGCAGTCCAAAGAGCATCTGGAGCGCAATCGCGCCGCCCAGGATCTCGGCCATGGCGGTGGCGATGGTCGCGAGGTAGGCACTGGCGAGCACCGTGCGCCCAACGAAGCGGGGGAGAAAGCGGGTCGTGGCCTCGGCAAGGCAGGTGCCCGTGGCGATACCCAAGTGCGCCGCGTTGTGCTGCAGCACGATGAGCATGATCGTGGACAGCGTGACGATCCACAGCAGCGCGTAGCCAAACTGCGAGCCGGCGGCCATGTTGGAGGCCCAGTTGCCCGGATCGATAAAGCCGACGGTCACGAGCAGCCCGGGGCCGATATGCCGCGCAATGTCTAGGCCTCCGTGACCACCGGTGCGCCGGGAGCCAAAGTGTTGTTTGAGATGGTTGAGCATGGCTGGTTCCTACGTTGGGGTGGCGTGGCGCTGCACTTGGGTTGCGCGGCGCCACGCTCTGGGTTTAGGTTTGGGCTACTTGCGTGCCTTGCCTTGGTTGGCCACGGCGTCGATCTTGGCGGCGATGGTTGCCGGGTCGCCGATGTAGCGCTTGTCGAGAACGTTGAAATCGGCATCGAAGGTGTAGACGAGCGGCACACCGGTTGGGATGTTGACCTTGAGGATCTCCTCGGGCGTGAGGTGCTCGAACTTCATGACGAGAGAGCGCAGAGAGTTGCCGTGTGCGGCGATGAGTACGCGCTTGCCGGCGAGCATCTGGGGGCGAATCTCGTCTTCGAAATAAGGCCAGGCGCGGGCTATCGTGTCCTTGAGGCACTCGGTGTAGGGCAGCTGGTCGGGTGCGACATCACGGTATTGCTCTTGGGTGTGGGGATCGCGCGCGTCGTTCGGCTCGAGTGCCGGCGGGCAGATATCGAAGGAGCGGCGCCAGATGAGCACCTGTTCGTCGCCGTGCTCCGCCGCGGCATCGGCCTTGTTGAGGCCCTGCAACGCGCCGTAGTGGCGCTCGTTGAGCTTCCAGGATTTGATGACGGGCAGCCACTCGCGATCCATCTGGCCGAGCACGATGTTGAGGGTGTGGATCGCGCGCTTGAGGCGCGAGGTGTAGCAGACGTCAAAGTCGAAGCCAGCTTCTTTGAGGGCTTGACCGCCCGCAGCGGCTTCCTCGCGGCCCGTGCCGGTGAGCTCAACATCGGTCCAGCCGGTGAACAGGTTGAGTTTGTTCCACTCCGACTCTCCGTGGCGGATAAGGACGAGTTGGATCGTCTGCCGGTCTGTCTGGTTTGCCATAGGGGCCTCCTTAATGTGGCACGGCATGCGTGCCGTTTGTTTGACGCCGCAAAGGATACCCGTTTTAAGCTAAAAAGTTATCCAAGACTAACAAAATTGCTGTATTTGAATAGGATAGCGAAAGGGGGCTGCGAAATGTCTTGATCTGTAACAACTAGGGATGGAAATTGGGTCTAGGTGTTACAGATCAAGACAGGAAGAAATGGTCCTATGGAATATCTCGATCTGTAACAGCTGACCGCCAAAATCGGCCCTTCGTGTTACAGATTGAGACATTCGGAGTCGTCTCTCAAAAACATCTCAATCTGTAACAGTTAGTCGTCGAAATTGGGTCTTCCTGTTACAGATTGAGATGTTTGAAGCGGTGAGCTTGCAGGCCGAACTTGGGGCCCTTGCTGTCGCCCTTGAGGTCGGCGGTGTCCACTCGTAGGGCGTGCGTTACGCGATTGTTTCGAAACGGGCGGGAAACACAACGGGCCGGCGATGCTCCTAGTATGCCTATTCAACTGACTGTCTAATATCTAGGGGAGGATCGCGATGCAGGCAGATTCCGCTCAGCAGCAGGGCCTTTATCGCCCCGAATTCGACCACGATGCATGTGGCATCGGCGCGCTTGCCGATATCAACGGTGAGCGCCATCACCAGATTCTGGACGATGCGCTGTCCATTCTGGTCAACTTGGAGCACCGCGGCGGCACGGGACTCGAGAAGAACACTGGCGACGGCGCTGGCATCCTGTTCCAGGTTCCGCATCACTTTTTCCGTAAAGAGGCTCAAAAGTGTGGCCAGATTCTGCCGGCAGAGGGCGACTATGGCGTGGCCATGCTGTTCTTCCCGCAGGACGACAAGGGCGTAGAGGATGCCCGTCGCGTGTTTGAGGAGGGCTGCGCCGAGGCCGGCGTGCCGCTGCTCTTTTGGCGCGAGGTGCCGGTCGACCCGCACGACCTGGGCGAGACGGCCCGCGCCTGCATGCCCACCATCTTGCAGGCTTTCCTGGGCCGCCCCGACGACACGCCGGCCGGCGATGCCTTTGAGCGTCGCCTGTACGTGTGCCGCCGCACCATCGAAAAGAAGGCCGACGCTGAGTTCGCCCTGCGCGACAAGATCTTCTACGTGTGCTCTATGAGCTCGCGCACTATCGTGTATAAGGGCATGCTGGTCGCCACGCAGATGCGCCGCTTCTTCATCGACCTCAACGATGCCGCCGTCAAAACGGCCGTGGCGCTCGTCCACTCGCGCTACTCCACCAACACCACGCCCAGCTGGGAGCGTGCGCACCCCAACCGTTTTATCATTCATAACGGCGAGATCAACACCCTCAAGGGCAACGTCAACTGGATTCGCGCCCGCGAACCCAACCTGTACAGCCCCGTGCTGCAGCATGATCTTGAGCGCGTGATGCCCATCATCAACCGCGAGGGCTCCGACTCCGCGATTCTGGACAACGTGCTCGAGTTCTTGGTCATGAACGGCCGTCCGCTCACGCGTGCCGCATCCATGCTGCTGCCCGAGCCGTGGGACCACAACGACAGCCTGAGTGAGGAGCGCCGCGCCTACGACGCTTACCAGTCCATGCTCATGGAGCCGTGGGATGGCCCGGCGGCCATCGCCTTTACCGACGGTCGCACGCTGGGCGCCGCCCTCGACCGTAACGGCCTGCGTCCCGCCCGCTACTATGTGACGCGCGACGGCCGCTTTATGCTGGCAAGCGAGGTGGGCACCATCGAGGTGAGCCCCGAGAACATCCTGACGAGCGGCTGTCTGGGGCCGGGCCAGATGCTCGAGGTCGACTTTGCCCGCGGGCGCGTCATCTACAACGACGAGCTGCGCGCCCGTTACGCCAAGGAAAAACCCTACCGCGACTGGATTGCCGAGGAGACGCTGACCGTCGACGCGCTCGATGAGCCCGTTGCGGCAACGCCCGCCGAGGATACCGAGGTGCCCGCCGCCGTGCGCATGGCCAAGCTCGGCTATCACTGGGATGACGTTGACGAGGTCGTGCGTCCCATGGCCCAGCAGGGCAAGGCCCCGCTCGCCTCGATGGGCATCGATGCGCCGCTGGCCTGCCTGTCCAAGAAGACGCGCTCGTTCTTTGACTACTTCTATCAGTTGTTCGCCCAGGTCACGAACCCGCCGATCGCCGCCCTGCGCGAGCATATGGTGACTTCGACCACGCTCTACCTGGGCAACCACGGCAACTTGCTCGAGGACTCCCGTACGGCCTGCCAGCTGGTGCGCTTGGAGCGCCCGTTGCTCAACGAGGAAGAGTTTGACCGCATCTGCGCCATCGACCGCGTGGGCTTTAAGACCCGCCGGTTCCGTGCCGTGTACCGCCGCGACGCGGGTGAGGGCGCGCTGCAGGCTGCGCTCAAGCAGCTTGCCGAAGACGTCGAGGCTGCGGTTCGCGATGGCGTGAACATCGTGGTGCTGAGCGACCGTGCCGCTGCGGGCGAGGTGCCCGTGCCGTCGCTGCTCGCCGTGGGCTGCGTGCACAACCACTTGATCCGTGCCGGCGTGCGCACCTTTGCCGATATCGTGGTGGAGTGCGGCGATGCCGTGTCTCCGCACGACTTTGCGGCACTGGTGGGCTACTCCGCAAGCGGCATCTACCCGTACAACGCGCATGCGTGCATCCGCGACCTGGCGGCGCACGGCGATCTGGACGTGACAGCCGAGCAGGGCATCGCCAACTACAACAAGGCTGCGACCGCCGGCATCGTCTCCATCATGTCCAAGATGGGCATCTCCACGGTGCAGAGCTACCATTCGGCGCAGATCTTCGAGGCCGTTGGCTTTACGCCGGAGTTCGTCAACGCGTACTTCGCCGGCACGGTGAGCCGTGTAGGCGGTATGGGTGTCGAGGACGTTGAGCGCGAGCAAAACGAGCGCTACGACGCCGCGCTCGCTATCCTTAAGAGCCCGGCTCCCGATCAACTGCCCACGCTGGGCCTGACCAAGTGGCGCCCGCTTGGTGGCGAGGATCACCTCATCGATCCGCAGACTGTCTACTTGCTGCAGACCGCCTGCCGTGAGGACAGCTACGACACCTTTAAGGAGTACAGCGCCCGCCTGCACCGCACCGGCCGCGCCGTGCGCCTGCGCGACTTGCTCGACTTTAATGCCAGCGGCCGCACGCCGGTTTCGCTTGACGAGGTCGAGCCCGCGCTCAACATCGTCCGCCGCTTTAACACCGGCGCCATGTCGTACGGTTCCATCAGCAAAGAGGCACACGAGTGCATGGCCATCGCCATGAACCGCCTGCACGGCCGTTCCAACTCCGGCGAGGGCGGCGAGGATCCGCGCCGCGAGACCCCGCTGGCTAACGGTGACTCCAAGAACTCCGCCATCAAGCAGGTGGCAAGCGCGCGCTTTGGCGTGACGAGCCGCTACCTGTGCAGCGCCTTCGAGATTCAGATCAAGATGGCCCAGGGCGCCAAGCCTGGCGAGGGTGGCCACCTGCCCGGCAAGAAGGTCTACCCCTGGATTGCCGAGGTCCGTCAGTCCACGCCCGGCATCGGCCTGATCTCGCCTCCGCCGCACCACGACATCTACTCCATCGAGGACCTGGCAGAGCTGATCTTCGATCTTAAGAACGCCAACCCCGGCGCTCGCGTGTCGGTTAAGCTGGTCAGCGAGGCCGGTGTCGGCACCATCGCCACCGGTGTTGCCAAGGGTGCTGCCGACAAGATCTTGATCAGCGGCCACAACGGCGGCTCGGGTGCCGCTGCTCGCGATTCCATTTGGCACGCCGGTCTGCCGCTGGAGCTCGGTCTTGCCGAGGCCCAGCAGACGCTGCTGCAAAACGGCCTGCGCTCGCGCGTGGTGCTCGAGGCCGACGGCAAGCTCATGGACGGCACCGATGTTGCCGTCGCCTGCCTGCTGGGTGCCGAGGAGTTTGGCTTTGCGACCATGCCGCTCATCTCCATGGGCTGCCTCATGCAGCGCGACTGCCAGCAGGATACCTGCCCGGCCGGCATCGCTACGCAAAACTGCCGCCTGCGTCGCGGCTTCCGCGGCAAGCCAGAGCACGTCGAGCACTTTATGCTCTTTGTTGCCGAGCAGCTGCGCGAGGTCATGGCGAGCCTGGGCTTCCGCACCGTCGACGAGATGGTCGGCCATCCCGAGTGCTTGCGCCAGATTGAGGTCCCGGGCAACCGCAAGGCTAACCTGCTGGATCTGTCGCCCGTGCTGGCGAGCGCGACCTGTGAGTTTGGTGCCCACATCCCGGGTGCCGACGGCCGTCACTTCCTGCCCCAGATGGCTGCGGACAGCGAGCTCGACAAGACGCTCGACTCCACGTTGTTTGTGCCCTATACGGCCGATGCCCGTGCGCACCTGCGTCCGATTCGCTTCCGCGCCGATATCGCCAACGTCAACCGCTGCGTGGGCACCATCTTGGGCAACGCGGTGACCAAGGCGCATCCCGAGGGCCTGCCCGCCGGCTCCATCACCATCGATTGCGATGGTTCAGCCGGTCAGAGCTTTGGCGCCTTCCTGCCGCGCGGCATTACGCTCAACGTGTGCGGCGACGCCAACGACTACTTTGGCAAGGGCCTTTCGGGCGGCGAGGTGTCGGTGCGCCCCAACCCGCATGCGACCTACAAGTTCGATGAGAACATCATCGTGGGCAACGTTGCGTTCTTTGGCGCCACGAGCGGCCGCGGCTTCATTAACGGCCTGGCAGGCCAGCGCTTTGGCGTACGCAACTCCGGTGCCACCGTGGTGGTCGAGGGCTGCGGCAACCATGGCTGCGAGTACATGACGGGTGGTCTGGCACTCATCCTGGGCGAGGTCGGGCAGAACTTCGCCGCCGGCATGACGGGTGGCGTGGCCTATGTCTTTGACCAGTACGGCACGCTCGATGCCCGTGTGAACCACGAGAGCGTCGAGCTTAAAGCCCCGACGGCCGGCGAGCTGGCGCAGATTCGCGAGCTCATTCAGGAGCACGTGGACGCGACGCAGAGCCCGCGCGGCATTAAGCTGCTCTACAGCTTTGAGACGATGAGCAAGCACTTTGTGAAGGTCATTCCGACCGAGTACGAGCGCGTGCTGGCGATTGTCGCCGCCGCCGAGGCCGTCGGCAAGACGCATGCGCAGGCCGAGGAGCTGGCGTTTGACATTGTGACCGGTCGCGCGAGTGACGCGGATGTTGCTCACTTCGATGTTGCGGGCGGTGCTGCGGGTGCTGCGTCTGTGGCTGCCAGCTCTGTTACTTCGACCAAGAAGGAGGCGTAAGTGCCATGGGCAAGCCCGGTGCTTTTCTTGATATCGATCGCGTGACCCATGAGCTGCGCCCCGTGGAGGAGCGCAGCCGCGATTTCGATCCGCTGTACGTGGAGCTCGACGACGACGCGCGTCGTGCCCAGGCGAGCCGCTGCATGATGTGCGGTGTGGCGTTTTGTCAGATGGGCGCGAGCTTTGGCAAGGCACGTCCGAGCGGTTGTCCGCTGCACAACCTGATTCCCGAGTGGAACGAGCTGGTGTACCGCGGCCGTTGGGACGAGGCCGCCGAGCGCCTGTCACTCACCTCGCCCATGCCCGAGTTCACGAGTCGCGTGTGCCCGGCGCTGTGCGAGGCCGCATGCAACCTGGGCTCGGGCGATGGCCAGCCCACGACGATTCACGACAATGAGCGCGCGATCAGCGACCATGAGTGGGCCAACGGCGGTCCGCGCCGCTTTGAGCCGGCAGGGGAGGGCGCACTCACGGTTGCCGTGGTGGGCTCCGGTCCTGCTGGTCTGGTGGCAGCATGGGAGCTTGCGCGTCGCGGTGCCCGCGTGACGGTGTTTGAGCGTGACGACCGCCCGGGCGGCCTGCTCATGTACGGCATTCCCAACATGAAGCTCGAGAAGTCCGTGGTCGAGCGTCGCGTGGCGCTTATGCGCGAGCTGGGCATTGCGTTCGAGCTGGGTGCCGACGTGAGCGATCCTAAGGTTGCTGCCAAGCTCGATGGCTTTGACGCCGTCGTGGTGGCTGCTGGTGCCCGCGCCCCGCGTGGGCTTTCGGCTGCGAACATCGATGCGCCCGGCGTGGTGTATGCCGTGGACTATCTGACGGCTTCGACCGTCTCGGTGCTCGATGGCGGCGAGCCCGCGGTGAACGCGCGCGGCCTGGACGTTGTGGTCATTGGCGGCGGCGATACCGGTAACGACTGCGTGGGCACCGCGGTGCGCCAGGGTGCGCGCAGCGTGCGCCAGTTTGAGTTCCTGCCGGCCGCGCCCGATAAGCGTGCGGCGAGCAACCCTTGGCCGCAGTGGCCCAATGTTAAGAAGACCGATTACGGCCAGCAGGAGGCCATCGCTGCCATGGGCGGCGAGATGCGCGCTTGGGGCGTGGATACGCTCGAGGTGCTGCTGGACAAGAAGGGCGCGGCCGCGGGCCTGCGCGTGGTCGATCTGGATTGGTCGGCTGGCAAGCCCGAGCGCATCGCGGGCTCCGAGCACGAGGTGCCGGCCCAACTGGTGCTCATCGCCTGCGGCTTTACGGGTCCCGAGCATGGCGTGTTCAACGCCGTTGGCGTGCCTGTCGCCACGGCGGGCCGCCCGTTGCCTGTGATGGCTTCCGAAGGCTCGCACCTTGCGGCGCGTGTCGACGGCGTCGCTGCGGATGCCGCGCCGGTGTATGTTGCCGGTGACGCTCGTAACGGCAGCTCGCTCGTGGTGAACGCCATGGCCGATGCCCTGGCCTGCGCTGCCGAAGTCGCCGACGCGCTGGAGCTGTAAGGTAGTCATTTAAGAACGTCCCCAATGACTAGTCATTTTTTGTCTAGTCGTTGGGGACACTCTTTGCGAGCGATTTGCCCGTTTGTCGACGCGCGAGTGTCCATTCGGCGTCTTCTTGAGCTGTGGCGCTCTGCTGTTTCTGTGATGGCCGGGGGCGCTTGGCTCAAAAGGACGGGTTTGCCGTCTATGTTTACCTGCGGTTTTGTTGCGGTGCGCATTTTCGGTCAAGCTTTTCGTCAAGTGTTTGGTCAGCATCTGGTTTGCAGCCGGAGGCCTATTTTGCCCGCGCTGGTCGTGGCTGCCCACCCTCCCCGTAAGCTCAAATTGAGGTCCATCAGTTTGAGGAGGATGCCATGACTGACCACGCTTTAGACCGAGCGCAGCTAGCCGAAGCCGTCGGCAACGATATTGCCGACATGGCCCATTTTTGGATGCTGCGGAAGTTCCAGTTTTTGGAGCCGGCGCGCGAACAGTTCGAGATCATTGTCGACCCATGGCTCAGCTATTGCACCGAGCCTTCGCAAAACGAAATCATGGCCTACAACATGGCGTTTACCGATTGGCTGCTCTTCGAGCGCTCCTATCGCCATGGCAAGACGCTGCTCGAGCTGTATGTTGAAGAGCCGCCGGCATCGCTTTCGCCCGCCTCGCTCAAGCGGCTCGAGCAGGTACGCGACACGCAGTATTTCTCGCGCTTTGGTATTTTGGACAAGGATCCTGCGAACGGCATGGTTGCGCTGAAGGATACGCGCACCGATCGTCGCTTTGATGTCTACGACCCGCATATCGTGCAAAAGGAGCATTGGAGCGACGGCGCGATTGCGGTGCGCCTCGCCTGCATCGACGATGTTTGGCTGACGGCGGGACAGCTCTACCTCTACGACATAGCGCGCCTGAGCGATACGGCGATCGACGGGCCTGGCGCCGTCCATCCGGAAGACCTGGAAGATGGCTTCGACACCTCGTGCATCAGCTTCTTTTTGCGCCTGGTCCGCGACATCATGGGTGCCCAGGGGCGGTACGTAAAGTCGCTCAACATCTACGAGCAGGAGTGGAAGTAGGGGATGGGCTGTCGCAGCGCCGCCGCGTGTCTATTTGTCTCGATCTGTAACGTTTAGGGACAAAAAACCGGTCTACCTGTTACAGATCGAGACGAACGCTTGGGTGCCGCTGGTTTGTCTAAATCTGTAACGTTTGGGGGCCTGGAGAACGTCTAACTGTTACAGACCGAGACGTTTGGCACCTGGTTGGGGGAATGTCTCAATCTGTAACATCTACAGGCCCAAATTCGACCTACCTGTTACAGATTGAGACAAAGGTTGGCGGCTGCCGAAAGATCTTGTTCTGTAACAACTAGAGGCTCAAAGACTGTCTTCCTGTTACAGATCAAGACATTTGTCAGCGGAGGCAACGGTGACGATGGTCCATTTGTCTGACGTGGTGGTGATGAAAGTGCCTAATACCGTTCTCAAACACAAACATGCGACTCGCAACACGTTGGCGCGGAATAGGATGCTCGCGCGGCTCACGGAGACGGCCAAGCAAGGTGCGCTGCTCGCAACGCATGACAATACCGAGCTCATGTGGCTGCGACGCCATGTTGGAACCGACGATATCGCGGAGCCCGAGCCGTACCTGTTCTGTTTTCAGCATGATTGGGATGCATTGACGCCGGCGGAGCGAGCGCTGAGGACTATCAAAGGGCTTGCGGAATTTCATCCCGATTGGGCGTTTTGGGGTTATGACGCGGCACTTTTGTGGGGTCTGGAGGTGCCGAATGACCTGCTCGGGCCGCGTTTTCTTGTTAAGACGGGTTGTTCGGTGACGTTGAGCAGCGGGTGCAGGTTGTTGCGTCCGCAGATGGCGGGCGCGCTCGAGCGTGTTGATGGCGTGCGGGTGACGTCGTTTTGGCGCACGGTGGAGGATTGCTTGCTGCGTGCGCCGTTTTCGTACGGGTTGGCGATTGTCGATTCTGCACTGCGGGCGAAAGGCGTATCACGTTGGGATTTGTGCGAGCGCCTCCGCGCCGATTGCGAGGGCAGGCGAGGGTATCGCAGGGCACAGGTGATTGCGTCGTATGCGGACGGGCTGTCCGAAAACGGCGGCGAGTCTCGGTTCCGAGCGTTCTTTATTGCGTACGGCTTTCTGGTTCCGGAGCTGCAGGTGGAGTTTCGCGATCCGCTCGATTCGAGCCAGGTGTTTCGGGTTGATTATTTCTGGGACATGTGTCATCGGCGAGCTCGACGGGAAGGGAAAGTATACCCTGCAGGATGGTGGGGATCGGGGGTCGGTCGACCCATTCGTGGCAGAGCGTCAGCGGGAATCTCATCTGACAATGCTCGGGCATAAGGTGCTTCGGTTTACGTTTAACGAACTCAAAGACCCGGGGAAGCTGGTCGAGAAAATGAGGCTGGCGGGTATTCCTCGGCAGGCTGAATTGGCTGAGGAGTGGAGACGCCAGTGGTATGGGTGCTAAGGGGTGCAACTGACGCGAATGTGGTTGTTCCTGCCGAGTTTGTCTCGATCTGTAACAACAAGGGGCCGTTTGGCCTCGCAGCTGTTACAGATCGAGACAGAAGGTTGGCTGCCGCTAAAAGATCTCGATCTGTAACATCTAGAGGCCGAAAACCTGTCTACTTGTTACAGATTTAGACGTTTGACGACAGGGCTGGAGAATATCTCGATCTGTAACATCTAACGGCCAAAATTCGACCCAACTGTTACAGATTGAGACGGAAGGTTGGCGGCTGCCGAAAGATCTCAATCTGTAACGGGAAGGGGCCCAATAACCCTGTACCTGTTACAGATCGAGACATTCCCCTGATGTTGCTGAGGTGGGGCTGCAACGTATTCCGTCCCCCACATCCCCTCTTCCCTCCGTTAACCGATATGCTCGACTTTAGGTCGCTGCATTAGGTGATAATGGACAAATGTTCATGTTAATCGTGAGGGAGGAGCTCGATATGGCGTCTGCCGATCGTTCCACGTTGTTTATCAATGCGACCGTTCTGGATGGCTCGGAGCATATGGAGCCGCAGCCCGATATGGCCGTGGCCGTCGAGCGTGGTGTCATCACCTGGATGGAGCCGAGTGCTGTGGCGCAAGCACCTGTAGGTGCCGAGGTTATCGACCTGGCAGGTGCGTATCTCATGCCGGGCCTCATCAATATGCATGTGCATCTGTGCGGTTCGGGCAAGCCGGTTTCGGCGGGCGATGCGGGCGCGCTGATGAAGAAGCTCGATAATCCCGTGAGGCGCGCCATCGTGCGCCATATTCTTAAGGGCAGCGCCCAACAACAACTGGCAAGCGGCGTGACCACGGTGCGCGGCGCGGGCGACCCACTGTTTGCCGACATCGCCGTTCGTAATGCCATCGACGCCGGCAAGTATCAAGGTCCTCGCCTGGTGGCGCCGGGAACGGGCGTCACGGTGCCGGGCGGCCATGGTGCGGGCTTGTTCGCCCAGGTGGCAAACAGTCCCGCCGAGGCAGCCGAACAGGTGCGCGACCTGTATGCGCGCGGTGCCGACGTCATTAAGCTGTTCGTAACGGGCGGTGTGTTCGATGCGACCGAGGTGGGCGAGCCGGGCGTGCTGCGTATGCCGGTGGAGGTTGCCGCGGCGGCGTGCAAGGCGGCGCACGATATGGGCCTTCCGGTCATGGCCCATGTCGAGAGTACCGAGGGTGTGAAGGTTGCGCTTGAGGCCGGCGTTGACACGATTGAGCACGGCGCTCCGTTGACGTCCGAGATTCTGGAGCTGTACCGTGGCGCCGCGGGCACGCAGCTCGAGGGGCGTGCGCCCAGCGTTACCTGCACTATCAGCCCGGCGCTGCCGTTTGTATTGCTCGACCCGGAAAAGACCCATTCGACCGATACACAAAAGAAGAACGGCGACATCGTGTGCTCGGGCATCATCGAGAGCGCCCGTGCCGCACTGGAAGCTGGTGTTAGGGTGGGCCTTGGCACGGACTCGAGCTGCCCGTTCGTGACGCAGTACGACATGTGGCGTGAGGTGGCCTATTTTGCCAAGTACGTGGGTGTGAGTAACGCCTTCGCGCTGCATACGGCCACGCAGGTCAATGCCGAGCTGCTGGGGCTGGGCGGCGAGACCGGCACAATCGAGTGCGGCAAGGCCGCCGATATCCTGGTGACGCGCAGGAACCCGCTCGATGACCTGTGTGCACTGCGTGAGCCGGCGTACGTGATGTGCCGTGGTGATCTGGTGCGCAAACTCAAGGTGAAGCGTATTCCCGAGGTGGACGCCGAGCTCGACACGATTATGGCCATGCCGTCCGAGGCACTGGCCGAGGAGCTCGCCCGCGACGGCGTGGCATAGGTGTGACAAAGGGGCAATCCCTTTGTCATAATCAAAAAAGCCGAGGTCTCAGTGCGAGGCCTCGGCTTTTATTTGTCCCATGGTATGGCGGCTAGGAGCGCGTCTCCATCTTGGCGTGGCACTTGGGGCAGGTGACGCGGATCTTGCCCTTGCCCTTGGGGACGGAGAGCATCTGGCCGCAGTTGGGGCACTTGAGATAGGCCGTGGTCTTGCGGCCCTTCCACATCTTCTTGGCTGTGCGCTTGGCACGTTCAAAGTCTTCCTTGCTAGTACCGGCTGCGCGCGAGGCGTTGGCCGCTGCAGCTCCGCCGCCCAAGCTGGCGACGAGCTTGCCCAAGCCGGGAACATTGGCGGTCGTGGCGACAAAGGCCTCGTTCTCCTTGCGACGTGCGTCGATATTTTTGGACAGGCCGCGCAGCACGCCAATCACGATTACGGCGATGGCAATCCAGCTGAGCCACTGGATGCGGGCTATCGATCCGATCATCGCGATGACGATGCCGGCAAAACCCATCACGATGCTGAGTTCATCGGCACCATTGCGACCCTTCATAAAGTCATTCATGCAAATTGCCTTTCATTCGATATACCGCACGCCTTTATACCCGATTTAGAGCAAGGGGGACAGGTTAATTTGCACCAATGTGGTGCAAATTAACCTGTCCCCGGAATACCAAGACGATGCAAAGAAGTCTGTCCCCAATGTCCCCAATTACTTGGAGAGCTTGTCGACGACGCGTTCGATCTCGGCGAGCTTGGCGGCTTTGAGGTCTTCGTCTCCCGATTCGATTGCCGAAGTCACGCAGCCCTCGATATGCGCCTTGAGCACGTCGGCGTTGATGCGCGCAATGAGCGCCTGTGTGGCCATGAGCTGCGTGGAAATATCGACGCAATAGCGGTCCTCATCGACCATCCGCAAGATGCCGTCAATCTGGCCGCGTGCCGTCTTGAGCATGCGGGTCACCGATTTGTGGTCTGCCATCATGGCGGGTCCTCGTTTCTGGTCGATCTTCCGGATGTCCCCGTCAGTTGCGGTGAAATACGGACTGTTTAAAGGCCTAGGGCGGCTCAACAGTCCGTATTTCACCGCAACTTCTGAGGATTGAGTAGGCGGCGTCTGCTACGCGGCGGTCACGGATAGGGCGTGGAACTTCTCGCCCGCAGCCTCGACAGCGGCGGCGAGCTGCTCGGCGGTCACGGTGTCGGCACACTCCACCTGGACGGTCTGGGTCTCGTGATCGGCGCCGGCGTCGGTCACGCCGGCAACGTTGAGCAACGCCGTCTCGACGGTGGCGTCGCAGTGGCCGCACATGAGGCCGGAAGTCTTGATTGTGTAACGCATGGGTGTACTCCTTATCGATTGAGAATATCTGACAGTTTAGTCGTGAACAGCGTCATCTTAAAGGTGTGCTGAGGTGCCCGAGATTGCCCCGAAAGAGGAGCGAAGCGTACTTGGGTACGCGAGCGACGGTTTGAGGGGCAAGGTCGGGTGCTTCAGCGCGCCGTCTTGGGCTTAAAGGATTTTAAGCGCAGCGCATTGCTTACGACGCACACGCTCGACAGGCTCATGGCCGCGGCGCCAAACATCGGCGAGAGCTGCCAACCGGTGAGGGGGAAGAACACGCCCGCCGCCAGCGGAATGCCGATGCCGTTGTAGAACAGCGCCCAGAACAGGTCCTGCTTGATGTTGCGAATTGTGGCGCGCGACAGCTCGATGGCACGGGCGACGTCCATGAGGTCGCTGCGCATGAGAACCACATCTGCCCCTTCTTTGGCGATGTCGGCGCCGGTGCCGATGGCAAGGCCCACGTCGGCGCGCGCCAGGGCGGGGGAGTCGTTGATGCCGTCGCCCACCATGGCGACCTTACTGCCCGCATCCTGCAGCTCGCGCACGTGGCGCTCCTTGTCGGCGGGAAGCACGTCGGCGATGACCTGCTTGCTGGTCAGTCCCACGCGGCGGGCGATGGCCTCGGCCGTCACGCGGTTGTCGCCGGTGAGCATGCGCACGTCGACGCCAAGCGAGCGCAGTGCGGCAATGGCAGCAGCGCTCGTCTCTTTGACCTCGTCGGCCACGGCGATGATGCCGACAAGCTCGCCGTTCTTGGCAAAGAACAGCGGCGTTTTGCCCTCGGTGGCAAATTGCTCGGCAACGCCGGCGGGTACCTCCGCGCCCAGCTCGTTCATCAGATGCACGTTGCCGGCAGCGATGACGTTTTGTCCCTCGCGCGCCGTAACGCCTCGTCCAGGCACGGCGGCAAAGTCCTCGACCATGCGCGCCACGATTCCGCGTGCCTCGCACTCGGCCATAATCGCCTCGGCCAGCGGGTGCTCGCTTGAGCGCTCCAGCGCGGCAGCGAGCTTGAGCAGCGCCTTTTCGCTCATGGCGGGCGAGCCGTCAGCGCGCGCGGCAACCACAATATCGGTCACGGCCGGCTTGCCGCGGGTGACCGTGCCCGTCTTATCGAGCACCACGGTGCCCACGCCGCGCAGGTTCTCCAGCGCCTCAGCGCTCTTAAACAGAATGCCCATTTCGGCGCCCTTGCCGGTGCTTACCATAATGGCGACGGGCGTGGCCAGACCCAGTGCACACGGACAGCTGATCACCAGCACAGCCACTGCGGAGGTGAATGCCTCGTTGATGCTGCCGGTCAGTGCCATCCACGCCGCAAAGGTCACGGCCGAGACCACAAACACCACGGGCACAAACACACCGGCGACCTTATCGGCCAGGCGGGCGATAGGCGCCTTGGTGGTATTGGCGTCCTCGACGAGCTGGATGATCTTGGCAAGCGACGTGTCGGCTCCCACGCGTGTGGCGCGGAAGGTAAACGATCCGGTGCGGTTGACCGTGGCGGCGTTGACGGTGTCGCCGGCGGTCTTTTCCACGGGGATGGACTCGCCGGTGAGCGCGCTCTCGTCTACGGCGGAGGCGCCCTCGAGAACCACGCCATCGACGGGGACGGACTCTCCGGGGCGCACGCGCAGTACCTGGCCGGGTAGGATGGCGTCGACGTCCACAGTGGTCTCGGCGCCGTCATCGGCAACGACGGTCGCGGTCTTGGGTGCTAGGTCGATGAGCGCCTCGATGGCGCCGCCGGTCTTGGACTTGCTGCGCGTCTCGAGGTATTTGCCCACGGTAACGAGCGACAGGATGGTGCCGGCGCTCTCAAAATACAGGTTGTCCATGCCCGTCATCATGGCCTCGTGCACCTGACCTGTGGCCAGCTGGTCTGCCATGATAAACATGGCATAGAGCGACCAGGCGATCGACGCGGTGGCG
>ERZ827194.928-NODE-928-length-16109-cov-3.26286_pt1 | contig 16109 bp, 10 predicted proteins | sample MGYA00519777_ERZ827194 | MGnify/ENA primary metagenome ERZ827194 (study PRJEB31778, sample SAMEA3449277) | human gut metagenome | biome: human gut; feature: human-associated habitat; material: faeces | place: United Kingdom | collected 2010/2012 ...
TGCCCAATTCCCAGACCACCGCGCAGGAAGCTGCCGAGTGGCTCAACACCGATTCCCACCTTACGAGCGCGCTGAGCGCACAGCTCGCTCGTTCCCTCCAGAGCTCTGGTGCCGAGTCTGTGGCCCTTAACGCGGGCACGGCGGCCGAGCTGTCCTGCGGCTACTGGCTCATCGTCGCCAAAGACGACGCCATCGCCCAAGGCGAGGCCGGCACCGCGCCGATCATGACCCTGGTCGGCGGCAGCGCCGTTACCGTCAAGCCCAAGGCGGCGACCCCCAAGGTCGCCAAGCACGTGCTGGAGGACAGCACCGCCGCCTGGCAGAAGGCCGCCGACGCTACGGTCGCCGACGACCTGTACTGGCGCCTCTCGGCCACGGTCCCGGCGGGGCTCACCGCCTACGACACCTATACGGTGCGGTTCGTCGACACCATGAGCGCGGGGCTCGACCCCTCCATGGTCGCCGCGAGCATGCGCGTGTACGTGGCGGCGGGCGCGGACGGCGGCTTTGGTGCGGTCCAGACCGACAAGGACGGCCGCGCCGGCACCGAGCCCGCGAAGGGCTGGACCGACATCACGGCCCAGTGCGCCACCAAGGTAGCGGCGGACGGCAAGACCTTCACCGTGCGCACCGGCGACCTGGTCGCCGCGCTCGGCGGGGCCGACGCCTTCACCGCGGGCGCCCGCGTGGTCGCCGTGTACAACGCGCCGCTCAACAGCGCATGCAACCACGGCATCGCGAAGGGCAACCCCAACGAGGTGTACCTGCGCTACCCGCGCTCTCCCTTTGCCGATCAGTCCGGCGACGCCGGCTTCACCCGCACACCGAGCGATGACGCGTGCGCCTACACCTGGGATCTCGCGCTCACCAAGCGCGGCAGCGACGGCGACAAGCCGCTTGCCGGGGCGGTCCTGAGCATCGCCGACGACCGCGGCCGTACGCTGGCGGCCGACGGCACGTGGGATGCGGAGGGCAAGGCCACCGTCACCACGGGCGAGGACGGCCGCGTGACCGTCTCGGGTGTGGACTCGGGCAAGCTGGAGGTCCGCGAGCTCAAGGCACCCAAGGGCTACGCCGCCTTTGAGGGCACGCGCTCCGTGACGGTCAAGGCCGAGGGCCTGGACGTCGACCAGGTGGCCGCCGCCAAGCCCAAGCTCACCATCACGGCCGAATCGCCCCTGCGCGCCGACAGCGCGGACGGGTCGACGGGCAGCCTGGAGGCGTCGCTCATCAACACGCCCACCGGCACACCCCCTAGCATTACCACCGGAGGCTTTATGCCCTCGACTGGCGATATGGCAATGTACGCCGCGGCCGCCGCAGCGGTCGCCGGAGCCGCGCTCATCGTGGTCGCGCTCCTGGTTAAGCGGGGAGGTGGCAGCCATAAAGAGTAGCTGGCAGCCCCGCAGAGAGCGGGGCGAGACGTAGCGAAGTAGATGCTAAGACACAGACAGATGATGACCGATCGAATGAGTTACGAAGTAGAAAGCAGAGGAAAGAAGATGCACATGAACAAGAACATCGCACGCCTGGCAGTAACCGCCGGCCTCACAGCAGCGCTGAGCTTCGGCGGCGTGATGGCTCCGGTGACCATGGCGTTTGCTGCGGGTACGCCTGTGGCTACGACGAGCGGTAATGTGACGATTGAAAATGGCGGCTACGAGGGTACGACCTTTAAGGGCATCAAAATTTTCTCCGCTACCGTTACGCAGGATCAGACAGGCACCGATGTTTGGGACTCTACCGATGAGAAGACGCTGTCCAATATTACGTGGGCATCGACTGAGGTGAAGGTCGCCGTCATGGACGCGTTTACTGCTGATGACGGCAAGCCGGAGGGTGATAATGCACAGACGTGGGCAGAATGGATTAAAACTAAGACCGCGGGTGAGTATGAGGGTAGCACCGACCAGACTACCAAACTGAATGTGGGTACGACGCTCGACAGAATCGCCAGGGCGCTTAAAGACGAGAAGTGGACTAATCCAGAGAGCGGTACTGCGGGAACATTCAAGGGTATTGGTGCGGGCTACTGGCTCTTTGAAACGCAGCAGGTCGGCACTGGAGCAGATGGAAGCCATGACGCCTATACCTCGCCGATCTTCACTGTCGTCGGTGGTGAAGACGTAAATCCGGAGCCCAAGAAGAGCGTCCCCACGGTCGAGAAGAAGATTCTCGATGATAGCAAGGTGGCGAAAGACCTCAAGGCCGTGTCCGAGGGTGATTGGAAAGACGTTGCCGACTCCCAGATCGGCCAGGAGGTGAACTACAAGCTCACCGGCACGATTGCGGACAACTACGCCAGCTACGACTCCTATTCCTACGAGTTCACCGACACCCTTACTAAAGGCCTCAGCTATGTTGATGGTCAAACTAAAGTTTATGCTGTGAACAAAGATTCGAGCAACAAAGATAAATATATCGATATTTCCAGTTACTTTGATGTGAATTCAACCAACAATGCTGACGAAACTACCACCTTGACTGTTGTAGCTAAAGCGGGGGAGCACGGTAAGCACCTCAAGGAGATTTCAGACGTAAATGCCAACACTAAGATTGTTGTCTTCTACAAGGCGAAGCTCAACACAAGCGCGGTAATTGCGGGAGCAAACAACCAGCTGAATGGCAACCTCAACACCGTTACGCTCAAGTATTCCAACAACCCCATGGTCGAAGGTACTGGCACCTCGGTACCCGATACGGTCAAGGACTACACCTACGGCCTCAAGATCAACAAGGTTGACCTTGGCACTGAGAAGGCGCTGGAAGGTGCTAAGTTCACCATCGCAGCTGGTGACACAACTAACGGTGACGAGAACAGCGCAAACGTTAAATATGTCAAGGAGGACGGCACTCTGAGCGACAGCATGGTCGAAATTTCGACGGGCTCCGATGGTATCATTATGCTTTCCGGTCTCGATGCTGGCGTCTATACGGTCACGGAAACTTCTGCTCCTGATGGTTACACCAAGGTCGAACCCTTCACCTTCGAGATCAAGCCGACCATGAAGGCCAATGATCCGGACGCTGGTCTTACTGCACTCTCTGGCACGCTTGATGACAAGAACCAGAGTGACAAGGTCATCGCTGGCCTTACCGATAAGAATGCCGGTGATAACAGGCTAACGGCGAAGACCGACTCGGAGAAGGTCACCGATGGCTACTTCAACATCACCGTTGGCGATACCAAGCATGTCGGCCTCCCGCTCACCGGTCTCAACGGCGTGACCTTCACTTGGATCGCTGGTGGCGCGGTGCTGTGCATCGGCGTGGCTCACCTCATCCGCAGCCGTAAGCAGGCCGAGGAGTCCGAGCAGGAGTAACGCTCGCTCGCCCATCCCTTTGGCAGGTGGGATGTGATGGCCATGAGACTTGCGGACACTTTTTTCGTCCATCCACGTTCTTGCTTTGCCATTATCTTTTCGGGGCAGACTCCGCGCTGGAGTTTGCCCCGTTCTTTTTGGACAACACAGACAGCCTCCACCGTCCGATGCGGACTCATCCGTCATCGCGTTTCTTGACTCGTATGAGGTTCGGTTTAAGGTCCGTAGGCGCACGCGCGGTGCGGACGGTAGAAGGCATTTGCGCCGCAACAAGCGCAAATAAGAATGCCCGGGGTTAGAGGCCCGGGCATTTAACAAAACCAGAAAACTAGGCCGCCCGCGCTCCAAAGTACTTACGCGGGGTGCGTCGTTTCCTATTGACATTGTATCCCGAATCGCCCCGCCGATCCGGGACATTTTGAAAACGCAAATGCTGGCTTATCCTCGACTGGACGGTGCAGTCTAGCGGCGTTGTCCGGCGCGGAAGCTCGCTAATCGGCTATTATTTGTTTAGACAACCTGAGCTATAGAGGAGTGACCGGCGATGGTGCAGGGCGCCAAACATATGAAGAGCAATAACGCCGCGGCCAACGGCGGCTCAAGCCCTCAACCCAAACCTCAACCAAAGCCCAAGCGTCGTCGCAAGCGGTTGCCGCGCTGGGCCGACCGTCTCATCACCATCGTCATCATCCTTATTGGCGTGGGCCTTATGACCTGGCCGTGGATCTTGGACCGGCTCGAGGCCTCGGGCGTGTTCAACCAGATCAGCACGGTGTCCAGCACCGTGGACGCGCTGTCTGCCGAGGAGCGCGAGCGCATTCTGCTCCAGGCGCGCTCCTTTAACGAGCAGCTGGCGGGCGAGGCCACCGAGCTCCCCGCCGACCAGATCGAGCCCTACGCTCAGCAGCTCATCTTCGACCGCGACCCCATGATGAGCTGGGTCGAGATCCCCTCCATCGACGTGAGCATGCCCATCTACCACGGCACGAGCGAGGAAGTCCTTATGGCGGGCGTCGGCCATCTGGAGGGCACGAGCCTGCCGGTGGGCGGCACCTCGACGCACTGCGTGCTCACCGCGCACTCGGGCATGCGCAACCTGAGCATGTTCGACGACATCCACTCGCTGGAGCCCGGCGACCTGGTGCTGCTGCACACCATGAACAAGACGCTCGCCTACAAGATGGTGGACTCCGAGGTGGTGCTGCCCGAGGAGATGGAGTCGCTGACCATCGAGCCCGGTGCCGACAAGGTGACGCTCGTCACCTGCACGCCCTACGGCGTGAACGACCATCGCCTGCTGGTGCATTGCGTACGCACCAAGTACAGCAAGAAGGACGTCGACAAGCAAAAGTCGCTGGCCGGCCGCCACTGGGGCAAGCGCGAGTTTGCCGTGCTTATCGTGGTCGTGGCCATTGTGCTGTTGCTGCTGGACATCGTGATCCACGCGGTCCGTAAGCGCCGCAAGGCCAAGGCCTCGGCATAAGACATCGTCCAGAACCACCACAATGGGGACAGGCACCTTTGTGGTGGTCGGGACTTCCAAACCATCACAACATTCGATGAAAATCGCGATTTTGACGAAAAGCGCCGAATGTTGTGATGCTTTTCGTTGCGGGCGAGACGGTTCCGTTGTGAGCGGCGCGGTTTTCGTTGTCGGCGGGACGGTTTTCGCTACGGACGGTGCGGTTTCGCTGCAGAACCGCCAGCCCGCTGCCTGCCAGCCCGCCGCTCTCGTTACGTTTTCGCTGCATTTGGGTAAAGCACCTGCTCCAAGCGGCGTTGCCTTGTATACTAGAGCGGTTTATCTGTTATGCGGAAGGGAGCGCCTATGGCACTCAGCGAGAAAGACGTGCGCGGCATCGCCGAGTACGCAAAGATCGCACTGACCGATGACGAGCTCACCCAGATGACGTCCTACATGAATGACGCCGTCCAGATGCTCGAGCCCGTCTTGCAATATGACTTGCCCGACGTGGAGCCCACGTTCCATCCCATCGGAAGCCTGTCCAACGTGATGGGCGACGACCTGCGCGAGCCCGAGCGCGATCTGCCGCTCGACGTTGCGCTCGAGAACGCCGGCAGCGCGCGCGACCGCTACTTCCGCGTGCCGTCCATTTTGGGAGAGGGGGAGAGCGAGTAATGGCGCAGAGCTTCGATTCCCTTACCGCCGCCCAGATCGCCGCGGGCGTTGCCGCCGGCGACTTTACCGCTACCGAGGTGGCCCAGGCCTCCCTTGCCGCCATCGAGGCGCGCGAGGGCGGGGTCCAGGCATTCCTGCAGGTGGCGCCCGAGCTTGCGCTCGAGGCCGCTGCGCGCGTGGATGCCGACCGTGCCGCAGGCAAGCCGCTGCCCCCGCTCGCGGGCGTGCCGCTGGCCATTAAGGACAACATGAACCTCGTGGGCACGCGCACCACCTGCGCTTCCCGCATGCTCGAGAACTACCAGAGCGTCTACACCGCCACCTGCGTCCAGCGCATGATCGATGCCGGCTGCCTGCCCATGGGCAAGGCAAACATGGACGAGTTTGCCTTTGGCAGCTCCACCGAGAGCTCGGCGTTCCACCGCACCAACAACCCCTGGGATACCGAGCGCGTGCCCGGCGGCTCCTCGGGCGGCTCCGCTGCCGCCGTCGCCGCGGGCGAGGTCGCGCTCTCGCTGGGCTCGGATACCGGCGGCTCCATTCGCCAGCCGGCGTCGCTGTGCGGCGTGGTGGGCTTTAAGCCCACGTATGGCGCCGTGAGCCGTTACGGCGTTGTCGCCTTTGGCTCGTCGCTCGACCAGGTGGGCCCCTTTGGCCGCACGGTCGAGGATGTCGCGCTGGCCATGAATGCGCTTACCGGCGCGGGGCACGATCCGTACGACTGCACCAGCCAGGATTGCGCCGTCGACTTTACCGAGCATCTCAACGACAGCATCGAGGGTAAGTGCGTGGGCATCATCCCTGCGTTTATGGAGGCCGAGGGCCTGACGCCCGAGGTCAAGGCCGCTGTTCAGCGCGCCGCCCAGGAGCTGCAGAACCAGGGTGCCGAGCTGGTCGAGGTCGACCTGCCGCACCTGGACGCCGCCATCGCCGCCTACTACGTCATCGGCCCGGCCGAGGCGTTCTCCAACCTGGCCCGTTTCGACGGCATCCGCTACGGCTATCAGGAGGAGGGCTGCGCCAACCTGTCCGACCAGAGCTCGCTGTCGCGCGCCCACGGCTTTGGCGCCGAGGCCAAGCGCCGTCAGATGCTTGGCGCCTACTTGCTGAGCTCGGGCGTGTACGACAAGTACTACTACGCTGCGCAAAAGGCCCGCACGCTCATCACGCAGGACTACGACGCCGCGTATGCCAAGGTGGACACCATCCTCATGCCCGCCTCGCCGCGCACGGCTTTTAAGTTTGGCGAGATCAGCGACCCCACGCAGATGTACCTTTCGGACCTGTACACCATCTCGCTCAACATTTGCGGCAACGGTGGTATCTCGGTGCCGCTGGGCCTGGGCAAGGACACTCAGCTGCCCGTTTCTGCCCAGCTGGTGGGTCCGGCGTTTAAGGACCGTCAGCTGCTCACGTTTGCCCGCGCCCTGGAGCGCGGCTTTGCCGATGCCGCCACGGGTGCGCCCGCGCTTTCCGTCGCGCCCGATTTTGCCGGGAAGGGAGGCGAGCTGTAATGAAGGAGCTTTCCGAGGTCCTGCAGGATTGGGAGGCCGTGATCGGCCTGGAGATCCATACCGAGCTCACCGCACTCGATACCAAGATGTTCTGCAACTGCAAACTCAGCCACGATGACGAGCCCAACGCCAACGTGTGCCCGGTGTGCCTGGGACTGCCCGGAGCCCTGCCGGTGCCCAACAAGCGCGCCATCGAGAGCATCGTCAAGGCCGGTCTCGCCACCAACTGCGAGATCCAGCGCCACTCGATGTTCTACCGCAAGCACTACTTCTATCCCGATATGGCCAAGAACTTCCAGACCACGCAGGGTCCGGTTGCCTTTGCCATGTACGGTCACCTGGATCTGGACGTGACCGGTCGCGGTGCCGCCGAGCGCCCCGACTGCGCGTTTGGTGAGGCCGAGGCCCAGAGCCTGGCGAGCGCCTCGGCCAACGCCGAGGGCCTGTCCACATCCATGACGTCGATCATGCGCGAGGGCAATCAGCGTGCCGGCCACCTGGCCAGCTATGATGCGTCCAACCTGCAGATGCCCGAGCGCCGCGAGGACGGTTCCTACACGGTGCCCATTCGCATCCTGCGCATCCATATGGAGGAGGACGCCGCCAAGATGGTGCACGTGGGCGGTGCCGAGGGCCGCATTACCGCCGCGGCCGAGTCGCTCGTCGACTACAACCGCTGCGGCACGCCGCTCATCGAGCTCGTCACCGAGCCCGATCTGCGCACGCCCGAGGAAGCGCGCCTGTTTATGGAAAAGCTCCGTCGCATTTTTGTGACGCTGGGCATTTCGGACTGCTCCATGGAGAAGGGCTCCATGCGCTGCGACGGCAATGTGTCGCTGCGCCGCCGCGGTGAGACCAAGCTGGGCACCAAGACCGAGCTCAAGAACCTCAACTCGTTTAAGAGCCTGCATGACGGCCTTGCCTACGAGATTTGCCGTCAGGCCGAGGTGCTCGAGGAGGGCGGAATCATCTATCAGGAGACCCGCCACTGGGAGCCCAGCCGCAAGCGCACCGTGGTCATGCGCGTCAAGGAGACGGCTGACGACTATCGTCTGTTCCCCGATCCCGACCTGGCGCCCTTCGATCTGGACGATGAGTTCATCGACCGCTGCCGAGGTGAGATCCCCGAGCTGCCCGATGCCAAGCGCGCCCGATTTGAGGCCGACTTTGGCATTAAGGCGGCCGATGCCGGGCAGATCGCCGGCGACCCGGAGTTTGCCGAGTTCTTTGAGGCTGCCGCTGCCGGTATGGCTGGCAAGGAGGCCCAGACGGTCGCAAACCTGCTGGTGAACGAGATGATCGCCTACCTTAAGGGCGCGGGCGTCTCGCTGGCCGAGTCCGGCATCGCGCCGGCTCAGGTGGCAGCGCTGGCCAAGCTGCTGGCGACCGATGCCATCAGCTCCAACCAGGCGCACGAGGTCTTTGAGGCCATGGCCCAGACCGGCGACGACCCCAACAAGATCGTCGACGAGCGCGGTATGCGTCAGGTGAGCGATGCCGGCGCGCTGCAGCCGATTGTGGACGAGGTGCTGGCAAACTGTGCCGATCAGGCGCAGCAGTATCGTGACGGCAACCAGAAGGTCATCGGCTTTTTGGTGGGCCAGTGCATGAAGGCGAGCCGCGGCAAGGGCAACCCGAAGCTCTTCAACGAATTGCTGAGAACGTCGCTCTCGTAAGCGGGAACCCGGGAGCCCCGGCAGGGCGGGTGCTTCCTCAAAATTTCGAACAGTCCTGCGCAAGACGAAGGCCACATTAAGTGGCCTTCTTTGCGTGCGGAACTCATTTTGAGCAAACACCCGCCCTGCCGGGGCTCCCGGGTTCCGTGACGACTCGGCCGTTCGGGTCAGGTGGGGCTGATAAAAATAGAGTGAATGGGCGCGCCGTTGGCGCGTCCATTTTTGTGCGGGCGACAAAGGGACTGTCCCTTTGTCACATTGCAATAAATGTGATGAAAGTGTGGCGAAATAAGGTAAAACTTCCGTAAATGTGATAAATGTCACGTTTTACCTAGGGTAAAATGTGGGAAATATCACGTTTACGGAAGTTTCTTTGCGGGAGGTTCGGTCATGCAGCGAGATATCATTGCCAAGCTTAACGCTTGGAAAGCGTCAGAATATCGTAAGCCGCTTATCCTTAAGGGGGCGCGCCAGGTTGGAAAGACGTGGGCGCTTAAGGAGTTCGGCCGAACCTCGTACCTCAATTTTGTGTATCTGACGCTCGAGGAGCCGTCACCTGGGGTACAGAGCGAGTACGCTCAGTTTTTCGAAGGTACGCGCGATCCTCGACGGATCATCTCAAATCTTTCCCTGGCACTTGGACAGCCTATCGATCCTGGCGAGACGCTGCTTATTATTGATGAGATCCAGGATTGTCCTTCTGCAGTCGGTGCCCTTAAATACTTCTGTGACGAGGCCCCCGAGTATCACGTCGCATGCGCAGGGTCTTTGTTGGGCGTTCGCTTGTCCCGTGAGACCAGCGCTTTTCCGGTGGGAAAGGTCGAGTTCATGGAGATGCGCCCCATGAGCTTTTCCGAGTTTCTGAAAGCCGAGGGCGCTGCAAACTACGACGAATACCTTGGCGGCCTGGATCAGATCGAGACAGTGCCCGATTTCTTCCATGTCCGTCTCGTCGAGCATCTTCGTCGTTATTTTGCATGCGGCGGCATGCCAGAGGCTCTTGGCCGGTGGGTGGAGACGGGCGATATCGTTCAGGTCGATAAGGTGTTGTCTGATCTCTTGGATTCCTACGAGCGCGATTTTGCCAAGCATGGCGGCCGTGCGCAGTTCGCCAAGCTTTCGCAAATATGGAACTCGATTCCAGCTCAGTTGGCGCGCGAGAACAAAAAGTTCGTTTGGGGTGCGGTGCGCGAGGGGGCTCGTGCTCGAGAATACGAGGATGCTCTGGAATGGCTTGCCGATGCTGGGCTCATCACGGCGGTTCGCCTTAATGCTGCCGGTGGTGTGCCGCTCTCTGCGTACGATGACCTCAAGGCATTTAAAGTCTACTGTCTTGATGTCGGCTTGCTGCGCCGCATGGCAAGGCTGGATGCGTCCGCTTTTGCCATCTCGGATGCGCTATTTTCGGAGTTCAAAGGTTCGTTCGCCGAGAACTATGTGCTTCAGGCATTACTTTCACAGTTAGATGCTGCTCCGCGTTATTGGACAAACGAGAAGCCGAAGCACGAAGTTGATTTTTTGATTCAAGTCGGAAACGAAATCGTTCCCGTCGAGGTCAAATCGGGAGAGGTCGTTCATTCCAAGAGCCTTAAGTACTATGCCGACAAGCATGCGGAGACGACTCCATTGAGGGTCCGCTACTCACTTAAGAACCTAAAGCTCGACGACGGGGTGCTCAACATTCCGTTGTATTTGGCTGATCGATCTGTCCCTCTTATCAAAAAGGCGCTTGATTGTGCACATCTTGACGTTTAGATCCTGGGTGAGCTGACGGGCGGCGGCTAATTAATCGCTCCGTTACGGCCAGGTAGCTTGGGCCTTAGCGATGCTTGCTTCGCCAAGCCGTGGGTGTCATGCCGGCGTATTGTTTGAAGGCTTGGGCGAAGGCGGCTTGCTGAGGGTAGTCGAGCCGCTCTGCCACCTGCGCTATCGTGAGCGCGCTATCGGCCAAAAGGTCCTGTGCTCGCTCCATGCGGCGTCTGCGAATGTAGGCGCCCAGGGACTCGCCAGTTTGGGCCTTAAAGGTGGCGCATAGTTTGGAGCGGCTTGTGTAGAGCCTCTCGGCCACCTCGTTGATACCCACACGTCTGCCTTTGTCGAGCGCGCGCTCAACCATTGCCGTTGCTTCTTCGGCAATGGTTATGCTGACGCGTGTGTCTGCCGCCTGCCGCGCCTGCTTGTGGGCCGCGCGCGAACAGGCGAGCTCCGCGACCATGGTCTCCACGATGCCCTGCATATAGACGCGTCCGCCTACGGTGCGGGCGCGTTCCTCGTTAATCCGGCGCAGCGTGTGGCAGATAGCAGACGTCGCTTCCTCGTGCCATGGCTCGGCAAACGCCTCAAAGATTCCCGCGAACTCGGTGGGATAGCGGTGCTCCAGTTCGTCAAAATATCCAGGCAAAAAGAGTACCGAGCGCGAGTGATAAAGCTCCCCCGCAAACAGCGGGCTTAATTCCTCGCCACAGCTATCTTGGATAAAGCTGCAAACGGCATTGTTTGGCCACGGTCCATGCAATGGTTTAAGGTTCGCGGGCGTTATGCCAGCCTCGGGCATGCATGTAAGTGTGGGCGCGCTGACCTCGCTCACGCAGGCGTATGGCTCGGGTGTGTATTCGGCCAAGTACATATCGTGCGTCGGGGTGATGAAATGCTCCATGACAATGCAGGCAGGGGAGAGAGGCATGATCCATGCGCGGCCGTGCGCCCGGTCGTTTGCCACCTCGCCGGTAAAGACGGCGCCCTTGCCGGTAAGCTCCAGGCCAAACTGCTCAAACTGCGGTGCGTAGAGCTCGGTTATGTCGGTCGCTGCCCGCCGCATTTGCAAAAGCGTCCCTTTCCTTTGCAGAAACGTCCACGCCTGGCTTGATTGTGAGCCATGGCTAACACATCAATGATAAGTTGATTGAGGTTAACTCTCAAGCCGTTAGAAAGGAATCTCATGGCAAAGGGATCAGAAAGGGAAGGCGGCGGTATCGGCGAGCTGCTTGCATATGCCGGCGACCGTAAATTCCTAACGTATTTGGGCATGGCGCTCTCGGCGCTCTCGCAGCTGCTGAGCTTTGGCCCGTACGTGTGCATTTGGCTTGTCGCGCGAGACCTTATCGCTGTGGTGCCTAACTGGAGCGAAGCCACCGATATCGCGATGTATGGCTGGTGGGCCGTGGGTTTTGCCCTGGCAAGCATCGTAGTTTATTTCGTTGGGCTCATGTGCACGCACCTGTCTGCGTTTCGCTGCGCGTCCAATATCCGCAAGACTACGAGCGAGCACCTGCTTAAGCTGCCGCTTGGCTACTTTGACACGCACGCCACCGGTGAGCTGCGCCGTATTGTAGACGGATGCGCCGCCTCCACCGAGACCCTGCTCGCACACATGCTGCCCGATATCGCGGGCGCCGCCGCCATGGTCGCAGGTCTGCTCGTGCTGCTTTTCGCCTTGGATTGGCGCTTGGGCGCGGCATGCCTCATCTCGGTGGCCATTTCGTTTGGCGCCATGGCCACCATGATGGGCGGCAAAGGCGCCGAGTTCATGAAGGCCTACATGGGAGCGCTGGTCAAGATGAACAAGACCGGCACCGAATACGTACGCGGCATCCCCGTGGTCAAGGTGTTTCAGCAGACGGTCTACTCCTTTAAGGCCTTCCACGATGCGATCGCCGAATACGCCGACACGGCACAAAACTATGCGGGCACGTTCTGCCGAGGTCCGCAGGTACTCAACCTTACCGCGCTCAATGGTCTTGTGGCATTCCTGTTACCCGTGGCGTTGCTGTTGGCGCCGGGCGAGACGGACTTCGCGCATTTTATGGCCAACTTCACGTTTTACGCGATATTTTCGGCCGTGGTGCCGACGGCCATGACCAAACTCATGTTTGTGGGCGAGGCCTCTCAGATGAGCGCCGATTCGCTGGCTCGTATTCGAAGCGTCATGGATTCCAAGCAGCTCTCCGTGCCCGCCCAACCCAAGCACCCTGCCGGCGGCGACGTGCGATTTGAGGACGTGAGCTTTACGTACGAGGGTGCCGAAGCGCCTGCCGTTAGCCATGCGAGTTTTAGCGTTTCCGCTGGTAGCACCCTCGCCCTGGTGGGTCCTTCGGGTGGCGGCAAGTCAACCTGCGCAAGCCTGATCCCGCGTTTTTGGGATGTTTCCTCGGGTCGAGTGCTCGTAGGCGGTGTGGACGTTCGCGATATGGATCCGCATGATCTTATGGACCAGGTGGCCTTTGTGTTTCAGACTAACCAGCTGTTCCGGCAAACACTTGCCGATAACGTGCGCGCCTCCAAGCCTACGGCCACTGACGACGAGGTGCGTGCGGCCCTCTCCGCAGCTCAGTGCGACGACATTGTGGCCAAGCTCCCACAGGGCATCAATACCATGCTCGGTGCCGGCGGAGCATATCTTTCGGGAGGCGAGGTCCAGCGCGTGGCACTCGCCCGCGCGATCCTTAAAGACGCGCCCATCGTGGTGCTCGACGAGGCCACGGCGTTTGCCGATCCCGAGAACGAGGCGCTCATCCAGCGCGCCTTTAGCAAGCTGGCGGCGGGTCGCACGGTCATTATGATTGCGCACCGACTCTCGACTGTAGTGGGCGCAGACCAAATCGTGGTGCTCAACCAGGGCAGCGTGCAGGAGTCGGGTACCCATGCCGAGTTACTGTCCCAAGAGGGTCTGTATGCCAAGATGTGGGCCGAATACGAACAGGCCGCGAGCTGGAAAATCACTGCAGCGACCGCGGATGCCGCCGTCACGAAGGGAGGCGAGGCCTAAATGTTCACCTCATTCCAAAAGAAGTATTTCCTATCCGATAAAGGCGTCGCCGGCGTAAAACGCGGCATTTTCTGGACCACGCTCACCAATCTCATTACCATGGCCGGCATGGGCTTTTTATTCCTGGCTATGGCCGGCTTTGTCGAGCATCTCGCCAGCGGGGCTGACCTGCCGGATGCCCTGCCGATCGTGGGTGGCCTCCTGGTCTTTTTTGTGTTGCTCTTTGCCTCTAACTGGCAGCAGTATTACTACACCTACTGCATCTTTTACGAGGAGTGCGGCAAGCAGCGTATGGAGATCGCCGAGCGCTTGCGCAAACTGCCGCTGTCGTTTTTTGGTCGTCGTGATCTGGCCGATTTAACCGAGACCATCATGGGTGACGTCCAAGCCATGGAGCACGCCTACAGCCACGTGCTGGGAGAGCTTTGGGGTGCCATCATCGCAAGCGCCATTGTGTTCGTGGCGTCGCTGTTCTTTTGCTGGCAGCTGGCGATCGCGGCGTTTTGGAGCGTTCCCGTGGCCTTTGCCGTGCTGTATCTAACACGCGGCCCCATGACCCCGGTGTTCGATCGCGTGCGTGCCGAGAAGGTCAAGGTTACCGAGGCGATTCAAGAGACGCTCGATTGCGTTCGCGAGATCCGCGCCACCAACCAGGAGGCCCATTATCTTGAGGGGCTCAACGCCGTGATTGATGCCGAGGAGCGTGAGACCACCAAGGGCGAGCTCGCTAACGGGCTTTTGGTCAACTCCGCCTTTGCCATCCTGCGTCTGGGCATTGCCACCACGCTGGTCACGGGTGCCGCGATGGTCGCCTCCGGGCAGGTCGACTTTTTGGTGATGTTTGCCTTCTTGCTTATGGTGAGCCGCATCTATGCGCCTTTTGACCAGGCGTTGATGCTGGTGTCCGAGCTGTTTGCCGCCGAGTCGTCTGCCAAGCGCATGCGTTCCATCATGGAAGAGCCTGTGGCGCGGGGCAGCGAGAAATTTGAGCCCGCGGGCCACGATGTGGTGTTCGATCACGTGGCATTTGGCTATGGTGCGGGCGAGGACGGACGCGCCGGCGAGAAAGTTCTTACCGATGTGAGCTTTACCGCCAAGGAAGGCGAGGTCACGGCGCTGGTCGGTCCTTCGGGCTCTGGCAAGTCTACGGTGAGCCGCCTGGCCGCGCGCTTTTGGGATGCTACCGAAGGCACGGTCACCGTGGGTGGCGTGGATGTTGCGAGCGTCGATCCCGAGGTGCTGCTGCGCGATTACGCCATTGTGTTCCAAGACGTGCTGCTCTTTGACGACACGGTGATGGGAAACATCCGCCTCGGGCGTCGTGATGCCACCGATGAGGAAGTGCTTGCGGCTGCGCGTGCCGCCAACTGCGACGAGTTTGTGAGCCGCATGCCGCAGGGCTACGACACCATGATCGGCGAGAACGGCTCCAAGCTGTCCGGCGGTGAGCGCCAGCGCATCTCTATCGCCCGCGCGCTGCTCAAAGATGCGCCCATCGTGCTGTTGGACGAGGCGACGGCGAGCTTGGACGTGGAGAACGAGACCGTGGTACAGCAGGCACTCTCCCGTCTGCTCGCAGGTAAGACGGTTATCGTTATCGCCCATCGTATGCGTACGGTGGAAAATGCCGACAAGATCGTTGTACTCAAGGATGGTGTGGTTGCCGAGCAGGGCACTCCGGCGCAGCTCAAGGCGGCAGGTGGAGAATTTGCCCGTATGGTCGCACTGCAAAAGGAGGCGGCGGACTGGCAGCTGTAGGAATATGACAAAGGGGCAGTCCCTTTGTCATATTGAGTTCACCCCCATAGTTTCCAAAAGGTTAACTTTGGTTGACCATAATAGTTCGACTAAACTAGTCTCAAAAGCGTACTCGAGCAAACTAATGAACTCGGGTGCTAAGGCACCATGCCGCGCTTGTGCGGCAAAAGGGAGAAGCAACATGAAGAAGTCGACGTTTAATACCCTGCTTGTCGGTGGCGGTTTTCTGCTTGGCACGGCCGGCATCAAGCTGCTTACCAGCGCTCCGGTCAAGAATGCCTGCGTGCAGGGTATCGCGTGCGGCATGCGCATCAAGAACGGCTACCAGGACATGGTCGAGCAGGCCAAGGCCAATGTCGATGACATGGTTGCCGAGGCTGCCTACATCACCCAGAGCGAGGCCGCTGCTGACGAGGCAGCCGAGTAACGCTCCCAGGCACAAACTATGAGATTCTCGATTATTAGCGAGATCCCCGGCAGGACCCGTCTTCAATTGGCGGGTCCTGTGCCAGAGAGCGATCTCGACGCACTTCTTAAGCTTGGCGGCGACATCGATGGCGTGCACAAGGTGCGCGTGTATGGCCGCATTGGCCAGATGGCGCTGGAGTACGACGAGCCGCGCCGCGCAAGCGTGCTCGACGCCCTAGGCGCACTCGATGCTCAAGCTATCGCCGATGCCAAGTCGGGTTACGTGATGCAACTCGAGCCGCGCAAGCACAAACTCGTTATGGACCTGGCCACACTTATCGGTGCCCATTACGCACGTCGCTGGTTCTTGCCGACGCCTCTGCGTGCGGTGTTTGTCGTGGCCGGTTACATGGCATTTTTGCGTGCTGCCCTTCATGAGCTGGCGCAGCCGCGCCTGACCGTTCCCGTGCTCGACGCTTCGGCCATTGGCATCTCGTTTGTCAAGCGTGATGTCGATACCGCGGG
>ERZ827194.933-NODE-933-length-16027-cov-3.1477_pt1 | contig 16027 bp, 24 predicted proteins | sample MGYA00519777_ERZ827194 | MGnify/ENA primary metagenome ERZ827194 (study PRJEB31778, sample SAMEA3449277) | human gut metagenome | biome: human gut; feature: human-associated habitat; material: faeces | place: United Kingdom | collected 2010/2012 ...
AAATTTTTACCTTCCTTTTCTTATATTAGGTGAGTAGGATTTTGAACCTACCCACCATGATTTTTATGTTTACTTACTAATTCTCTTTGCTCTTAACTTCTCTAACGCTGTCAATCCCTTTGGCTTATTTGCTGTAGATACTGCCTGTTCTACAGGCGGTGCACTGAAAATATCAATGTTTTTTCCAGTCCTAACTTCCGTTGTAGCTCTTTGAGAATTTTTGATAATATCTGCTTCTTTCTGGATACTCTCTGTCATTGCGTCAACTCTGCTATATGGCATTGTCAAGCCACTAAGGATAATCACGTTTTCTTCTGATTCTGACAGATAGCCGTGAAACTCTGTCGGTGCTATTCCTATTTCTTTTCTAAGGTCTGTCATATCAATTTTGCTTTCCTTTGCAGATACCGCTTCGGAAATACCCATTGTCGTAATGGTTTTATCTTCCCTCTTTGCAAAAATATTACTGTCACGGTTCAGTACATCAATAATATTCGCTGTCGTCCCGTTGTTCTTATTGGCTCTTGTGATAATGGAAAATGATGGAGTTAAAAGACACGCTTCGATCTCGGCTAAATCCATGTTTCCATCCTGCGATTTATTATTGATGCAAAGAACGCTTGCAAATAATGAAGCAAATGTGCTGTTAATCTTCATCTTCTCGGTTGCGTTGTTGTCCAGAATGTAGATGCTTCCCATTCGTGGCTTCAATTCCTCGATTTCATAGAATGTCTGTCTTGCATTATCTCTGATTTTTAAGGATTCATTATCAGCCGGGAGTACCACAATCATTCCCACCTTATAACCTTCATCAAGAAGAATTTCCGCAAGCTGTGGTGCAATAGCTGAACCAGTGCCTCCACCTAATGATGTAGCAATGAATACAATCGAATCTTCTATAATATAGCTGTGAAGTTCGTCCAGAATCGTATCAATGCTTTCTGCTAAGTCCTGTACACCGTTTTCCCGGTTACAAGCTGCTCCCTTTGAATTGTTCATATGAATCTTGTGGGATAACTTGACAGATGCCAAATCCTCTGTACTGGTGTTGATTCCTACAAATGATATATTGGCTTTATTACCGCCTAAATCATTCACACTTTCTTCAATCCTTGCTGTGATCGAACCGCCAGCCTGTCCACATCCAATAACTGTGATCTTCAATCTCTCGTTGATGTTTTTATTCATTCTCTGTGTCTCCTTCCACTTCTTTCATCCACTCAATACCTTCAGAAGTCAAATAGAAAGTATTGGAGTTACTCTGTCTTAATCCTTCTTTTACATAGCCTTGCTTTACTAATGCTCTAATCTTGTTGTAAACTGTCCTCTCACACCACTTTTCACCATCAGCAATCAACGCTTCTTCAATGTCTTTCTGTGTTAAAGCGTATAATTTGCTCTGTGCCTTGTTCGTGTAGAGGATATTCAAAATTGAATACATAATTCTCAATTTGCTTCCTCCTATCATGTGTCTCTACTTACTAATGCACCTTTTACAAGTGAAATTCCCCTGTGATACAGAATTTTTTTTATTAAGTTGTCAATGTACCGTGTTTCTTCTATATAAATGTGTTTTGGAAATAAGCAATTAGCAGACCGCTAACGCTTGACTAAAAGAATGTTCCATGATAATATTTTAGATACCAATATATGTGTTAAGTTTACCAGGCTTACACAATTACCATGAGCCTTTAGCATTGGATGTTACCAGCATCCAGATTGTTGCTATTGGCTTTTTCTTTTTATGTACCAATCACTTTTATAATTGCATTTGAAATACTTTGTAATGTGTCTCGAAAACCTTTGTATCTCTCTTGCATGGTCTTACTATAACACCGTATGTACATATTGTCAATCATTTTTACACAAATATGTACATATTTCATTTTTATATGTGTTTATAGGCTTATTCTTTACATATCTACTATTCCGCATTATAATATGTACATATCACTCAAGGAGGTAATTCTAATGTTTCCTGAAAAAATAAAAATAACAGATGAACTTATACAGTTAATTATAGATACAAGAAAAGAACATAATTTGACAGCATACCAATTATCAGAAAAAATAGGTAAAAATAAATCATGGCTGCCAAACATAGAAAATAGACGGACAAAAAATATTTCACGAGACGATCTTATATTGCTATTTAAGGATTTTGCAAAAGATAAAAATATGGATGCAGAGGAATTTGTTATCAAATATTTATCTCCAACCGCAACAGTAGAATTAAATGATAATGTTTCAGTACCTAATCATTACCTACAAAATTCTATGGGTATTTATTCCCCAGATCATGATATGTTGCATATATCTGATGAAGAACGTATCAAAAGAATGGAATACTACATACAAGATAAACCATATGAAGTTGATTTAATGCGTCTAAAAAAGAATTTAAAGGATTTATCAGATACGATCATTGATGAATTTAGTTACTGTGAAACACCAGACGATAGAAGAAATATGATCAATTTGGTTAAAACAATGCGAGTAAACTTTCAAGGAGAATTTGCATATACTCAAAAATTATACCAGTTCCCTTTATTCTACGGTGATGCCGAAACATGTTTTGGAAAAACTGTTGGAGAAGATTATTTACAGAAAACCAATAGTAATATTGAAAGTTTTTCTGCGAAACAAAAATTGCTATATTCGTATGCAAACATATGTAGCGACATAAACTTTGAAGAAGGCAACTATAATCTATTTGTTGATTTAATGTTCATAAATGAGAAAACCGACATTGAAAAGTTAGATGATATTCTTTTCGGATTTGAAAGTTTCATATATGAATTACATGAATATCTTTTAGCTGCCAAAAATGAAGCACTAATAAATCATCATCCATGCAAAATTAACTTCATAAGGTTATTTGAGCACATTATTAAATCCTTAAATGATTTTATTAGTAATGTAAAATTAGATTACCATTTTGAATATACAATGCCGACACAGGATACCGATGTAGATGAATTGATTAAAAAATGTTTGGAATTAAATACTATTACTTATGGAATAAAACAAGCTATACGAAACAAAAAACAGTAAAATTCCACATGAAATTGTTCTTTCATTTAGCAGGTTATAAATCACTATATGTTGTGTTCGCAGCATTGCGATAATGCTATATATTGTATATTACAAGTGATAAGCATACTATATCTGCCATATTTACAGATCGTATGCTTATTTTTGTGCATTAGAAAAAGCCATAGCTTAAACTATGACTTTTTCCGTTTCAATCAATCAACATATTTAGAAGTTTTCCTAAATACCATTTTATTATACAATCATTTTGACTTATTTTCCATATGTAAATTTCAGAAGTATTTAAAACTGTTTATTTCCATACTTAATGTTCCTTTCTTCTAAAAATATAACCTTGTGCAGCAGTGAAAAACACTTCTTCTAATTTTTCCAACTGCTCCGATGTGAGATCGTCTTTTAAACTCTCTTTGTAGTCATTCCACACTTCTGCTTTTACTCTGTTGCTTTCAATAATATCTTCCATTGTTATAGCCATTGCTTCACTTTCTTTATAATCATTTCCTTTGTTGGGAAGATTCCTCCATATACCACTTCTGGTCTAGGAGTTTTGGGGAATTTCTTTCCATCGCTTGTTACATTATTTTTGTCAGTTAAAATTATTTCTTTTTCATTCACTTGTTATTACCTCTTCACTTATATAATGCACATATTAGATTACGTTTCCCCCCTGCGTTGAGAAATTTTTTTATTTTTTTTCTTCAATGATTGATTTACCTATGGCAAAAAACTCATATATTGCTAATGGTATAAAAATTAGTAACAATTTTATTGTTCTATTTTCTACCATCATAGATACGACCAAACCGCACATCCATAGGATCATTCCTATATAGAATCCGTATGTAAAGATTTTTAGTTTTCTCCTATACTTCTTACGTTTTTCTTTTTCGTACTGATAACGATTCCATCTTACTATATCTTCTCTAGTTGCTCCATCAATCATACTAATACCTCTCGTTCTTCCTGATTTTCTCTAGCTTTTCCTTCTTCTGATTTTTATATCTTACCTCACCAAATAACGGGATTGATTCACTCATCAAATTTTCAAATGAAAAATTTTCATCCATATCTTCACCATTATACAGGGGAAGACCTTCTTTTTTTACCACATCAATATTATACTTTTTGCAAATGCGTAACGTTTCTTCCTCTGCTCTTGGTTTATATTTGTTACAATGCTGGCAGTAATGAGCGTGATCCGCTTTTCTACCTTTGGTGCAAAGTCCGACACAAATATAGTATAAGCAAGGTGTCTGTCTATCTGTTGTCATCTGCTGTAACCTCCCCATTTAATTCTCTGCATCGTGCTTCAGCTTCTTCCTGTGTGGCAAATAATTTCTGATCTGTAAAGTCATTTCCATTCTTAAAGCCATATTTTACAACTGTTTTCAGTTCGTTATGATGTCCACCTGTATTGAGTAGATAATTAAAAATTTTGATACTGGTGATTGTATCTTTCCCAAGTAACTGATATATCTTTTTCTTTCCGTATAATCGACCTGTGCCATAGCATGAAGTACATGAAAAATCATTACCTTCTATTTTAATGTGTCCTTGTCCATTACAAGCTGCACATGGTTCTTTTGACCTTGCTTTGTGGATGATATAGACCTCTTGACCGATGTTGAATTTTGTTTCTACATTTATTTGCATTTTGTTGACCTCTCTTTCCTGTGTGTTGTGGTTGTTTTGTTGTAATAATACTGGTTACATCTAAAAATTGCTTTCTATTGACGATAAACCTTTTTCAAGAAAAATTATTAAAATTCATTTTACTTACAGTAAAAATCCAAATTGTATATACAATTCAATATTTTGCATATCAATTTATAATTACATTGTAGTTACAATGTTTTTACGATGTTACTTAATTCCTAGTGAATAGGTAGGTTATCGCACTTCCTAAACAAAGAAGTATAGGAAAATCAAGCATTTCCGCATTTTGCGATATAGGGTACGATAACCAATTTATTCATTCTTTTTCATTTCTGCGTTATACTCTGCTTCAATATCATCCATAATATCACGCAAGTTTTCCTTTGCTCCCTTCAACCAGTACAGATTATCGTTTGCAAGAATCGGTTTTCCTAACTGATACTGTCGCTCAATCTTATCCATCATACACTGAATACCCATCTGAAATCCTGCATTAAAAATCTGCTGTCTATCTTCTGTTTTCTGCTCCTGTGATCTGTTCTTATCCATTCTCTTACCTCCGTTTTATGTGTAAATTATCAGCAATACAGCAATTATGCTTCCTATAACAATTTGCAGTATAGTTTGCTTTGTTATTGGTTTCGGTTCTTTGTCCACTCAACCGCTCCTTCCTTTTGTGTCCTACATATATACAATGCACATTTTGAGAATGATTTTCCCCACCCTATCAGAAAATTTATAATAATTCGCTTTTTTTCTTGATTTGCTCTAAGTTAGGGTTCAAATACTTCAATGTGGTTTTAATACTGGTATGTCCTGCTTGATTTGATACCTCATTGATGCTATATGCTCCACTCTCTAATGCGTTATAACAAAAGAAGTGTCTAAGCATATGCGGATGAATATGGTAGCCATCAATACTAAATTCATCAAATACTTTATTGATAGTAGACGGATTCAAAATCTTCCCTTTGCTGTTATGGAATAAATAATCTGATTCCACATTATCCGATCTTTGGTATTCCCTTATTGCCGAGATAACCTTAGAATTGATAATAACAGTTCTTTGTTTTTCGCCTTTTCCGTCTGCTACTCTGATCTGACTCGCAGCAGTGTTTACATCCACCTTTTTCAAATGTAATACTTCTGATATTCGTAATCCTGCATAAGCCATAATGGTAACTATTGCATAATTCCGTTTTGCGGAACATCCTTCAGATTGCAACACTCTTTGTCTAAACTCTTCAACTTCCTTTTTCGTGATATTGGTAGGACTGATTATTTCTGCTTGTACCTTTATCAAGTCTGCTTTACTTATTACAATGTTATCTGATTGCATCAGCTCATTATATTTAATAAGTGCAGATAACTTTGCATTTATAGACTTTGCATTTAAATTCTGTCCCGTCCTCTTACAAGTTTTCACATTCTTCAAATAGCTTTTGTATTCCAGAATATTTTCCCTATACAGCTTCTTAAATTCTACATCCCCGAAGCTGTCATTAAACCATCTGAAAAATTCCTTTACCGATGCAACATATATTTTGATTGTCTTTTCGGATTTTCCCTCTAAGTGCATCTTGTTTTCAAAATTCCTTATCAGTTCATCCATAAGCGCACACCTCCTAGAAATTTTATTGAATTATTATTTTGCATATTTTCAGAAATTTTATTGAAATTTCTTTTTGCTTCCTACTTACTAATGCACATTTTTTCAGTAATATTCCCCTTATATTGAAAAAATAATTGAGGTCATTTTTGCCTTATTCCTTGTATATATTCCGTATCTCCGTTATACTATATATGGAAGGAGTTGATTTACATTTATATTGAGATTCAGAAGCCGAACTGCTTCAAAGATTTGTTACATAAGATTCATTCTAAACTGGAAGATATGTTATTTTCCATTCTACAACACACACCAGATAAATTTATTCCAAAATCCCTTATGCGTTGGTTTGAGAAATACACCAACAAACGACTTGCACAACTGAAAAGTGATGTGATCCGCAAACGCTGGCAGACAATAGAATTAGAAAAGGCTGTTGATAATATCCACCAGAGGCAGCAGTCATAAAAATAAGAGGTCTTTCTTCTATATATAATATAGTAGATTTACCTCTTTTTTTTGTTTGAACATCTGTTCCCTTTATGCTATAATATTATTGTGTAATTGAAACGAAAGCAGGATGTGATTTTCCGATTATTAGATGCCCTCTAGTTTACAAAGGAGGGTGATGCCCTATGAACACGCTTGAAGTTTTAACTTTAGTGCTAGTAATTTTTGCGGCTCTGTCTTACATAGACGATCATACTAATAAAAAGAAATAGCATCCCACACCGTCCAAAGTTTAGGATGCTATTCTTATAAACATTTTAACACTGAGGGCAAATCGGAGTCATATCCGATTCACTTTCTAAGTAAATTATACACTAGGGCATTTGAGAAATCAAGTGCCCCTTTTTAATTATCCTGTGATTCTGCTTGCTTCTTTGCGTTCCTTGCCTTTGTTGCTTCTGACTTCTTCTGTGCAGCCTTTTTCTCTTCCTCTGTCATATTTCGTTTTGATTTTCCTTTTTCATCTTCTGGATAATCAATAATATGTTCCTGTTTTTCTAACAGAAATTGAACAAATGGCTTTACATATGATGTAGTAGTTTCAATATCTTCATCTGATATTTCATTGTCTTTCATATATTCCTTATAGTCATTTATAATAGAATCTATGTCTTTATCTCTCAAAATCAGATTCATTTCCAGAGCATCCGCAATTTCCACTAATTCAAGAGAAGAAAATTTGTCTCTGCTCATTTTATTGCTCAAATTCTGCCTAGTGACATTTATTTCCTCTGCAAGTTCTATCTGCGATTTTCCCTTTGCTTTTAATATATCCTTAATTACTGTCGTTGCTGACATATCAATCAAACCTTTCATTTTATGTTCACCTCCAATTATACTTGATTTTCCCTATTTTTTCAAGGTCAGCAAAATTCACCCGATACAAGATAAGATCAATTTATGTATGGCTTTCCATTTCCACGGCTGTTTTATTTTCTTTTCCATCTGGTACATGAAAATATCATTGATTCGATCTTCAAATAACTCCGGTGCAATATTTGATTTGAATTGATTACACGGCAAGCAAGTACACTCTAAGTTAGAAACATCATCTACACCGCCCATTGATAAGGCTATATGATGATCTAATGACATTTCGGAAAACAATATTTTCCGTCCGCATAACTGACAGCGACCATCATATTTATTGTATATTAGTTTGCGTGTTGCCTGTGAATACTTCTTTCTCTTGATCCTACCGTTATTTCTTCTCTTTACATTTTCAATTCCGTTTTTCTGTTCCTGTAGTTCAATTTTCTCTTCTGGTGTCAAATGCTTCCATATCACATGATTAGTAAATGTATCATATACATAAAAGCCATCTGTCTTTATTGGTGCATGGTTCATATACCGAATAGCTTCTTTTATCGTGCTATACTGTAACGCCTGTGTAACATCCTTTGTTTTTCTATGCTTTCCATTCTGATTCAGATATATATAATAGTTTCCATTTGTGATTACTATAGCCATAATATCAACCTCTTTTCCATTAAGGGCGCCATATTTCAGACTGTCCCATCCTTTACAGTTCCCTTTTATCTTTCATCCGGGAAACAAATTGTTGTCGCATTGTCTCCTGGTGTTTCGGAGATTCGATTTGTAATAATCCAAATTCTGCCTTTTGAGGTATTATAAGCACCCATAAGATATAAATCATCTGGATAATTCAAAGCATACTCATTTGTCTGCTTGTCTTCTGTGCCCATGTCTCCCCAGTCTTTAACCGCAAATCTCTGTAATGCAACTGTTACCTCAACCGCAAATTTCTGTTCCGCTGCCATAAGATTATTGATTGTTCTTGTTGTTACTACCTGTCCTATATTGAAAAATTTTGATGTAATCATTTTTGCTTTCCGTCCTTTCCTTATACTTCCTTATTCGTTCAATGCCTTTACTGCCTCTATCATTTTCGCATTGTGTTCATCATAGATTAAAAAGCTAACAATTCTCTTGCCTATACAAATTAAAGCCTCGTGGTTTTTATATACCTCTTCCTTTTTTCCTTGATTGACTTTTCTCATGTTTGAAAAAATACTATTGTCAAACATTTTCTGTTTATATTTTTCAATGGACTTTTCTTTATTAAAATAAACATAATTTTTATACATTTCTTATCACCCATATCCTTATATCAAGCCAACCATACAAGCCATTTTATACAATGGATTCTTTGCAAGTTTCCGCATATACTCCGCCTTCTCTCTTGCCTTGCGTTCCATTCTATCCATGAAAGCAAGACTGTTATCCATTTCCATGTATTCCAACATTTGCGTTGGTGTAAGTGCCTCGTATGGAGTTTTTAAGTTTCTATCTATAATCTGGTTTCCGTCTGCTGTTGTGATGATTCTAAAATTAAACATATTGTTTTCCGTCCTTTCTATGCTTCCATTACTTCTGTAATAATTCGCTTTACCTTGTCAAACTGTTTATATACTCGTTTCTGTTTGATTCCGTGATTATCTGCAATTTCCTTTAGTGAATAGCCTTCTACCTTGTCAGAAAATATTTTCTTTTGTTCTTCTGTCAATCCGTTTTCAATCTGCTTTACCAGTTCCCTATATTCCAGATTAGAAGCTGTTTCCATTGTGGACTGATTAGAAATATTCATGTCCATTGAATCTAAACTAATATCTGATCTTGCTTCCGTACTTCTCTTTTGTGCTTTCTGTTTTCTAAAGTGAACAAATACCGCCTTTTTCATATACATATAGGAAACCGCTTCAAAACTGCATTTCACTTGTAATTGCGGATCATTCAAATACTTTTCTACTGATAACAGGAAATCAAACACAACAATATCAAAAAATTCTTCTGCATCCAGTTTTGACTTCTTCATAAAGTCCATGATTAGATGATAATTTTCTTCTGCATACTGTCTTTCTGTAGGTGTTAGTGGTCTTAATTGCTCTTTGTTTTCCATGTGATAACCTTCTTTCTATTGGTGGCAAGTGTGCCATTTCTGACACACCGCCCAACTTTGTCATTGATTAAATACCAAAAACCTCTTTGAAGATTTTTCTGAACTTCTCAATGTCGTTATCTAAACCCCAACTATATAGACCATCGTCATTACAACCGCCATATAATTTTAATGTTGTTCTTAAAATCTGTTTCAATGTATGTCCTTCAATCAGCATGTCTAATTCAGTTTTTCTAATATCATTCGCATATGCTTCACGCTCTGTACATTTTCTGTAAAATTCTCTGTATAATTCCTTTAAAATTACCTGTCTTTCAACATTTGTATATGGGTCAATCAGTTCAAATTCAAAATTTTTTTCTTCAAAACCATCATCAAGTAATGCATCATAATTAAATAAACCATTCTTTGGACGATGTTTTTCTCTGTTCATATCTCGTAAATAATTACTTCTTGCACTGTCAAGTGTTCTGAAAAATATCTGCTCAAATTTAAGGCTCTGTAACCTCTCATATTCATGGTATTTTTTCACCGCATTCAGATATGGGATAATTAAAATGTCGTACCACTCTTCTGAAGCTAGTCTATGTATTCTCATATAGCGATACATTAAATTGTGATGTTCTTCTGCAAAAACTCTTTCTTCCTCTGTCAATGGTCTGATTGAATAATTCTTGTTGTTAGCGTTCATAATTACTACCTCCTAAAATATGTATTTTGATTGATTGATTTTGTACGACTACTATTGAGCCGATAGGCAAGCGGAGAACTGAACCTCCCACGGCTGAACCATCACCGCCTTAATTGATTAAAAATTGTATTCCGGGTAAACATCCCCGATATTGAAATCATTTTCAAACCAACAGTGATTAGATACTTCTGGAATATCAATAATAATGTGGTCTGTATTGGTTTCTGTAACTGTACCCTTGTAAAAAATCCCGTCCATATTGCAACGGACTTTCTGACCGACTGAAAACAAATGTGTTAAGTTACTCATATATAAATCACTCCTATTCTTTAGGGTATCGGGTGGATTTTTCCACCCTTTGCCCTACTGATTGCTTGTTATTAGTTGATTCTTAAAGACTGATACCTGCTAACTTTGCTAACCTTTGCATAATCATCTTTACTGAGTAATTTCTTTACCTCATCTTTGTTGACTGTTTCACGCTCAACATTTGAAAGTGTAGCTTTGAAAATGTTACCGATAAATCTACGGATTGGCTTGCCTTTGTTATCAACTGCTTCACATTCTTCTGTTTCATTAAGAAACTCCATAACCTTTGAATTTAAAGTTGTGATGTTGTCCTCTGCTTCTTCCTTGATTCTTTTCCACTCTTGAATCTGCTCCATTGCTTCATTCATTTCTTTAACTGTCATACACATAATGACTACCTCCTTAAATATGTTTGATTGATTTTGTGTAGGTCTGTTTTGTTTGACCTTGTAACTGTATTGTACACTTGTTAGTGTGCAAAGTCCATTGACAGAATATACAAAATGTACACTTGTTAGTGTCGTTTTTATTGTACAAGTTCACTACTTAGTGTACATATTGCACAAGATCATTGTGTACTCTTTAGTGAATTTGTATATTGATATTGTACACTTGTTAGTGTATTATAATGGTATCAAATCAATCAACAATATATTTTAAAGGAGGTTTTTCTTATGAGAATTACAAGAAAACAATTAGAAACAAAGGTAAACAATTACAACAGTATTTCAGATATTAAGTTAAAACTTAATGATGATGTAATCGGTGCTATCAATCTTTATACAGAAGATAACAACAGAATAGCCACCGCAACAACTAAAGATATGTTTTATATATTGGATGCTCTAATCAATGTTAAAGCATTAGAAAGAAACAATTAAATAATGTAGGCGGTTGAAATATACCGCCTACAACATCAGAAAGAAGGTTATACTATGGCATATATAAGAAAGACAATAGACGAATACCAACTATTATGTAATTATGGTTATGGTTGGGAGTGTATTCTAATAGAGGAAACAAAGAAAGAAATTGCAGACCGCAAAAGGGAATATATAGAAAATGCTCCACAATATCCGTATAGAATTATCAAGAAAAGAGTTAGAAAATAATACACATAACAGAATATAGAAAGACATAATAAAAGGGTGTAGCCAATGAAGTTACACCCTATTTTTTATATGCTCTATTGATAATTTTTATTGTTATAATATCCTACTTGTTTAGTGGGAATTGTGTAGTCCGGGGTATCAAAAACCAAAAAAGGGAATTGTTTTTCTCCACCGCCTTGTAGTTGGTTATTCCATACAGTGACTTGAAAATTTTACCTCTACGATATTTTTCAAGACTAAAGGGAAAATTCCTCTAAGTGAATCAGTTTCACATAGAATATAAAATCTTTCGCATACAAGTGTGCGAAAATTCCCATGAGTGGTCATGACCAACTATTGCAAATTTTCAACACCTCTAAACCGACACTATCTGTTTTAGCATCGTGCCAACTTGACATTGTGCCTTTGGAGTCAGGAAATAATTTCATAACTCCATCAAAGCGAAAACTTTTCGTCTTATTTTGGCAGGGTTGAAATGAACCTAACAAACCGTTACCCCATTTCAGGGTAGAGCGTAAAATTGCGTTGTACCACTGTGGACTAACCGCTTTTTCGGAATCTGAAATTCCGATTCATTCTTCCCTAGTCCCCCACGGAGAACTTACCCTCATATCCTTAGAGAAAATCAGTAGAAATCGCACCAAATCCGCTTCAAAATACATCATAGGTAAACTTAATCAGCTACACAATTACAAAGCCGATTTGCCCTCAAAATCACTTATTTTTGCAAAGGATAATAACATATAACAGGGAGAGGGGGGACACTTAAACTATGCTATATTAAGTACCTAACAGCAGCAGACGTACCAATAAAATTACTCTTCCGTTTTCTTAAACGTCCAATATTTATCCTTAATCAAATACTCTCCATCCTCGTAAACAACATTATATCTGAACTTCTTCGTATCACCTTTATATTCATAATAAAAATATCCCTTTTCTGGAACTAACACTATTTTGGATGGATCATCGACTTTATCTCCATTGCTCAAATATGCACTGTCGTTATCAATGGTGAAAACAAAATCATATTCAGAAGCACCCGTTCTCCATATACCATTTATCACTTCTGACATTTCATCTTTACTCTGGAACTTAGCATTTTTATTGGATATTACCATAATCAAAATACATAGAAATAAGATTAAGGTCATCACAAAAAATGATATAATGATTGCCTTTTTATTTTTCATTCTCTGACACCTCCTCTACCATTCACTTCCACACGAATTACAATGCCATTGTTTCTTAATCTTTTGCGAAAATATTCCCCATAATGCTACACTCCCTGCTTTTGTCATAGTAGAAATTTTTTGAATATTTTCGCTTTGGCATATTGGGCATTTCTTTAATATTGCCCAATCTTCACTAACCTCTGGATCTTTTGCTTTTGAAATTTTATTATCTAAATACTTTGTAACCACATTGATTACATCTTTGTTATAACATCCTAAATTAAGCTGCTCAATTATTTCTTCTTTTATTGTGAGCAGTTCTGATTTTGTCGGATGTATTCTCTTCTGGTATAAATCGTTAAGCACTGAAGGCATTTTTTTCAAAGCAATCAGAGCATATAACCAACTCTTCATTTTCTAATAAAGGAATGCGTACTGTAAGTAATCCAATATTTTTACCACAACACAAACAATTCTTAGCCATATATGCAACTACTCTTTTTTCTCTACAGCAATCCAATTATTCCATGTATAAAACCACGCACAAAAACCAAATTCCCTTTATTGTGTAATTATACCATACATCATACAAAAAAGGTAAAAAAATAAGGCATATCAGATAAACTAATATCCAATATGCCCTAATCTTAACTCTCATACGGACTATAAGGACGCACCTCATATTTAATCAATGCATCAAATAATCTATCTGGTATCTTATCTCTATACCTTAATGCTAATGTTCTAATATCTGATTCCTTGAATAACTTATATTCTTGAAATGCTTCTTCCTCTGTGTCCCAATAGTGCAACTTAACTTGTTTATCATGCCCGAATGGTGTGATCCTTGCAAAGAACTTATCCCTTGCTTTGTCATAATCAACACCAATAGCATAAACCTTTTCTGATTTATAACGGCTTCTTCTTTTTGTAGCACTTGCCAAGGCAGAATTGATAGTCTCAGGCAATATACAACACTTGTCTGGTGCATACTCTTTATTACCACGACATAATAAGTCTTTATCAACTGCCATTTTCTCACCGCCACACTCATAATAGTTAGCAGAATACCATTCAGCAAAAGAATCTCTGCTATTCTTCCACTCATCACACATATATACATCATCGTAGCATTGATTCACAAATAATGAACTACCACCATAACATCTTCCATAAATACCATCATAAATTTTATAAGCTGGATTGCCTTTTACAGTATTGTAATCATAATATTCCTGCTCTCTTCCAAGCTCCGCAATTGTTTTAACGTGCTTTCGTAACAACTCATACTCTTTCGCAGATACATAAATCAGATTTTTGTAATAGTTGTTATTCATATTCTCGTCTATATGCCATATCTTATTGCATCCTGTCGGCTTGATTAAGAAATGCTTTGCTACAAGTATCTCTGGACTTGTCTCTTCATGTAAAGCAGTTCCATCAATATCATAAGTTACAATCGTCCAATGCACACTTCGTTCTGGATTACCGCTATCTGTTTTATGAAAGAAGAATGTTTTATCTTTCCTCATATTATTTGTAAGTCTGCCGTGATTTGAAATCCAATAATGTTGTGTATCTTCCAACTGTATGAATATTTCATCATCTCCAAGTAAATCTATATTATTCTTTTTTGTGTCAAGCACTTTATCATCTGATAATTTTATGTAATCTCTGAATTCTTTTCGTTCTAATCTTCTTCTATCTTTGACCTTTATATAAGCCATAGTTCCTTTTTCTCCTTATAAACTGCAAAGAGGCAGCAGGGTTGAATCTGCAACCTCCATCTTATAATTCAGCATACCTTCATACACATAATCTGGCACTTTACCCTTACACTTTTCCGCAAGGTCACATATATAATCAATCTTGCCATCTATGAATCCAGTATGTGCTTCTTCCTCTGAATCGAATACTCCTATATCCATCTTCTTATTAAGAACTATCATTGATACTGAATATGTACCATCATCATTCTGTTTGATGTTGCTTTCAATTCCTCTATCTTCAAACACAGTGTTTAAGAAATGTGTCATAAATGCACAAGTTTCTGGACTGTAGATATTGCCTTCCTTATAAAGCAGGTCTTTGTCTAAATCGACCTTAGTTCCATGAATGTAATGTGCGTCAAACCATAGCTTGAAATTTTGATAGTTCTGCCATTCAATACATACTTCCTTATCCATGTAATAAGGCTTTAATTTATGCACAACATCACTGTAGCACCTCTGGATCATGTTCTTCCACTTTACAAAAGAGTATGATTCATAGTCAATATCTGAAGTATCTGCACCAACATAACCTATGCCTTCATAAGTCCTTTTATTGTGCCAAGGTTTCCAATCATCGGGCTTAAACTCTACCGCATTCACAATCTCCATAATCTGTTTATCTGTGATTGTTCCGTCCTGTTCAAATATGCTTAAAATCTCATTGTATTGTTTATCTGTGACTGGGAATAAATGCTTATAGTAATTATCCTTTGTATCATTGTTCTTATGCCAAACCATTGTATTATGTTTCATGTCGTAATTTACAACAAACATCTGAATCACAAGGTCACTGGCAGTTACCTTCTCTTTTCTATATCCCCATCTGTTCTTAGATTTGAAATATACGTTTCTGTCAAGTGTATATGTCAATTCCTTTGTGGTTCTCGAATATACACCTTTTACAAGCTGGTATGTGCCATCATCTACCCTCTCAATTATCCTGCCATAATTAGAAATCCATACAGATTTATAGTCAAATAAACACACAAACACTTCATCTTTTGCAATAGTATCAATACCAGATTCCGACCTATACAATATCTGAAAATGGTATGGTTTCTTATATTTCCTCTGTATCTTCATCGACTTATCTTTATGATATGTTTCTATACCATCTGATAATCTTTGTTGATAACGCTTTTCTCTCATTCCTTCATTAAAACACTCTTTACACATACTTCTTGTATAATTATGGTTTATTCCAAATTTATCTAATGGA
>ERZ827194.939-NODE-939-length-15896-cov-10.1788_pt1 | contig 15896 bp, 10 predicted proteins | sample MGYA00519777_ERZ827194 | MGnify/ENA primary metagenome ERZ827194 (study PRJEB31778, sample SAMEA3449277) | human gut metagenome | biome: human gut; feature: human-associated habitat; material: faeces | place: United Kingdom | collected 2010/2012 ...
CAGATATAAAAAAGTAGACACTCACCCGCTTTGTGAGTGTCTACTTTTAGCTTACCAGATGCAGGCGGCCCTCTGCGGCCGCCCGTTTTCTGTTTGCGGAGATGTTCCGGGGGTAGGGGACGGCGCGCCAGGGCGGAAGACCGGAAATTTTCGGACCCTCCCCCTGCTGGAAGGGGGGATTTTTCGCAAAAGACCCTTGACCTTCCCCTGGGTGGAAGGTGTATTCTAGCCACAGAAAACGGGAAGGGAGGTTCCAAGGGTGAAGATCAACGAGGTAGAGGCCCGGGTGGGCGTCACCAAAAAGAACATCCGCTTTTACGAGGAGAAGGGCCTTATCGCCCCCCGGCGCAACAGCGAGAACGGCTATCGGGAGTACGGGCCCGGAGAGGTGGAACAGCTCAAGCAGATCAAGCTGCTGCGGAAGCTGGGCGTGCCCCTGGAGGAGATCCGCCGGATGCAGTCGGGGGCCCACACCGTAGGCGACGGGATGCGCCGCCATCTGGTGACTTTGGAGCGGGAGCGGCAGAATCTGGAGCGCTCCATGGAGCTGTGCCGCACCTTGAAGGACTGGGAACAGCGCCTGGACACTCTGGAGGCAGACGGGCTCCTGGAGCGGATGGAGGAGATGGAGCGGGAGGGCACCACCTTTAGGGACAAGCAGCGGGAGGACGCAAAGCCGGTGCGGTACGCCGCCGCGGTGGCCGCTTCGCTGATTATGGTGGCTTTCATGGCGGGGGCGATGGCCCTGATGGCCTGGGGCTTCACCGTGGAGCCGGAGGAGGCCCCGCCGCTGGTCCTGATGGCGGTGCTGATCGCGCTGCCCGGGGTGGTGATCCTTGGGGTGCTGTACGCCCTGTACCAGCGGATCCGGGAGATCCAGAGGGGGGAGGAGGACGATGCGAAAAACTACTAGAGGGAAGGGGCTGGCCGGCGGGACCGCCGTGGCGGCTGTGATCGCTGGGCTGGCTCTGCTTCAGAGCCTTGGGCTGGCGGCGGTGTGGGGGGCGCTTTCCCCAGCTGTCAGGGCGCTGGCTCTGGCTGGTGCGGCGGCTCAGCTGGCCGCCGCTGTGGGGGTCACCGTGGCCCTGTTTCACCGATGGAAGGAGATCCGGGGAGGTGAGGAGGACGAGGCAAAAAAATACTGACCGGGAGCAGGCGGAGCAGAAGCGGGAGGCGGTGAAGAGCGTTCTCATCAGCGCGGGGTTCCGTGTGGGCGCGGCGGCCCTTCTGTTCTGTACCCGGAGCCGCACCCCGTGGCCGGGGCTTCATCAGGTGCTGCTGTGGCTGGCGGTTCTGGGACTGGTCACGATACCGTTCAGCCTGGTGGTGCTGCGGCAGCGGCTGAGGGAGATCGAAAAGGGGGAGCTGAATGAAGCGCGGAAATATTGACAAGCGAAGGGCGGAGAAGCGGTCCGCGGTGGGAGGTGTGCTCCTGTTCGGTCTGCTCCAGCTGGCCTGTGCCGCGGGCTTTGGCGCGCTGGGTGCGATCCCGGAGCTGCCCCGCTGGCTGGAGCTTCTGTTCACGGCCTTGGCCGTAGGCTGTCTGTGTCTGATGTTCCCCGCGCTGTGGGCGCTGAAGATAAGGTTCAAAGAAATCGGCTGTGCGCAGCCGGATACAGATCGGGAGGAATTTGATATGCTGTTGGTCAACATTGATTACATTCCGGGGAAGGACCTGGAGGTGCTGGGCATCGTGAAGGGCACGGTGGTCCAGTCCAAAAATTTCGGCAAGGATTTTATGGCGGGGATGAAAACCCTGGTGGGCGGAGAGATCACCGGCTATACCGAGATGCTCAACGAGGCCCGTCAGATCGCCGTCAAGCGCATGGTGGACGAGGCGGAGAGCCTGGGAGCGGACGCCGTCATCAATATCCGGTACGGCTCCTCCTCCGTGATGCAGGGGGCGGCCGAGGTCATCTCCTATGGCACGGCGGTGAAGTACCGCTGAGGAGGAGAAACAAGCCGCCTGGGAGCGGTTTATGTGAGGATAGAATCAGTGAAGGCGCGGCCCGGACATGATGCTGTCCGGGCCGCGCCCATTGTCTTTCCTCAGCTTTTGAGGAATTTTTGTACATCCTTGTTTTCTCCCAAAATGTAGATGGTCTCGTCGGGCTGGAACTGGTGGCCGCCCCCGGGGAGAAGCTCCAGCTGTCCGCCGTGGCGGGTGGCCAGAATATTGATGCGGTAGGTCTGCCGGACAGATAGCTCCACCACGGTCTTGCCCACCCAGCTGCTGGGAACGGCGGTCTCAAAAATGGAGTAGTCCTGGGTCAGCTCGATGTAGTCAAAAATATGGTCGCTGCTGTACCGCACCGCCGCCCAGCTGGCCATCTGCTTTTCCGGGTAGACGATCTCGTCCGCGCCGTTGCGCAGGAGGAATTTGGCGTGGACGTCCCGGGTGGCTCTGGACAGCACGAAGGGGGCGCCGTACTCCTTGAGCAGAGCGGTGGTCTCCAGAGAGCTCTGGAAGCTGTCGCCAATGGCCACCACACAGAGATCGAAGTTCCGTACCCCCAGGGAGCCGATGAATTGGGCATTGGTGCTGTCGCCGATCTGGGCGTTGGTCACATAGGACAGGGCGGCGTTGATACGCTCCTCGTCCTTGTCCACCGCCAGCACCTCGTGTCCCAGGTCCCGGAGCTTTTGGGCCATGTGGCGGCCAAACCGCCCCAGGCCAATCAGTAAAACAGATTTCATCCTTTGATTACCTCCATAATTATCCAACAGTCACCCGCTCCTGGGGATATTGGGAGGAGACGGGGAAACTGGATGTGACGGCGTAGATCATGGTAAGACCGCCCACCCGGCCCACATACATCAAAAAGGTCAGGATCAGGTGAGAGGGGAGGGACAGTCCGGGCGTGCCGCAGATGGACAGTCCCACGGTGCCGATGGCAGACGCGGACTCAAAGAGGGCGTCCAGCAGGGGGACGCCGTCGATACAGCAGATCAGTGTTCCTCCCAGCAGGAAGAACACCAGATACATCAGAAAGATGGCGCTGGCACTGCGCAGGGCCTCGTCCTGGAACCGCCGCCCAAAGCAGCTGGGGCTGCCGCGGCGGAAGAATACGGCCCGGGCGCTGAGGAGCAGGACCGCCAGCGTGGTGACCTTGAAGCCGCCGGCGGTGGAGCCGGGGGAGCCGCCCACCAGCATCAGAAGGATGGTGACCAGCTTTCCGGGCTCGCTCAGGAGGGTCAGGTCCACGGAGTTGAAGCCGGCGGTGCGGGGGGTGACCGCCTGAAAGGCGGCGGCGTTGAGCCGCTCCCAGCCGGAGAGTTCCGCCCATTGGGGCAGGCGGAACTCATAGCACTGGAAAAACAGAAAGGAGAGGAGCAGCAGGGCGGCGGTGGAAACCAGGATCAGCTTGCTCTGCAAGCGGTAGGCCCGGAACCGGAGACGGTGCTCCCAGAGGTCGTGCCAGGTGAGAAAGCCCAGACCGCCCACGAGGATGAGCAGCGCGATGGGCCCCCAGACCAGCGGGTCGCCTACATAGCCGGTCAGGGAGGAGTAGGGAGCGCTGGTCCCCATCAGGTCAAAGCCGGCGTTGCAGAAAGCGGAGATGGAGTGGAAGATCCCATACCATAGTCCCCGGAGCAGGCCGAGCTGGGGACAGAAGCGGAGGGACAGAAGGAGCGCGCCGGTCCCCTCGATGAGCAGCATGGCTTTCAGAATAAAGCTGGTCATGCGTACGATCCCCCCCACCTGGGGGGCGGAGATGGACTCCTGCATCACCCAGCGCTGCCGCAGGCCGATTCTCCGGCCGGAGCACATGACCACGGCCACAGCCACTGTGACCACCCCCATGCCGCCGGTCTGGATCAGGACCAGAAGGACCAGGTGGCCGAAGGGGGACCAGTAGGTGGCGGTGTCGTGGACGACCAGCCCGGTGACACAGGTGGCGGAGGTGGCGGTGAACAGCGCGTTGGGGAAGGGGGTGAACACCCCTGCCTGGCTGGAGACGGGCAGCATGAGCAGCAGAGCGCCGGCGAGGATGATCCCCAGAAAGCCCAGGATGATGATCTGGGCGGGCGTGGCCTGTCTGGGCGGACGCGGGGGCGTATGGTGTTGTTGCAGCGGTTCATTTGGCATATCGAGTCATCCTTTGGAGCCGGCGCGGGGCGCGCGGTCCGTGTTCCGTGGGGGCGGTTGTCCACATTTCCCCACATTTATGTGGAAGATTTGCTGGGAAGCGGGGGAAAACGGCGCTGAGGATGTGGGAAACATAAAATACCTTGCGCTTCCATTTAATATGTGTCTCAAGGGGCCGATGCTATACTAACGCACCCGGAGGCGGAATACAAGATACAAAATGTATCAAGAAACCGGACGCAACAGGGCCGGATTTGAGAAGAACGCACCGCCGGGCCTTCCGCTGTGCGCCTGGAACAGCAATGGCCATGTTAAAATAAGACAAAAAATGATTGACAATTCAGGTGTATCTGGCTACAATGAACAAAGATGGAGGCGGCTCGCTGGCTGGTAAGAAAGTGGGTACCCACTTTCTTCTTTTGTGTTACAAAAGAAGAAACCTCTGGATACCTGCGGCAGCTGAAAGGTGCGGACAGAGCACGGTCTCATCGAGAAAGATTTGCTAAAGGAGGTCCCAAAATGAACATCTCTGGCAAGCGAACATCCCGACTGCTCAGCTTATCCCTGACAGGGTCCATGCTGCTCGGGCTGATGACCACAGGCGTCTCAGCAGTTGAACCGGCACAGGACCAGACCCCGCAGACCACGAAGACGGTAACGGACGCGATCCTGTATACCGTGGACGCGGACGGCAACCTGGAATACAATGTGGTGTATGAAGCCCAGGTCGCCGACGGCGTCACGGTGACAGACGCGACCAAGGGCGGCGCCATCGACTCGCTGGACGAGCTGGATGCCGTTCTGGGCGAGCCGGATGCAACGCCGAAGGAACTCACCGGCACGCCCCATGAGGACCGCACCCTGGGCGACGCCGTGGTGGCCGACCTGACCATCACCAGCGATGAGATCACCGCCATCGAGGTCACCGACGTCCGGGAGCGCCCCGTCATCGGCATCTCCTGGAAAAAGGATAGCATAGGAACTGATTATCAGGGCTTCGCCGAGGCCTTCGAGCGCAACGGCGCCCAGGTCATCTTCCTGCCCCAGGTGGAGACCGACGAAGAGGCGGAGGACATCTTCTCCCGTATCAACGGCGTGTTTATGACCGGAGGCGAGGATTGGAACCCCGACCTTTATAACGAAGAAGCGTATCCCCACGGCTCTTCCGGCTGGAATGATGCCCGTGATACCTCTGACCTGAACCTCATGCAGAACGCCATTGACTTGGATGTACCCATGCTGGCTGTCTGCCGCGGTGAACAGGGCTTCAACATCGCCATGGGCGGCGGCCTGATTCAGGACGTGCCGACCTATCTGGGCCAGCAGGTCAAGGCTGGTAAGATCTCTGAAGACCGTGTTACTGTAATCGAGGATACCGGAATCGGGTGGGGCGAAAACAAAAAGCCGTGTGAGCCTGCCCATTACCGCGTCACGGTGGACGGTCTGGTCCACAGCGGCGGAAAGGGCTATCATAAGCTGGATGCCGGAACCGACGGAATCGGCATTTCGAAAGATTCCAAGTGGCTGTCCGACATTTTCGGCGGGGCTGAAACCATTGAACTGGTTGCCACTGCCCACCATCAGTCGGTCAATCCTGATAAGCTGGGCAACGGCCTGACTGTGGCGGCCCGCTCCTCCGACGGCATTATCGAGGCCATCGAGCATCAGGGTAGCCTGTTCGCCCTGGGCCTTCAGTGGCACCCCGAGCGGGACGCGCTGGAGGATACCAGAACAGACAAAGAGACCGGAGAAGTCATTGACGTAAACCAGGATCAGTGCAACGCCCCCCTGCGGGCGCTGGTCCACTACGCCGGCGTCCAGATGGACCGCGAGGATGTCCCCGGCGGCGGTGGGGAAGGGGAGGAGAAGCCCTTCCAGCCCAGCGTGACCTATCAGCTCACCGTCACCGACGAGGAGCGCGCCGCTATCCATAAGGCGGTAGAGGACCTTGCTGGTTATGTGGGCGACATGGTCGTGGGCGACGGCAAATATGATCCCAACACCCTGGTGGGCGCGCTGGCCGAGGGCTCCAGCCACAACTCCATTTCCTATGGTAGCAAGAAGGCTGGATCCATCCCCACTGAGTACCCCTTTGCTGTTCCCAACAGCGCTACAAACTACAACGAGCATGACCGCAAGGTGGAGAAGCTGAACTGGGTCAAGGAGCTGGGCAAGGCCCTGGGTCTTGAAGTCGTTCAGCGCCAGGATGACAAGTACGTCTATGTGGAGATCGGCGACCCCGACGCTCCCGAGATGGTCATGGCCCTGAGCCACCTGGACTCCCCCACTGCATCCAATAACTCGAATCAGCCGGGCGGCAACCTGGACCGCTGGGTGAACTCGAAGGGCGACAAAGATCCTACTGCATATTACACCCCCTATGTAAAGGACGGCTGGCTGTACGGCGCAGGCGTTCAGGACGACAGCGGCCCCACCCTGGCCACCCTCTTCGCGGCCAAGGCCCTTCAGGACTCCGGCGTGGAGTTCGACCGCCGCATCCGCATCGTCATGGGTATCTATGAGGACGGCAGCCCCGGAGTGCCTACCAAGGAAAACACTCTGAAGTACATGGATATCCCCTATTACACCAAGAACCCCGGCTTCTATGACAACTGGTCCTATAAGTCCCTGAACCGTGAGGAGACCCCCATTGCGGCCTATACCTCTGACTCCCGGTTCCCCGTGGTGGTGGGCAACACCAGATCCTGGACGCCCTACCTCACCATGAACCTCGCCAAGGACCTGGGCAAGGACTTCTCCCTGGTGGAGACCGGCGCGGGCGTCACCCTGCGCGAGGGCGACCCCACCCTGAAGGACATTGTGTACGGCAGCGCCGCCCAGATCGCCTCCCGGGCCATCTTCGTGCTGGACATCACTTCTGCCGGTGAGGCCGAAGTAAAGGCCTTCTGCGACAAGGTGGAGAAGGCCGCCACAGAGCGCGGCTGGCTGCCCGCCGACCCCGGCACTACCAAGAAGGTCCAGCTGACCCCGAACGAGGACGAGGGCACCCTGACCCTGGAGATCAACACCGACGTGGCCATGGAGTACCCCATGCCCATGTACAGCAAGAACGCGGTGGTCTGGGGGATGTACCTCCTGTCCCAGGCGCTCCCCGAGGGCCTGGAGCTGAAGAATGCCGCCACGGGCGTTTCCAACCTGTTCTTCAAAAACTGCGTGGAGGGCGAGGCCTATATCGGCAAGTATATGGGTATCCCCTCTGAGCTGCTGCGCAACCCCCACGACGGCACCGCCAACCTGACCATCGCCCCCATGGGTACGATCAACCATGAGGATACCTCGAAGTTCCCCTTCTATGACCAGTATACTCAGAGCCTGAGCATCCCCCTGGTCATCCGCAGCATCCATGCGTACGAGGACAATTATAACACCGCGACCCAGGCCGTGATCGACGCCTGTGAGAATCAGGGCTTCACGCTGAAGACCAAGGAAGGTGCAGAGAGCACCCCCACCGCCTTCTCCGCCCCTGTCCTGTACCTGTCCCATGACAACCCCCTGACCGCACTCCAGTACGCCAGCTATAAGGCGTCCATCAAGTTTGACCCCGAGGAGTTCAGCGGCCCCGCTGACCTGCTGGGCGTCACCTACCCCGTGGGCACCACCGGCGGCACCCTGGCCAGCGACTACCAGAACAAGATGACCGCCTTCGGCGCCGTCATCCCCGGCAACGAGCGCTGGTGGCACTCCGCCAACGAGCGCATCAGTGTGGACTCCATCGTGGAGATGACCAAGATGATGGCCGACGGGATGCTGGAGATGGCCCGCTACTCCGGCTCCGCGGGCGCCCAGCTCATGTGGGCTGACCTGCCCGGCCTCAACGCCGACCGCGCCGACCTGGACCTGCTGGATGTGACCATCGGCACCTATCAGGACGCCTCCGACGAGATCACTGAGAAGGCCCTGGACGGCGATGAGCTGATCGGTGCCACCGACTTCGAGATCCACATGTGGAAGGAGCGCGGCAACGGCACCAAGAGCCAGATCGCGTACGACCTGGGCCATGCGCCCGGCGGCCTGTACCTGCCCCTGGATGATCCCGACTTCCTGGCCAAGACCTTCGTCCTGCCTATGCGCCTGGAGTTCAAGTACGACCGGCCCAGCGACATGAGCAACGCCAACTGGAAGGCCCTGCGGGGCGGCGACCTGGACATGGTCAACTTCAGCCTGCTGGAGAAGGACGGCGATACCGTCGCCCTGACCCTGCCTGACGGCGCGGACGCAGAGGATTACTTCTCCATCCGTGTGGACGAGAACGACCCCGATACGGTCTATGTGGCCGCCAACCTGGCCATTGTGGACGGCAAGCATGACCTGGAGGCCGTGACCGCCGACTCCAAGACCGACCTGTTCAAGCTGAACGACGAGTGGCTTAAGAACAACAAGAACCTCTTCCCCGAGCGCGGCCAGATCGAGGAGCGCGGCTTCTTCCTGTTCGGCGACGGCGAGAAGAACGCCTGCTTCGAGTCCCCGGAGGCTATTTTTGCCACCCTGGACGCGGACCAGCTGAACCAGGATGACGACGATGATAACGGCTCCTCCGGCGGCTCCGACAATGAGCGGACCTATGCCATCTCCGTCTCCAAGGCGGATAACGGCTCCGTGAAGGCCAGCGCCTCCAGCGCCTCCGCCGGCACCCGGATCACCGTCACCGTGAAGCCTGACAGCGGCTATGAGCTGGACGAGCTGACCGTCACCGACGCCAAGGGCAAGGACGTGAAGGTCACCGAGCGTTCCAACAATACCTATACCTTCCAGATGCCCGACAGCAAGGTCACTGTGGAGGCCGTCTTTGCCAAGGGCGGAACGGTGGTGGAACAGCCTCTGTTCTCCGACGTGAGCAAGAACGACTACTTCCATGACGCAGTGGAGTGGGCGGTGGACAAGGGCATCACCTCCGGCACCGGAGCCAACACCTTCAGCCCCAATGCCTCCTGCACCCGCGGCCAGATGGTCACATTCCTGTGGCGGGCCGCCGGCTCCCCCGCGCCCAAGAGTGCGGAGAACCCCTTCACGGATGTGAACAAGGGCGACTACTTCTATGACGCGGTCCTGTGGGCTGTGGAGCAGGGGATCACCTCCGGCACCAGCGCCACCACGTTCAGCCCCAACGCCACTGTGACCCGCGGCCAGACCGTCACCTTCCTGTGGCGGGCCAACGCCTCTCCCGTGGTGAATTTCGCCATGAACTTCACCGATGTGAACGAGAGCGCCTACTATGCGGAGGCGGTGCGCTGGGCCGTGTCTGAGAACATCACCGCCGGGACCGGCGCGAACGCCTTTAGCCCCGACGCCCCCTGCACCCGCGGCCAGATCGTGACCTTCCTGTGGAAGGACCGCGCCTGAGTGGCATAAAAGCAGAGCCGAACTGAGGTAAAATAAAGCACAGAAGGCCCGCAGCCGGTGGCTGCGGGCCTTCTGTTTGTTTCATCAGGCGGAAAAGGCGGGATCACAGGGCTTTTTCATAGCAGTTGAGCACCTCGGGGAGAAAGTCCTGGAAGAGGAAGTCGCCGGACCCGGCGAAGCGGTAGCCCAGCCGGGGATACATGGCATTGGCAGGAACATTATGGATATAGGTGTCCAGGCGCACAGCGCGCTTGCCCTGGCGGCGCAGCTCCTCCTCACAGAAGTCCACCAGCCTCCGGGCCAGCCCCCGGCCGGACAGGCTGGGACGGATGACCAGGGTGTGGATGACCCCTACCTCCTCCGGGGCGGCGGGGATGGACCAGGGGATCTGGCTGTATTCCGGGAGCTGGATCCCATTGAGGTTGACACAGCCGCAGACCGCGCCCTCCTCCTCCAGGACCCAGAGGGTGCCCTCCTCCAGCGCCTGACGGGCGGTGTCCCGGGTGGGATACCGGCCGCGCTGCCAGTTGGTATAGGAGACAGGGCGGGCGTCCTCCAGGTCCAGGATCTCGTCATAGATCCGGGCGATGGGGTCCAGATCGGCGTCACGGGCGGGTCGGATCATCATGGATCGCTCCTTTCATCGGATGGTGGATTCAGTAACGTGCTGTCCAGCTGGTCAAAAACCACACCGGGGCCAGCCAGAACAGCAGAAAGACCAACAGATTCAAAGGGGACAGGGAGCCGTAGGCGTCCACAGAGGTGAGATAGTAGGCCAGCAAGACCCCCACGCAGGAGCCGAGACAGGTCAGCACCGCGCCGAACCGGGTGGACCAGCGCAAGCGCTTGGCAGCCACCACCGACTCCCCATAGGGCAGCAGGCCCTCCCGGCACAGGACCGCGGTGATGGTGGAGGAATGGGGCTGGTCCGGGTCGGACAGCTCCCGGCGGCGCTCCACCGGCGGAAAGTCCATCTTGTCTGCCGCCAGCTTGAAGCGCTGATGGAGCATGGCGGGGATCAGATTGAAGTCCCGGGTGGCCAGCACCGGACCTACCTTCTCCCGCATCAGGGCCTCCAGAGAGGGAAACACCATGTCGGGGAGGGTATAGTTCAGGGCGAAGATACCGGCCAGCTCTCCTTCGATGGCGCAGAATACCGCGTTTTTCACATGGAGCCCCTGGGGGAGCTCCACCTCCATCAGCTTCATAAAGGCGGCGGAGCCCACCAGGACCTGGTCGCCGCGGATGGTGGCCGACAGGCCGCCTCCCTCATAGCAGCACAGGTGCTCCGCCTTCCGGAAGATGGAGCCCTGGGCCCGGAGCAGGTCGTGGAACAGCTTGGTCAGGCCGCTGCCCGAGTCCCGGATCAGGGTGGCGGTGTACCCCACCACCCGCTCAATGGACCAGTCGCCGAATACCTTGATGCCGTTGAGCTCCACATAGCCGGGAGGGAACAGGTCGCCGTCGGTGAGGAGGATGCGGTCCCCCTTTCCGGACTGGGCCGTGCCCGGCCATCCGGCCAGGGCCGCGCCGCTGGAGGCCAGCCGCCGGGCCAGCTTGTGGAAGGGGCGGCCATACACCAGGGCCCCGCCAAAGGCGGCGGAGGCGGTGAAGGTGGCGGAGAGGCACCACAACAGATGCTGGGGCTTGTCGAGTCCATAGGAGGCCAGCAGAGAGAACAGCAGGCAGGCCAGCAGCAGCAGAGGACAGACCACCCGGTAGATGCGCTGGGCGCCGTCATCCATCTGGACCTGGCTCCCGAAGCCGTTGGGGACGCCGGACCACTTGCAGTAGGTGTCCCGTCCATTCCATTTGCCCTCGTCCAGGGTGAGGATATAGGGCTCCGCCGCCGAGGCAGCGGTGCGGCAGGACAGGCGCAGGCCGCAGCGCTTGTGGTAGCTGCCGTGGAGCAGGAAGAACAGCCCGGCCAGGGCGGCAGCTGCATAGGGCAGCTGCCCCTCCCGGTCCTGGGAGAGGGAGAGGGTCAGGGCGTCGGCCAGGGTGAACAGGACCGACAGGGCGGCCAAGGTGTCCATCCCCACCCGCCCCCGGAGGGCGCGCCGGAGGCCCGCCCAAAGCACATCCAGAGAGAGAAGCGTCCCCAGGCCAAGCAGTCCGGCGGAGATCCAGACCTGGATCTGATAGCCGTCCAGCGGGGGCAGCCAGTAGAAGCCCGAGGCGGGAACAGCCAGCTGGAACAGGGCGGCGGCGGCCAGCAGAAAGACCAGGACCGTCCGCAGGCGCATCCCCTTCAACCCCTTGCCGTAGGTGCGGGCCAGCTCCTGGGGCGGCAGGTCGGGGGGAGGCGGCTCCGGCTTCCGGGGCCTGCGGACCCGGCCGGGGGGCTCGGGGGGCGCCTCCTGGTCGGTGCCCGGAATGAGCTCCTCCAGGCGGCGGACCTCCTCGGGATCCATACGCTCCGACTCCTGGAACATCTGGTCGGCATAGCGGTCGGCCTTCCGGGTGATGTCCTTGAGAAAGGCGGACAGTACGCTCTCCTCCTCCGGAAAGTCCACCACCCGGCCGGTCTCGCCGCCGTCCTCCCCGTCCTCCGGGCTATCGGCGTCCTCCTCCACGGGCCCATCCGCCTCAAGGGGGGCCGCCTCCGGCTCCTCCTCCGGGGGCGGAACGGTACGTCCTGGAAAGGCCACCACCTTGCCGGTGTCCGCGGCGGCGCGGGCGGCGGGAGCGGAGACGGGGACGGCAGAGCGCTGGGTGCTCCGCCGGGTCCCATACTCCGCCAGAATGTCCTCCAGGGTGAAGGAACCGGCTTCTGCGTCCTGGCTCAGCGACTTACATTCCGCCAGCTCGTCGTTGTTCAGTTGTTCGGTGTCCTTGTCACGGTCGTGCATATCGGTTCCTCAGTATCCTGCTTTTGGGTCCGGAGATCCCGGTTTTATAGAATATTATGCTTAAAAAATACAAAACGTAATGCCGGCTCAGTTCCCGGTCCGCTGCCGGACAGCCTCATAGAGGAGAACTGCGGCGGCGGCGGAGGCGTTCAGAGAGTTGATCTTGCCGAACATGGGGATGGAAACGGTGAAGTCGCAGTTCTCCGTGACCAGGCGGCCCATGCCCTCCCCCTCGCTGCCGATGACGATGGCGGCGGGGCCCTTCAGGTCGGCCTGGTACAGGGAGGTGGAGCCGTTCATGGCGGTGCCGAACACCCAGACGCCCTCCTCCTTCAGCTCCTTCAGCAGGGAGGGGAGGTTTGCCACCCGGGCCACGGGCACATGGGCCACCGCGCCGGCGGAGGTCTTGGCCACCACGGCGGTGAGGCCGGCGGAGCGGCGCTTGGGGATGATGACGCCGTGGGCCCCGGCGGCGTCGGCGGTGCGGATCACCGCCCCCAGGTTGTGGGGGTCGGAGAGCTCGTCGCACACCACGATAAGGGGGGGCTCGCCCTTTTCCCGGGCGGCGTTGAGGATGTCATCTACGGTGGCGTACTCCCGCACAGCGGCCAGGGCGATAACGCCCTGGTGGGAGTGGGTGCGGCTCATGCCGTCCAGCTTGCGCCGGTCGGCGTCCACCACCACGATGCCCTTTTCCCGGGCGGCGGAGGCGATATGGCCCAGGGCGGAGTCAGTCTCGCCCTTCATCAAAAAGATCTTATCGATGGCGACACCGGCGCGCAGGGCCTCGATGACCGCGTTGCGGCCTTCAATGACGCCGTCGTTCTCCGTCTCCACGGGGGCGGAGCGGCGCAGAGGGGGACGTTTGTTCATGGACATAGAGGGGGACCTCCTGATGGTCACTGCCCTGAGCTACGCGGCAGTGAATTTGGAATAAAGATACCACATACTATACCATATTTCCGCCGGAGAGGGAAGGGTGAAATTCACATCGGACCGGCGGCGCGCCCGTCCCCCTTTTACAGAAAGTTTACAGCACTCTTTCTTGTTTTTAAAGGAATAGTATGGTATAGTATGAACTGCTGAAGTTTCAGCGCAAGGCCCGGTTCCGGGCCGAATTTTATGCAGACATCGCATGATGGAGGTATTCTCCCTTGAAACCAGATAAAAGAAACAACAACGACAGCGGGAACAACAAGCGCAATGCCCTGGGATTGGTCAGCATCATCCTGTGGGCGCTGTTCCTGACCCTCCTGTTCCGGAGCTGCTGGTCCTCCTATGAGAACGCCGGAATGGTGGAGGTGCCTTACACCACCTTTAAGGAGTGGCTGGAGGAGGACAAGATCCAGCAGGCCAACGTGGAGAGCGGACAGATCACCTTCACCCTCCGGGAGGGGGTAGAGGTGGAGCTGCCCCAGCAGGAGGAGACCGGCGGTGCGGGAGGCCTGATGAACGCACTGCTTCCGGAACCGCCCCAGGATGAGACGGCGGTGACGGAGTATGTGACCGTCCGGCTGAGCGGAGTATCCGATGCGGAGCTGATGAAGCAGCTGGAGGAGCACTTGCCCGACGGGGCCTACACCGAGCCGGTGGACAATTCCGCCTATCTGCTCAACCTGTTCCTGGCCTATATCCTGCCCATCCTGGTGATGGTGGGCCTGTTCCTGTTCATGTTCCGGGGCGTGGGCGGAAAGGGCGGAATCGGCGGCATGGGCAACCTGGGCAAGTCCAACGCCAAGGTCTATGTGGAGAAAAAGACCGGGGTCACCTTCCGGGATGTGGCTGGCCAGGACGAGGCCAAGGAGTCCCTCCAGGAGATCATCGACATCCTCCATAATCCCCAGAAGTATACTGAGATCGGCGCCAAGCTGCCCAAGGGCGCCCTGCTGGTGGGCCCTCCGGGCACCGGCAAGACCCTGTTGGCCAAGGCCGTGGCTGGTGAGGCCAACGTGCCCTTCTTCTCCATCAGCGGCTCCGACTTTGTGGAGATGTTCGTGGGTATGGGCGCGGCCCGTGTCCGCGACCTGTTTAAGGAAGCGGCCAAGATGGCACCCTGTATCATCTTCATTGATGAGATCGACACCATCGGTAAGTCCCGTGACAACCGTATGGGGGGCAACGATGAGCGGGAGCAGACCCTGAACCAGTTGCTGGCGGAACTGGATGGCTTCGACCCAGGCAAGGGTATCATCGTCCTGGGGGCTACTAACCGCCCGGAGGTGCTGGACAAGGCGCTGCTGCGCCCCGGCCGCTTTGACCGGCGCATCACCATCGACCGGCCCAACCTGGCCGGACGCCTGGCTACCCTTCAGGTCCACACCCGGAAGATCAAGCTGTCCGAGGACGTCAACCTGAAGAAGATCGCCCTGGCCACCGCCGGGTGCGTGGGCGCGGACCTGGCCAACCTGGTGAACGAGGCCGCCCTGCGGGCGGTGCGCTTTGGCCGCCGCCTGGTGACCCAGGAGGATCTGCTGGCCTCCTTTGAGTTCGTCATCGCCGGCAGTGAGAAGAAAAATTCCGTGCTCACTGAGTTTGAAAAGAAGCTGGTGGCCTACCACGAGGTGGGCCACGCCATGGTGGCCTACAAGCAGAAGAACGCTGAGCCGGTGCAGAAGATCACCATTGTCCCCCACACCGAGGGCTCCCTGGGCTATACCTTGCTGATGCCGGAGGAGGATAAGACCAACCTGCGCACCAAGGACGAGCTGATGGCCAAGATCACCGTCTCCATGGGCGGCCGGGCGGCGGAGGAAGTGGTGATGAACACCATGACCAACGGAGCCTCTCAGGACATCCAGGAGGCTACCAGCATCGCCCGGAACATGGTAGCCATGTTCGGTATGAGCGACGAGTTCGGCATGATGGCCCTGGGCTCCGTCCGGAACCAGTATCTGGACGGCGGCTATGGCCTGGACTGTGCCCAGGAGACCGCGGCTGTCATGGATAAGGAGGTCAAGATCCTCCTGGACCAGTGCTACCGGGATGCAGTGGCCCTGATCCGGGAGAATCTGGAGGATATGCACAAGGTGGTGGCCTATCTGCTGGAGAAGGAGACCATCACCGGCGGCGAGATGGTGGCCATCATCCAGGGTCGGGACCCAGCCCTGGTGGAGGAGGCATACGCCTCCACGGCCAGCCGGGAGCGCAGGCCCCTGCCCGGGGACATCGAGCCCCCTGCCCGGAACATCCACATCGTCAGCGAGGAGATCAAGGCTCCCATCCCCTTAGAGGAGCCGGAGGAACCCGCTGAGGAGGCGACGCCCGCAGAGGAGGACTCTGCGGACGGCGGAGAGATGCCGGAGCCCTCTGCGCCCGCTTCGGAGGAGCCTGCCCCCGGTGGGGAGGCGGCTTCCGACGGGGAGGATCCCTCTGACACAGAGCCCAAAGCATAATATAGCCCCCGCGCTGTGGAACCAGTGGTTCCGCGGCGCGGGGGTTCTCTGCTTTTTGGGGGGCTTCCGGGACGGCTGTCAGTTCCTTGCTGTAGGTTTGTCAAACATCTTGGACGGTAAACTCCAGAGGAGAAAGCCATCCCAAAGGTCTCATGGGGAAGTTATTGGAGCGGCGGTTGTGGACAGTGAGCTGCTTTGCGA
>ERZ827194.952-NODE-952-length-15733-cov-12.5087_pt1 | contig 15733 bp, 18 predicted proteins | sample MGYA00519777_ERZ827194 | MGnify/ENA primary metagenome ERZ827194 (study PRJEB31778, sample SAMEA3449277) | human gut metagenome | biome: human gut; feature: human-associated habitat; material: faeces | place: United Kingdom | collected 2010/2012 ...
TGACCACCGTTCCGCCGACCAGACTCTGCAGGTCTTCCGCCATCCCGGTGACCATTCCGTGCAGGTTAGAAACCGTCAGTGTCGGACGGGCAGCACTGCCCTTGCCGTTCAGTTCAAATCCCGTCCCCTGAATAGGGTATGCCTGATACTGCCGCCCCTGCCAGGTAACCGGCTCACCTTTTTCGTTCTGCTCATTACAGAAAAAATAACGTTCACCACCGACCTCTGTCAGATCGATTTCCCAGAGCACCACCTGGGCTGACTGAGTGAGGCGTGTCGTCTCATGATGTGTTTCCTGTGGAATATCCTGCATCAGAGCCTCCTATGCCACGACCTGTTCAAAATCTGCCGTTATGGTTACCCACAACGCCCCCACGCTTGCCGACCATTTACGACAAACCACCCTGATCGGCTTCCAGTCATAAGGTGGCGTCCACTGAAATGCGCGGACGCCACCGTGCCGTTCCAGAAAGGCTTTTAAAGATGGGTGTTCACATTTACGAACACGTATCGTCACGCTGTAAGTCGACAACTGGTTATTCAGTCCCGCCGCACGACGCTGTTCATAACCATCGCCCAGCTTCACTGTCACCACTTTCGGCTCTGATACCACATTCATATCCGGGCGCACTTTCCAGTGAAACGTCTCCATTACCGATATGCTCCACTTAACCGACCACCATCACGGGCCTGCTGTTGCATAAAGTCCGCTGCCGCTTTTTTCCCAAGGTCATAAACCACCTTCAGGGCAGCAGGACCTATCTGCCCGTTCGTGCCATCGTTATTGATCTCGATGTTGTACTGCGGGGCAAACATCGCCATACCTGAACCACCAATATCCGCCACAACCCCCAGCTTACCGTCAGCACCACGACGCAGTGGCAGAATGGCTTCAGGTCCAGCTTCCCCCATCACACCCGCGCCTTTTGCAAAAGCAAAAAACGTCGGACGGTTAACCACCGTGCCACTGTAGCGACTCAAATCAGCCGACTGATAAACACCGCCATCAGCATTGGCTACAAAATCAAAAGGCAGCGCGGAAGCAATGCCTTTTACCGCTTTCATTAAAGCTATCTGAGCCATGATTCTGGACATATCTGACAGCACAGAAGAAGTAAAAGATTTGAAATTGAGTTTGCCTGTAGTACAGAATGTCGCCAGCCAGTCACTCATGCTACTGAACGCAGACGTGAACAACTGTTCCACTGTCCCGGCTGTGTTATCCGCATTCTCAGTGACATTCTGGAGTGCACGCAGGACTCCGTTTTTCCAGTTACCCTGAGCAATTTCAAGCTGTTGCCAGTAACGGCGATTATCATTCAGTTGTCGGTTCAGACTCTCCGTCAGCGCCTGCTCGGCCTTTCTGTAGTCATCCGTGTTATATGTCCCTTTCTGCTCACTATCCCGCCTCAACTGCTCCAGCTGTTGCTGGTATTTCTGGCGAAGACTCAGTTGTACCTGATATCGCTGCCGCTGCTGATCACCCATACCAACCGTGGCGATATCCAGGTCATGTTGCTGACGCTGAGCGCGCTCTTCTTCAGCCAGTTGACTGGTCAGCTGAATTGTTTTTTTCTTCAGATCGTTGAGTGCCGTCTGTTTCTGAAGCTCCTGCTGTTTTACATCCAGCAGCGTCAGTGCCTGAATCAGTTCATCTTTACGGGCCAGCACACTCTTTTCATCTGCCGTCAGTTTTTTCCCGTCCAGATCGCTGATGCGCTGCTGCAGAGCCAGAAGCTGTTTATGCGCTTCTGTCATCCTGTCAGTGGCAATGCCTGCTGACTGTCTTGCAGCAGCAATCTGTCCTTCCACCTGTGCCTGTTGCTGACTGTACTGCAGCAATAACCGGGTGGCCTCATCATTACGGGTTTCGCGTGTTTTTTTCTTACCGGATGCCAGGGCTTTCTCGTAACGTTCATTTTCACGTTGTATCGCCGCATCCCTGACAGCCTGATCGGCGTACTGCATGGCATTAATACGCGCAATTTCACGCTGATGTCGTGCAGCTTCCGTTTCATTCATCCGGTTCAGTGCAGCATTTTCAGCATTACGGCGTTTCTGTTGCTCCTGATAATTCCGCTCTGCCTGCTCTTTTGCATCCTGCAAATCCTTCTGGCGTTTTTTCTCCTGAAGATCGTTAAGACGCTGCTGATCGTATTCAACCTGAGAAGATGATGCCGTCCAGGGGAGTCTTTTCGCCCGCGACACTTTCTCCTGCAAAGTGGCAATCTGCGCATCCAGCGAATCTTCACGACCAATATTCATGGCCGCATCCCAGAACTGCTTCCACCAGTCAGACAAAGTTTGCAGCGTACTGCCCAGCGCATTGAGGTTATTATCAATATCCGCAGTACGCCGACCGGTTTCCTCTGCCAGTGCAGACATGGCTATCCGTGCCGCATCACTGGACCGCCCCTGCTCTCCAAGGACGCGTATCTGCTCAAGCTGAGTGGCAGTAAGAAAATGCAGCTCATTGTCCAGAGACTTCGCGGCATTTACAGGATCATCCTTCAGCCGCTTAAACTGATTTATGGTATCGCTGACCGACTGGCCAACCGATCGCTCCATCTGTGCGGCAGCTCTCGCCACCATACCGATATCGTTTCCACGAAATGCACCACTCCCCACCACCTGAGCCAGCGCACCGGCTGCAGCATGTTGCGTGATACCATTCCCGGAAATAGCACGACTGAGCGTCCACAGCTGCCCGGCAGTGACTCCGGCATAATGCCCCGTCAGCGACAGCTGGCGGTTAAATTCTTCCCCCTCCTTCTGACCGTCATACCAGGCTTTACCCAGACCATAGACAGCCGCGGCAATACCGCCAATAACCCCGCCAAGCATCATGCCTTTCGGTGACATCAATGTGTCTATCCACCCGGCACGGTTAGCCAGCGTTATTCCGGATCCCCTCAGCGCACCTAAATTTCCGCGGGCCAGTTCACCTATCAGAACGCCTATCTCCTGACGGGCCGCTGCACTTTTCAGCCCCAGCGAATGCGTGGCTTTTCCTGCCTGCTCCATTTTGCGGATATACACTTCTGCAGCACTGCTTACCCCCAGCTGGGCAGCCTTAGCACGAAGCAACTCAGAAGAAGAAAGATTCTGGCGGGTTGCCTGCTCTTTAAGCTGACGGATAAACGCCACTTTCTGTCGGGTAGCCTCTTCCTCAGCCTGTGTAAGAACACGGGTTTTCGCCGTAACCTCAGAAATCAGCGCCAGATAATCCTGCTGACCAATCCCGCCACTGTTTCTGGCCTGTCGGATCTGCTGCTGAATACGCTGTAATTCCTGCAGACCCGCACTGGCCTGTTTCACACTGTCAATCTGACGATAAAACGCAGCAGCCGCTTTATCCTGAGCCTCCGCCAGAGCCATGGCCTGCGCCTGTTCCTCGCGCATTTTCTGGCTCAGCGCCTCCATACGCTGGCGGGTTTTCTCCACCTCGCGGGCCATGCGTTCATGAGCCTGTGCGTTCTTCTCCACCGTCTGCGCATGGACGGATGCGGCTGTTGCAGCCGAAGACGCCGCCTGCGTTGTCTGCCGGGCGGCCTGAGTCTGACGCTCCATAAAACGCTGCATACGGGCAGAAGACCGTTCTGCATCGCTGGCTGCACCATTCAGAAGGTTTTTGATACGGGGGATTTCATTTTTAAACTCTGCCGCATCAATCCCCAAATCAATGACCAAGTTGGCTATCTGGTCCATAACGCACACCTCCGGAAATACCTTCCCCAAGATGCATCAGTTCTTCGTCCGTTCGCTCCGGTATCCCGTTCTCTTCCGGTAAAAGGCTGAAATCAGCCACCGCAGCATCACTGCTGCCGGACACCATTCTCACGATCAATGCCTTCAGCGAGGCAAACTGCGCATCCATCCACACATCACTGAAGCTCTGCATCCGGAAATAATCGCCCCACTCACCAAGCTCAGTGGCCGACATTTCCGACAGCATCCGCCGCCAGTCTGCCCGCCGGAACTCCCGGGCAAGCCGCATGACAAACTGCATTTCCCGCGTCAGGACTTTTCCGGCGTCAGCGCCTCATGCTCATCATCCCCGGCATTATCAATGGCCCCCATACCGCTCAGCGACAGAACCATCTCCGCCCCCGCACCCAGGGCATCATACGACCATGTTGTAATAACGGATGCGCAAAGCGTCTCTACATCCTTAGACTGATCCGCATTCCACAGTGAGCGGGAAACCAGCCAGGCATTGATATCCATCCCCATCCGCAGAAAAGCAATCTGTCGTTCAGCCTCCGGCAGTTCTCCCTCACCGGCATCAAACTTTGCCGTTCGCTGCTGAACAAACGCCAGATATTCAATTCTCTGCAGCCCGGACAGCTCACTGAGCACCACGGACTGTTTTTCATAATTAAACGTGCCCTGTTTCAGAAACATCATGTTCTCCACCTGCAAAAAAGCCCCGGATAACCGGGGCAAATGATGAGTATCGTCCTGTTAACCTGCGGCGCTGACAGTCACCGCAGCCACAGCCACAAAATTCCCGTCAGCGGTCATGCCCACAATGCTGACACTGCCCTGCTTCACGCCTTTCACCGTGGCTACAAGCCCGTTCAGGGTCACCGTGGCAGTCTGTGGATCTGACGAATGCACACTGATCGCTTTGTCACTGGCTCCGTCAGGTTTTACTGTAAAGGTCAGCGTGGTGGTTGCTCCCACTTTTACACTGGCAGATGCCGGTGCCACCGTCAGCCCGGTAACGCTCACTGTTTCAGTGCCTTCCTCTGCCAGATACGGACGCCCCACACCGCTGATTTTCACAGTGCGGGTCATCACGTCTTTTGAGGCAATGGTTTTACCCAGTGAACTCAGCCAGCCACGGAAAACATCAACAGTACCGTTGGGATATTTGATACGAAACGCGCAGACTTCACCGGAGTCGAACAACTGAACCAGTTTTTTCTGCCCGCTGTCACCCGGACGCCAGGCCAGCGTCGCCGAAGTATCACCGACTGATTTCTGCCCCTGGGTTGTCGTTTTCCAGTCTGCATCTTCATCATCGAGATAAGTATCATCTTCTGCATCAGCGGTCATTTCGCCAGGTTGCAGATCCTTCACCATCGCAAGACGCAGCCAGTCAGTGTCCGACAAAGGGTTCGCAAATGCGTCGCCGTTGCCGGTATACATCCAGAACGTCGTCCCCGCACCTTTCGTCTTTGCCAGTGGATTTGGTGTGGTCATTGCCACCTCCTTAATTCGTGTACGTGATCTGGTACGTGATTTCCGCCATCGCCCAGGTGGCCATCTCATTATCACGTTGATAGTTAAAACCGAGTGGGATCAGGGTGTCGATGAGTCCGGAAAGTGCCGGTACATCATTCAGGGCCGGGAAAATGGTGCTCTCCATCCACATATCCAGCTCTGAATCCGGTGCCTGTGCCCGGATGAAGACAGCAATATGCAGAACAGCCTGCCAGTCATCTTCATCCGTCATTTTTCCGGTGTACTGAGCATCACTCAGCCACACCGCCACGGCAGGCAGTTCCTGCGCATCAACAAATGCCGGAAGCCCGTCAAAAAACGTGGCGCTGTCTCCACACTGTTCCCGAAGGCGTGCCAGTACGACCTGGCGGATTTGTGTATGTCGGTTCATCGGGTCAGCCATAACCTCAGTTGTTGTTTCAGTGCATACCCCAGCTGTTTCGGCATTTCCGCAGCAATGATGCGGTCGCGGGCATCTTCAAATGCCTGTGTCAGCGGTCCGGACAGCGGGATTTTCACCACATCAATGGGGTAACGATTTTTGCCATCAATACGCCGCATCACATGCCAGCGACCATTCGCCAGTTGCTGAATAAACGCATCCCGGAAAAGATATTTACCCACCTTCAGCACACTGCCACGGTACTGCAGTTTTCCACCACGCCGGGCCAGTCTGACCCGGGCTGTCCCCAGCTTAATGGCGGGCAGATTGCCCCGGTTAACGCGGATCCTGGCCGTCATTTTTCCTGACGGACTGGCTTTAAACACCCGGACACGCTGACGTACCAGTTTCAGGGGGATCCCTTTCACCTGGTTATCTCCCGCAACGGTATTCCCGGCAACCTGCCGGGTGGCAACCGAGACCGCTTTCTGTGCCACACGGTTTATCGCCCATGCGCTGGCCTGTGGCACCATACGGGTATCAAGGCTGTTCAGATTGCGGATGGCATTCTCAAGCCCCTTCATCCCACACCTCTTTACTCAATAAAGATCATTGGCTTACCGTTAAAGCGTTCATGCCGTGTGACCGTCCATTGTTGTCCGTCATAAACAACGCGATCCCCGCGCCGTGGGCGGTATCCCGAAGAAAACACCACCAGAGAGACCGCAGGTCCGGACAGAGCATTCAGCTCTGCCAGTGTTTCTCCCGGGATCACAGTCATATCGACATCATTAATCGAGGCTGTCTTTCCCATCTTTCTGACCGTGATCGCATCCATACGCGCTGCCAACCGGGAAAAGGGATCAGACATTGAGTTTTACCGGCACTTCTTCTGCACTGGTTCCGGCATCTGCCCAGACAACCCCGACCAGCGGATCAGAGCCGCTGTTAGTCAGCTGAACTTTTCCGGACTTCAGATAAACCTTCTTACCCGTTTTCATGTCATCCGTTTTCAGCTTAGGCAGCATAAACACACCTTCGGTCATGCCGTCGCCTGTTTCACCCTGTGGAATATCGGTCAGCGCCACCGCAAAAACATCGCCCACCTGCACCAGAGCTCCGCTGCTGATGGCTGCACTGGCAACAATCGCCACCGTTTTTCCTTCTTCTACAAAATTCTTTGCCATAACTGTCTCCGCACAGCCCCGTTCAGGGGCTGATTTCAGGTACAAAAAAAGCCCTTACGGGCCATCAGAGTTGTTGTCTGCGACGTTTACGCCGTACATTTCACCAGACCGCGGTGATCAACTGGCGCGACACCGGCGTCAATACGCACTTTCGTTGTCACGCCATCCACACTGAAGCCCTCCATCTGATCAATATATGGCGTATCCACACCGTTGAGATAAGCCACTTCAATCGTATCGGAGCCTTTTGACGCAGCCAGGTAGAAGGTGGTCTGGCTGTTATCATCAAGACGAGGCTCTGCAATAACGGTCGCAAAATCTTTCACCGGGTTAATAATACCGGCGTTAATGTCAGCCCCCTTGACACTTGAGGAGCGAATGACCTGGTTAGCAACAGACTCCATCGCCGTCGGTACCAGTACGAACGCAGGACGAATATTCAGATGACGCTCCCCCTCTTTCTGAACGCGCATCAACTGGCGGGCTTTATCCAGCGATGCCACGTCCATTGCAGCGCTCTCCAGTACGTTTGCATGTTTCGCTTTATCGAACAGACTTACATTATCTGTGGAGATTTTCGGGTTAGACGTCAGAATGGCATAAACCAGATCGGCAATAGTGGATTTCGCCGCACGGCCCAGTTTCATCGGGACATCGGTCAGCATATTCAGATCATCATTGATAATGGCCTGACGGGTGATACTGAACAGCTCGCCATAGGTCGCCAGTGCAATAGTGGCCTGTTTATCTCCGGTGGTGACGTATTTATATTCCGCCCCTTCACGCACCTTACGCAGAGCACTGAAGCCCCCCATACCCACACGATGGGCAATTTTAAAATCAGACAACTGACCTTTCCGCGTCCACTGTTCATAGGTTTCAGGGGCATCTTCCCAGCCCTGCAGAATGGCTTTGTTCGCAACATCCAGCAGAATATTACCGAAGTCAGACGTACTGTGTGTGAACGCCGCACCGACCATCTGCATCGGGTTATAACTGGAAACCCCAATACCCCGTTCAGTCAGTGACATACGGGCATATTCACGCAGGGTCATCCCGTTGTAGACATTATCACGTTCGGTTTTTTCAAATCCGGCACGCGCCATCAGCGCCTGGCGGATCCCGTCCCCCACAAAATTACCGTTACCGGCATAAATATGAGCCGGTGTATTTTTATTGGATGGCGTGGACTCGCGCCCCATCTCGTTCAACAGCTTTTCGCGGGCCTGCTCCAGCGAACATTCAGGATCGGCAAGACACTGAGCCTGCAGCGTCTGATAACGCCCGCCAAACATGGCAAACAGATCATTAATACCGTTTACACGCGCTTTTTGCTCTGCCAGTACCTGCGCACGGATACTGTTTTCATCCACCACGGGTGCTGCGGCCTGCACTGGCGTCCGGGAGGCTGCAGGTTCATCATCCTGTACGCGTGGAGCACTGTTGCGTGGCGGAGTAATCATGTTTCGAATGGATTCCGGCATCTTTTTAAATTCCTCTGTACGTTTTGACTGAATACATGCCATTGCCTTAACGGCTGGCGTCACCTGATCAGCAAATCCATGTGCCAGACATTCGGCACCGGACATCCAGGTCTCATCCGCCAGCATGGCAGCAATTTCATCGGTGGTTTTCCCGGTTTTCTGTGCATAAGCGGGTAACAGAACCGCCTCAACCTTATCGAGCAGGTCGGCATAGGTGCGCATGTCCTCCGCATCACCGCCCGTAAAGCCAAATGGTTTATGAATCATCATGAAGGTGTTTTCCGGCATAATGACCGGGTTTCCCACCATCGCAATGACCGACGCCATTGACGCCGCCACACCGTCGACATAAACGGTAATGGACGCACCATGTGTTTTCAGCGCATTAAAAATGGCGATGCCTTCAAAGACATCGCCACCCGGTGAATTGATATGGAGATTAATGTGGGTGATATCGCCCAGTGCATTCAGATCACTGATAAACTGCTTCGCTGTAACACCCCAGAAACCAATCTCGTCATAAATATAAATATCCGCGTCACTCTGGTGACCAGCCTGCATCCTGAACCAGGAATTATTCTTCGGACTGGTCGTCGGTGTGCTGCGGCTCCTGTCGTTTCGTTGCGGCACTGCTGCCTCCTTTATCACTGGCCGGATCGGTATCAAATACCAGATCCAGCTTGCGGTTTTCATCAATTTCGGCCTTGCGCCGACGTTTGACATCATCCGGATTACGACCACCAGCACGTACCCAGTCTGATTCTGTCGCCGCTCCACCACGAATCTGGATTTTCCAGGCCTCAGCCTCCTTAACAGGGTCAATCCACGGCATCACTGGTCCGGAATACACCGCGGTATACAGTGAAGAACGGTCAAGATCGCGGGGTAGCCTGATAACACCGGATGCCACAGCCTGTTTCAGCCAGGCACGATACATCGGGCGGGTGACGGCACCAATAAACCAGTCCTGCAGGATCAGGTAGCCATCAGTAGACTCAACCAGTTCCTGACGCTGGGCGCTGTAAGTGCCGTTATAGTTGCGTGCCGTACTGGAAAAACTCAGACGACTGCCCGCCGCCACGGCACGCAACTGACCATTACGAAAAGTTTCAAGGTTAGGATTGGGACGATCCGACTTCACCATTCCGATTTCTTCGCCGGGTTTCAGATCGTCGTAAATAATGCCTGGCTGAATGGTAAGCTCGCGTTCATTCTCCTTGCTGCCATTACCATCCGGTTCATAGCTCTGCCCGTCGCCTTTCCGGATGTACATCCCCAGAGCAGCGGCGATCCTTGCTGCAGTCAGCTCAGAATCTTCATACTCTTTCAGGGCACTGAGGCGGATCAGCACACCGGACAACAAAGACGTCCCGCGCATCTGGTGCAGACGGCGAACAAATTTAAGATGCAGCATTCGCTCTGCATCCACTTCTTTGGTTTCCATCTGCCGCCCGGATACGGGACGGCTTTTATACACCAGATATTTTTCGGGACGCCCCCAGTCATCAACAAACACGCCCTGATTCAGCCTGTTGCTCTCATCACTGGTCATGGGAATAAAGTCCGGCTCGAGCGCCTCCAGCCAGAAATGAACACCGGCAGAAGGCGTCAGGCTGTTTATGCGCCCGGAAACCATCTGGGCAAACACCTCACCATCGCGCAGCCAGGTACGCAGCATCAGACGTTCCAGCATCGGACGGGTAAACTGCCCGGTGACTTCCGGACTGACAGACCATTCACTCCATCGGGTGCGTATCTCCGCTGCCAGATCACGGGCAATGGCCCCATTGCGTAATACCGGATGTGGCTCGACAATAATCCCGTTTTTCCCCACCACCCGTTCTTCCAGCTTGTCAAATACACCAATAACCAGATCGTGGTTGTTATCAAGGTAACGGGCCTGCTCACGTAACGACACGGCCCCGTACTGGCTTAACTGGTCGGCAGTTCGGTTTTCCCGCCGGGCTTTGTGTGTCCGCGTCGTTTTTACGGCCTCATAAGCCTGGATCACCGCACGGGAACGCAGCCTTGCCGCTTTCCATCCTGGTGAAAAAACGCCAATCACATCATCAAGAATTGCCATCAGAACCTCGCCAGACGGTACCCGGGATGCCCCCGTCGTCGTGTAATCAGAGCCGCAAGGCGGCGCTCCCACTCCTGCCGTCCCTGCCGAATCTCAGATAAGTTTTCCATGGTCATCTGCTGACCATTAAAGGTGACGGATTTTCCGTCCAGCACCGCCATTTCAGCTTCCGTATAACGCTGAATCATGGCTTCGATATCATTCTGGTTCATAACCATCCTCCGGAAGTCAGCCAGGGGTTAACATCGTCAGTTACTGTTTTCTTCCGTTTTTGTTTTTTAACAGGCGTGGATACCGGTTCCGGTGAGGGTGACGGTTCGGTACTGTCCGGGACACACTCCAGCCAGGTTTCCCGGCTCGCCCACTCCGGTGCATCCGGCCAGCGGATCTTTTCGTATCCATGCAGAATGACCAGAGCCTCGGCATACACCATCAGGTCAAAAGCTTCGTTGGCACCGCGACCCGGCTTACTCCATTTCCCGTCACTACTCCGCTCTTCATACGTCAGTTCGTCGTAAAACCAGCTCCCCAGCCAGTCAGGGAAATGCACATAGCCGGGACCTGGCGAGTCACGCCATAACGCGTTATTCACCCGGTCTTTCAGGGCATCCGTCTGAAGAAGCCAGAGCGGCACATCACCTGCGGCCTGCGCCCGTCGGCCCGTTCGTCCGGTGTTATCAGGGAATGTACGGGTGATCAGTTTTGCGCGCCGGATGCTGTCGCCCTTAAACAGGTAAATACGTTTACCAAGGCCATCACGACGGCAACGACGCCAGAATTTATAGGCATTATCAGTGACCCCGTCTTCACCGCCGGAGTCCACCGCCATTGCCATCAGTCGCATTTGTTGAGAAGGATCGGAGGCCAGCGGCCAGCTTTTATGAAAAACATCCGTCAGCAGGACATCCCAGTCTTCCGGATAGCTGGCCGGATCAATTCGCTGGCTCTCCCCGTCGCTGTCACCGCGCAATGACTGCGTGATGTTGTAACGATCAATAATCCAGCGTTCGCCACGGCTGCCATAGCCCGTTACCTGAACCACAAAACGGCGATGACGTCCCGCCTGCACATCCACTGTCGCCACAAGGAAATTAACGCCATCCGGCACACTGCGGGAAGGAACTGGCTCTGCCCGCTGCTCAAGCAGTTCACTTTTTCGTTGCTCCATGCTGGCGCGGGGAAGATAAGGTAATCCCCAGTCGGTATTGATAACCGTCTTGAGTGTTTCTTCACTTCCGGTTGTCTCGTATTCCTGTTCTGCAGTAAGCAGTTTGTAAACGAGTTGCGAGAGTGTCTGGTAAGCAGCTGCCGGACCCTCCATCCAGAATGACGCAATACGTGAGCGTCGGGGATCACCATAACGACTGCCATCCGCATTGATGGATTCACCATCCCGCAGCCAGACCCCACGTCCGTTCAGCTCACGTTTTTGTTCAGGCATAATCCGTCCTGAACAGGAAGGACACTGAATATAAGCCGCCTCACTTGCCAGCACGGGATCGGCAATATCACGGAAACCAGCAACCACATCGCCGCAGGGCTGAAAATACTCACCACAGTGTGGACAGGGCCAGTACCAGCGACGGCGATCGCCACGGTTATAGAGCGACAGTATCCCCGTGGTTGGTGGAGCCTCATGCGGTGAAGTCCGTCGCCATTTCACATCCTTCACATCCCTGCCGGGGGAACTCTCCACCAGCGTCATACCACTGGACATAAATGTTGTGGTACGTTTTGAGGCAAGAGAGAAAGCATCCCCCTCGCCATCAATATCTTCCGGAAAACGGTCATAATCCGTCAGCGCGACGCATTTATAATCTGATGAGGACATGATATTGACTGACGGCCAGCCGATTTTCAGGTAGTTGCCAGCAAGGAATGTTCTGTCATAAACGTTGTTGTCATTTTTGTTCGGACTCAGGCGACTGACCACTTCCGGGCTGACGCGAAACGTTCTGGCGAGTCGTTTTTTGGAGTGTTCGCGGGCTTTTTCCTCCGTCATCTGAATGATCAGCATATCCGCAGGGTCGCAAATCACGTTGTAAATCACCCAGCCGTCAATCAGGCCGATAGTCTTGCCGGTTCGTGCCGGGCCAACAAATATCACTGCGTCGTATTCACGCGAGGCCAGGCAGTTCATCGGCTCAATAACATACGGTGCCACCAGCGGATCCCACGGGACTGAGTTCCCGGCCCCCATGGGCACCCGCATATACTGAGCAACGGCATCAGCAACCAGCATTCGTCTCGGTGCGCGAAGGATATAACCTGAATCGGTTCGTGCTGCCTTTGCGGTTTCCTGATTCAGCATTACTCCTCCTGCTGTAATTCCTCCTCATCATCCGCACCTGCTTCGGTCACCCGCAGGGCTATCTGATCGCGCAGATCATCAATAATGGACTGAACACGGCTCACAGCGGCAGGCTGCAGGCCGCAGTCACGTTCCAGAATATCCGGTAATGTCTCCAGCACCTGCACGACCGCTTTTGCCCAGATGGCAAACTCCCGTCTGACATCACTGGCCGGAATGAGTTGTGCCGTTTCCTGTTCGAACTTAAGACGCTCACGTTCAGACTGATACCAGGCTTTGCGTTCATGTGGATCCATTTCGCCCTCAGCAACCGGCGGTGGTAACCCCATAAATTCAGTCAGAATATCGGTCAACCGGTATAGCTTGAGTTTGTCATGTCCACCAGCGGGACGAATGTTTTTCAGTCTTGCCACGACAGTCTGGCGGTGCAGACCAGATAAAGCCGCCAGTTGATTAATATTCAGCACCAGGTTTTTCAACTCATGATCCATATTTCCTCCGGAGAGCTTTAAACATGCATCGTGCGAACAACTTTAAGAAAACGCGTTCGATGTCGAACAAAAAACACTCAATTCGACATACAAAAAACAAATAATCATTAATAATCAATAAGATACAAAGATGATGGTGGCCGATAAAAATGCAAAAACTAGCCTTTTTCCGCGACGCTCCCGCCCCGTGGCAGGCCACCCCACCGGGAGGACCCGTCAGCCTGACAGCCATGACGAACGTCTGATACAGCACCCTGCATGAATGGCATCGGGATAATCCAGAAAGGAATAGCATCGTACCCACAAGAATCTGTGTGAGTGTCCTGTTTCTTCCACCCCCGCACAGGACTGGCGAGCATGAGGGACAAACCCGCGAATCATTAGCGCGGTAAAAACCCGGTGTGCATCGTTTTTGATTATTCCCGCACACTCTCGCAGAAGGAGTTCCCCGTCGGGCTACGGTCTCTGTTAATACGGGAATACGGCGACGATACAGCGCATGATGTGTCAGGCTTGAATACCTTTATCCGTTAAAAGGGATATCAGTTAAGTTATCCCGTGTAGGGTATAAGCCATTATCAAAGCCACTCTGTAGGGAGTGGCTTTTGTAATGGCAATAAAAAGCCCCGCGAATACGAGGCTAAATCCTGGTATTTGTAATGACTGGCCCTTATCTCAACGCAGCCCCTTACCGCGCGCAAGATGCTCAATATCAAGCATCAGCAATGAGATGTTTAATCTGGATTCACTCCAGAAGTGATCACCACCCTGTCTACAGAGCCAGATGTGAAGGATGATAAGTAAAATTATCGCTATCATCGAAGGCATTGCGTCCTGATGTATTCCTGAAGCGTTCTCAGTGCTGTTTGGTCGCTGATGATTCCGTCCCGGATACCGAGAACGTTTCGTCCAGCAACTGGAGAGAGTTCGACGGTGGCATCATTGCCCATGCCGGAGGCGCTGGAGGTTTCGGCTGAGGATGGCACAGGGCATTTTCCTTTGACGAACACCCGACCACCATTATCAAGCTTGCGCCGAAGAGCATCATTTTCAGCTTTCGCATCAGCTAACTCCTTCGTGTATTTAGCATCGAGTGCATCAGCAGAACGCTGGCGCTGCTGCATGTCAGTAATGGTGGCGGTCGCCTGCTTCAGCTCACTGACTTTTTTATCTCGCTGTTCTTTGTAGGCGATGGCGTTATCACGGTAATGATTGACCGCCCACGACAGGCAGACGATGATGCAGATAACCAGAGCATAAATAATCGCGGCGACTCTGCTCACTGATCTATCCCCCAACAGGCTAATGCGCTTTCTTGGTCACGACGAATAACCTGTCCATAGCAGTTATTTGAACGTATGCGGCAATCGCGCCCACCATCTTTTATCCACCAGCGAATCGCCTCGCATGCACCCTTACGATCACCGGCATTCAGCCGCTTATAAAACGTCGACGGGAAACACTTACCGGGGCCAATGTTATAGGGACAAAATGACGCGATACCCGCTTTTTGTGGTTCGGTCAGTGGTACTTTAATATTGCGCTCCACCCATGCCAGCGCCTTATCACGTTCAATAGCGTTAACCTGGTCGCATTTTTCCTTCGACAGCTTCATTCCCGGTATGACGGGCTTACCATCCACCATTGTGGCACCACGACAGATGGTCCAGATGCCGGAACCATCGCGGTATGCCGTGGTATGGTTACCTTCCTTTTCATTCAGAAACTGGTCAAGAATGTCAGGCGCAGGCGCACCGACGGCAATCAGTGCCAGAACGGCAGCCGACAGGCCATATTTGATTTTTGCGCTCATGGATATTTATCAGGATTTATCGGCTTCAAATCCCCGGATATGTTAAATCTTACCTCGCCAGTGATGGGCACTGGCGGGAGGAGGATGTCAATCTGATAAACACAGAGGTGACTATGGATTACACAAATCTACCAAAACAAACTTTTGCTGATTTAATCGCACTCAGGCAAGCAGTCGTAGCTCTAATCAACTTGTTGCCGGAGAAAGAAAAGGAATTAGTTAAAGCGCTTCTTAACAGAACTGCCGCCGATTTTTCATCATATCCACTGACAGATGACCTTGCGGATCTTCCTGAATTAATTGCAGCGTCCGCCATTAAGCTTACTGAAGAGATTTACCCTCCTCAAAAATCTTCACAAAATTCCTGCGAGTAACCTCAATGCAATAATCGTAAAACGCCGCAAACTGCTCATCGCGGCGTTTTTTTTCATCTTCAGAAGGGATCAGCACCGACAATTTTTTATTCAGATCAGCGACTCTGCCCTCCAGTTTTTCAATGGGCGATTCAATATCATCTTTTTCTGACCGCAATGCCGTCGGTGGCGTCTTCAGAGAACCAGTAATTCTTCCCGGTAGCTTTCCTTTGTAGGTTATCCACACATTCTGCGCATCTAAAATTACGGGGCGCTTTTCCGGCGACTGCTCATCCCCTTCACATAACCCAGCAGCAACATCCAGGAAGACCTGTCTGATGCTCCTTCTGGCTGCTGCCTCATAAAACTCCAGCGCGGCACCTTCAACACGGTCCAGCGA
>ERZ827194.958-NODE-958-length-15649-cov-15.8473_pt1 | contig 15649 bp, 9 predicted proteins | sample MGYA00519777_ERZ827194 | MGnify/ENA primary metagenome ERZ827194 (study PRJEB31778, sample SAMEA3449277) | human gut metagenome | biome: human gut; feature: human-associated habitat; material: faeces | place: United Kingdom | collected 2010/2012 ...
CAAGGCTGGGACGGAAGTCACTGTCGTTCTCAAAATCGGTGGAGCTGCATGACAAAGTCATCGGGCATTATCTGAACATAAAACACTATCAGTAAGTTGGAGTCATTACCTACTTCGCCCACTGAAACGTCGTCAAGCTCTGCTTCAATCAGCGAGCCGTTTATGCTATGTAAGTAGCTGTATTTATTTAATAGTTTTAATTTTTTCATACCAGCATGCTCCATATCGCAAGACATTATCCTAAATAGTTTTCAGAATATTAACGGGAACATTTTCCGTTAGTTCCCCGTACGAAAGTACTTCGAGGTCTCGATAACTAGATTCAATAAGTTTTTTGATAAAACGACGAATATCCACAGATCCCAGTAAAATAATGTCTTTAATAGGAATATTGATTCCAGAAAGAGCCAGTTTAAAATTATCCAGAATCATCTCAGCTTCGGATGCATCGAGATTAAGAAAAGTACCGCCAGCGGTAGGCCTGACACCATCTCTGATTCTGTCCTCTATTTCAGGCGAAATCACAATTGCTTTAATTTCTCCAGAATATGAAAACTTATGGCAAATGTAGCGACCTAATGCACCTCGTACATGCTCGACGAGTGTAATTATATCTTTCTCCCGTGGGCTCCATAATGCTAAAGCCTCCATAACTAAACGCATATTGCGCACTGAAATTCGCTCCTGGATCAGACGCTGAATTACCTCTGAAATGCGCTGCACGGTTATATATCTTAATATTTCTTTTAATAGATCAGGATACTTCATCTCTAATTGATCAAGAATATATTTGGTTTCTTGTATACCAAAATACTCATTAATATTATGCGCCAGACATACAGATAAATGATTGTACATTTCATCCATGGCCGTGCGAGTATAACAGCCAATTTTTGTTAATTTTTGGGCATCACTTTTTGTAACCCAATAATATTGTTCACCATTACTATTTACGATGATAGGTTTCTTGATCAAAGTCGAAACCACTTCATCTGAATATTCAACCAACAAGACGAGATCATGATAAATTTTAAATTGCGAGGCTCTGACTTCATTTAGCATTAATATGACATCTTCATCATTAAGGCCTTCCCCCTCGCGAATGACAATACCGGGAATACGGATACCATACTCAATAAAAAACTGACTACGAATCCTATCAGCAAGATTGATTTCAGTGTATTTTTTAGCCTGTACACTATTCATAATCAAAACCAAGGGTACCGTTTCGGTAATAACCTGATCAAGTTTATTAATAATACCTAATGAAATATCATCATCCTGATTATAGGGTTCCAACCCAACGGTGATATCTCCCTCAACAACCGTTTCTTCAACCCCTTTCTTTTTGAATTTAAAGTAAAAATAAATTCCTAAGATTACTGCCAAACATAAAAACACAAGAAGGGGAAAACCTGGAAGCAACCCAATACTTAGCGCGAGGACACATGTCACAATAATGACAAAAGAATTACTTAATAACTGGGACATTATATTTTGCCCCATATTATCACTATCGCCATTCACGCGCGTTACGATAAACCCTGCACTAATAGCAATTAATAAAGCTGGAATTTGTGAAACAAGACCATCACCGACGGTAAGAATTGTGTAGACGGTCAACGCTGTCGAGAAATCCATTCCATTTTGGCCTACTCCTACTGATAGCCCACCGATAATATTAACAAAGATAATAATAATGTTTGCAATAGCATCACCTTTGATAAATTTCATCGCACCATCAAAGGAACCATACAGCTGACTCTCTCGTTCTAATACGCTACGACGTTCTTTTGCTAAATCTGCATCAATGATCCCGGCGCGTAGATCGGCGTCAATACTCATTTGTTTACCTGGCATACCGTCAAGCGAAAAGCGGGCAGCAACTTCAGCCACACGTTCCGAACCTTTAGTAATCACGATAAACTGAACAATAGTAACAATGGAGAAAATAACAAAACCAACTACCAGGCTATCTCCAATAACGAATTCACCAAAACTCGTTATAATTTCTCCGGCGTCCGCCTCAAGAAGTATAAGTCGGCTGGTACTGATCGCCAGCGCCAAACGAAATAACGTTGTGATGAGAAGAATTGATGGGAATGAAGAAAAACTTAAGATCCTATCAACATAGAATGATCCTAAAAACACAAGTATTGCCAATGTTAAGTTCAGCCCAATCAAAAAATCGATTAAGTAGGTGGGCAATGGAATTATGAGCATGGCGATAATCATCACCATTAATCCAAGAATTATTAATTCTGGATGACTCCTTAACCCTATCAAAACTTTGTTAAACATTGAACATTACCTTCTTCCATGGTTTTTTATTTTGTTTTTTATTACTGTTTTGTGTATCAAAGAGCTCTGCTGCAAATGTTACTTTTATTGCCTGTTTACAACACTCCCTAATCTCTAATAATTGTTCATTATTAATAAAAAGTGAAAATGGAAGATTTGTACATCCGCTGTAAATCGCCTTCAGGAGTAACGTTTTGTCTTTATAATTAGCATCTGCGGGTAGGGTTACCAGTGCATTTTTCAGGAGTTCCTCTGCTGTCTCAGGAAATTTTATTAACGATATCAGAAAAAATATCCAATAATCTTCTGCGCTAATAAATTTTTTAATTATTGGGTTATTCATTAAAGTTTTCAGAAATAAAGCCTCTGCTGACTGAAGAGACAATAGTTGTGACAACTTATTGAGAAACATACCAAATTCCAATGATGAACAGCTCGCATCAAGTGCATTTATATCTGAGAAAAGCGTCTCTTTGATAAATTTTGTCACCAGTATTCTATTTTGATAGCCATAACTACCAATCCATTCGACATAAGTATCTACAGCATCGTCTTCTGCCATTAAAAACTGTCGATAACTTGCCCTTAGTAATTTTGGATTTAATGACAACGCCTGGCCAAATAACTTTGCTTTTAATGCCGAGTTAATACCGCTATTAATGAATTTTTTAGTAGTCTCTTGATTAACTTTTTTAAGTAATGCTTCAGCGTTTAGCCGCACATTTTCAGATATTTGTTTTTTACGTAAAATTGCACGTAATACAACCACCAGTTCGCTTTCATCTGGAAATAATTTTTTAGCAAAGCTATACACTTCATAGTCATGGGTAGTTGCTGCCTTAAGCGCCTCCATGACTTTATCGGTTTTTTCTATTGGCTGATCTTCCAGGACATATTCTTCTCCGTCCAGAAAGTTGGCCAGTTGTTCTTCGTAGATTTTTTTCTTCATAAACTGCGTTAACGCTGCTGACATCTCGTCAGTAGCTTGTAAGAATCGAGCTTCTTTACCGGCGGGATCATCCCCCATTTTAGGCATTTCAGCTTCAATATCTTCATTATCTTCTGTGATAATGTCCTCTAAGCGAGAAACTTCTCTGGCTCTTTCTAATACACCGACATGCTCTACATGAATCGCCATTTCACTATCCTCCGACGACTTCACGATTCAGGTAAGTTTTTATCCATTTCTGCAGTAATTCATCGTTGATTTCTTTATTTTTTGCCATTTGCTGTGTTATTGCTCTGGCGTCAACCGCAGCCTCATTCGCATTATTCATCATGCGCTCATCGATCTCTCTTGGCTCAATAAGAAAGACACGAACGATGTTATTCGCATTTGTTCCTTCATATCCAAATAATTTACCAATAAATGGAATACTGCCTAATATTGGGATCTTACGACTTTCATAGGTATTCGTATCTCGTGTATATCCACCAATCAAAAGACTTTTCCCTTGAGGCACGCGCGCAATAGTACTTATAAGCGTTCTACCAACCTGAGGCAGATCATCAACATTGGTCTTGTCGGAATTGATTTCATTGCCATCTTCAATATTCAAGAGTAATTCAATTTGATTTCGTGAAGCAAATCGTGGTAGCACGCTAATCATCGTACCATAGGTTACTTCATCCAACTCCGCAGTACGCTCGCCGACTAATTTAGTATAGAAAGTACGGTTATTATCAAATATAGCAGGAATATTCTCCTGTGTTAAAACGACAGGACGAGCAACAACGGCGGCTCTTCTTTTTTGCGCAAGTGCCTGTATTGTTGCAATAAACTGTGTCCCATCCAGGGTACTAATTGAACCTGAATTATTAAATGATGCACTTAGGCTGGATCCAATTTTTATCGTGCCCGACCAGTCAGCTCCTAACTGTTCTAGATCAGTCTTATCAATATCTATTATCCATAAAGATAATTCAATATGTCGCTTTGGAATATCGAGCGTAGCTACTAACTTCTCGATAAAATCAACCTGAGATACTGTTCCTTTAACAAGTAAACTGTTGGTATCAGGATATGCAATAATTTGTATATCGTCAGTCTCTGGCGCTCCAGCTGTCGATATTATTTTCTCTACTTGTAGGTCATCATCTTCTTCAGCACCAGGAAAAGGAGGCATACGTGATACGTTTTTTAGTTGTTGACGACTTGAAATTTCAGAAAGTACGTTAACCCCAGTGCTTTGCTTAATGTTATTATTTAACAACGTCGATAGTACTTTTGCCATGCCAGGAATAACTATCTTTTCGCCACGTAATTCATAAGTCCGATCATTAACGAATGTGTTGACCAGATGAATTATTCCTACTTTATTTCGTCCGATCTCGATGCCATCGCTGTTTTGCTCCATTAATTTCGCAGCATTAACGACCAGGTCAACATAAACTGGTGGCCCCGATACATAGAAAGTACCATTGCCGCCCCCTTTAATTTCATAACGAGAGTTATACAGACCCGATTTTTTTAAAAAATTATTAAACTCATTCGTCGATACCTTTCTCAGATTAATCAGCGCATTACGCATCTCTGATGAGTCATAGATATAAATAGCTTTGCCATCATCGTACCAAATAAGTCCCATCTGCGCCGACAGGCGTTCAATCAAGGCATAGGGTTCGGTTAAATCAAAATTTCCGCTGATCTGTTTCTTCATGGCAAGCTTACTTACTATTGTAGGCTTACCCGCATATGATGAAACCGTTTCAAAAAAACTACGTAGATTTTCTTTATTTGCTACGTATCCATTCGCTGTTGCGGCATATGCACCAGGAGTCAATAATCCATTAAAAATGCATAAGGCTGAAATTAATATAATAGTAATACGTAATTTTATTTTCATAACTTTTTACATAGTTCTCTCGGTGTTTTTCCTAACCGGCTTTTTACTTCGGCTGAAAAGTGTGATGAGGATGAGTAGCCATATTTATGCGCAATAGTTGTCATATCACTGTTTCCTTCAATGATTTCCAACACGGCTCTGGCAACTCTCCAGCCACATAATTCCGTTTTAACTTTACCACCCAATGCATAACTACATAAACGGCGAAAATGTGAATACGATACGCCGTAAAGTTCACCAAGATCATAGAGTGAAGTCTGTATGAGCGATTGCGATAATAAATAGCGAACCAGTTTATAGCATTCTGTTTTTCTTAGATGCTGAAACAGAATTTCATTAATATTATCGCTGCTCAGATAAGTGGCTAAAAACCAGGCTTCACTTGCAACTTTACTGAATAGCACAACTTCTGATGCAAAGGGTAAGGCATCAGCAAACAACTCATGGTGTTCCCTTTCCACACTCCCCGTTGATTCATCTATAAAAGCTAATAATTTACTCAGGATATCAATGCGAAGTGGATGATAAATTACTTTCCCTGCAGTTACCTCAATTTGGCTTCGGTCAATGAGCAGTAATATATCTTCCACTACCATTAATTTTTGATGGTTATTACCGATCGTAATAACAAGGGTTACATCCTTGTTTTCATTTCCCCGTAAGAACCACATTTCAGGGTCCAGTAGGGTTAACTTCTGTCCTTGAAGCAAAACATTCATTGGAAGTAACAGCCCTTCTTCAATCATGTTTCATCTCCTTATTCCATATTCTCATTCTCCATAAACTTGCAATAAAAACATGATTAAAAAGTGATGATTCCTATTTATAAAATAATGATTTTGTTATGAGCGAATAGCTATCAGCTACTTACAGTAGTAAGTCATTCTGTCCATATACAGAATTGCAACTGTTGATATGTTTTACTTAAACATACCCCGTATTTCTTATAACACTTGTTTGGTGACTATTTTCAATAAAAATCATATTTGTTAGTTACACATTAACGCACTGCGAGTGTTTTGTTACTCCCTGCATATATTTTATTCTCTTTTTCGATTCTATTTTTCTTAATCGTTCATATAATTTTCTTGTTAGTCGGATTTACGAATCATGAGACTTATGATGGATGGAATGAGGCTAAGCGGCCAGGTCAACCCTGTAATTACTGCAGCAAACAACCGATATGTTACTTTTTCTTCCGAGAAGATAAATATTAAGGTCGATGTCACAACCAGACCTATCAGGTAAGCTAACAGTAATTTATTGATCACTTTTACCTCCCTTACGATTTCTCTTTGAGCGGTCCTTTTAATCCAGGACCGCCTCATTATGAAAACTATTTAATTCCCTCATCATTGATAAGGTTGGACATCTCTTTCAACATGAGAGTCATTGAAGCTTTCGACCAATTTAGCGGAATGATAGGGCTTGGCGCTTCATGCAAAGTTCCCGACTTGTGGATATAGTTATAGCTTTCGGGAAGTGCCATTTCAGGTACACTCCTGCCATTTGCACCAATCATATTCTCGCCTGTTATTTGGGCCAATGATCTATTCATAAATTGCACTGAGTCATTCAAATACTCTTCTTTTCTTGATTCTTTATAAACAATTGCTGCTGATTTTGCATACCATGAGTCAAAAAACCATTCTGCTTCTGTTGATGGAATGAAGCTCATTTCTCTTTTCGCATGTGAATTTTGATCGGTATCAGTTTTAATATCATTGAACCAAAAATTTGCCGACTGATAATTATCCTTCTCGTATCTTTTTATACCATACGGACCTGCTAGTTTTTTAACTATTTTTAGAACTTGCTCTTTTCTTCTGGTATTTATCTTTGAAAGATTTGCAGGATAAATAACATTAAGTAAAGCCGCATCGGCTTCTCTGTAATGTTTATCTTTTTCCAGATAACCTGGGGATTCTCCCCCTAAATCAAGCTGTAACGTTATTCTTTCATAACCTTTATCTATGAGGTGGTTCAACCTCGTTGTTGAAAGTGGTTCATCCAGTTCATTGGCTTTAGCTTCGCGTAGTAAATCAGAGATAAAAACAGAGTCTTTCTTCGAGAGTAAGTTCGACAAACGTTCCAGTCCTGAGGTCACCAGTGCAACGGAAGATGTGTTTAATCGGGCATCTTCTTCCCACGCTCCAGAATCTTCCATAACATAGAAATTGGCTTTATCCAGATAAGCAACCAACAGCGCAATCGATATTAATCGGTCACCTTTTTGCCAATCTTCAGCATTAATAGTACCAGTGTCGATTGCTTGTATAAGGAGATCAAGATAAAGACCTAACGCATCATTTTGTTTATGGTTCCACAGCTGCGGCTTGCCTTCTTCCTGCACATCTGCCATCACGGGGGAGTTGCTGTCAAATCGGATATGCACAGCATTCATTTGCCCGGAAATTCCATCCAGTCGTTTTGGGTTGCTAATGACGTCCTGCATCCGCTTAATCTGGTCGGGCGTAGACATATAATCCCACAGAGTGAGCAGAACCTTTTTTGCGGCTACACTATTTCCCTGATCTGATACTAATGCCATATAGCCCCATAAACTATCCCTCAGCCAGACAGCATCATAGTGGGTTTCTGCCGCTGTTTTGTCATCTTCGAAAGTAGAAGCAAGAATAAATGTTCCCCAGGGTTTCTCCGTCAACGTTAACTTTCGTGTATTTTCTGTTAATGTTAACAATCCTTGAATTTCGTCTTTGGTATAGTGGCTCTTTATTTCATTTTTTAATTTGGCTGAGTGAATCAGAAGACGATAATTAGGATACTTATCTGGATTTAACGATAAATAACTTTTATCAGTTGCTGCCCCCGTGGAATTAAGAATGTTAAATACAGATTCACTCGTCACTTCTGCCCCTGTCGCCTGGCATGTGCCGCATGAAAATATACCAGCGAGCAGAAGAGTTAATGTAGATTTCCCTTTCATAAAAGATTCCATCAATCGTTTGTTAAAAGCGTAGATAACCACTTATTTAACAACTTGAAAATAAGGTATTTTACCTGGGTTGTTACAAATGGATTGCATTGCGTAAACGCTTTTATTTACAAAAAAATGGGGAAGTATTACGGCGATTGCGAAAAGTCTGAAGCGATTGAATTAAGATAATATAGAAAATCAGATACAACAAAAATGGCAGGTTGATGAGGTGAAGATAAATTGGAGCGGGCGAAGGGAATCGAACCCTCGTATAGAGCTTGGGAAGCTCTCGTTCTACCATTGAACTACGCCCGCTTCGAGATGCGTAAGGCATTATAAACCTTACGCTCTCCTTAGCAAGTGCCGCGCTGCTGACTGCTGATTAATTCGCCATCAGCATTTTGGCTTGCTGCCCTGAGGCGGCAAGTAACGCAGCGGATCAATTGCCGTAGCACGGTAACGAATCTGGAAATGCAGGCGAACCGATGCCGCATCAGTGCTCCCCATAGTGGCGATTTTTTGCCCAGCCTTCACGCTTTGCCCATTATTTACCAGCATCGTGTCATTATGGGCGTAAGCCGTAATGTAATCTTCACTGTGTTTAATCATGATGAGATTACCGTAGCCACGCAGCTGGTTGCCCACATACACCACCTTTCCTGCACCCGCGGCGTAAATAGGTGTACCCCGTGGAGCTGAGATATCAATCCCTTTATTGCCGCCATCAGCTGTCGAATACGGCATGATAACTTTCCCTGTCGTTGGCCATAACCAACAACGTTGCCCTACTGGCGGCCAGGAAGATTTCGGTACTGCTGATGACGGTGTAACCGATGCGGTTTTGGTCGTTGATTTGGCGGTTGATTTACGTGTACTACTGCTACTTTTCGCCCCACCCAGTTTTAGTTTCTGACCTACTTCAATGGTGTAAGGGGGGGAAATGCCGTTCAGTCGCGCCAGTTCTTTTACGCTGGTTCCCGTGGTGCGCGAAATACGATATAGCGTATCCCCCCGTTTCACGGTGTAAACGGAGCCGGAATACGTTCCTGTATCGGATGATTTGCTACCCGAACAGCCCGCCAAAAGCAGTCCAACCGATAACAACATCACGATACCCAGAGATTTTTTATTCAGGCGTCCCGCACTCAAAATCTTTCCTCGCTTAAAAAACAAGACGCCATATCATAGCAGCCGGCTTCTGGATACCCAATCTCTTGCTTCTGGAAAAACGATGTAATAGAGAAAGAGGTTAATTTCATTTGGCAAAGGGAAGTATCATCAGCAAAATATTTGCTGTAGTGGTATCGAAGTTCCTGACTTTTACCCTATTTCCCACCTTGATGCGTAATAATCCTAATTTATCACATTGATTTTATCGCCACTCATATTGATACGTATCACTGTCCCTATTCAGAGTCCTGTTTCGTATCATATCTGTGTTTTTTTAACGTCATCACACTTCCTTCCTCCCCGAACGCTTATCGTCGTTTCTGGCGTAAATCTTGCCTGCTTAGACTAAATCTTTGCCATAAGAACCAAATGTTCAAATCGAGAGGATTTCTATGGAAGCGCGGGAAGCAACCGCTACGGGTGAATCATGCATGCGCGTCGATGCCATTGCTAAGGTCACCGGGCGAGCACGATATACTGACGATTATGTTATGGCGGGCATGTGTTACGCGAAATATGTACGTAGCCCTATCGCACATGGTTATGCCGTAAGTATTAATGATGAACAAGCCAGGAGTTTGCCGGGCGTCCTGGCGATTTTTACCTGGGAAGATGTGCCAGAAATCCCATTCGCCACGGCAGGGCATGCCTGGACACTTGACGAAAACAAGCGCGATACTGCCGATCGTGCCCTGCTAACGCGCCATGTTCGTCATCATGGCGACGCCGTTGCCATCGTCGTGGCCCGCGATGAACTCACGGCAGAAAAAGCGGCGCAATTGGTCAGCATTGAGTGGCAAGAATTACCCGTTATCACCTCGCCAGAAGCGGCGCTGGCAGAAGACGCTGCACCAATCCATAACGGTGGCAATTTACTGAAACAAAGCACGATGTCGACGGGTAATGTCCAACAAACAATCGATGCCGCCGACTACCAGGTACAGGGGCACTATCAGACGCCGGTCATTCAACATTGTCACATGGAAAGCGTGACATCGCTGGCATGGATGGAGGATGACTCGCGAATTACCATCGTTTCCAGCACCCAGATCCCGCACATTGTTCGCCGTGTGGTTGGTCAGGCGCTGAATATTCCCTGGTCATGCGTACGAGTCATCAAACCGTTTGTCGGTGGCGGTTTTGGTAATAAACAGGATGTACTGGAAGAGCCAATGGCGGCATTCCTGACCAGCAAGCTTGGCGGCATTCCGGTGAAAGTTTCCCTTAGTCGTGAAGAATGTTTCCTCGCAACCCGTACCCGCCACGCTTTCACTATTGACGGGCAAATGGGCGTGAACCGCGACGGAACATTGAAAGGTTATAGTCTGGATGTTCTGTCTAACACCGGCGCTTATGCATCTCACGGGCACTCCATCGCTTCTGCGGGAGGGAATAAAGTCGCTTACCTTTATCCTCGTTGTGCCTACGCTTACAGTTCAAAGACCTGCTATACCAACCTCCCCTCGGCTGGTGCGATGCGTGGTTATGGCGCGCCACAAGTCGTATTTGCCGTTGAGTCTATGCTTGATGACGCCGCGACAGCGTTAGGTATTGATCCTGTTGAAATTCGTTTACGCAACGCCGCCCGCGAAGGAGATGCTAATCCGCTCACAGGAAAACGTATTTACAGCGCAGGGTTGCCGGAGTGTCTTGAAAAAGGCCGGAAAATCTTTGAATGGGAAAAACGCCGTGCAGAGTGCCAGAACCAGCAAGGCAATTTACGTCGTGGCGTTGGCGTCGCCTGTTTTAGCTACACCTCTAACACCTGGCCTGTCGGCGTAGAAATAGCAGGCGCGCGCCTGTTGATGAATCAGGATGGAACCATCAACGTGCAAAGCGGCGCGACAGAAATCGGTCAGGGTGCCGACACTGTCTTCTCGCAAATGGTGGCAGAAACCGTGGGGGTTCCGGTCAGCGACGTTCGCGTTATTTCAACCCAAGATACCGACATTACGCCGTTCGATCCCGGTGCATTTGCCTCACGCCAGAGCTATGTTGCCGCGCCTGCGCTGCGCAGTGCGGCACTGTTATTAAAGGAGAAAATCATCGCTCACGCCGCTGTCATGCTACATCAGTCAGCGATGAATCTTACCTTGATAAAAGGCCATATCGTGCTGGTTGAACGACCGGAAGAGCCGTTAATGTCGTTAAAAGATTTGGCGATGGATGCCTTCTACCACCCTGAACGCGGCGGGCAGCTCTCTGCCGAAAGCTCCATCAAAACCACCACTAACCCACCTGCGTTTGGCTGTACCTTTGTTGATCTGACGGTCGATATTGCACTGTGTAAAGTCACCATCAACCGCATCCTCAACGTTCATGATTCGGGCCATATTCTTAATCCGCTGCTGGCAGAAGGTCAGGTACACGGCGGAATGGGAATGGGCATTGGCTGGGCGCTATTTGAAGAGATGATCATCGATGCGAAAAGCGGCGTGGTCCGTAACCCCAATCTGCTGGATTACAAAATGCCGACCATGCCGGATCTGCCACAACTGGAAAGCGCGTTCGTCGAAATCAATGAGCCGCAATCCGCATACGGACATAAGTCACTGGGTGAGCCACCCATAATTCCTGTAGCCGCTGCTATTCGTAACGCGGTGAAGATGGCTACCGGTGTTGCAATCAATACACTGCCGCTAACGCCAAAACGATTATATGAAGAATTCCATCTGGCAGGATTGATTTGAGGATAACATCATGTTTGATTTTGCTTCTTACCATCGCGCAGCAACCCTTGCCGATGCCATCAACTTGCTGACTGACAACCCGCAGGCCAAATTGCTCGCCGGTGGCACTGACGTACTGATTCAGCTCCACCATCACAATGACCGTTATCGCCATATTGTTGATATTCACAATCTGGCGGAGCTGCGGGGAATTACGCTGGCGGAAGATGGCTCACTACGTATCGGCTCTGCAACGACATTTACCCAGCTCATTGAAGATCCTGTAACTCAACGTCATCTCCCGGCGTTATGTGCTGCGGCCTCGTCCATTGCTGGACCACAGATCCGTAATGTCGCTACCTACGGTGGAAATATTTGCAACGGTGCCACCAGCGCAGATTCTGCCACGCCAACGCTGATTTATGACGCGAAACTGGAGATCCACTCCCCGCGCGGTGTTCGTTTCGTCCCGATTAATGGCTTTCACACCGGACCGGGCAAAGTGTCTCTTGAGCATGACGAAATCCTTGTCGCCTTTCACTTTCCGCCCCAGCCGAAAGAACACGCGGGCAGCGCGCATTTTAAATATGCCATGCGCGACGCAATGGATATTTCAACGATTGGCTGCGCCGCACATTGCCGACTGGATAACGGCAATTTCAGCGAATTACGTCTGGCATTTGGTGTTGCCGCGCCAACGCCGATTCGCTGCCAACATGCCGAACAGACTGCACAAAATGCGCCATTAAACCTGCAAACGCTGGAAGCTATCAGCGAATCTGTCCTGCAAGATGTCGCCCCGCGTTCTTCATGGCGGGCCAGTAAAGAGTTTCGTCTGCATCTCATCCAGACGATGACCCAAAAAGTGATTAGCGAAGCCGTCGCCGCGGCGGGGGGAAAATTGCAATGAATCACAGCGAAACAATTACCATCGAATGCACCATTAACGGGATGCCTTTTCAGCTTCACGCCGCACCAGGCATGCCGCTCTCGGAATTACTCCGCGATCAAGGACTGTTAAGTGTCAAACAAGGGTGCTGCGTGGGTGAATGTGGTGCCTGTACGGTGCTGGTCGACGGCACAGCAATAGACAGTTGCTTATACCTTGCCGCCTGGGCTGAAGGAAAAGAGATCCGCACGCTGGAAGGTGAAGCGAAAGGCGGAAAACTTTCTCATGTTCAGCAGGCTTATGCGAAATCCGGCGCGGTGCAGTGCGGGTTTTGTACGCCTGGCCTGATTATGGCTACCACGGCAATGCTGGCAAAGCCGCGCGAGAAGCCATTAACCATTACGGAAATTCGTCGCGGTCTGGCGGGAAATCTTTGTCGCTGCACGGGGTATCAGATGATTGTAAATACAGTTCTGGATTGCGAGAAAACGAAGTAAAAGGATATCCGGCCTGAATTCAGGCCGGATTCACTGAGGTTATGTGTTTAACAACTCATATTTCTTAATCTTGCGATAGAGCGTAGCAATACCGATGCCCAGTTCATCAGCAACTTGCTTCTTGCTGTTATGACGTGAAAGCGCCTCGCGGATCATTTGCTTTTCCATCTCCTCCAGCGCCGTGCCGCCCGCATCATCGAGTGCCAGGTGCGCCTCGCTGACCTCTGTTACATCACTTTGTTCCGTTGTGCCATTATTCAGCAGATTTGGCGGCAATAGCGTGCTATCGATAACTTCACCTGAAGGAACAACGTTAACCAGATATTCCATCAAATTGCTTAACTCGCGCAGGTTTCCGGGCCAACGATGCTTACGCAATATTTCGACGACATCAGGAGCAATGCCAGGATAAACCGATCCCAGACGACGGGTATGCAGATGTAAAAAGTAATGCACCAGTAATTCAATATCTTCCTGACGTTCACGCAGCGGTGGAAGAGTTATCGGGATAACATTAAGTCGGTAGAAGAGATCTTCGCGGAATTTACCTTCGGCAATGAACTGGGCCAAATTCTGATTAGTTGCAGAAATGATGCGGATGTCGACTTGTATTGGGCTACTGGCACCAATCGGCAGAATTTCACGCGCCTCAATAGCGCGCAGTAATTTAGCCTGCAACATTAATGGCATATCACCAATTTCATCGAGAAACAGCGTGCCCGTATTCGCCGCCTGAATCAACCCTGTTTTACCGTTGGCAGAAGCGCCAGTAAATGCGCCTTTAACATAACCGAACAGTTCGCTCTCCAGAAGCTGTTCCGGAATCGCGGCACAGTTGATAGCAATAAAGGGTTTATTCCGTCTTCCGCTCAACTTATGGATTGCACGGGCGACGACTTCTTTACCCGTGCCGCTTTCACCAACCACCATAACGCTGGATGGGCTGGGTGCAATACGGCTAATGAGTCGTTTTAATTGCCGCATAACACGGCACTCGCCAACCAATTGTTCAATATGCGGTTCATCAGGTGCATTTGCTACAGAAAAACTGGTATGCGATTGGTGAAACGCCATTAAAAATAATTGTCGGCCCTGAATGTTATGCAATTGACCAATGATTAACTCACTTTTATCGTCCCACGAAACAATATGCTGCATATGTCCATGGGTAAAATTACTCTCAAATGTTAATGGTCTGAAACGGATAGGTTTCCCAATAATATTATTTTGCACAACACCGAGTGTTTTTAAGGCTGTCTGATTAACAAACTGAACCCGATTATCGTCATCAACAACTAATACACCCTGATCCATATTATCGATCATGGTCGCGAATATTTTACTGATGTTATCTCCTGGTCCCTGATCCTCCAGAAGTTTCGAAACAAAAATGGTGGATATATGGCGAACGTAATCAGAAAATTCGCGTAAATTATCACTAATATGCTCTTGTTGCTCGTGGGTAACGGCAATCAAACTTATCACCCCAACACAACGATCCTGTAAAATGACAGGCGTACCCAGAAATGCTTTTTCGCGGCAATTTTCTTTACTATCGCAACCTTCACAAAGGGGATCGAAGCGAGACTGTGTCACAACTTTTTCAGTTTTCGTTTCCAGGACGTGGCGGAGCAGGCGTGAGTTGCCGCTCAACTGGCGGCCAAGAAACTTCCCATACGCGCCCGTTCCGGCGACGCGACACAAGTTTTCATCAACGATCTCAACCTCAAGCTGCAAAACGCTGGCAAGCATTCTGGCAAAACGCTGAATTGTCGGTTGAATTTGCATCAATACTGACTGCGTAGTAGCAAGCTCCATAGCTTTACCTTCCAGACTTACTTAAAAGTCGATCATTGAAGACGTTGATGGTTCATAGATCATGATGATATTAACTCAGGCGAAATTGGCTTTGATAAAAACATAAGATTTTTATCACTTTCTAATGAAATTATGGAAGAGATATCACATTTCTATATCAATATGAGAATTACGGCGGTGAGTTTATCAAACTGACGAGGGATAACCTGCCCCTTTATCTTATTTCTGATACTTAGCAGCAAATAAATAACGCGATAAAAAAAGCCAAACGTTTTCGTATTTTACAAACAACCAGAAGCTGGCATCAATTTGTGATCAACCCCACACATTACCCGTCAAATTAGTCTTTTGCAGCCGCTTGGATAATTCTGGCACAGTTATTGTTAGTCCCAGGTATAGCTGTGAAAACACCAATCACTTTGGCAAGTCACAGTGAAATAAACCTCTTTGCCTGTCATTCCACTACCGGGACTTTATGATGAAAACTGTTAATGAGCTGATTAAGGATATCAATTCGCTGA